>ERZ778026.410-NODE-410-length-65214-cov-99.563069_pt1 | contig 65214 bp, 56 predicted proteins | sample MGYA00375756_ERZ778026 | MGnify/ENA primary metagenome ERZ778026 (study PRJEB29350, sample SAMN05389820) | bioreactor metagenome | isolation source: Ammonium sulfate bioreactor | place: South Africa: University of Cape Town | collected 2014-02-18 ... | reverse complement strand
TATATATATGTGAAAACGGCACTCATTGATAATGAGTTTGTTGATAGTTCTAGACTAAGGAGACAGCTGTTTTTGATTGAATAGTCGGTCTGTGGAGAATGTTGATAATAAAAAAACGGCCCATTTTAAACTCGACATCAGTATAATTATATGATTCCTGTGCTTGATAATTATTATTTCGGTTTTTCAGTTAATGATTTCTCATGAATTCATAAGAATAAAAATCAACCTTGAAAATTCTCGATAATATTTACTTTTAATTTGCATCATGCAAAAAAATTGAATTAAATAAAAATAGGAAATCTATAGCGCTACCTTGAGAGCTTTTTTTTAACACACAATCATATCTCGCGAATCAAACAAATGATCATAAATATAAAATAGCATGTTTGTCTTTCATTTATTCGGTGGAATATTATGTCATTTTCTTCGATCCAATATTAACTAAGAAAACATTTTTTTTCAATCTATTTGTCTATAGATTCATTTCGATTGTTCATCATCGATTTAACCTTTAACAAAGGTTTAATAATAAATGTCAATACCAATGTTCGTTGAAATAAAACATCGAACTTTGTATCATCATTTACTGCTGAATTGGAGATTTATTTTCATTTTCAATGTCGAAAGTAAAAGGTCATCAAATCAATTATTTGAAATAAAAAAAAAAATCTTGTTCTTTTTTTCGATAAAATATAAACGCTATTAATTTGTTCTCTATGATTGATGAATATACTGCTCTACATTAATGAATCGAAAAATTTTATCTTTATACATATATTTCAAAAGAAAAAAAAATGCCGAATAATATCAAGGCATTGACACGTAAGAAAGGGGCAAATGAATTCGAATTGAAAAGAATTTGCGTTGTTTTTACAGAAAAGTCTGCTCGTATGTTTTTTTTTCAATCATGTGTAAGTATTTTTCTTTTCACCGCACGATTATTATATGTTTGCCAAGGCCAAGGTAAAACGCGACGGGTTCTCGTTTTTTTTTCTTCTCATTTATATTTTTCTGTTTTTTTTTTAATTTTATAATCAATCGTAGACGACATCATACAGGTAAATAGCAAGACGTCCGATCAAATATGTATAGCTACGTGTAAATGTGGTTTGCGGCCACTAACAAATGAGAATAAAAGAAAGAAAAGAAAAACTGGCTTGCCAAATTGTTGTGCACAATAATGGAGAAAGGTCGAGAAGAGAATAGATGAAGTATTTCGTCCGCTATCGTCCTTTCTTTTCTTCATCGAAAGAAGAAGAAAAAAATAGTATATATATATATATTGAGAGATTCTCTTCTTTTTTTCTCCGTCTCTTTGCCATTGATGAAGCTTTGTGGTTGGTGCACAACGCACATCAATACAAAGAATCGACCGTACAACAGGCAACTATCGTCTTGTGGTTATAGTAAAACTAGTCGACAAAACGCATGGAGAAATATTCTGAAAGAGAGTGAGAGAGAGAAAAAGAGAAATCGAGTAGGCAAACACATGTGTTTACTTGATTTTAACATTACAGAATAGAGCAGAAAAAAAACCGGATACGAACGAGTTAGATTATTAAATAAATATGTGAAAAGATTTTTTTGACAAAATAATTTTTTTATGATTTCAATAGACGTTTTCAGTTTCTTTCTTAACACTTCAGACATATTTGTTACCTGCAGACACAGAAGAGATACACACGTCAAGTAAAGAAAAATGTCCTTCATTTGACCTTGTTGAAAACAGCAACAACACAAAAGTCAGTCGTTCTCATTCGTTTTTTTTCCTTCTTTTTAGATCATAAAACGAAAGTACCACCATCATGACTGAATTACTAAACAACTTCGATTGTAATAAGAAAACGAACTCGAACGAAATCTCATTAGCATCAAATTATGATACCGAACAGATTCTCTATCGTAGTTGTTTAATCGGTGATTTAGAACGAGTCGAATATCTTCTTCAAAATGATTCATCATCAACAACCACCACCACAACAACCATTGATCTCAATCGACAAAATGTCGACGGATTAACATTACTTCATTTTGCTTGTTCAAATAATTTCTATGGGCTTGTTCAATTACTTTTAAAATATCATGCCAATAATAATATACGTGATCATCTTGGTCGAACATGTTTACATTATGTTTCAATCAAAGGTTACCGTGCTATAAGTCATTTACTATTACAATCAATTGAAAACTCACATGATCAACATGAATATATTCATTTAACTGATAATGAAAATAAAAGTTCACTTGATTACGCATGTGAACATGATCATATTGAATTAGTCGAAATTTTCTTGCAATATACTGATTTGAAACAAGTCAATTTACAATCTGCTTTGTATTATTCATGTATCGAAGGACATTTAGAACTTTGTCAATTATTAATTCGAAAACAAAAACAAATTCCAAAGTCATTGAAATTACAATCATCATTAATACAAACCATATGTCATCATGGTCATACGGATATCATACGTTTACTAATTGAAAATTATTCTCTTGTTAATTATCAACAACGTGATGGTGGAAATAGTATTTTATTTCATTGTATAACAACATTAAATATTGATTTCGTACGAGATTTATTAGAACGACAAGCATGTTTAACCGAAAAGGATATTCATGATCTTATACGTTATTGTCCATTGAATGATGATAATCAATTTTATATTGATCATTTTTTCGATTGCTTAGAATTACTTCTACGTTATCGAATTAATTTTCATGATCAAAAAATTTGTAAATATTTTATTCGAGAATTATGTGAAAAATGTACGACAATATTTATTGGCAAAAAACTACGATATCTATTTGCATTAGCTCTTCATACAGGTTCAATACAATTATATCGACGTTCAACTATAAAATGGTGTGGAGAAATAAATATTCTTACTAAACGTTATGTAAATTTAATTGATGTTATTAAACAAACAACGAACAATTGGTCACTGAAACATTTATTAAGATTGAAAATAAAACGTTCAATGAAAGTTTTTAATCTCGAACAAATCAATCAACTACCTGGCCTTCAAGAACATCATAGGAACTTTCTTAGCTTTGAATATCTGTGAAATGCTCATTTCCGTGTGTTGCTTTGTGTGTGTGTGTGTGTGTGTGAGTGTGATATTTTTTTAATTTATATATATATTAGGAAATATATATATGTCGAAGACGAAATTAACAGTAAACAAAATTGAATTAGTGCACCTTGATAGATAATTGAGTCGTTATTCTTTTTTTGATAATCCGTTTGTCTTTTTATCGAACAACAACCCAGGAGACTAATCGATCATATGGTAAACATATTTTCAGCACAGTTTGAGACAAATAGACATGACAAGTAACCTTGATATACAAGGATGTTTTCTAAATATTTTTGAGATGCCAATGAATTGCTTATCAAATTCGTTGAAGTATAATTATCCTTCGAGAGAAAGTCAACTGTATGCATGTATGCCTACGAAACAATCAGTTTTGTAATATAAAACGGACTATATTATCAGATTACAATTCAAGGCTGTCTTTTTCTTTTCAATATACATATTCTTATATAGTACAAAGCAGAGACATCAATCATGTTAATATGCAAAGCAAGGTTTCATATTAAAATAAAAAAACTTTACTGATATCTATGTAAAGCGAACATTTGCTTAGACAATTGGATCCAGTGGTATAAATAGTAATTGTTATATGACTTTTGTAATAACATTAAAGAAAGAATAGGATTTACGCTTTTGACATTCCAAGCAGCGTAAAAAGAAAGAATATTGTTACTTTTGTCGAGTAAATTAAATCTAAACACGTTCTACATCAACATCTAAGATGTATATATAATGCTTTTAGTTTTGTTCCTTTGTTTGTCAAAATTGAGGAAATCGAATAAATCTTACAGCTGATTGTTTGCAATTAAAATCAAATAAAAAAAGTAAGCAATTCACAAAATGGAGATTTTTGTAAATAAAAAAATATATTAGTAATAATTGATGACTCTGACTTAGAAGTAAATAGTTTTTCATGTACTTTTGTTTGTGCTTTCAGTATATTATATGATATGAAAGTACCCATTTTCTGACAAATAAATTGAACTTGTATGACCTACTAATTATGCTATCTTTGCTTTTAAGGCTAGGTTATTATCAAAAGAATCATTTCGATGACTTCTTCCTTTCAATCCACAATGTATTTAACATAAAAAAAATTATCAAAAACTTTTTAAAATCTTTTTATCTTAATCTTTTTTGACTCTCGATTAATATGAATTGCATTAATCCTTTGGACGTCATCTCTATTTGAAAAAGAACATTTCTAGAAGTCAATACACATGAATTTGCTAAAGATACGACACGTCTTCTTGTGAAACGCAAACTGAAAGGGAGTGTAACGTTCTTACAAAACTTAACTTGCTAATATGTTGACACTAATCTGCATTTCCTTTCCACTGCAAGAACCTTAATAGTTAGTTCGTGTTTCACACGTCTAATACCACATGAGATTCCGTTGATAAGTTCTTTTTTGATAAAAGTAGGACGTAGTAACATGATCTCCACCTCGTTGTTTAATCACATTCATGATTACTTATTCTAACTAGCATTCGCTACCTATCACTTTAAATGCATTATCAATGTTCTGTAACATATGATCTTGGAACAACATTCGGACGGAGAGTTCTCACAGTTTCATCTAGATGCCTGCTTGTTCTTTTTGCACGTTAACTAGCTTTTACTCTTACGATCTTCCGTTTTTGCAATCGAATACATTTGCACTCTGTTAATTAGTGTCATCGAAGTGAACTTTTTCAACTTTTTCTCTTCTTCATTTTCATTTGTGCTATATAAACAAGGTTAAAAAATAGCATGATCCTCTTTATTTTATTGCAAGCAGGTTAACAGAAACACGTTTTTTTGCTTTTAACCAAATCATATACAGCATATTTATATGCCGAGACCAATTTGAAAGTACCATCTCATTCATCATTTCTATTTCATTCGTGTTAGATTAACATCATCATTCTCCACTACCAAATCGGCACATATTTATCATGTTATTCCAATCTCAATACTATTTAACCGTAGTTCTTGGTCTTCTTGTTGTCATTCTTGTTCAATGTGAACACGCAAATAGTTTATCGACTCATCATTCGAAAAACAAAATTCCGACGCTACTTGATGAAGAAGCAACGCAATGGCTTTCACCGCGTAATGCGCGACGTCGTTGGCATCATCGGCCAACTCAACAATCCAATGAAGTCGATCAAACATTAAAACAATTGCAATCACTCAATGACAATGGTATTCGTCAATTCGATACACAAGCATTCGAAGGTGTTTCAATGGAAGTTATTTTCGAAATGGTCTATAAACAACAAAATAATGCCGCTTCTTCTGGATAAGAATTTTTTCTGTCATTTATTCGTTTAAAAGACTAATAAAACAAACGGCAGAAGAGAATTTCAGTTAAACGACGCTTCAGATCTTATCTCTTCTCGTCATAAAATCTATTGCATGATGCAATTTCTTCTCACCTAACGATAGACATCGAATGTCAATAAAAACAAATATATATATATATTCATCTGTAAACATGTTAATTTCCCTCATGAAAATCTATGCACACATTCGTTGTTTAGATAGAAAATAAATACAAACAAATCGACGCAAAAAAAAACGATATTTTGCGTCTTCGATTACATTCTTATAACATTTTGAAATATTCAACAAGCTCAGCAGGACGTGTGAAGGAGTGACTAAATAGGTCAATTTTGTTTTGTGTTTTCTCGTGACGAAAATTGAACGGCTGATATTCATAATCGCTGTTGGAGAGTTCTACTTGACTAATTTTTTCCCATCGATAAACAGAAAAATGTGTTCAGCAACTTCTGTGTCCATGTTTCATGTCAGAACATCGAATTCAAGGCAACGAACCGAATAAAACTTTCATCAAGAGATTGTCTTACGTATCTAATTGTTCATTTATTCAATGTAGAGAAAAAAAAACACGTCGTTTCTTTTCGTTCATCATCATCTTTTAATCGGAGTTCCACTACATTTAATATTCGATGTGAAATGAAATTCAAAAAAGATGAAATGACTTTGTCACGAATCGCTAAGCTCGTTTAGAAATAAAACAAAAATAACAAAGCGACAGAATTTGTCGGCGCCGATAGTAAGATTCAATCGAATAACGTTAATCTCATGTCACCTTGCATCTTCTTCTTCTTCTTTTTTTCAATTTAAATAAACAAACAAATAATATCAATCGCCCGAAGCACGCTCGCGCAATAATGTCGGTTCGTTTGTCTTTTGCAGATAGAAATCACGCTCAAAACGTGTCATCACACCTTGTCATTTCGTTTCGTTTCTTAAGAAAAACAAAATCGATTCCTATGTGGGAAAATTATGCTAAATATATACACATACAATTAACACACGAATGTAAGAAAACAAAACAACACAACAGCAAGGAATGCTAATTTTTTCATCGTCTTATTATATCATTTCATTAAAATTAGACGATCATTTTTCATTTGATATCGCCAAGAAAGCGAGCGAAAGAAAGATTTTTCTTCTTCTCTCCTACTGTTTCTCTATCTTGATACGCACATATTTCGTCTGTACAGAGAGAGAGAGAGAGAAGTACTAATTATAATTTCTTCTTCTTCGTCTCTCTTTCTCTTCTTTCCTTCTTTTGCGTTTCATGAGTGTTCATTTTCACGAACGATGGAACAGCAACAGCTCGTTACGATGCTTTCAATTGAAAAAACATTCTATTTTAATAAAACTATTTCCACACATCCCAAACGAAAATTTATCGCTGATACACTCAATAAAGTAAGTTGCCGCCGAGCGACAATCGAAATCAAACGAAATTCTCATTTCGAATTTTAGTTGAAAGATGACGAGAAGATTTCCGATGATGTCTTTGCTTTAACTATGAATATCTTCGATCGATTTATTTCGAAAACATCGTTATTCATCGATAATCGTTCGAATTCATTGATTGCTTTGTCATGTTACAATCTTGCCAAAAAACTTCGAACTAATATTTTAATTAACAACGAAAACGAAGTTACATCATTGATTCTTGCAAATGAAAATTTTACCGATGACGATATTTTTGTAAGTCATTCGAAAGAAAATGAAAATACACAATTGCAATTTCTGATTTTCAGAATGCCGAACAAGTTATTGTCGAAACATTAGATTGGGATTTATCATGCGTCGTTCCTCACGATTATATTCGTCTTATTTTTCAATATATTTTTCCTCGTGAATTCGATCGAACAAAAATTTTGTCACATGTACATATTCTTCTTTCGATAGCGATTTGTGGTAAGACGATCATTGAGAAACATCGACAAACTTCTAATCTTCTTATTTAGAAATCAATACATTAACCATTTTGCCTAGTCTTCTCTGTTGTGCTTGTATTCGAGCTGCACTCAAAGGCGTTCACTATTCGAATATTCAACAGATCGATGATTTAATGGTCAATCAAATCGCTTGTAATCAAGTCGATCTCATTCAAACACAATGTTTAATCGAACAATTCTTGCAAACATGCTTGAAAAATCTCACACCGAAACCGGCACGTCGCTGTTTGGCACCGATCGATACAATCAATAAGAAGACAGCTAGTCCACGAGTGAAATAAAAGTCAAATGAATGGTTTTCTATCTATTTTCACTTCCGAGTTTTATTTTGTTCATATTATTTTTTTTATATATTATCGATGAGAAAAAGAAAACAACGCCGTTTGTTCTATTCGAAATAAATGAGTATTCGATTTGTTTAGATTGCAAAATAAAATATTGAAAGTTTTGAATTTCTCCTATGAATGATATATTCATTTTTAATGTATTCACAATGATGTAATCAATGATGAGAAAACAATGATTCGTTCTTAAAACAAAAAGTGATACAACCACTCAAGATTAATAAGATATATTACTTTTAGTTCCGATTGATCAAGTCATATCCTGTGGAGTGAATGTTTGAAAAAGAGAAGAATGAAATCATTTGTTTATGAAAAGGCAACCTGCTGAGATTGTTCAAAAGAACAAGTCTGCAAGGAAATGTTCAGCCGTTTGAATTGCGTAAAATGTATTCAACTTCGAAAAAAGAAAAACAGACAAGATGAAGAGGAAACGATTGATTTCGATATATTTGTCTTATCGTGCAATCGTTCGTTTGGTTTCAATTGATACACAAATCGAAGTGTTCAGTTATCTTTCTTTCTTTTTTTTATTGCTGTTTTGAAGTTTTAAATAATAATCTTATCGATCTATGATATTAAACAAATAGAAGAAAAACATGCTTGTTTCTTTCGATAGAAGTTATCTACTTATTCACAGATTTTCAATGGAAATATAATTAATGAGAAGATTTGTTAAGTGTTTCTACAGATAGCGATTGTACTGAATTAATCAAACATTACATCTCCATTCTGTTCTGACATCTATTCGCTTTGTAGATATATATACGTATGTCTCTGAAATTTTCAACCAATCACATTTCGTTTCTCAGCATATTAGTAGTAGTTTTTACATTACAGTCTGAGTGTAGCGTAATTTTGTAAACGTTTTTTTAAAGAAGGTTTCAATCTTGATAGATGTATTTTGTTTTTAGGTAATTTTCTTTCGAATATGTCATCCGAAGATACACCAACAAAAGATTTATTTCTCAATGAATTTGCCGATGTTTCATCGTATAAAGATGTAAAACGATTGAATTAAACGAAATATAGTTTTCATTTGATGTATTAATTTAGGCTGCTTGTTCAAATGTTGTTAAATTAATTCGTTCATCGAACGATTTATTACGTTCAAGTGATTATGATTTTCTCATGAGTTTTGCACCACTTCGTCAACGAATGGATACACTTGCTGAGAAAGTTTTACAAAAGTAGAAATAGAAAACATTTCGATTTCATAGTTTAATCAAGATTTCAATTGATTTTAGTATGAATACAATCTTAAGACAACAAAATCTACGTCGTGATTTGGGCATTGTTACATGGAAAGAAGCAGATCATGAAGATAAAATCGAGAAATTAATCGATCTCAATGATATTCTCTTCGAACGAGCTGTATGATTGATTATTCACATAATTCTATTATAAATCGTTTCTTTTTCAGTCGTCATCGTTAGATGAGGCAGCTGGATTGAAAAAGACAACAACCGAAGTGAAAACACTTGTTCCATCGATTCGAAATGCATCTGCAACTTGGAATAAAAAAGTCTCGAATAGAACCGAAACAAAAGACTTTTCATCGAAATAGATTTTTGTTTAGGAAGGTTTTGTTTTACAAGAAACGATTCTTCCAACGAAACCACAACAAAAACGTGGAAATCAATTCTTTGCCAATCATCAACAAACAAAAAATATTCCTAAACCACAATTGAATTTCTCGGATAAAGTCAATAATAATCCTCAAATACCATTCATACCAAGACTTCGAACCAAACCAAATGCTCAAACACCTTTGCCAAGTGAGATTCTTCAATAATCGAAAAATTCAGCCATTAAAGAACCTTTGATTCTCTTTCTGTAGCCATTTTTTCGCAATTAGATGCTCAAACAATTGATATCAATCTCTTAGAAAAACATCCGGAATTGTAAGACAATTGAATGTTTGATTTTGTTGAAAGAACTTGTTCTATCGTAGATTACTTCATCCTTATTTCGATGAAATCGAAGCATTTGAACCTGATGACAGTCTGCTAACACCAGTTCAAGCTCAAGTTTGATTTTAGTTCTTCGATTGGCGAATCTTCACGTGTTTGTTTAGATTCCAAAAGCAATCGAAGACACAAAATGTTCGTATGTCGATACGTCTGAAGCATTGAAAACTATGATGAATCATATTGAAAATCAAACTGAATTAGCTATTGATTTAGAAGTAGATTTCGATTGAAATTCGACTTTTTAATCATGCGTTTTTATTTAGCATCATTCATTTCGTTCCTATCAAGGTTTTACTTGTCTAATGCAGATATCTTCTCGTACTGAAGATTTTCTTATTGATACTCTTGCATTACGTGATGAATTAATTGTCTTGAACAATGTTTTCACCAATCCGAATATTGTCAAAGTAAAATTTATTTCGAATAGAGAAATAAAATTTTTGCATATTGTGTTTTTTTACAGGTTTTTCATGGTGCAGATTCCGATATTGAATGGTTACAGAAAGATTTCAGTGTTTATGTTGTCAATATGTTTGATACACATCAAGCAGCACGTGAATTGAATTTATCTTCGTTGTCACTTGCTTATCTACTCAAATCTTTTTGTGATATTGATGCAAATAAACAATTTCAATTAGCTGATTGGAGAATAAGGTTAGAGAGAAAATTGTCAGGAATTATTATTTGTTGTAATTGATTTAGACCTTTGCCAGAAGAATATCTTCGTTATGCACGTGAAGATACACATTATCTTCTGTATATTTATGATTTATTAAGAAATAAATTAAGTGAAAAGAATGTACAATTATTAAAAATTGTTTATGAAAAATCGAAGATTATTTGTCAGAAAGTATGAGAGGGATTTATTGTTTTTTTTCTTTGAAAATAATGCGTCTTTTTCGTTTAGTTATATCGAAAACCATATTTTGATGACGATGCTTATCAGAATATTTATTCGAAATCTCGAAAAACTTTCAATATTCGACAATTAGCAGCATTGAAATCGCTTTTCTATTGGCGAGATCGACTTGCTCGACAGGAGGATGAATCAATCGGGTACTATTTTCATGCTTTTCATGTTTTGAAATTCATAATTTTTATGTAGATACGTATTACCGAATCATATGCTCCTACAGATCTCGGAAATTCTTCCCAGGTAAAATTAAAAATCATTTTCTATATATTCTCAAGTATTCGTCGGTCTTTATTAGAGAACCGCAAGGTGTTCGTGCATGTTGTAATCCAGTTCCTTTATTAGTTCATCATAATTTACACGATATTCATCAGATTGTTCTTCAAGTTCGAGATATACCTTTAATCGAAGTAAAACGAATCTTATTATCTATCACAACTAGACAATTTCATTGTTCTTCTTCTTTTTCTCAGGAACCAAAGGAACAACAATCAGCTCCATTGACTCTTCCCGCTCTCTATGATCCAGAAAATGTACTCAATTGTCCACATGATACGTCTCATCAAATCGAACAGCAGCCGATCACAAATATTCATTCAAAACAAAAGATTCTCTTGAATGGTAGTAATTCGAACAATCGACAAAATTCGTGATAATTCATTGATTTTTTTTTGCTTCAGATCTTTCATCGGTCTTAGATGAAACATTTCTTGAAGAAGCGAATAAACGTGATGGAATGGACTTGACAACATTGCCAATTAAGATCAAAACCGAACTTTTGCCAATTAGAAAAATTTCACAAAAAAGTTCAACGAATTTCTTCGATTTAGTAATTTTTTTAAAAAATCTTTCTATGAATTGATTTATTTTTTCTTCAGTTTATGCCTGAATCACATCGAACGAGTGGTTTAGTCGAGAAGAAAGCTTATTGGCAAGTCTATTATCCCGATCGAGATTTATCAAGTAGAATCAACTTTTTTTTTAAATCAATTTTAACATTTATTTTCTGGTAATTTAGTTAAAAAAATTATTACGAATGATTCAACGAATCAAAATGGAAATGCCATTACAAAAGAAAAATCCAGTGATGATATCGAAGTGATTATGCTCAGTAAACAATCGACAAAACGTAAACGAAAATCAGCGAATGAAGAAAATATTAGTTCGAAATTGAAGAACAAACGATATCGTCGTGGAAATGTAGCTGATGAAGTTCCAACGAAAATAATCTTAGATGATGACGAAGAAGAAGAAGACGAAGATCATGAAGAAGAACCAGGAGAAATTCTCGATGATGATCAACAATCAGCGATTAAACCACATAAATATACATTGTTTAATGAAGAACAAATTCTTTCGAGTAAAAGAAATAAGTTTTTTCTTTGATAAAAATGAAATTTGTTTTTTCGTTTCGAATAGAAAAATTTAAACGACCAGCTGATGATGAGGATATTTACGATCCGAATCGTTCGAAAAAAGCAGCGAAAGTTAAAGTAAATCCTTTGATTTAATTTCAATTTGTAATTGTTTTTGTTTTATCCTTCATTCTAGAATCCAAAACGACCAGGTGCTCAACAAACCAACAAATCACTGTCCTATCCATTTCCTAAAAAGACTTAATTCTTTTGTTTGCTTTTTCTTGTTGCTGTTGTTGTTTATTTAAAAGAAAAAAAAGGAAAGAAAGTTGAGATAAATCAGCAAATAAGTAAGGACAACTAAACACCAGAATTCATTACACCCGATAGGATATTCAGTTAGATAGTTTTCTTAAGCCAATGGATCAATTGTCGATGTACGATATCGAAGAGTAAATATAGCTAATGCCACAAAGGCTAACGAAATTGTAACGATTAATTCAACAAGTGAAATGATATTATTTCGTGTTGGATGACTCGATATCCAATTGTTTTCAATAACACCCCAAAAAAATAAGAGAAAAACAATCCATGGAGAGAATTGATACGATGCTCGTTCGAATGTAACGAGATTAAAGTTTGTACTGAATAGAAATACAAAAGCAGCAAGACCGACTAGAACAAGAGTTGCTGTGCCAGCATTGGCAATTGAAATATTAAATTCATATTGAAGAAATGTATTGAATGCAAGAGAAAAACGAAGAGCTACGAGCAAAACAAAAGGAAATAAAATCATAACGAAAGAAAAATCGAACCTGTTAAACTAGCAAAAAAAGCAAGACCATTTTGAACAAGAAATCGCAAATACCAAACATCTCGATTGCTAAAATTGAAAGAAAGTAGCTATCAGTTTTAATGTTGAGATTTTCAAATTATTTACAATCCTTCAGCTTCATAGAGTTTTCGGTTTAATCTCAAATTATGATTGAAAATAAACACAGCTCCATATAAGAATAAAAACGAAATGAGATCCACAATCCAACTCCACTAGAACAAGAAAATAAAATAAACAATCAATTATTTTCTTCTTCCGATTGATTGACGTACAACAATACAATTTTCATGAAAAAATAAAAGCCAAATAGTTTGTATAACAAAACCCAAATTATAAAATCCATAGAACATCACTGTTAGTGTGCTTGGATAAATATAGAGATAACCATTGGTTGCTCGACGAAAGATAAATGTCAATGCGTAGAAAAGCCACGCAAACTAAATTAATCAAAATTCATTTGAGTAATAAAAAAAAACTCATTTATTTGTCACCTGCCAAATATGATTCAATGCATTGAGTGTTCGGTAGACCCAATCCGAAGGTGTAATATCAGTCACTGAGAATTCTTCAGCACGTAATGTTGTATTTGGAAAAAGTCCTTTTAAAAACGCAATTGAATCGATAGAGGAAAGAAAGAAAAAGTGTCAATCTTACGATTATTTCCTCGTTCAGCTAGTTGATTAACAACAGCGTAACCAAAGAATAAAATCAATGTATCAATTATAAAACTCAATCGAACATAATTATGTCGATATTCATTGGATGAAATCGGCGGATTGAGTAACATTTTTGAGGGTATTGAAGGGAAATTAAAATACAAAAATAAAACCTTTTTTATTTTTTTTTGAATGATATTAAAAGGAAAACTAATAATCAGGGAAATCTGTCACATATACCAAGCAAACAAGTGTACACAGATGGAAGAAAATAATTAAAATAACTAGACACTCGAACAATGCTAGTTGTCATCGTGATCGGCTCTATTCATCATAGATTCGTGTATTTTCAGCTTCGATGTCAAATTGTGAGAACGTCCGTTTGGATGTGTGTCTGTGTCATTGAATGAATAAAATATGGATATTGCGTTTGTTGTTCCAATGATTAAAACCAAAACCATGATCAAGATAAGCATAAATCCAAATAAAAATAATATTTGACCTATACGCATTTTGAATTGTGCTCGTTCATATTGTCGACGATCATCGTAGACTTTGGCTTTCGAAATATCGATTAACATTTCACTTATAGCCGGCGGACAATATCTCCATGTGTGTGTATTTCCTCGACTAATTGCAAGTATTAATTGTCGAGTCGCAATTGAAAATGATAGATTATCAACATCCACATATATCACTTGATCTGGCGGAATACTTTTCATACGTATCAGACGACTTCGTCCACTGATATCAATAATAACATTATTTGGTATGATCTGTGATATTGTTGTATTTTCAGCTGGAAAATAGATTTGCCGAGATTGTGCATATGCATTTGATGTTTGTCGATTCATTAGTGCAACAAGAAGAGCTAATTGAGCACGTACACTTGTTGGTTTATATGTTTGACTAAGTGCAAGAATATCAGGTAGACGTTGTCGAACGATTGTCCATTTCGATACAATCGGCTCGTCTGCGTCTTCTTCATAATTATTATAAAACGAATGTGAAGTTCGTGCACCTCGACGACGTAGTTTAACGGAATAAAGTTCTTCGATAACTAACGAAGCTCGTCGCTCATCAATTGACTAGAAGAAAAAAGAGCTCTGTTAAATGTGATTCCAAATCGAAAATAATCTATACTTGTAAATTAGTAGGAATAGCATGGCGTTGTCGAGAACAGTTACGAAAGGATGGTTTCACGATAGATGAAGATTGATTTTTATACATTTGTAAGTCAATATTCAACAAACAAGACGATGGAGTGTTCTCGTTAGTATGACAATTGCTCTATAATGACATGCTTAACCTTTTTTAATATGTATATTAAGTATAAATCGTACTTTTTCTTGTTACATATGGAGCTTTTCTTCCTTCTCTCTCTGTTACCTTTTTCTTCTTGTTCTGACGATATTCGTAACTCTTTTTTATGGACATACACATTGCTGTTTAGGACAGAAGAAAAGCAAAATACGTCTTGAATTCATAAATAAATCATTAAAATATATATTTATATTGATTTAACATCATCAGACAAAAGCAGAACAAATCCGTCATATATGTTGTTGATTTTCTTTTATCTCGAAAAGTCAATGACATCATACTCAAATTTCATTTTTGACATCAGGTTGTTTTTTATTTTGTAAAACGATGCAGATTAACGAGTAGAAAAAAAGAAAAATATTTTCTTTAAATCAAATTTCTACAAGTCAAAACAAGAAATCAAACGTAATTAGTTTTAATTTATTCATTTGTACTACATGCATATATACAAAGAATAATAAATTCAATTATTAATATTCTTCAAATACCGTAAATCCTTTCGACGAACGATTGAAAAGAAATTGATTGGAAACAAAATCGTATTCATCAAGTTCGAGACGTTTCTTTTCTTTTTTTTCTATTATCAAACGTATATCGTCAAGTAATCAGGCTAAAAACACGTTCTCGATAGACGAACGAACAAGAAAGACAAATTTGTTTTCTTTAATGTCAATGATTGATAACTAGAAAACACACGAAGTCAAGTCTATTTGCAAGAGTAGACGATATTTCTTTTTCTAATTTAAACGAGTAGATTTCGTCATCGGCATACCATTATTCTTTTTTTCAAAAAAAAATAATTTAGAATTGTCGTTTTATAGCTCTTACTTGAAAATACAATATGTGCCAATGAAACAAAAGAAAATGAGAAAAAAAAATGTTTGATGACAATGAACAAAAAAAGAGAAGCAGCAGGAGAAAAAAGAAGAAGAAGAAACGAATGAATGAATGAATGAATGAGTGAGTGAGAGAGTGAATTGAGACTATACATTCCGAGAAAACAAGAAAAACAAGAAGAAGAAAAACTGAAATAACTGTTTCGGCATGCGAATTACAATCGCACAGGTATTTACCGATTATCACCACGCAAAACGAACAGATTATTCATATTTCGTTTTTTTTTGCTCTCTCGATACATATGGATACGTACGAGTATAGCCGACCAGCGGTTTATCGATTTGTACTCTCGATTTACATTCGTCTTACGTCCGTTCCATTCTATCATCATCGTCATCCTCGTCATCTGACCCCGTCGGTCTCGATGCATAGGTTGCCGATGCTGAACGTTTTTTCTTTTTCTTTTTTAATCGATGAGTATGCGTATCTTTTTTCGTTGATGACGACGCTGTCTGTGACATTCCTGTTACTGATCCATTTCCATTTTGAGCATTAACATTAGTATTCGACGTATTCTGTGCTGGTAACGGATCAGATGAATCGTTCGAAGCGGAATTTGGATTTGCATTTATATTATTATCGCATTCACGTAATTGTTCAAGTGTTATAATGTTATAATGTGAATCAAAAACAGCAGGAGTTAAATCATTCGAGGCACGAACAATACGTATAGCATGTACTTTATCACGTAGGGGATTCATGGATGAATTTGCTGAATCATTCGTACGACAACCAAAACAACTGATCAATGAAAAACAAAGATTTGATGTTGAATTCGACGAGAGTTTCGAGCGAGTTTTTTGTTCATGATTGCCTATTATATGACTACTATGATTTAACTGTGAGGCAGATGTCGATGAATTCGAATGATAGGAAGATGAATGACCATGACGAGAAGAAGTATTCGATGGTAGAATAGAATGATTATTAGGGCCTGTTAGTGTATGATGATGATGTGTTGAACTAGTTGTTGGCACGTCAGATATGGGAAATTCATATTCCATTTTAGATGATGTGTCACTTTGAATTAAACGTGCAACGTTCGGTGATTGTTGATGAAATGCTGATGAATTTGTAAGTCCGGCAATGGCACCAACATCGGACGATTGAGTTGATTCTGCATTGCCCATTTTGACATCCTAGAATAGTATTAATAGATATTTATGTTATAAATAAATAACTAGAGAAGGAGAAGAGAAAAAAATGTCATTTAGAGACATACAAACAACACTTGCTTGATTTCTCTGGCAAATGAAAAAGAAAATTATTTCTTTTCGCGTTTTTTTTTTACTTTTTCTTTTTTTTTCTATCTATTGACTAGTATTGATTAGAAGTTAACGTGAACGTTCGTTTTTATAAATAAACAAAACAAAACACCATACACACACACACTCCTCAATCTATTGATGAATGAATAAATTGTTTGGCAGTGATTTTTTTCGGTACGATCGAAATTAAGTAATAACATCTAGCTTTTCCATGACATATCAGCGAGAACAATCAAGCTGCTTTCTACTTACATGACGGTTGTACACCGCTTAGCATAATGAATAGATATAAAAGTAACTGAAGCTTTATCATGACTACACAGCGGGGACACGCCGATAAAGAAGACGAAGAGAAAAAAAAAAGAAAAAAAAAACGGATCTTTTCTCATTCATTTCTACATTTCTTGTTTTCACACTTTTTTGTCCCCTTTCTCTGTCTCTCTCTCTCGGTTTCGCTCAAGCAGATTCCCGTCGGGCAGAATACTGCTGATTAACTGTCCTGGTTCTTATTTTTCTTCATTCTTTTTTCTTTACTTTTTTTCTGTAACTCGAATAAGCCATATAGCACACATGCAAACACCTCACATCATAGAATCACAATGCCAGAAACTTAGTTCAGAAAAAAAAACGAGAAAAGAAAAAGAAAAAAAAATAGAAGCAAGAGAGCGAACATCCGGACAGCATGCAAGAGAAATGCTGTTCAGCATAATGTGACACAGGGAATATTAATATATATATAGCATGAGAGAGAACTAGTCGAAGAAAATGAACGTTCACATTTTTTTTCTCTTCTTCTTCTCCTCCGCTATACATTACTGATTCATTCTGTTTGAACACTTTTTTTTCCTTATCTAATAGATTGTTACATTTCACTATGTGTTTTTTTCTTCGTCTTCTTAATCTATATTTAAGAGTAAATCTCAATATGTAACGAGAAAACTTACCATGACTTGTTTTTTCCTCTAATAAACAATACGTTTTGGCTAGCTATCGTTGCTAGAATCGAGCTGAAAAGACAAATTGCCATTGAAAGGCAAACTAACGTGCGTCATATCAATAAAAAAAGCGATGCTCCAACTACTCGTCGATTTGACACATATGCTAGAGGACATAAACGAGAAGAAGAAGCCCATCAAGGATTAATCGATGTTGTTACTGCATCATCGTCATCTCTTTCTTCTCAGGATCGTCATCGTCGTCGTCGTCTTCTCCTTCGTCTTTTTTTGTTATTATTATTATTATTATTATTATTATTTCAGTTTCTAACACCCGCTAGCTTACCACCGTCGTTTGCTCGAAGATATTTGTCGATCGAGCAGCGCTAATTGGAGCGTGTGATAGTTCAACATACTATTCGTCTGTATTCGTCATATAAATATAAAAGAAGAAAAAAAAAAAGAAGAAAACAGGCATAGTAACATCCGCCTGCTAAACACTATCACTAACTTATGTGCACGCATCATTCATGCAAAGAAAAAAAAAGGAAGAAAAAAGTAAGAAACATCAAACACTAAATAGAAATCAAATTTTGATAATACACTAGACAATGAAAAAAATCTATGAGTATGTATCAAAATCAACACATTTATCATAAATTCTTGTCAGTGTTGCTAGAAGAAGAGATCATCAGTAATGTCAATAACGACAAAAACAAAGAACAAGAATAAGAATAACTAATGTTTTACATATTGTCGACATGGAAATTGTATTTGCTGAAAAATATTCGATATTCAACAAAACTAATCTGTTCGAAGAAAACAAACATCTGTGTATATTCAGATTGATTTATCTTCATTGCATTTGACTATCATTCGTCATGGAAATAACTCGGGAATAGGAAACTTTTGATTTTCTTTTCTATTTCAATCATTGAAATAACCTATTCTATTTCATTTTTTTCTTCTCGAACTGACTGTCATTTTGATGTGTATTTAAGGAAAAAGAAATGTCAACTTACTTTTGACAGGAGATAGGCAAAAAAAACGAAGGTAGAGAACAAAAAACAACAAAATGATTTCTATTTATTGTTTTCTTTCTCGTCGAATGAATTCCTACATGAAACTATTCGCGTCGATGAATTACAAAACAGACAATGATAATGCTGATGATAATAATAAGAGTAATAATAATATCGGTGAAATGAGTAGAACGCATCAAATACAATTACAAAACGGACGACGAGAAGACGAAGAAAAGGAAGAAAAAAAACGGATAATTTTCTCGTTCTTCATATCACGTTCGTTTCAATGCTTTTATCGTGCATTATTTTCTGATGATCTCTGGATTGTATTCAAGACCGAAGTAATCGACAGACTAGGCGTAATAGTTGTCAATCGAATACCGAAAACAAATTTTCTCCATCGATATTCTTTTCTTGTTCTCAGATATTACATGAATACTCATCTCGCCACTTTCAATCTACTACGTCAATGGCAACGCATGCAAATAAATGAGATCTTTTTTCTTATTCGTATTTCTGTGCGCATGCTTCCTTTTTTTTTGTTATTTCTCCATGTTTAAGAGAAGAAGAAGAGAGAGAGAGAGAGAGAGAAAGACAGAAAAAAATAATACTACGACGTCATTACAGGTTTTTTCTCTATATTCTACTTGTAATAAACACAACGCCGTATTTTGAGCTAATTGATCTATTATAATTCTTCTTCGTATTAGTTCTATAATAAAGTCAATATGGATGTGATCGTATTGATTGGCTTTTATGAAAGCACAAAAAAAACAGAGTTTTCCATCAGTAAATCTCCCACTCTCTGTAGACATCTTGATTGATCATTAGAGTATTGAGAATGAATACATATTGACATAAGCAAACAAATGACACGACAGGGACGACTGTTGAAATAAAAACTAAATATATCATAAACTTGCTAAAGCTTTTAGATAAAAAAAACTTGTGTTAATATGAAACAAAAACGAACTTTTATTGTTTTCTCAATCTATTTGCACGTTTACATAAGAAAAGAAAGACAGACAGACAGACAAAACTATCATATTACTTACTTAAAGATGTATTAAGTCAATGATATTCTCATTAAAATATCTTATCTTTTCTAAGAAGTATCATCGAAAAGCATCTGATGATTTCTCTTCCATTTAAAATTCAAGTGCAGTTATATATATATGTCAAAACTCGATTGTCAATCTTATGTAAACATCAAATTAGATTTTTTGTTTTTGCTGTTGATTCAACCTCAAATATTTATTATTTATCGATTACTATCATCATTCTGGAGAATATATTATACATTCGAAGAATTTCTTTAGCAATCAAACATGTCAAATTTGATTTTCGAAAGATGAATGAGTATCGTCATGTTTAACATATTTTCTCTGCACGACAAAAGAAGAATCGACAACAGATTACTGTCATCTGCCTTCCAACTAGAATCGACAGTTATATGTCACAGATTTATTTTCGACATATGGCTACACAAAAAATTCTTGTTATCAACTACGACGAATGACAAATACAACTAAACTCGATTATAAAAAGACAAACTTTGAATCTTTATTTTATTCTTAATAAATTAGAAATCAATATTAATCAGTTCGTCAATATTTACCTATAATGATTGAGAATAATAACTACGCAGATAGACGAAGGATTTATCTAGCATGATCTTCGCCGAAGTTTTTTTTCTCTTTGTGTTCGATATTAAATCTCATCTACTAATCGTGTAAGGCATGATAAAGACGTCGTAATGTGAGGACGAATAAGTAGAAGTGACGTTTAAAAAAAGATGACAAAAGAAAATAACAGCTCGAACCGGCAACAACAAAGCTAACATAATAATAAAAAGAAGAAGAAGAAGAAGAAGAAATGAGAGAGACACAGGCGGAATCGGAAGAATGAGCTTGTCTATTCGTTTAAGTACCAGAAAAATCTCGAAGAAACAACACAAAAAAAAACAGAACATGCATTGATGACAGACACACACAAATGAGAGAACATCAAATTATGAAATACAATACAAAAGCGACTCACTTGTTGACTATTACTTAATTCACGCTGATTGAGCATTTCAATGGAAGACGTTCGAGAAAGAAATTTTTTCTCTGATTTATTCAAAGATTAAATGATAGAAAAGAAAAAGAAACGAATAGATTTATTTGGTTTTTGAGATTTCAATTACAATTATCATCGTCATCATCATTATTTGCTTTGATTATTCGTACACTACGTCATCTATTTGATGAGTTTCTTTTGTGATTCTTAGAGAAAAAAAAACAAATCATGCAGGCAAACTGCATCAAAGAATAAGCGATCTATGAAGAAAATCTAACTGACACGAGAATGTTGCGGAGGAAAATGATTTGAAAGTACTAAACATATGGATGTAATAAGCTCGTATGTTTTTCGAAATCTTGATCGAAAATGAGAAAAATCTCTTTTCTGTAATCAGCACCAAGACTGTGTTCAATAATGGTGATGACGATGATAAAAGAGAAAATAAGATTTTGCTTTCGAGTTCATCAACAATTACTTGCAAATATATTTCTAACTGAAACATCGAGTATTCTCTTATTTTCTCAGTTCTTTTCCTTTTCTATCAGAACGACTATAAGTAACACGATTTTGGAGAGTGCTATATAAGTACAGTAGATAAATTTTGAGTCGATGTGATGCTATCAACTCGAATGATTTCCAACGAAAAGTTTTTTTTTTCTTCTCATTCTCCTCTTCTTCCTTCTCCTCGATCCATAACACACACACACACAGAAATAACAAAAAGCATATTTAAGAAAAGGAAAATCTTCCTTAGCCTCGAGGCGTTTTCCATTGCTTAAACAATCTCAGTCAAATCTTAAGGGAGTTGATAGTCTATTGAAAACAATTAATATGATATACTGAAAGGCACGTAAACAAAGTTTCTTCTTTAGGAGCTAATGATGCACTTAAAGATGATTCTGTTTTCTCGCTAGTTCACCCAAAACAAACAATAACTTCATATATTATGACGAAATTTATTTGAAGAGCTCGTGCATATTGCCTCGAAGGGATCAGCGCATTCGTTTTAGTAACAAGGAAATATAGATATAAACAAGTATTTTTTCATCTCTCTTAATTACTTTGTTTGCTTACCGATGAGCTCGTTTTCTAGATATGAAAATCCTCTCTGTACTATGTTATTTATTTTAGAAGCAAAATAACACGAAATTGAGAGAGGGAGAGAGAAAAAAATCGTCCATCTGATTCATTTCATGAATAGAATTTATATTGACTCATTTATCAAAAAAAAATTCACCAAATGTCAATCATGCAATCCAATAATTAACTGTAGTTCTTTGTCGAGAACAGATTGATGATGGAACTTTTTTTTGCACTAGAATCGAGCAAATCTTATTCAACACAAAAAAAGTATTACAATCAATTAATTCAATTCGATATATCAAATCTCGCAAAACAAAAGATTAATGGTCGAATCATATTGGAAAATCTACGTTTCAAAGACATATTTTTCCGATGATATTATCAAGTTCTAAGAAATAAATATATTTCAATCAGGAAGTTGTTCCTTTTAATTTCCTTATTTCCGTGTCGGATGTTGATACGTCTCGTCGGATTTACAATAAGACAAAAAAAGAAGAAAAAAAACAGAAGAATTCGACATATTTCATCGCATGTCAAATATCTCCGAAATGTTTTTAGATAAAAACAAAATAAAAACCAAAACTAATTTATTCTTTGCAAACTTAATGATAACCGATTAAGATAAGAACACGATTCGTCGTAGAAATAGTACTCTTCTAGTATAGTTAACATAAGATGGCATTTTACTGACAGATATGTCTAGGACAAATATATATATATATATAAATACAAACGAGTAGCCGTCAGGAATCATTTATATTTCACTTATTTTCAGTACAAAACAAAACAGAAATGTTCTGCCGAATACTTTCAATTTGTCTTCTGATTATTTTATGCAAACAAGTTCGTGGTGAAGATCACGAACTCGTTTATAATAATGATATCGTTTATTACGATGAATGTCGTATCAGTGTTTCACCACGAAATCATCAACAACCAGTTCGTGCTTATGCACAAATACAACGACCATGCAATGGAACATTACTTTGGACATATCCAAATCTACAATTAACATTAACATTAGTTAATCTAGAAAATGACGTATTTACATTGTGTTTTGAAAAGAAAATTTTAGACGACAATCTCGTTCGATCAGTCAAATTTCTTGATTCGAAAACCAATCAAACGCATGATATGAAAGAAATTCGTACGATTTCGGGCTCAGTTCTATGTGCATTAAGTCAAGGAAATCGTGTTTCAACAGTCATTGAAGCTCAACCATTATATGCAGGAGTTTATCTACGTTATGCAATGTTTAATGATCGTCATCCATGGACAACAGGCCCATTTCCAGGTTGGGAACGATCTGAAAAATATTTATACGGTCCACAAGAAATTATCCCAATGAAACAAAAGAAAATTCATCGAAAACAAAAGAAAATTCATTGAAAAGAATATTTAATTCATTTACAAAAAAATACATTTCTATTTATCCTAGAGTTTGTTCATCCAGCGTGTTGTAGTTTAATATTACTTCTAGACTAGAGCAGAATCTATATTCTGTATACTACTGACATCGTTTATTTAAATGATTATTTGTCAGAATTTTATCTTGTTATCTTTTTTCTTTCGTTCGTTCGTAGTTTCTTTTCTTTGATGATGATGAACACGAGTTAATAAATAAATGTCAAATCAAAGCATACTATTTCTACTAATGAGAATCTTGTATCATGAAATTGAGACAATGTTTACAAAGACTGTTTCGCCCTAAGGATGCAAAATTTATTTCTTCTAATGAGGTATTCAGACAAATCTTTTATTTTAGGAGTTCTTCAACGGAAATTTATTAGAAAAAAAGGAAGGAAATTATAAAATTTCGATGTGTGTGACTCGAACTGTACTAGAGTACTTCTAAATCTGTTTTCATTTTTCTTTTGACTAAAACTAATATTCAGCACAACACTTGAATTTAAATAGGTCACAATATACTCATGATAGTTTTCGGCTAATTTGACGTTAACTTGTCACAGATAGGTGTTGTTTTTTTCTCTTTCATACTTTTGAAGATCTTCTATCAGTAAATAAATAAAAAAAGATGAAGCGTTATTTTTTGCTTTATTTATTCTAGATCCGACTACGATAAAAAAAAAGATACTTTCAACTTAGCAATGGTTACGAAGGCCTGTTTTACTTGCCTTGCAATATCTACTATTGTTCTTTCTATTGCATTTATTTCGCTCGGTATTGTTGGTTTAACAGAAGGCCCGGATATTCTTGAAGATCAAGTCATTAAAAATCTACCGTTGACACCTTATTCGGATCTATCATCATGGATAACTCCGCCCGTTCCAGTTTATCTACAATTTTGGTTATGGGAATGTTTAAATCCTGAGGAAGTTTTAGCCTATAAAACACCTAGACTTCAGCAAATAGGCCCATTTACGTATTTAGAACATCGACTCAAAAATAATATTGTTTTCAATGAAAATCATACTCTTACCTATCGTCAAAATATATCCTATACATTTCAACCGCAGTTATCTGTTGCTAATGACTCTGTGGAAATAACAATGGTCAATGCATTTCTTGTTACTCTCGTGACAGTTCTCCAAAATGACGAAACTTGGAAACAAGAATTACTTAATATTGTTACAAGTGCTTTCAATGAGACTGTATTCACAAAACATACCGTTGCTGAATGGCTCTGGGGTTATGAAGATCCAATACTTAAAAAAGTACACGACAACCCAATTTTAGGTTCATTAGTTCCCGATGATAAATTTGGATTTTTCTATGGACAAAATGGAAGTGACGATGGTCTTTACACTATTTATACAGGTTGAATATCGATAAAAAAAATAGATCCATTTAAAAAACAAATAAATATTATTTTTCTTCAATAGGTGCTGATGATATCAATTTAATAAACTCAATCGATAAATGGAATGGTAAGATTTTTACAACATAAAATTTCTTCGCATTTTGTCCATTGTCAAGGTGCTTCCGATCTAAGTTACTGGCCAAAACCATATGCATGTCAAATCAATGGAACGGATGGTTCATGGTTTCAACCATTGTATAACAAAGATCTTCAATCTCAACGATTATATCTATATTCGACTGATGTTTGTCGATCATTATACGCCAAATGGTCAGCACATTCGACAATTCTCGATATTCCAACTGAAACTTTTGCTATTCCATCGGAATTATTTGTTAATTCATCGGTCAATCCCGATAATGCACCATTTGGTCTCAATGTTTCGGGTGTTTTTGATGTTAGTCGATGTCGACAAAACGCACCGATCTACATATCATTTCCACATTTTCTCTATGCTGATGATTCAGTTAAAAATGGAGTCATTGGTATTGCGCCTGATGAATTAGCTCATCGAGTTACATTCGATATCGAACCACATACAGGTCTCGTTTTAAGTGCACAGAAACGTTTACAAATCAACGTTCGAATTCCACAAAATTCACATATGCGTGACTTTCGAAATCTTAAATCAGTTATTATGCCAGCTCTTTGGATTAATGAATCGACAATAATCGATCAATCATCAGCTGATGAATTAAAAAGTCAAGCTTTAAATTTCTTTTCGATTGTTAAAGGTGTATCTATCGGTTTAATTTCACTTGGTTGTGTTCTGATTGTGATAACGATTTTTGTTTATATTCGACGAAATTCTCCGTACCGACGATCGAATTATGAAACTTTTCCTGAAATAAATAGTCCGATTTCCGATTATATCAACGATTAATATTTTAAACGTTGCTGTTTTCATTTTTTTTACAAGCGTTTTTTAAATAAAAATCTTCGACTATCTTGAGAATTTTAACATCGATCAGTGTTCATTTTAATTGAAATTACTTTTCGCGAAACAAAATCAATTCGAACACTGTATTTATTTTGTTCTATTTTACACGTAAATAAGCAGAAGAAGAAGAAAAGAGCAACGAAACGTGAAATTTTTTATCATTTGTTCAAATGAAATCAAAACGAACAGAAATATTTTCTCTCACTCGTTTACAAATAAACTAAATTAATTTCTTATTTACCTTAGTAAAACTCCATTCATGCCGCTAATATATGCTCAGAAGGAGAAAGAGAGAGAGAGAGAATGAGTGAGAAGAAAACAAATTATTTGACTAGATGCGGAAAAGCAAAAACGAAGAAGATATTGAATTGAACGAACAACAAACAAAAATAGAGCACCAACATCATACGAAAAAGAAACAAAACGAAAAGAAGAAGAAAACGATGATGATGAAATGACACACACATAGATATTCGTGATAGAATTTCTAGTTATGTACATAGAAGAAAAAAAAGAGAAACGAGTATGGATATTGGATAGAATTAACATTCTCTCGATACAGTTTTATTTGTAGCATTGAGATTCATTGAAATTTGTTCAGGGTTCTTCATCCTGAAATTGAAAAGAAAATTATTTTAAATTTTGTGAAAAGAAAAACTTGTTGTTCAAAATCAAAACTAAGACAAGCGTTAGAAAATGTGAGTTTATGCTAATGAAAAAAAAAGCCCAATCTTTCGCTAGTGTGTTTACATCTGATTTATTATTCGATAGTGGAGTTGCTTTTTGAGATCGATCTTTTTTCGACTAAATAAAATCGATTTCTTGACTTTATTTTCTCAGTCTTTGATCTTCATGATTCATTACCTTTTTGGAATTTCCGTTTGTCTTATCCATTAATGTTGAATTTTGTTCTCTATAAAAGAAAAACATACAGTTACAATTCAGATTATTAGTTTCAATATTGTAGTTCGCTTATTGACGAGCGGATAAGTAAGCTTGAAGGGAGAAATATCATTACACATACAGTCAGACGTTTTTTTAAAATTTTTTCTTTATCAGAAATCACGAAATAGAGGAAAAAGTCAATGTCGTTTTTGAAAATTGTTCTCGCTCGAATATCACGAACAAATGTTTATCATGCAAATGAATAACGTCACAGATGACATATGTCGAATAGAGAAATACCTACTTGTGAGTTTTTTTCTTTACACTATAGAAAAATTCTTTCTCAATACGAAAATCATTTGTCTTTTCAATTGAATACTTACGGATCGTCTGCCTTGTTTTTTCCGTCGGGTCGATAGACGCGTATTACAACGCATATGGCAACAATGGCAACAGCAAATGATATTATGCCAAAAATAATACCGAATATAACCCATTTACTTGGTTGACCTTCTCGATGTTGTCTAGCTGCATCACGAAGTGATGAAGGAATACGACCTAAAAAAGTTTTGTTTTTTTTCTGAAATCAAATCTTCGATTGATAAATCATACCACTATCTTTTAATGTCGTTATTCGAGCTTTTTGTTCATTTGGTCCTGCTTCATTGAATAGTTTAACGACGACGATGTAGCTTGTTGCAGGTTTTAAATTAGTTAATTCGTATTCTGAAACGGACGCATCGACCAAAGCAGGTGTGCTGAATGATCCATCGATGTCAAAACCTTTGTCAGATTTAGCCTGAAAATTTTTTATGAAGATTAGATTCAAATGTTTCCTCGTTTGAATTACTTTTGCATAGAAGATTTCCGATCGAATAATCGGCGCACCGCCATCGGATTCAATAGCCCATTGGACCACGCAAGTTCGATCATTTGAACAAGTTTCATTTTTGTTTTCATCTGCTTTGACAATTTTAAAATCGGGCACTTGACGATCAAGCGTTCGAAACGTAATCGGACCATTCGGTTGGCCAACACCAGCACGTGATTTAGCAGTAATTGTCAAACGATAGCTAGTACTCGGTTTGATCTTGTCGATTTTTAATACCTGATTTTGTTGAGCATTATCTGGAGAGATTTGAGCTGGAATAGTTATTGTTTGAGGTTGTTCATCGGATTTCTCTGCTGAATTATATTTAAGAGTGTATTCTAAGATTGGTAGGCCGCCAGTTTCAGGATTTTGAACGAAAATTTCTACGCCATTTGTCAACGGTTTCACTTCTGTCACTTGAACTTTCTTCGGTGGTTCAGCACGTTGAAGCGTAAACGAATGTCGTCCAACACGTGGATTCGATGCTCGACATTCAAAACTCAAGCCAAAATCTCGTTCAGTCGGCGTATACGACAAAACACTTTCGAAAAGTATGGAACTGAGTTGTTTCGTTGTTATATCATTAACACCTGTGTCAACATCAACAGCAAGAACACGTCCTTCAGGATCATGAACTGTTCGACTCATTTTAATCCAATGAATTTCCGGAGGCGGATACGATTCGAATTGACATCGCATCACAACACGATGATTGGGAACAGTCGAAACAACTTGAATATTCGGTCCAATAAAAACTGGTTGAACTAATAAAACAATCATTTGTTGTTGATGTTTTTTTTTGAAATAAAATCATCAAATCTTACATCGAATATAAAGACTAGCAACGGAATATGAACTATCGGCTAAATTCTTAGCCAAACATGTATAATTGCCGAAATGTTCGCGTTGAACAGGATCAAAAACTAATTCAATAAGTTTACTACTGTGTAAATGTTGTTTATTAACTGTAATTCCATTTGTTTCTTGAATCGATGTATTATTTAGATATTGCCATTCTAATGAGAGACTCTCCGATGAACCACGTTCGACTCGGCATGGAAATGATATTCGTTGAGGATGATGTTCATCAAGATTAATCTCAATAGGCGCCATGGGAGCTAAACGTGGTGGAACTATAAACGAGAAAAACAATAAATCATTATCGAATTTCATTTTTGTTTTTCATTCATTACCGATTACATTCAAATTGAACTCGGTTCGTTGACCTTTTTGATCGAATTCATTGTATGCATGACACGTATATTTACCATTATCAGTTTCATCGACATAATTAATTGTTAATTGATTACCACGTACGACGAATTTCGGTACTTCACTCGCACCAACGGGTAAATTCTAAATGATATTTAGTTGTCAATATGTTTTTACAAATTGACTAATGAAATTATTTCAATCGAAAGAAATATCTAATCAAACACACACACACAATGGCGGGGGGCGGTTGAAAATAAAACTCTATACACACGTGCATTGAACCAGTCAGCATACACACAGAAAAAAACCATATATTGAAAACAAGGATCATGCTGATAGAGTAACCTTTGATTGAACTTGATTGATTTCTATCCGCCCCCTTTGTCTCTCTACTCATCACTCACACGCTGTTTTCCGTCTGTTCCAAATAAAATCGAAATATATTTATCAAATACCATTGTGAAATTTAGTGGCATTGATCTGTTCTCGTCTTCCTGAATGTACATATACATACACGTGAAATTTTTTAGCAGCAATGAAAAAAAAACAATAATCAAATCATATTTTAATATTAGTTCAAACTAATAAAATTCAATTTCGTTTTTTTTGTCTCTAAGTCCTAATTGTTAAAGAAAATCAAACGAAAAAAAACAAAACATCTCGCTATCGTCAGCCAGCAGCTTTTACCGGTATCAATAAAACATTGATCTAAGAAAGAAAACATTCCGAAAACGAATGCATATACAAAAATAATAATAATAATAATAATAATAGAAATTCACTACAAAAATTTTCAAAAAAAAACATAATATGACATACATGCATACATCACGATCACTCAAAATAATAGCAAAAAAAAGAATAACACTATCATGCGACAATCGTTCTCTTAGTTTTCTCGATTTCTAGAAGCTTACTTTTACAGGTCTTAACTCGTCTGCCTATGATTGCATAATACGTTGATTAAAAACAAAACAAAACATTGACTTTGAAAAATCTACATACCGAACCGTAATACCACGAATATTTCGGTGCTGGCAAGCCTGTCGATTCACAAACAAGTGTAGCAGTTTTCTTCTCAATAGCACAAGGATTAGCGCATGTTATGCGTGGTTGTGTAACCGATTCTAATGTAAATATGATAATGATAATAATAATAAAGGAACAGATTTCTTCTTACTGGAGATAATCACTGTGATTGGAAAATCACTTGATTCGCCTGTTTCAAGAACGTCAGCTCGACACCAGAATGTATCATTATCATGCATTTCAACGCGATTTATTCGTAAACCTTCGTTAACACGAGAATAATGTGGACCGTCTAATAAAGAATAAATTTTTTCTTTAGACAAAAAGAAAAAATTCATTTTCAAATTTGTTAAACAAACCTATGCGAGTTTTTTCCTGTCCTTTAAACCATGAAACTTCAGCTGTTGGACTTGCTTGGACATGACACTTGATCACAACTGATTCTCCGAGTGCAGCATATTGAGTTGAATCGCCATGAAACGTGATTGGTACTTTGACAGTTAATTGAAAAGATCGTCGAGTCTGTCGGCCAGAATTATCACTGCCAAGACATTCCCAAGTACCTTGATCTTCGGTTGTTAAGTTTTTAATTCGTAATCGAATTTCATTGGCTTGTCGTTCGATCGTCACGCTAAACAAATACAATTAATTACAAAATGTCTATTCAACTGCATGAATTCACTTACCGATCATGTTCATTTTCAGGTATATCCCTTTGTTGAGGTGATCTCCAGCCCATGACACGTGTGTTCGATTGTCCGCTGCATGATGCAACAAATGATTTATATTGGTATCGAGTTAATGAGGTTTCGCTTGGTTTAATAACCAAATCGGCATGAACATGTACGAGAACTAAGCGAAGAAAAGAGAAAATCAAAAGTCTTTAATCTTCCATTACTACAGAATTTTTTTTGTTTGTTCTATTGTTCTCGAGAAAAAAAATGAAAAACGATGCTAATCTTATGGATGAAAAGTCATCCAAAAAAATACAAAAAGACAGAAGAGAAACTATATAAAGATGTAGTCTAATGACAAAATGATCGAACAGCCATCAGGTGTCGTCATATTTCAAGAGAATAATGAGGATTCATCAATCTGACCATTATTATTTCAACTGTGCCCATATGTTCATAAGTCAACATTAAAGAATTTTGGCAATGATTTATGAGTTAATGTATATAAAAAGAAGGAGAAGAAAAAAAAACGTGAATGTTTAAACTTACATAGAGCTATGGTCAATATGGAAAACATCGTTCGTAATGATTGTCTACGTCAGTCTGCTCGTCGTTAGATCAATAAATGATGCATCAATAAAAAAAAAGACGAAACAAAGAAGTGTAAAATATCTGAAATATAAAATAAAGTACAATCGTATGTATATAAACTTGAAAGAAAAAGTCATAATATGATGCAATACGTTCAGCTAAAATAAAATCACATACTCGTGTTGCATGCATCGTTGCATGTAAATTATCTTACCGTCTCCGATCGGCAATGGCGTCGACGTTTTTTTTTCTTCTTTTTACGATTTGTATGCCTCGTTGCGTGAATCGAAGCTAGTCTATTATCAAGAGACTCGGAATTTTTTTCCTTCTATTTAAAATTTACCATTAAATATAAGATCTCTATCGTCTGGATCTAAATACGTACGCGTACGTGTGTGTGTGTACAGGCGTGCGTGTTATTAGATGTATAGAATCAAAGAAAATGACAACCTTTCTCCTTCACGCGCTGTGCGAACCACAGCACAATGCGCTTGATATGTGAGTATCTATGAGTAATCGCGAGTGGCAAAGCAAAAGAAAGAAAGAAAGAAAAAAAAACGAAGAGAGAAATAGAGGACGACGACAAGACGAATGCCCGACTCCTTTTTTTTTCTTATATATATCCCTCGTTTTTTTTTCTGTTGTTGTTCCTTTTCTGCCATCCTTGTGTGTCTATAGAACACAACTCCATCTCATTCTCATCGAGCTCTAATATGTTACGCAAACTGTGCTTAAGTTGCAAGGAATGTGGCAATGTCAAACAGACAAAAAAAGAGCGAAAGAAAGAAAAAAATCGACGAAAAAAGAATTAATAACACATAAACAATATTGTTAATGTTATAAAAAAAAAGAGAAATTTATTTTTTTTTCATCGATTCTCTCAATTGATCGTATAATGAGAAAAAAATTGTTTTATAATCAGAAGATAATTTCACCCTATAATGTCTTAATAAAGATGAACAAGGCAAATGCCGGAAAATTTGATATACTCGAGATAATCATGTAAACCATGAACGATTGTGTAAGTCGAAGAGAATTTAGAAATAAACATAAGCAGTTGCTGAACAGTGATAGACAGAAACAAGCGTGTACATTCCACGTTTTGATTTCTTCTTCTTTTTTCTGCTCATGCCCAGCACGGATTAGGTCAACTACATATATGTACTTACTATTCGATGTTCATTAACTTTTAGTCGTACTGTGCATAATTAAAGAGAGTGTGAAAATCAGAAAGGAAAAAAATGTGATGGTGGACAACAAAAACATTAACGACCGGAAATACGTCGATGATCTTTCTACCTAGAGAGAACGTCAAATGCGACATATGTCCAATGGTGAATATCAGAAAATAATGGTTCAATCGCGTGTACAAGCATGTAGCTGTACATTTTCGAACATGTGTGCAATGGAGAACATCGAAGCAATGACAAAAAAAACAAAAGAAGGAAAGTCTCTCTCGTTTTTTTAACTTTTCACTGTGTACCTTCGTATACGAATGTAGACGAATAATGAATTATTGATCAAATCATACGATGGACTAAACGAACGGACTATGTATATATGTATGTCCACATCATCTTCATCACAGAGATTAGCGTCTGTGTGTATACACATACAACAAAAAAAAATCGAAAGAGAGCTCTCTTCTTTTGCTTCGTATAGTATTTGCTCACGCAGAGAAGAATCGGCATACTCTTGTATATGAACCTATGCATACAGATGATGTATACTCTCTTATTCTTCTTTTCTTCTTCTTCAACACACTAGAATGCTAATCGCAGTAGGTGTGCATATAGAAAAAAAAATCAAAACTAGAGTGATCTTACCTTGACAATGGGTGAATAAATGAAGAGTTCCTCCTCTTTGTTTTTTCGATTGATTGAACGCAAATGTGTATGTTTATATGCACATCTACTCAACAAGAGAAAGTCGTTTTATGCTTTCTTCTTCTTCTTCCTCCTTTTTATTTTATATTTGAATTCATACCGACATGAGAAAAGAGAATGAAAAAAGATTATTGAACAGGTGTGTACATCATATTCTACTAACGAGGTAGTTCAAACGTGATGTAATCAGTTCCTTTCCGTCATTTATCAGTAAACATATATACCGATCGAATGTCTCGGCTGTCTGTCTGTCTGTCCAAAAAAACTAAACATACAAAAAGATTATTAAGATTTTTTTTTCCTGACCGTCTCTCTCGTTTTCTTTTTCTCTTATTCCGCCATATAGATGCACGCTTCATCGGCCAACAGCTACAATTAGCTATCGTTAGCAAACTTTTGATCCTAGCTCGAAGGCAAATCATAGTTGTGATCGCTACTACTCGTTTTGACTGTATGTCGAGTGGTTAGACCACTCGAAAACGGAAGTTGTTCGTTCGAGCTCGTTATCATGAATGCAAAATCATTATCGACATCGTTGTCGTTTGTCTGCTATGATCAAATGTAACATGTGTACCACTCGGATATGCAAAAATGTCTGATTTTTTTTTTCATCTATATATACATATTTATGGCAGAACAAGACATTGTCCATCAACTGTGAACACATTAACCTACTCGAAAACTTATAGAATATGATAGATCTTAGGTGTGTTGTATTGCTATTCGATCTCTCGAGAGAATGATTGTCAATGTAGAAAAAAAAATAGTGTTGTTAGACATATGTATGAATGAGAGTTGAAATTGCTAAAGGTGTTCGTAGAGATGTGATCAATGATATGAATATAACATGAATAATGATGACTGACTCTAAGCCTCTTTTCTTATTGTAACAAACGGATTAAAATACGAAAGTGGACACTTTTCTTCTCATTCAATGTGCTAATCAGTCATCACGAAGAATCCATTCGGCTAATGTCGAAAATATTTCACTCGAAGCATTTCATTAGAAATCTGTTCTCTTTTTATATTTCAAATAAACATTAACTTTAAATCGAACGAGTACTCTCTAATTTGACACGCGACTCGCCGCTAAACGTATAAAAAAATGTACCTCCTACTCCATATATCCGTTGGTTACTTACCTACATTCTTTTGACCGACGGTCATCATTTGTTCAATGAGAACAAGAAAGAATAATCTCCTTTCTTCTGCTTCGTCTTCTTCTCATTGTTAAATATATATTTGTATGTTATTCTAATGCATTACCCACCCGCTTCAATCTCGATTAGAGAGAATAATGATTGACAATTTTTAACGAGAGAAAAAGGTCATATTGCATGCGTATTGATTATTTTAAATAAATTGATAGTAGACAGACAAGAAATTCATGTAATACAAGACGCAATTGTCTTCACTATCTACAACATTCAAATTGAATTAACTGAACAGAAATAAAAGAAAAGACAAATTTGTGAAAATGATCTAAGAATCTCGTTTGATTGATCTTATTCATGCATGTTCTCGAGTTCTAATAAATACATATTCGTGTCAATTTTTCTTCTTCTTTTGGTAAGATGTGACGAAAGGCAATTATACGATGGTGTAAACCTCCAAAGACACAATGTTGAACTGTACATAGTGTTAATCTAATCAATGATCATACGATCGACACTCCGGATGACCAGTAAACGCAACTGAATCGAAATAATATTTGCATAACGTGATCGACTTGTCGTCTGCGAGCAGTCATTGAATTTCTTGTTCTTATTTTCTTTTTCAGTTCAATAGTATTATTCATGTTTGTCTAGTTTAAATATTTCTTTTACATTTTCTACGCACCTTTTGTCTTCATTTTCAAATAGAAACGTACATAATCAAGTTGCTTGCTTTTGTGATAAAATGAAGTGTCTGTATTGAAGAGAAAAGACTCGTTCAGCGATGATGAGATGATGAACTTATGACTTTCAGAAACAAAACAAGAGAGAACAAAAGAAAATCAAGATATGATTGATGACAATGCAAGATGGCTGACGTCAAAAAAGAATCGATGAAGACATGCAGAGAAAAACAATATCAAAAAACATTAGACGCTAGATATGTCTAAACAATACATTTACTAGAATACAAGCAAGCAGAAGGTTGTTTCATTTACAGTGTATATTGTTGTTATTTCCTCAAGACATTTTGTTTTCTCCATTTCGACTAATCCATTAAAAAAATCAGGCGAGAAGAATACATCCGTTTTTTGTTTTTTTGATATCGGATACGTGTGTGTGTGTGCGTCTATTCTGTTTGTCTGTATATGTACACGGAAACGAGAATCGAAACATGTGCAAAGTGTTGTATGCTCAACGAACCAGTTACTCTTTTGGATAATAGAAATTGATCGAAATTAATCTGGCAATGGCTCTCATCATCAGTGTCATTTAGATTGTCACGAACAAATTTCTTGCCGCAGGTGTCAGAAAAAAAACGAAGGCGAAAGAGGAGGAGACGACCGTCGCCATCATCATCGGCTGATCAATGCATATATGTATATATACATACTTGAATTTGAACAACTGACCGATGGTCACTGTTCTCAAATCACATACATTAAACTATCTTCAGGCAAGAAAAAAAAAACGAATATTCATTAAAAATATAAATGAGAATAACAAAATGAACAAATCTTCTTTTAAGAAGATTAATTTACTGATTAGTTTCGAGGTTAATGAAGTCATTCGTTTCAACTTCTATTGGCATAGTCAATTTCAAGAATAACATCAAACTGATAAGAAATTCTACTGATCGATGTCTAAATATGATCGATGATATTATTGTTTTTTTTATCTATTTGTCAACATATATCAACAATGCCTACACTCCGATTACTTTGGTAAAAGGTCAAACCGATGATAATCATCAGTAATGTCTCGATAGGTGGTCAGTATTATTTGTTTTCGAAAGAACACACACCCATACAAAATGATTAGACCGATCAATTGTCTAGTATTATTCAATGAATTTGAACTAAAAGAAGATCAGCTCAGTTTGCTGTGTTAATCTTATTTGTTGAGTATTGTCTCGTTTAAAGATAATAAATGATCATTTACTAAACAAAGATTTTTTGGGTATTTTACCGGGTCAAACTGATGGAACACAATAGGAAATTTTCTATTTCCGATAAATAATAGTTACGTGAGAGAAAAAACCTATTCTATTTAGGAAATTGATTTTTTCCTTCAACAAAAGGAAATTTTATTTAATTGTTTATTCCGATATACGTAACATGGAAAAATCCTATGAGACTATCGTATACTATTCACTTTTACACACTGAATGAAATAAAAAAAGCATTTCGAAATACTTACATTTTCATGATATTTGTCGAGAAAAATAAAAACGTGTGCATAGAAGATTTTTCTCCACACTTTGTTTTGGTATTTACCCAATGACTCATTATTCTTTGCTTGTTATTGTTTTCATTTTTCCTGTTCTTCGATTAATCCAAAGGCATCATAAAGGGAAAGTGACTAATTTGTAGTTGGTTTTTTTCAATGAATGCAATATAAAACATGAAGGTAGCATTTATTTTACTTCATTATAAAACAAAATAAGAGACGCTAACATGGTTCCTAGTCTATTTGAAACAGAAACGAGCGATGAAAATAGTAGCAAACTGATTCACCAGAGACCTACAACTCACAGACAATCTTCAAAACGACATAATGATACATCTGAAGAAGAAATTTGTTTACCAGAGGATTTACCTGCATGGAAACGAGCATGTCATAATAGTTTGGTTCAATGTCCATTAGCTTCTATTGGGTGTCTATCGGAAATAAGCGATGGAGATTTAGAAAATCATTTTCAAACTCAAATGCATCAAAAATTCGTTATGAAATTGATCGATTTAATTAAACAACAACCACATAATCAATCTGATTTAATAGAGACGGTCAATTTACTTCAAGCCAGTATGGAATGTTTACATGATGACAGTATTCGAATGCAGACTGATATTTTCAAAACAGAAAGTGCTATATCTGAACAAGGAACACAAATGGAACAAATTCAAAATTCAGTTGAAGAAACCAATAAAATCGTTCAAGCAAGTCAAATGAATATGAACATCTTAGAAGCAGAATTCGAAGAGCTAAAACAAAAGGTCGCAGAATTACAAAGTCAATTATCGAATGATGGATCATACATATGGAAAATCACTGGTGTAGCGAAGAAATTAAAAGATGCTATGACTGAAAAACAAATAAGTATCTATTCGCCACCATTCTATTCATCATCAACAGGATATAAAATGTGTATGCGATTATATTTGCACGGAGATGGTCATGCACGACGAACACATGCGTCATTATTTTTCGTTATTATGCGAGGAAATTATGATAATATACTTCAATGGCCGTTTAATCATAAAATAACATTTTGTCTTTACGATCAATCTGGCAAGCAAAATCACATTATCGATTCATTTATTCCTAATATTAACTCGAATAGTTTTAAACAGCCTTGTTCAAATATGAATATTGCATCGGGAATACCGAAATTTTGCAAATTAGAAACGATTCAACAAGATAATAGTCCATATATACGAGATGATTGTATGTTTATTCGATGCATGGTTAATTTTGCTTCAACACCTAAAACATTGATACCTTTTGTATGTAATATCAATCCTGGTTTACCAGTATTAAATCAACGAACGATAATCCGTACTGAAATCGATCGACAATCGAAACTTACATCAAACGAAAAGAAAACCTGATCATTTTCTAATTAACACTAACTCAAACTAGGCAATGTCAGATATTTGTTTTTATATATTTTGTTCGTTTTTTTTTTTCGTTTATAAAGTCAGTTTTAAATACACGAGGAAACATGACTATATACACTGTTAATTAGATTTCTTTTATAATGATTTGAATCCAGCGATGACGTTCTTGTTCAATAACTATCAACATAGTGCATCAAATCATTTTGTTCTTCTTCGAAAGTAATGACAAACAATCAATTTACGCTTGCTCATAATCATACGGACATTTTCTTTTTCAAATTACACCATTTCCAGCTGAAATCCAGATGTGATATTATGGAACGAATTAGCTAAGAAATTCATTACTTTACAACCATAAATACCTATTTTTCCTGGTCCAAAAGTTCTATATTTTTGTAATTATAAAATAAAACAACAAAACAAAACACACTGTTTATTCACTGTTCTTCTTTTTTTCTCCTGTCTATACAAAAGTTCATAGTGATGTACATGGTTGATAGATTTCGAGTGTATTTTGTCGAACAATACCTAACCATCGATGATCTGAATTCATACAAAATGTTCGTATGAAATTATCTTGATTAGGAAATAGTTTCAGTCGAGTTATTTGTCCATTTGATGATATCAAACAATGGCCAATATTCATATTCGGTATACATGTCTTAGCAAACCATTGGCTATGATCATGTAAATCAACGGGATAGAGAATATTTTCATTGGAATGAAAATGAATTCGATAGAGAAGTTGATCGGTATTCAATCGAATTAAATCAATGAATTGTTTTTTACCAAATGCGATAGTTAAAGCTAAGATTTTCTCGGAATTTAATCGAATATTTGTTATACAAATTTCTCGATTGTTTGTGTAAGCACGAGGTGATTGAACAGAAGTGAAATTCGACAGTTTATAACGATAAATCTTATAACCAAAACAACGATTAATCAGTAAATCATTACCATTAACAGTCATATACGATTTACGAGGACCTTCCGCAAGGAACTAATAAATAAACGAATAGATAGTGACGATTTATTTCAATGAAAAAGAGAGATTATCATACTTGAATTTGAGGAATCGATATCAATTGAAAACGTTTTGTATTCAATTGATACAATTGATCGGTTGTAAGAACAAGAAAAGCGTTTAATTTCGATGACCAAACTATTTCTTGAATATCTCCACAATCCAGTGGTAAACTATTCGTTTGACTATTCATTGTCTCCATATTGATTAAACGCAATTGTCTTCCATCAAGTAGGAGTGTATGAGTTTTTGAAATATCGAAAAGAACGGAAGTTGTATTGAGTTGAAAACGTTTAATTAAATTTTTTTCTTGGCCATCAAGCGTCTGTTCAAGACTAAGAGCAATTAGTGGCATTGGCGGTGGAGGTGGTGGAGGCAGCGACACACATGTCTATGAGATAGAATGTTTTTCTTTCAATACGTCGAAATCATGCTTTACTTTTTTCGTTACAATCGATAGCTGAGACGTTGATAAAGTTGGATTTTCGTTTAATATTTGCTGTTTGATGACTTGTGTTCGTTGAACAGATATTTTACTTTTTAATTGAATACGATCAACATCAGTTCGTAATGATTTTCTTCGTGTTGAGGGTGATGTTGATGAAGTTGAATGTCGACAACCCATTGATATTCGCAACAAGTTAATTTCTTAGTTAAAGTTCCTTCAAAATCGAACAATATTTGCAACTAAAACTTTGTTATTTACTTTTGTTTTCTTCTAACGGACTTGCAAAGTTGAACAGAATAATCACTATATTGGGAGCAACGACATATTTTCCCTTTCTCTCTCTCTACGTATATCGATTTATATATACCCTGGAAATACGCATCACGTTTAAAACATCGAACGCAATGATTTGATTTTATTATAACAGTGAAGAGAAAAAAACAGACTGAAAATACAAAACGAAAATGCACACACACACACATGTGATTTAAATTTGATTTTATTGAGACAATTGTTTCTTTTTTTCGATATCTTTCATAACTTGTTCTTTCAATTCTAATTCTTCAAAATCTGATTTCAACCAATCAAGCATATCTGAAAAAATAACGACTCCATTAGCCGATGGATCCGATACGGATGGTAATGGCCGTTGACTACTCATCATTTCGACATCATCATCTTGTTCATTCGTAAATTCATCGATATTCTCATCATATTCAAGACAATTCGATGCATATTGTTGTTGATGAATTTTATAATGATTTTTCATTCGATAAGCCGATGGAATGTATTGTTTACAAATCGAACAGATTCGTTTTTTTAATTCTTTTCGTACACTTGAACAACAGTAATCAAATGGGAGAATATCATTTTGTGTATGCTGCATAACAACACCATGAAATTGAATACGTTGAATTAATGAACCGTAGAAAACACCTTTTTGATAATCTCGATCAGCCATGGCAATGCCACGTGGTGTTCGTTCGAATGGTACAGGTGCCGGAAGAAAACGATGTGGAAATATTTGAATATAATTCGAACGCCATGGACCACAGCAAGTGATTGAATTACAACGAATTATTTGAATTGTATATTGAGTTTGAAGAACATGTGTTGCACACCAATATCTAAATAGGCAATGTTTTCTTTTTCAATTGAAAATTAAAGTGTAATAAAAAAAAAACGTACTCATCGATATCGTATTTTGGTGTATCGAGAAGAGTTTTCGGTTGACGAACTCGTTCTTGATAGTATTCATCACTTTGATGTATTCGTCGTTCGATAGGTTCTTCATCTTCTTCGTCTTGACAAACTCTATATAAATAAAATCTAGCGTTCACTTTCGAAATCTCGATCAAAATTACCGATCTAAAAGCTGATTGAGTACTAGATTAACATCAATTGTACGTGATTCATCTTCGGTGGATGCTGGTGGATCAATATATTCTGCTAGAACAGGATATTCGTCAATAATCGATCCACACCAGACTTCAGCTAGAACTTGTCCGGCTTTTTTAAAATTGATTCGTTCTAATTGTGGGTCAACAGTTACGCCTGAATCATTTAAATGCGTACCGAAATGATCATGTGGAAGGATTAAACCAGCTAGATCATGTGACAACGGTGCCATACGACGTTCAACAACATTATATGCCGATTGACCAGGTGCATGTGTGAGAACAAAAAGAGCATCGAGATTGTATTTTCGAAATTTTCTTATAGCTGTAACAAGTGTTTTAGGAAAACGTGGATTTTCATCTGGACCACCATCGACTGTAATGATAACGATCGGTTTGACTTGTCCCGTATAATCTCGAGCTGTTTTCTCGAATTCTTTTAATCCAACAAGACGATCGAAATCACATGCATGACTATTGGCATCACTTCGATCGTGTTTAGCCGAACGAATGGCGATATACGTCGGACCTGAGTATCCGACATCATTGCTTTCATTGATCATACATCCAGCATAGACACTCGGTGTTAGTTGATGACGCGGTGCAACTGTCCAATCGTGATCAGGCAATCGAACACGATAATCTAAATGCATGAGCATGGGTGCTTGAACTTTAGCAGCTGGCAAACCGATTGGTACTTTGCATTTATCATCTTGAGATAAAAAGAAAATAACATCATTCCCGAATATACCAGCGAGATCTTTGATATAACGAATCGTTGCCGTTGCGAAATGTCCGTCTAAAGATCGGGGGAATTTTCTTTTGAATTACATTAAAATTTGAATATATACCTTCGTGTTTAGCATGTTCATCGTTTTGAGCTTTTCGTAAGCGAACAGGTACGGTTCGAACATGTTTTTTTCCATCAATAGAATTAGCTCGATGTGGTAATAGACTAAAATCGAATTTGAAAAACAAATCTCAACAAAATCATATCGAATTACCGATAGTAAAGTGTCGATCGTTTGATATCGTAGCCGCGTTCTTTGATTTTCTCACGTAGATCATCTAAGGTTAAACAAGGTCGAATCGTTTGCGAACGACGATTATCATCGGCAGCACCGCCAACTTTGGCAATTTCTTCGATGATTTGTAATAGATCAGGACATTCTTCTTCGATTGGTGGCCGACCAATAACTGGCCGATAGATTTTATTTAATTCAAGTGCTAATTCAGGATTTTTCTCACAGAGAGCTTCGATTTTACGCTAAGAAGAAAACGAAAATAAAATCATGATTGAATGCTATGGTAAAAATTGTTTACTTTTTTGATTTCACGTGCTCGTTTTTTTGCTGCTTGTTCAGCTTTTAATCGTTTCAAATCATTTGTCTTCTTTTTTTGTTCCACAAGTAGTTTTTTCAATTGTTTTTCTTGTTCTTTCGTTGCCATGCCCATATTTTTCACTTGAACTAATTGAATAATTCGTTCGTTAATCTCATGAATTTCTTTCGAAACTCGTTCTTGTGCCGGTGCTCGAGTCGTTTTCGCCAAGATTTCAGCAGCTGTTCGTATCTTTTCTTGAGATTGATCTTCATCTTCATTGATTAATTCATTTTCAATATCCGATGAATCTGCACGTTTCTTTCGTCGTTTAGTTGAACGATCGTTGGTTTCACAATTTTTCTTTTTTTCTCGAGTTTTTCTTGTCGATTCAACATCTTCATCAACGAAATCTGTGGCACCACTTTCATTAAATGTCTTCAAATATTCATCGATTTTCTCTTGTACTAAACTTTCGTCTTTTTTTATTTCATTCCATTCATTTTGTGCTGCCGTATGAGATAACTGAAAGAAAGAGACGAGCAAATTTTTCAACTATTCTAATGGTTTTACTTACACAACGACTCATACCGGGATGTCCTTTCATATACGCATCAACGAAAGTACGATATAGACAATACCGAGGAGTTTTATGCGATGGCATTTGTGAAACGATTTTAGATCGAGTTTATATGTACGTCCGATGTTAGGAATAGTAAGAATGTAAAAGAAGTAGTAAAGAGAAAGAAAAAAGGACGTCATATACTGCTTGTGACCGCTCAATGACCTACTCCCCTCGAGAAACTATGCATGTCCGGCTGTCTATTGATATTTTCAACCAACCAGATGTCAATGGTAGATAGACTGTTCTTTGAACAAGTAAATCGAAATCATCCTTTCTGAATTGCTTTTATCGAAAGTTGTCTTTGAATTTATTCTGGTATATAATTAAGTTTTATTTTTCTCTCTCTTTTTTAAAGATAACCAATACAGAATACACGCACACATGAAATGAATTTTTTTTAAAAATAAGAAAAAAAAAACAGAATCGTTCATAAAGTTTATTGTGCTTTGTAATCAAATTTCGATTCGAGTTTTTTGCTTTCAGCTACTTTTCGCACAGCTTTCGAGAAGTCTTCTTCGAGAACGTAATCACGTTCACCTCGAATTGCAAACATTCCGGCTTCTGTACAGACATTTCTCATATCGGCACCATTGAAACCATCGCTCAATTTCACAATAGCTTCATAATCTAAATTAGATTTTCATTCGAATTCAAATTTTATTTTCCATCAATCAAATTCTCCTACCAATATCTCCACGTTTAGCAATAGGTCCTGCATGAATTTTAAGAATATCTAAACGAGCTTGCTCATTTGGTAATGGGATTTCTATAAACAAAACAAATTTTAAAAATGGACACAAGAACATCAAGTATACCAATTTTTCTATCGAGTCGGCCCGGACGCATAAGAGCAGGATCAAGTGTATCTGGGCGATTAGTTGCCATAATAATTTTGACTTTGCCTAAGGTATCAAATCCATCCATTTGATTTAGAAGCTAAAATAAGAAAATAATTCTCTTAGAGAAACAAGACAAAAAATAGATTCAATGACGCACTTCCATCAACGTTCGTTGAATTTCTCGATCAGCTGATGTTCCTTCCGAAAATCGACGACCACCTATTCAAAAATTGCTCCTATCGAATCCAATATTTTTTTTTGTTTGAATTCTTTCCTACCAATAGCATCGATTTCATCCATGAAAATAATACACGGTTGATGATCTCGTGCATAAGCAAACATTTCTCGAATCATTCGAGCACTTTCACCAATATATTTATCAACAATCGCACTTGACACAACTTTTAGAAAGTTACAATCAAGTTGACTAGCAACAGCACGAGCCAGAAGAGTTTTTCCTGTGCCTAAAAAATACATATTTTATCAAAATATTAAAATCCTCTCACAAAAAAGAAAAGAATATTAACCTGGTGGCCCGAAAAGAAGACAGCCTTTCGGTGGTGTAATACCAACACGTTGAAACAATTCTGGATTCGTCAATGGCAATTCAACGACCTAATCAAAATTTCTCTTATAGATTTTAAAACAAATTCGACTTTCTCATTCTACTTCTCGTAATTCTCGAATTTGTTCGCTAAGACCACCGACTTCAGCAAATGAAACATTACCAGGATCTTCATGTGACATATTGTAAACTAATGGATCAACTTCACGTGGTAAATATCTACAAAGTAACATGAGCAAAAACTTTTTTTCTAAAAAATCAACAAATTTGATAAATATTCATACCGCATCACAGTTAATGTGGTCATATCGAGTGCGACACGAGTGCCAGGACGTAATTTTGCTTTATTTAATTGACGTCGACAACCGACAACGTATCGAGGACCGTTTGTTGCTTTGACAATAACTATTCATTGCAACAGAAATAAAATTTATCAAATCATTTCAACAACAGAAAACTAAACTTACATTTATCTTCTGTTAACTGTTTTAAAACTTCTCCAACGATCTAAAAACACAACTTGACAAAACTCTATTCAATTTCATATATCAACGTACTTGTCCAACACTTTGTAATGCTTTTAGATCATTTTCACTTTTATCATAATCTTTTGTTAACGAACGTAGATCTTCACGCACTAGAAATTAGACAAACATTTTCTGTTTTTTTTTCTTATTTTTAAATAATCTAGCAAGTTCGGACTTTGTTTGAGACGAGCTTCGATTTCTTTATGTTCGGTGATTTTCTTTCGAAAATCTTCTAAAGCTTTTTCACGTGGATTCACTGCTGCTACCGATGGAGTAGTTGTTGACGTAACCATTTTTTATTTGGCTGAATTAATTGAGAAAATTTCAAAGTAATTGCAAATATCAACAGTCTATTTGTGTGTGAATATAGAAATAAACAAAACCAAACTTAGATGAATCATTGAAAAATGAAAGTACTACTCGACATCTATATAGAGGTCGTAAGAAATCTACGTCTAAAGACATTTTTGTTTACTATTATTTAATAAAAGAATTAGTACGATTAGATTTGTGTTTTATTGTATTTTTCAAGATGATTTACATATCCGAAAAAAAAATCGTTGGGTGTGTGTTCTTGTGCTTCGCGGGAATACTTAAAACGAGAAAGTTTATTTTTCACAATTTTTTTGGCAAATTTCTAAATGTCGAAAATTATTTGCTGATCCTTTGGAACCTAAATAAGTAAATGATACACATTTACGTTGTTCCGGATCATATGAATAACGTTCCTGAGGTTCTTCACCTGAACCGATCACGGCGAATTCAGCTTTACAAGCAGCTTCATCTAAAATAAAAGATATTTAATCTTCAACTTTAAAAAAGTTAAAACGTTTGATTACATACAATCTTTTGCAAAAGTTTTCAATAAACATTGTTGTTTCGTTGCACATTGTGGAAACAAACGAAATACACCGTATTTTTTTGTTCGACAGATTCTTGTATGATTAGTGCCCATGTCTACACCAGGTCGACATAAATCCAATGTAAAACTATCCTTTAAATAATCCGGTACACATGCATGCCATGATGATGCCAAACCATCGATCGTTTCAAATGTAACACAAGCAGTTTTCGCTGATAGCAGTCCACAACAACCACAACCGCCAATAACATCTGGTGTATTGACACATTGTGTACTGGTAAGAGATTTTACTGAGAGCAAAATACAGACTAAGAAAAGTATTGTTCGCATTTTAATGAATTAGTATACGAATATATCGTGTCCTTTTATACGTACGCCTAGGCAAAGAAAAAACGAGAAAAGTTTATCCCCATGATAAGATATGACGCCGAGCAATTTTTCTTCCCTTTCCTTTATTATCTTTGTTATTTTTCCCCATTATTGCAGTATGCATTTTATGATTTGATATTCGATCTTTACATCATAGTGTATTGTTTTTCTTTTTGTTTTTCATTAACATTGAAAACAAAAAGTGAAAAATAAAATAAAACACTCACGCATAAAACACACGCACAAACAAAAGAGAGGAAAATTAGTAGTAGTAGTAGAAGAAGAAGAAGAAGAAGAAGAACAAGCAGCAACGCATTTCAAAGTACATCATCAGTCTCAATTTGAAAAAGACAACAAAACAAAACAAAAGAAAACGAGAAGGGATCGAGAGAAAGAGAAGAGAATGGATTTTGATTTTAAGATAGCTAATGCTAAGATTGCTTTGAATTGACTATTCGCATACGATTACAAATATGCTCACTGTTATTCGAATATCGTTTAAATTATTATTTCGACTAGTTCTTAAATATGAAAAATAGTAAACAGACATATCACAGTAAATAAAAAAGAAAGAAAGAAAACGAAAACAGTTTACAAACAGATCTTTTAATTTTTTTTCGATAGAAAGTTTGCTTGTTTTGTACGAGAAAAAAAATCTATTGCATAGAGGGAAGTCAAACCTAAATATGTTTTCTCTGATTTGTTCGAAAAGAAGAAGGAAAAAAAAGAATTAGATGATGAATTCTTTCCTGAGAAAAGATTTGAATCTAGATAGGATTTATAAAAACAACCTAATTTTGATATTCGTTTTTTGCCGTGTGTTCAAATTAAATTCTAATTTTCTTTTGATTTTCTACACAAATATGCCACCATCGGCATCTTGTGCACGTTTGAAACTATCCCATAATGCAACCATGATTTCTCCCATGACTACGTCGTTGGTATTCATCGCTACAAGACGTAGAACAAGTACGCCATCGTGCCGTAAATACTTATTTGAAAATGTATTAAAAAGTTTTCGATCGAACGATTCACGTGTTATACGATTCATAATTTTTAAATATTTTTTCAAGAAATGTTCACGATTAAATGGGAGAATTTGTTGCCATATACACACAAGAAAACCATATGAAGACAAAATAGAAACAATGACAAGCCAAAACCATATGAATATGAAGATTTTCTCATTAAATAAATTCACAGGAAGCACGCACTAGATTTGTTTTTGCAAAATAGGAAGAAATTTATTTGAAATTATCGGAGTTACCTGTATCGTATGTTTATGTATATGATCAGCCATAGTACGAATTTCAAAATCACACATGGTAACTCGAGGAAATCGTGCTGAACGGCAACACTCACGACCTGATAACAAATTTCTCAACACTTCAATACCATAACCATGATAATTTGAACCCATAAAGATCTTTGAAAGTAAAAAGAAGATAATAATAATAATTAAAAAAAAGCTGAAGAAAAAACAATTCGGTTTACATTCAGTAAAAATAATTGTCCGATAACATTGGTAATATACATTAATTTGACAAATAAATAGACAAATGTGAGATAATTGCCTTGTGCTCGGCCAATTATAAAAACTGGACAATGCCGACGTAGGATACGTTTAAATTGGGAGAAGAATCCCGTGCCCATTTCACGTTGTATCTCAAGAGCACGGTCAATATGTTTCGCTATATATCTTAGCGTACGATCTCGTATATCAGGATTTAGTTGTTCCATACTATGTAATGTTTTAACAAGATTAGCTATATCAAAGCCTGTCTTTGTTGCGAGGGCATGCCAAAGAACGGAGGGAATGTAGAAAAGTACGGACATAAGCAGGAGAATAAATGGGATCCATTGATAGTAGGCTAAATGAAAGAGAAAAAAAAACATCATCGATAAATATTGAACGAAAGAATAATCTTTGTTTTTTATCAAACCAATATGTTTTGGACGTTCGTCATGTCTGGCGGGCAGATTACTTTCGAAAGGAACATAATACGTATTCGATATCCAACAGATATAATTGGCATATTCAACATGAGAACCTAAATAAAATAAATATCTCAATGAAAATCAATTTATCTCTCTTTTTCCATGTAAAAAAAACTTCGTTTTCAGTCCAACAATAACCGCAAAAATAGACTTTTTTCATTTTGACATACTCATTAGCATAGAACCTTTAGCAAGGTCGATCTAACATGAGAGCATTCTTTCATTTTTTTTCCCTTTCACCATTATACGCTGATCTTTCCAATGGGTAGATCTACTATTTTTATTTCTTAACCGATTCCACATTTTCGAGGTATTCGAAATATATTATTGTGCTCAAGGCTATTTCAGAATATATAAAGATCATAGATGATCAGATGAGAGTGTAGAACCGAACACATATTCATTCCGGAGGAGAAGAAGAAAAAGAACATTTTTTTTAATTCAAATTTCTTTTTTTGTCCTTATGTTTTATGTTGATTAGAATTATCTTTTTGAGGTCAAGATCTTTATGCGATTGAGCAAATTGTTCCGTAAAAGATTTTAAAGGTTAATTTGAGAGCTTTTTCCTTTTGCTATTCCCTTTGATTATGTTATAGTAGAGAGACAATTACTATCGAACTAGGTCTATATGTCAAAATATCAGACGGAGGAAATATAAAAATTGCCTATCATAAACAAAAAAAGACGACATCCAGTCCTTACCGGTAAATTGTGCAGGAGCAAAACAAGCAATAGGATCACCAACATATTGTTTCGTTGAAACGACAACAGTAAATAACATAAGTAGAACGACAGAAAATCGTCGGGATAATCGATCGTATATATCGTCATCATTATGAAATTTAAATTGGCGAACTTTGGCTATGGCATCGAGAAAGCCCGCTACCATGCTATGAAAAAAAAGACAAATTTGTAGAAGTTGTTTTTTTTTTCTCTTCGAATGTTATGATATGAAACCGATTTTGAAAAGGAAACACTCACTGATCCACGTATTCACCATACTGATGAACGTGGCCGAATACCTCGGAAAGCATCATCATTTAAAAAATGAATAAATCTTGATTATCTCGAATTGTTTTAGTTCTGTTTCAAATCGATAAATACATATACGAGAGAAAGAAAATTCATTGATTAGCATCGTTAGCGAATAGATGATTGAAGAGTATTGGTAGAACGAACGAAGTTCCTTTTTCTCTTTAATATACAATCATTCAACGGAGAAAACTAGTTGGAAACTGATAATGATCATTATTCCCATTCGATTTTATTACATTCCTTCATTCTCCCTCCGTCTCTCTTTCTCTCTCTCTCGCTATCTATCCGCCGAAATCTTGTTCGTGCCATTTTTTTCATAATCAATATTACGACATGCTATTCATTCAAATACAACTATCGATATCTTGTCTCGAAGACAAACGAGCTGTTATTTTAACACCATTCGTTTCTCCTATCCTACTGTGAACAAATCATGCATTGTATATGTAAAAAGCTCATTGGATTATCTATTAAAAACATTAATAAGTGCGAAGAATCCATTAGATTGATAAAACTTGATTTAACTCAGTGTAAAACAGAAGACAAAAGAACATTTCTCTTACCGATAATGTTGCCGAAGTGGATCATGATGATCAGCTATCATTGTCTACGATAATAGTTCACTTTCTTCGACTCAATCATTTTTATCTAATGACTTTCAGTATAAATAGGTAAATGTGTGCGTGATGATTGCATTCTTTTCCTTTCTTTTTTTTTCTTCTCTCAAGCTGTTTTACTTATCCGAAATAAAAGTTTAGCACGCTCATATTTAACCATGCGAAAGAGAAAGAAGAAGAAAAACTAGATGATGACTAACAACTCACCCAACTTTTCTTTCTTTTTTTTCTTCTTCTAAAGTTATTTAACTATTATCTGTGCAAACATATTTAAAAATCTCATACAAATTTGATTTGATTATATAATAAAAGAGTAAAAAGTAAATGTTCATGTATAATGCAGTTGTCATTAGTTAGTTCAGTCTTCTTTTTTTTCTCACTTCATTCATACATTTTAAAATCCAGACAATCAAATTTAGAATTTCTTTCAGTCAATACACAAACAGGTATTGTAATACAAGTGATAAAAAAAAGAAGAAGAAGAAAGGAAAATGAGATTCTTTTTCTTCTCAAAGACGGAAACATCAATCGAGCTTTTCTTTTTCTATGATCAAATAAGGAAATAATTGAATTTAATCAGATCAAAAAAAAAGAACGTCTTTGTCCGCTTACCTTTAGTTTGAAATCAATTGCAGATAGTAGTTTAAATTTTTCTCATGATTATATGTAGATGTCTATGTTCTTGTTTGAAGAATAACTTTGCCTAGTAGTTTCTAATTTGCTCGCTAGAACATGTCTCCGCCTATGCGATCAATGATGATTTATCTTTTTTTTCTATCCATTCGACATCTGCCGTCAAGCATTTCCCATTTTTTCGATCAAATCAGTAATTTTTTTTTCTCAATCCTTTGAGAAGTGATCTTTCTCATTTTCTCGTTGTCTCTAGTATTTATTTATTCTGAATTTCACACCTTTCACTCTCATTCGATCTGATCTGAACCATAGTTAATGATCTCATTTCTAATGTCAAATCGATCCTTCTCTCTCAACCCCATTTTCCCAGTGTTAGATTTCAATTTATTCATGTCGTAATTCTCACTATAACAATAGACGAAAAAAAAACTATATAGCAAAGAACGAGAGATTATACAAACTGTCAAGGGAAATATTACTCGAATAGGAACACATAGAAAAACTGTTCGATTAGAATGTATCAATGCTCAATGTCGAGTAAGTAGCAAATCATCGAATTTGTATGAGAGATTGTTTTTTACCTGTGAAAACGATAGAGCATTGTCAAGTTCGTTGGACATTTAATAAGTAACTTCGATCGAATGAATCGTCATATGAGATGGAAAAGATTCAATCTAGTTTTGGAATAATACTTTTCATCTTCATCTTCTTTCTTCTTCGTCTTCTTTTCTTTTTTTTCTCTCATTGAACTGACAGAATATATCTCGAAGAAATTCGGACTTGTCCTCCATGCAGATAAATACACGGTATGAGATTAAGAAATGACAAAAAAAAAACAGCACGACAAGATTTATTTTCGATTAGTTCTAGTTTTTCCTCATTTGATCTCGTTCTGTCAATTGTCAATAGAGTCTATCGTGATTTTTCATCGATGGGAAATAGTTAATCGCTTAATCAATTCGATGCAAAGATAAATTTTGAAAATCCGTTTTTTTTTCTGTTAGAAAACTAAATCAGAAAATTAGGTGGGTGCCAATGATTTTATTAATGCGGAAATGCTTTTCCTGTACGTTGCTCGTTGAAGTCTGTCATTTTTGTTTCGTTACAGGAAATTTATCTGAAGGTTTTCTCGTTCCGAATTAAAATCATATTCAAATTTGACTTTAATCGATAGGAAAACCGTATTAATTATGCATACAAATTACAATCATATCGAGCCTCATTTTTATTAACTCGGTCTTTGTTTGTTTTTCACTCTTTTGTGAAAGAGAGAGAAAAATAAAGAAAAAAATCTATTAAACCATTTCATTAAGTATAATTGTGTGACAAGAGTCCTTCTCTCTTTCTTTTTTATAAGGTGGTTCATATCTAACAACTTGAGAAAAAAAGAGAAAGGAGAATCGAGAATTTCCATTAAAAATTTAAGAAAAAGAAAAGATATTGTATGCGTTTAAAAAAAAAGAAAGTTTTCTTTCTTTTTTTGTGTTTAGTGATCCTGAGAAAAATGAAGAAAGGAGATTTAATAAATAGTTAATTACTGAAATGTACACATTCTTGGTAAAATCAAATAGAATTTTATACATTGATGAATGTCTAGTGTTAACAAAACAAAGTTCAGCTTTCTTTGCATTACACTGAACAATAAAAAAAAGTAATTAGAAAGAGTGAAATTCTACTCACACCGATGTCCGCGTGGAAAGCGAATGCATAGTTTAAATTGGATTTGCTTGAATATTGAAATAAGTTCAATGAAATACTATCTCGTTTTTTCTTTGCTTTTTTTTTAATCTTGTTCGTCAAACTGACTCTAACCAGAAATTAACATCGACTGGTATTGATGAGAAAGGAATGAAGTAAGAAAATCACAGACATCATCATCATTATCATCATCGTCATCGCAGGCACTTGTCCGAAACATGCAGCATTGGGGCATATCAGATAATTATGACAGATGAAGAGTAGAATATGGAAATCGTCTATACCATTGCCGTCGAACCTCTTGTTAACTCAGTAAGAAAACACTGGCGCACAAATTTCTTCCATTTTCTTTCTTTTTTTTTTCTTTTTCTTCTCCTTATGTTCTTTGCACATAATGTCGTCATTTTCTACTAGCAAAATTCCTATTACTATTCAATGTGTTAGAAAAAGAATAGAAAGCGGCTAGAGTAAAGATCATTCATTCTCTCTCTTTTTTTTCTCTTCTCCTTTGTTATACATTTTCGCTCGATTTTCTTGTTTTTTTTTCCTCTCTATAATTGTAAATCCGTAACTACACACATAATCAAATGTGTTATTGTTAAACAAAACAAATCAACTCGTTTTAAAGTTGATTTACAGGTCGTTCTTTCTCCTTCCGGATACATAATAATCGATGCTTTTTTGAATGAGGTATTTGCTGTTATGTCAATGACAAAATAACAAAGAAAGTAACACACAACAAAAAAAAAAGACAAACGCAATTTACTTTACCTGTCACCTCCACTGATGAACTCGCCAACTTTAAGATCGTGTAATTTACTTGGTCGAAGTTCGAGATCAAAATGTTCGATACGATCGGGTTCTTCGTGACCTCGTTTACCAACGGAACCACTGAGTTGTTTGGTACGGAGATTGGAGATACTAGTTAAGCTAGAAAACAAAAAAAAACAGAAGAGAAGGGTCAGTTAAATATGATGGATTTTGTTGTAAGAATTACCGCTGGATTTCAGCTCGTTTCTGGCGTGGAGCCTTATTCATGAGCCCTAAATAGAAATTGAATAATGATTAATTCATAAACGAAGTACGTCAACTTGTGAAATTCTCAAAGAAAAATTCGACTCTTTTCTTGTTAGAACGTGTGAATATGCTGAACAAAATGAAGAAGACAAAGAAAAACGAGAGACCAGAGAGAATAAATTGATAATACTGAAGGAACTTAACCTGTTTGACAACTTTTTTCTTCTTCTTCTTTTTCTTCTCTTTTTTTTCGAGAGGAAAATCAGGATAATCATATGTTTATGGATATTAGAGACAAATCATCTACAGTTGAACGCTTATTAAACCTTGCAGATAAAAGTTAAAAGGAATAATTTTCGATTTTTCTTCGCTTGACTTCATGAAATCACTCTTCGATTAATTAAGGACAAGACGAAGAAGCAGAAGAAGAAAAAGAAAGAAAATCAATGTTGCATTCTTTTTCTTTAATTTTCAAGGAAAAAAACAAGATATTGATTCAATACTTGATTGTAATATAATCTCACCTTGAAGAAAACAACGGCAAAAATCGTCATCGTCATCATTCTTCTGCGTTATTGATTAATTAATTTTTTCTAGCTTTTTTCCCCTCATATTCTATATTCTTTGTTCTTCTTCAACAAGTTTTCTTCTATTCATCAGATTCGATTGATTAATCACTAATCGTAATAATAAAACTGACCATTATAATGATTCCCATTTTCTGTTTTTCTCAGTGATTATGCTTGAGAATGAAGAAAAAAAGAAAGAAAACTCTTTAAATATAACTATTTTTTTTGCTTCTTCTTCTTCATGATTTTGTTTCTTAATGATTAAGTATCGACGTGGTGATAGAATTGATCAAAGATTTTCTTCCGTTCTTATTTGAATTTACTTTCTACTTTATGACAACATATTATATCTATAGACTAAAATTTCTTTAAAAACACAAATAGTCTATTGGTCAAAGCTGCTTTTATTTACTTCTAGTTTTCTTTCTTTATTTCGATCTATGTGCGTGTAAGCGTGGTATACCAATCGACTTCAAGTAGCTTTTTCCTATTTTCATATGAGAAAAGCAGTTTCAATTAAACAAGAATACTAGAGACCATTTAAATGAAACAACAATCTCGTTTTTACGTCTCTATAGTTCATGAATGGGATTTTCGAGTGCGTTGCAAACACTTCGCATTCCATTTTCATATTATCAAAGTTTCTTATTTTTTTCCTTCGTCTTTCTTTCTCGTTTCAGTTTTATTTTCGAGTCATAGAAGAAATAAGAGCCGATATCGTCTGAAAACGAGAGAAGAGTCTGCGAATGAGTAGTTCTAGATGCCAGCATCACAAGAACAATATCTTGTTTTTTTTCTTTGTTTTAGCGCATTTTGCTTCACTATTTGGTTTCTTATTTAGTGAACGATGTGGTTTTGTCTTCGTTCTTTCCTTTCTTTTCTTTTCTTTTTCCTTTTCTTTTCTTCTAATCTAATCGCTAACTGCTGTCGTTGTCATTACTATTACAGCAGCGGCTAGGAACTCTAGCTTGAACTTCTCTTTCTCCATTGTAGTTTCTTTTCTCTCTCTCTCTCTCTCATTTTTTTTGCGCCCTTCGTCTTCACGTTATGATTACCGCAATCTGTATGTGTGTGTGTGTGTATGTGTATGTGGAAAGTTATGAGTGTCGAAGCACAATGTTAAGAGAACACATTGAACAAGACAGGCATGATCATAGAAGAAAAAAAAACGAAGAGAAATGAAAGAAAAGAAGAAAATAATGGGCTTGAATGTGTGTGCACTAGCATGCTTCGAAAATTTAGTGCGCTTGACAAAATAGATATATATTTATATGAAATCTAATTCATATTTTAATCATATGAACATAGAACGGTGTAAAAAACGAAGCAATTTACAGAATTTTGTTTTCTATTACCTACTAAAGAACTATTTAGTAAATCCTACTAAATGTTAATTATTTAGCGATGAAGATAAGCATGGACGCAGACGTACCTTTTGTGATAATCTGTAGGCGTAGAAACAATAACAATTTCATATCGAACTCATGCTTAGATCTTTTTCCTTCTTTTTCTGTCACCAATCAATCACAATAAATGATCAGGCGGACGAAAATGAATCCGACAACATGTTAATACAACAAATAAATTTCGTTGATAATATGTTAATAATAATTGTGATTGCTCTTCCATGAGATGTCGAAATAATAATAATAATGTTGTTGTTGTTGTTGCTGCTGCTATTGTTGTTGTCGGTGATGATCGTTACTTGTTCGATGTCGAAAAAAAGAACGAGGAAGAAAACAAACAAGACAAAGAATATGAGAATTGACTAAATAATCTACAAGAATCGACCATATGATAGGATGGTAAAACCTAAAGCGCATTATTATCATGTTTATTATTATCATCATCATCATTATTATCATCGCCAACATCATTTTCATACGTTTCGTCGTTCATTCCTTTCCACTCTCCCTCTCCCTCTCTCTCTCTCTTTTTCACAACGGCCTTCGTGTCGGTTTGTGTGTATGTGTGCGCGCATACATACTGCCATTTTTCTCTCGTCGAGTTCTTCAACGAGCAAACGAACAAACAGAAGATAGACGAAGGAAAAACCAGAAAAAGAGAAAAGAGAAAGTGTTGTTTGGATAAAAATCTCAAAAAAAAGAGCGTTGTCGTCGTTGCCGTTACCAGTTCTTTTACACACACACACACACATACAGACAGAAATAAATATAAGAAAGCGTCTCGTTTCTTGTTCTACTGTAGTTCTACATCAACCATTCATCATCATCATTAACAACTATATCTTGAAAAAAAAATGAGTTCAATCTTTCACATACTGTTGCTTCCTTCCGGATTTGTTCTTATTGAGTCACTATTTTTTCTTCAATATATTCGTTTGAATTCAGATCAAAATACACGGATTGTTTTCTTCTGCAAATATTCATCTTTTAATCATCAAGATGATAGACAACAGACAGAAAAAAGGAACAACTAAAATTCAATAGTAAAAGTCCCATTAGAGAAAAATGATTCCATAGTTTCTATTCGTGCGTAATGCCAATTGTAAATAATCCGAAAGACTTTCCATACTGTTGTTCAATCGTATAGCGTGTTTGCCGATGCACAAACATCCATATGGAAAATCTGACGCGATTTAAGGAAACAGGAAAAAAAAGAAAGAAAAAGAAGAAGAAGAAATTGAAAAAAACCAGAGAACGTGCAATTCATCGTTATTCTATTATTTGTCTCACATCAATGATGAAGTTCAAATTTGAACGCGATCTAGGCACAGCAGATAAAAGCAAAATAATCATGCTCAACATGAACGGTAATATAAAAAGAAAACGCTAGACGAATGAACGGGACTAGTTTCAACGCAAATCGTTAGGTTACTATTGGAGAAGTCTCATGTGTATATCCTAGTATTATTCTATATAAATTTTCTAATACGGAAAGAACGAAGTGCGAAGAAGATCATGCTAAGTTTTCAAGGCTGTCCTCTCTTTTGTGCCTTGATGAGGACAGAAAACGACTAACCAACATTTATGCGTCATTCCCAAATGAATCTCAAAAAGAGCATTTCGATCTTATCGAAACAGTCGATTACTACTACAAATTTGCAAGTCGATAGAAATATATTAACAGAAAAACTATATATTCCTATTTTTGATGACAATTTTTAACGTGTTCAATTGAGCAATTGTCACTTGTCCTTGATTTTTAAGTGTTTGGCAAAAACTTATATATATATATTTACTAGCAGTTTCTTTTTATTTACAATCAATGCCTAAATATATATTTAGTAGATCGTAGGCTAAAAAATGTTCTTGAGACTATGTCTATTTATTCATGATAAAAGCGTAAGACGAAAGAATTAGATATGAAATCGATCGAATGTTTATATATATATTTTTTTAGTAAATGTTAGAAGAGAAAAAAATCGAAGAATTTCTCGTTCACATCTTTATCGACAGATTTCCGTTGACTACAAACAAATAATTACACTTTCCAATTCATTTGATTAATCAAGATAGTAATATATGTATATTAACAATTTTTCATTTTTTTTTCTTTTTTTTATTTATAAATATAACATTTCAATATGATGATGAAGTCAGGAAACGCATAATTTCAATCAGTAACATATTATTATTGTTCGTACTACGACTACTACTACTATTATTATTATTATGAAGTCACTAACCACACATACACGCCATCACTTTTTTTCTTCTTTCTTTTTTCATTAGAAAATACAAGGTCTATAGGGAAACAAAAAGGTTGCTGACGCTATTTCAATATTGATTGTCATACACGTACATACAGGTTGTATATTAAGCTTTATATTTAAGAAGATTTGCACTCTTTCTTTTCTTTGAAAAAAAAAGCTAATGAACAACGACTAGAATTTCGACTCCCATCTGCGTACAAGCTTATTTAATTCCGTCAAAGACGATTTATATGTCGCTTGCTGTTTAGATATATATGTGTGTGTGTATAGAATGAAATAGAAAATTTTCTTTTCTTTTTTTATCTGTCGACAATTATTCATCAATGATGCAAGACATTTGACAATCATATGAGTATTAACTCTATTAGTAACACATGAGTTAGTCATGACAGATGAATTTAAGCTGAAAGTTAATTGTGTTCGACATGAATATAAAACGAAGATGTTCACTGTCACGCAAATTACAAACGAAAAATAATAAAAATAATAATAATAAAAGACAGAATTACAAGAACTAACTTATAGAAAATGATTTTTCTTTATCGTCGTTCTTTTGTTTATTTATTATATGTATACAGATAGACAGATTTGTTAGACAGTTAGACATATATCATTAACTCGTAATAGATCATTCATAATGTGAAAAGAAAGAAACCCTCCTGTGTCAAGAGCTTGTTATGTTAACAGTTTGTCAGTAAGAAAGAGAAATCATCTCACTAGTCAATGTTATTATGTTGGAAATATGCTGTCAATTATTGTATCAACTATGTTGATCTGTATTGAGAATGAGAAATGAGAATCATTGACAAAAAAAGCTAACGAATGTATCTAGGATATATGTATCGACATAGAGAGAGAGAGAGAGATGTAATATCATTCTGTTAATTGTATCAATAGAAAATGAAGAGAAACTCATGGTTCGAATTATATCTTAGCTGTTCTAAGTCTTGCTGCCCTTTACTGATAGCGGATGCTCGAGATGACAGTCCGATTTCCGTATGCATATATGTATAAGTTAAGATGAAGAGAAGAAACGCACCAAAAAGGTCATTGTTCTTTTCTGACAACTTCAATATGCTGTTCTATTTATATTGTCAAGTTAATAAGACTGGAGACAATTGAGAAAATTTTCCGAAATCTCGATATTTTCTTTAAAAGATAGAGACAGAGAGCGAGAGAGGGAAAAAAAGAAAACTAAATTCGATACATTAACTACAGTAATGATTTTCTTGCTGACAATAATGAGAGGAAAAAAAGAAAATAATTTAGTACAAATGACATCAAATATATTAATTATTGAGACAATAAAAAATGTTCTCTGACATCATTGAAAAGAATGGAACTGACACATTAAAAAAGATTAACAGTAGTCAAGAAAAGAGCAAGAAAGAAGAAAGTCAATTCAAGCAATCTAACTAAAAAAGTTCATCAATAACTCGAAGCAATCATGCGCAAATAAAGAACATACTGGAACAGAAGGATCGAACATATTGTGATCAAGCCGTTGGGCAAACGTTAGACATACGATTTTCTCATGTTAAATTATCATTAGTTGATTTGTTTCGAGTATAAATTACAAACATTGGTTTGCAAGTCTATTTCTTAATCAGTAAATCGACATCGAAAATACGCCGGTTAGAGGATTTATTTTCTCGTCAATTATGTTAATTAAAAGAAAACTTTGAAAACAACAAAAACAAAATTAATAAAAAATCCAATCGACCGATTCAAATGTTGTTTCCTGTTGATTCGCATTTGAAGCAGAAGTACGGTTGAACGAACGTATTTCTTAGACTAGAAAGTCTCATTTTTCTATGCGTGTGTGTCAACGAGTAAGATGTGCACAGAGAAAGTTTCTTCTTGTTTTTTTTCTTCTTCTACTCTTGCCTGAACTATAGATTTTTATGTCAATAAAAAACAACAGTGTCAGATTGATGTAAGAACGGAAGTTTTTTCTTTCTTTCTTGAACAATTTTTCACATCACTGATTATCATGAAGATTTTCAAGGAGATTTATAGTGGTGCTCAATCAAAAAAAAAATAAATTCAAAACACACTTACAGGCAATTAATAACTTTCTCTATAATTACTTAGAAAAATAAAATGAAAATGAAGAAAAGGATTTGAAATTTAATTGAACAGACAACTTATTAACCATGTCAATGACATATCAATCATTATTCAAATGAACATTTAACACAAATAAATATACTGGAAAATAAGTTAAAAAGGCGAGAGAGAAAGAAAAAAAACAGCAAATAAAGATAATAAAAATTTACCTTGTGTCTATCGACATGATTGTTTGTAGTTTATGTCCATCAATTTCGTTTTGTCTAACTTCATATAAAGTAATAAAAATACATCGCTTTTCTTTTTGTCTCAAATAACTAGCATACAAATAATTTGCCTAAAACAGAAGCTTGACACCTCAAGTTCTGTGTGTGTAGTTACCCATTATATGAATTATCTTGTTGATTCTCTCCTCCCTTTCTCCGTCTCTTTCTCCCTCTCTCTCTCTCTCTATCGTTTCTTTCCTATTTTCCTTTACATAATATTTCTCTCTAGTCTGATATACGTCTATATATGTAGACAGATATGTGGTTTTTTTTTCTTTACTTTCTTATTCAGTTTCTTGATGAAGTGTTAAACGAATTGATATCAACTACTTACCGAGTAATAATAGAACCATTGATAAACAAATAGAAATGAAATAAGGTGCATATCGAAAATGAATTGCACCATAGGACTAGGAGAGAAGTTGAAGTTTGTTAAATGGATAATTTTAATAATAGTAGTAGTCGTCGTTGCAAGACTCGATGACGATAAATGTGTGTATTAGATATAAAATTGTGTTGTTCACGATGAAAGAGAAGGAGAAAAAGAAGAAGAAGAGACTATGGTGATAGTAGTGGTGCTTGTTTGAATTGTTGATTGCTCAATTTCGTATTGGTGCTCATTTCCCGTCGTTTTTCTCGTTGTTGTCGTGTTAGTCGTCGATCGATGATGATGATGCTGATGATGATGTTGGCGGCCTCGGTTTTTCTCGTCGTCATTGTTCTCAATCATCTGTGCAGTCGGTTTGCGGTTGTTATTATGATTTGTTGTTTGAAAGATAGAGCGAGACAAAGACACAGCACAAAAAAAAACTGAGAGAGAGAGAGGGAAAAAAGAAAAAGGGAATTGTCGTAGAAAAAGAAAAGAAAGTGTGCGCGGTTATCCCACAAGAGTTCCAGTAAAAGAACGAGCAAGATGAGCTTCTTTTCTATCACACACTATAATTCATATATACGAAAGCATAGACATCTTTTCCTTCTTTCTTTCTTTTTTTTTCTCCTACTTCTTCTTCTTCGTCTACGTTTTTCACTACCTTAATCACTCAAGAAAAAAAAATAGAAAGAAAAAGAAGAAAATCATGATAGTGGAAAGAACTAATGACATCAGTTTTTCTTTTTCTTTTCTCTGTTAGGTCTAGTCATCATTTTTAATTTCGTTGTATCATTGTCAACCATAAAGAGCTACAGGCAAAAAAGAAGAAGATAAAAAAACGACCAAATGAACTGCTTGTATATCTCTTTTGTTATGTCTTTGTTATCGTCGCTTTGGTTAATTGTTTACTAAGGACCTTGGCTCTTTTTTATTCCCTAGTGAAAAAACTCAACGATTGCGTGATGAAGTCTTCTTCGATCTCTCTTTCGTTCTCTCCCCATGTTTCTCTTCGTTTCTCTTCGTTTCTCTTCTCTCATCATTGTAACACGCAACGAAAGGCTTTGTTCTAATGATCACTTTCTTTCTCTTCCCCTTTTCTTAGCTTTTACACATCGTTTCTCCTCTACTTTCCTAGTTGTCATCGTTTACTAGGACTTGCGTTCTCTTATTCTCAGTTTTTTTTCTCGCCGTCGAACTGCCACGAATAACGACGGAAAACAACAATCATCTATCCAACACGATCATCCGAACGAGACTCATATATGTACGTTCTCGTTTGTTCTTGTTAAGTGGATCCTTCTTGAAAGTGAATGCCACAAACAACGAGACAAAAAAAGAAGAAGAAGAGGAATATAAAAATCGAAGAAGAAATAGCTGAACGAGAAAATGAATTACGAATAGGATCGAATAGATCAATATTCTCGTCAATGAATGAACTGATGCTTATATTCGTTTATTAAGATCAAACATCGTTTTTGTATTTATTCTTTATTATTGAAATAGAATATGAAAAAAAAACAAGTCTCAAATGAAATAATTCTATAGACAAGAACAATTAGCATTCGATTAGTTTTGAAAAGACAATCACTTTTGTGCAAATAAACAAATCCACTGAGTATAAAAGCTTGGCTATTAACAATATATAAATATCAATTGATTGACAAAGAACAAGTTCTTTATATCTGAATATGCAGAAAATCTCAGTCATCAGTAGTGACGACAATACTAACAACAACAATGTCGCATTGCACTTTCTTTGAATAGAAATGCACGCGTGGATAAATCACAATTATTATCATAAAATATATCATTATGATCAATTCATTACTTTATAATATCGATGTTAATTAATAACGATGAATAAAATATAATTTTTTTTTCTTCTTTTTTGCCTTGCAAATTACATGTCTTATCAAGAAAGCAGGATTATATTTTTCGATATTTTATCTTATATATATATACATATTTTTTTTAGAATTCTCAGTAGGCTTTTTCTTCGAGCTTCCTTTTTATTTAACTCTAACACGATATCTTTATACATACTCAAGGAACTAATTAATGAACATACCTTCTAGATCTTCATGATATTTTGAATAATAACATCGACATACATAGTCGCTTGTATTAGACATTAGATCGATTTGTATATGCGTTTCTTTCTTCTGTTCTGTACAATCAAATGAAAATATCTCGAGCAAAATGAGCTGTTTGCTTTTTATTGGTATCAGATCAATATACTACATTGTCTCCTCGTCATATACATCACTTATCTGTATCAAAAACCGGCAAGAAAACATGTTGAGAGTGCGCTGTTCACTATTCAAAAATAATACAACTACTAATCGTGTGCAATCACACAGTCAATCGAACAGATGCTCATGAGTAAATAAATATGCATTTTCATGCACATGCTTGGTTGTTGCATTAAAAAAAAACGGGTATTTACATAAATAGGCAATTGATTAAATCAAATTTGAGAAAACAGTTGAAAAAATATGTTTGTTATTATTATTATTGTTGTTTGGATGAGTTTAATTGTTGCTGTCGTGCTTGTCGACGTTTTTCGAACCATAACATTCCATCATTGGTCTCGTCATCACTTTCTGATTCAGATGATTGAATTTGTTGATGAGTTAATGTGACCGGATGATTTGATTTTGATTCATCTGAAGATTTGCCATTATTTGAATTACGTAAATCAATAAAAACTGTTTTACGCTAAAAACGAAATAGATTCTAAATGTCTGTTATTTATTTTCCGAGTGTCTTTGATCTCAACGAACTTGCAAGGTCATTGAAGAAGAATCAATATATTTATAGACTCGAACAAAAAACGGATGTAACTAATTATATGAGTATTACCCGAATAGGAAAGAAAACGCAAATGATAGTATGTACAACTTCCTGTTAATCATTAGGAGAATATAAGAAGACGAATAACAATTACTTGTGATTCGGATATGCCAACTTTTCGACCGTGTCGATCAATGCTAAGATGTGATGTGGAATCAAGAGCTGATTCGAGATTTCGAAATGGATTTTGATCTTGTTTCGGACGAGATTTTTCCGAATGATGATATCTATTTGCTTGTTGAGCAAGACGTTCTAAAATTTGACGATCGTCACGATTTTTAGCATTGACTGTTTGTTGTGACGATGCTGTCAAATGATTCGCTAAAAATCAATTAGAATTCTTATAATAGATGTAGGTCAAAAACTGATGATTTTACTTGGTCGTGGTCGATTGAATGTTTGTGTTGATGTTCGAGATTGTGACGATTCTTGATGTGAGATAACTGCTGGTAGTTTATCAAAATCAATACTATTGAAAAGATCCATGGATAGAATCGATGGTTTTGGTGGTGAATCCGAATGTTGAAATGTGTTTTCGAATAGATTCGGCGATGCACGCATTTGTAATTCAACACTTGGAGGTTGTTGTGGTGTTTCAATTTTTGGATGTAATGTAAGAAATGAATGGGGATTATTTAATGACAAAGATTCGAGTAGAGCATCTGTATTGTCGGATAGATTCGATTCAAAAATCTTTACAAATGAAAAAAAAAAGAATGAACAATTGAAGAAATTGGATTTTAACATTACTTCTTCATTATCATCATCATTATTATTATTATTTTGATCGTCATTATCAAAGTTTACACTGGGCAATTGTAATTGAATTTCAGAGAAAATCTGTTGAATTTGAGCTGAGGTGTTTATAGGTCGAGCAGCAGGTTTATCGTCTTTTACAGGCGACATGATGAATTTGCTACGCAGTTCGAAGTATATATTTAACGTGAGAATGTTCTATACCATCCAGTCTGAGTCGCCATTCTCGGCGAAGTTGTCTATAGTGATCACCACAAAACATGCTTGCGATTTCGAATTCACGATGAAATATGATGTGAAATAGATTGAACGATTCATTTTTTTGTTGTTGTATTTATTTGAGGAAATTTTAATCATAAAATAATGTTTTGGTTTCCAAGTAATAATTACTATTTGGTGTGTGAGGCCGCTAGTGTTGTCGATTGCTTTATTTATAATGAACTGCTGCACGAAGAGTAATGCAATCTATGAATATGAATCACAGTTCCTTTTTCATTAAGAAAGATTTGATTGAAATTATTTCGAATGTTCTTCTATTGTTGTTGTTGTTATTGACAGATTCTAACCTTGAATCTCTGTGGTATCATCATCATACACAATAGAATATACACATATCTGCATATATTTTATCAGATAAATACCAGACATATCCGTAGTTTTAACCGTTCTTCGAAATAATTTGCCGATGATCGACGATTTTTTAACTTGATTTTTCTAATAATGTTTGATATTAGTCCTTCTGCTCCTGATTTCTTATCAATATGAATTGAAGGTCATTATTTCTTTTGTCAATACATTTATTTTGCACTTAGATTGAGAAAAAGAAAAGACGAGAGAAACGCATTTGATGATTTTCAATTTACTAAGTACTACATCGAGTAAATAACTAGACAATCGTTTTTTTTCTCTTGTCTATCTTTATTTTTGCTTCTCCACATAACATATTTGTCTCAAGAATAGACAATTGTTCTAGATATGTATCTCGGTTGGATTGATTATGGCGTGTTGATTTTCTTATTAGGTTAATTCGATATAAACTGAGAATAAATAAACAGAAAAAGAATTTCTTCTAGGTTTATCGGTGTGTATTGGAATTTATCAAGGTTGTTTTCGATCGAAACAATTAACCACCAATGAATTTCTTATTGCTGATGGAAAAATGAAAGTAGTTCGAAACGAAAAACAAAGAAGAATTAGACTTTGATTTGATTTTTTTTGATTTTATAGATTTTGCCAACAGCAATGAGTCTATTAGCAAGTTTAATGTCAGCAGCAAGTCTACTTGGCATTCCAGTTGAAATCTATTCCTATGGAACAATGTACTGTTATTGGCGTAAGATATACATATTTTGCTTCGAAACTCAACTATTATTTTTGAGTTAGTTCTTGCATATTTTATTGGAACTTATTTAACCGCAAGATTATTCATTCCAATGTTTCATCAAATAGGAAATCCGAGTATCTATGCTGTATGTCTATTTTCTTTGAAAACCAAAAATTCAACGGAAACTTTTGTTCTTAGTATCTTGAACAACGATTTTCATTAACAGTTCGAATAGTTATTACATTTTGTTATATCATTGTCACTGTACGTTATAAAAAAAAAGAACGAAACGAAAGCTATAAAACATTTATTTGAATAACCGTATTTAGATTTTCTATATTGCAGTTATTTTGTACGGACCCAGTCTGGCACTTAGTCAAGTGACTGGTTTGCATATATGGTTAGCAGTAATATCATGTGGACTAATTTGCACGATATATACGAGCATTGTTCGTTTTCTATTCAAAAAAGAAAATAATCAATATTATTGAATCTATTGATTGGTAATTAGGGTGGAATGAAAGCTGTTATATGGACAGATGTAACTCAAACAATCATGATGTTTCTTGGAGTTATTCTATCGATGATTTTCGGTAGATATGCCTAGTTGAAAATCTGAGGATTTATTTTTTT
>ERZ778026.398-NODE-398-length-66040-cov-102.367190_pt1 | contig 66040 bp, 68 predicted proteins | sample MGYA00375756_ERZ778026 | MGnify/ENA primary metagenome ERZ778026 (study PRJEB29350, sample SAMN05389820) | bioreactor metagenome | isolation source: Ammonium sulfate bioreactor | place: South Africa: University of Cape Town | collected 2014-02-18 ... | reverse complement strand
TTATGTACTGTTACTTGTTTTGTTGTACAAAGGCATACAAAAGAGGAAAGAGAGAGACAGAAAAAAATAGATATTCAATATTCAAATGCTTTTTGTTGTGTCGTTTCATGATGAGTTAGATATTCGATAGGCCATGGATTTTGCGTTCTTATATTCATGAGAATCGATGGAATACGTTGACGATTTGAATAGTCTGTTCTTTGAAATTCACGTGGCATTTCCCATTCGATTTCATTCAAACGTTGAATATTCGCAAATTTCATTTGATGAGACGAACTGAACACATCGGAATTGGTCGATGATGTACGACTATGACGTTGAACTTGTAGATATGGTTGCAAGGAGAAATCATCGGATGAACTTAGATTTGTACCTGTTTTAAGAATTGATTTCGGTACGATATTAGCATAGTTGGTGTTGTATGACGATGCAGTTGATGTTTCGAGTCGTTGAACACGTGGAAGAAGAATTTCAGGACGACGAAGACATTGTATACGATAGCTTTCGATGATTTCATCTTGATTTTCATCATAATCGATGATTTTCGGTCGAGGCAAGACCAGTGATGATTGTCGATACGGATACGAATGAAGTTCATAATCAGCCGGCGGTACATCGATTGTATGAACGTCGAATCGATGTTTTGTTGTCGATGGAAATTCGATAGGTGACAATCGAAGATTTTTTTCGTCTAAATTGAAAGCATAATTATGATATGTTGTCGGATCTCGAATTGTTCCGATATGTGCTAATTCATCGGCATGTGGTGGACGAAGTATTGTCGAACGAGCTTTTGATGTCGACGGGAAATATTCGTATTCTTCTCGCTATGAAGCAAAAAAATAAAAGAAACTTTTGAATCATCTATTCAAAATTTTGCGAATCTACTACTTTGATATAGAATTTTCTTGGTTTAAGTCGATTGAAACAACACCGGCAAAGACAAATAATGAACAAAAGTTCGAACAAAAGAATCGAACATATTGCCCAAAGAGTTAAATTAATTTCTAATTGATTCATTGTTTTTAAAAAGAAAAATCACAAGTTGATTTATTAATAATCATTTCTGAAAAAAACGAAAATAAATGACTACTCAAAGAATGTTCGTGACCTAAAAGATTGTTCTGACAGAGAGAAAAGATCTGTTTTCAATTTTCATTATGTCTTGAGAAAAAAAAGAAGGAGGGAGAGCGAGAGAAAGAAACGAGTGTTATTGTTCGTTGTTATTCATCGTGTTTAATCCATGTTCTACTAGTCTGAGATATATATTCATATTTGGCTTTTGTCAATGATATTTAGTTACATACGAGGGAATTGAAGAAGCATCACTTATTCTTGTTTTTCTTTTCGTCTGCGTACATACGTACGTATATGAAATAAAAAAAGAAAAGATTCGAAATGATTGTATAACGATATCATAAATGATAAAAAAAGAAAGAAAGAATTCTCAAGTATGATGATTGTCAATACGTATCTAACAAGTGAACATAAACGTTGAGAATTCGTGTATGAATGCAACTTCTTCGAGTGAATGTGCGTGTACGTTTATATATATACCTTAATAATAAAGTTCAGATTTACCCATTGATGAACGAATCATTAAGGCAATTAGAAAGAATGAATGGATGAATAAAGAAAAAGAACAATAATTCGAATCGAATAAAAAAAATTTCTTTTCTTTTCTTTTCTTGTGTGTCTAATGCTCGCTTACTGTATGTGTGTGTGAGTTGCCTGTTATACATTTAACTTTTCATCGAATTGAAAGTATTAATTTTTTTTATCTGTTCGCCGTATCAAGTAGGTGTTTTTTTGAATGACATAGAAAAAAAAAGAGCGAAGAGAATTTAACTATACACCTACATGATTGAAGGTCGGTAGAATAGTGCCATTGATTGATATGTGTTCTATACTAATACTGCATTTTCAATTGAGAAGTATTTATTATACAAATTTAATTCGAAACGATTGATCTCAGTATTAGTCTTACTATGGCTGCATGTCTGTCTGTCTCGATGTGGGGGACTTGTTCTTATTTGAACAAAGCGAAAAGAGAGAGAGAGAGAGAAAAAAAGAAAGAAAATTATCGCGCCGTTAATCGATCCTCACACTACGCGTATTCGATGTAATATAATTAAAGTTCGATGTATGTCTATCGATTGAACCAGATTAAAGCATTGACATTTGCGGTTAGATTTTGATGATAATATGTTTCTCGTGCTACTTAGATTATGTTTGCATACAAGTTTATATGTTGTGTATATGTATCAAATAAGTCAAAATTGCATAACAAAGTAGCGCCATTTCATGATTGGTCTTTGAAAAGGAGGACAAGTTTTCGTTTGTCTTCGACAACGACAATATAAGAATATTTATTTACTTCTTAATTCGTTCGATAGTATGATGTGGAAAAGTTTTGGAATTATTCTCTTAGTTAGTGTTTCATTGACGCTATGCAAAAAACAAGAATCGATGTGCTATGAACCATCGAATGGTGTTGCAGCTTATCCATGTGAAAGTCGACCAAGTCGAGAACCACTTAGTTTACAATATAGCAAAGCACAAAGTTTGTTATTGAATGAATTTGTAAGATTAAAAAAAACACGAAATCAATTCTAGTTAGTAAACCAGCACCATTCTTCGAAGGTTTAGCTGTTATCAATGGCGAATTCAAAGAAATTAGCTTGACAGACTTCAAAGATAAATATCTCGTACTTCTATTCTATCCATTAGATTTGTAAGTGAAATTAATTCGATTAGATCTATTTGATTGAGCTTTATTTTCTCTCAGTACATTTGTTTGTCCAACTGAAATCATTGGTTTTTCCGATCGAATTCAAGATTTTAAAAGCATTAATACAGAAGGTTAATTGATTTTACGATTGATTATTGAACGATTCGTTTTCTTCTTCTAGTTGTCGCCATTTCTGTTGATTCACAATTTACTCATTTAGGTATTTTTCAACACTCTTATTTGATCAATTTACGTATATCTCTTTGCGTATCTAGCATGGATCAATACACCTCGTGAACAAGGTGGTTTAGGCAAAGTTCAAATTCCACTTCTATCGGATTTAACTCATCAAATTTCGAAAGATTATGGTGTTTATTTGCAAGATGTTGGTCATGCATTACGGTATTCGAGAACAAAAAAAAAAGAAATATTTCATTGATCATCATTTTTCTTCAGAGGATTATTTATCATCGATGGTCGTGGTATTCTTCGACAAATAACAATGAATGATCTTCCTGTTGGTCGATCAGTCGATGAAACTATTCGTCTTCTTCAAGCTTTTCAATATACTGATCAACATGGTGAAGTTTGCCCGGCCGGTTGGCGTCCGGGTTCGGACACAATCATTCCAAATCCCGAAGAGAAATTGAAATATTTCAGTAAAAATTATGAAACAAAAAAGAACTAAACGAAATGATCCACCGGTGACATGATTTCTATTTTATTTTTCTCTTCGTTTTGTTTGTTTGTTTGTTTGTTTTATTTGGGAAGTATTTTTAGTTGTTAGAAAGGTAACAATAAAAACAACTATGTTGTTCTATTTAATGGATTTTTTTCGTTCAAATGTCTGTTGACATTTGATCAAAATCGAAATACAAACAACATGTTACCTAAAGGTGCAAGACGCGATGCTAGTAGGTTTAAAATGTTGGTTCTTGAACAAGTGAATCATCGGTATTAGGAGTTTGTACTTGTTCAGTAACGAATGGACTTATCTTATTAAAACGTTGTGAAATCATTGTTTGATCTTGATTAGGAATTCGATTGACAAGTAAACGATAGCCAGGTGCTGTTTGAATACGAATCGTTCGTGAAGGTTCAGCACGAGGTGTAACAACAGGTCCAACTGGCAAAAATGAAATGACAAGTTAAAATCAATGAATCGTTCGTGAAAATCTTACATCGTTCATCATAGATTCGAGTTATATAACTTTGAGTTGGTGGTTTCATACGAAGTGATTGATAACGACGATTTTCTAGTCGATCGTAGGACAACATACGATGATCAGCACCATTCGAAGAACGAGCTGATAGATTTCCATCGTAACGATAGCGTGGATCGTTGTTCACACGAAATGAATCGAGCGACGGTGTCGAAAGAATCACATCACCTGAAATAGATTAAATTCTTTTCGAAACGAACGAACAGACAATTGTATTTCATAATTATACCACTGGTATTAAAATGAAGGCCAGTATAAGGTTTAACATTATTTGAATTGATATTTTTCGAGTAGAGTATCGATCGGATTACATTCAAATCGCTCATTTCTCGTTGTTTTTTTGTTGAAATCAGATCAAGCCACTTATGAGTGTCGACGAGATTTACTTCTATTCAAAACTGAGAATGAGAAGACACGAGTGCGAAGAAGAAGAAGAAGAAAAAACAGAAAAGAAAACTTAATTTATACGCGCGATTGTTGCAAAAATCGATCGACATCAATGTGTCGTTCGTTGCCGAGCACCGCATTGCCGCATTTCGACGGGATTTAAGGAACAGAAATTCTCTTTTTTTTTCTATTTTTCTTTTAATGCAAAAATAATTAGTTACATATTCCAGATCGGAGAAACGATCGATATATTTAGTCCGAAAAAAAAATGTACCCTCAATGAACCGCTTTATTATTTGTTCTATTTTAATTAATAGTAACTACGTTTAATTTTTACTAACACGCAAAAAAAACATCCATGAACTTTTCGTTGACTGAATTTATAAAAATGTCATGATAAACCAAACAACGACAGAGAACTTGGTCGCTTTTTTTGTCTATTTATCCTCTTGCTTTTACACGATGAACTTTAGAGTTAGATTATCTCTACGCTTGTACGAAAGTGAGATTCGAAGGACAATGAATCAGTAAAACAAAAAAGACGAAGAGAATAGTAGGGATTAAAAAGAGACAAGTTACTTGTTGACGACAACGAACAAGTTAACATATGAAATCAATGTTGAAAGTAGTTGAATCCAAGCCCAGTGCTTCGTACAAATGGATAACTCGAATTGTTGGCTTTGTATGGGCATTTTTGACAGCTTGCTTTGCAATTCTTAATATCTATGTTTTTGTTCAACCACAATGGATTGGAGATACGCTTTCGAGTCCTCGTGCTGGCCATTTCGGTCTCTATTCATATTGTGTGAGTACTACGACGGATTATGATTTCGATTGTCAAGGAACATGGACAAATTTTTCAACAATTCTCAATGCACCATTTGCTGTTGCAACATTTTTCGTTGGTTTTTCTATTCTTCTTATTCTTATCTGTCTTGGTTTGTTCGTTTTATTCATATTTATTCGTGCACGATTAGTTTATTTTATTTGTGCATTAATACAGATCACTTGTGCTATTTGTCTATTTATTGCTCTCATTATTTATCCATCCGGTTTTGATAATGATATTATTCGTTCGGTATGCGGATCGACCGTTAACGATTATTATATTGGTACTTGTCAAGTACGATGGGCATATATTCTTGGCATATTAGCATTTTTCAATGTTTTAATATTAGCTATATTTGCATTTCTTCTTGCAATTAAACAGCCAACTGTCAACACAATTGAACAGACAATTATTCCACCACCGAAATTTGGCGAAATAAATCAAGCATTCAACGAACATACACTCCAACGACGTTAACTTTTTGCTATCAGACTTTTTGGGTTTTTGAATAGTAGCGACCTCTGTGCCTGCGCAAGAAAAACAAAACAGAAAGATTTTTGAACAGTTGAATATCATCAACAGATTGTCTTCTTAATCGAATTAGAATTGCTAATTTTAATTATCTATTTTTGTATAATATATTCTCTAAGCTATTTCTTGATTGGTTATTCAATATCAATAACGTAACATTGCCACCAGTGAAGACAAGTGAACAAATAAGCTCACTCACTCAAACTTCTTTTTTGTTTGTTCGCGTGATAAACTCAACGAGACAGTATTTAATTGAATCGTTCTTTTTTTTCTTCTTCAATTGAGTTTATTTTAATTGGCAACGATGTTGTCTTCATCGTATTAATATTAAACAACTAACCTTGAATTGAATTCCAACAACAAAATAATTTCTCTTCATATAGATAGTAGACTAATTGAATCTCAGTGATATGGCTCCTTCACAACGTCAACAACGTCGAGTCGATTCCAAACATTCCTCAACAAATTCGGCTAAAAATCCACCATCAAACAATTCCAATATATGGATAATAGCTGTTGTTTTTGCTGCACTTATTCTCTACGTTTTATATCAATCCATAAGTATTTACAACAATGATCGAATGTACAATGACTTCGAATAATGAAATCTCATTCTTCTTGTTTGTTTGTTTTTTTGTTCTGCTTTTATTGGAAATGATAATTTCTGTATAATGACCAAAAATGCTTTTCGTTGTTGTTGTTGTTGTTGCGTGCAATCTCATTGAATAAGAAAAAACCACATATATATATATATATATATGGGCCACTTTTATTTGTTTCAGATATCCGTTTTACAATTGTTTTATAGGCTAAGCGAAGATAACGTTTATGCGCTTTTTTAGTTTTATGATTCAGTGAATTTTATTTGAAGAGCAGAAGTAATGTTCTTGACTGATTTGATTTCTTAATTTTTCTATTAAAAAAATCTATCCGAATGGTGCCCAGTCAGAATCGAACAATGAATATATTCGATAGTCCTTGCTCAAGTATATCTTCAGTAAGTTCGACATTGTTGTACGAAGCAAAATTGATCTTTTGATTTTCTCTTCGATTTTTTAATCAAGGATAAACAAGATGCTGTGATTATTCTTGACGATGACAGTGAAAATGATCAATCTGATAATGCTAATGATAGTGCTTCTACATTTGTAAATAAACTTGATATTAATTCAGAAATTCTCGTTGTTAAATCAAATCTACCTGTCCGAACATGTAGAACAGCGTTACCCTATGCTAATCTGTTTGATGTTCAAATACTTATGATTCACAATGATCGTATGCAAACATCAGAAACTGTAACTAAACGGCAAGTCTACTTAAAAGAGCCACCGTGTTCATCTCTAAATCTTCCTCTTCGTACACGAATCTTAAATTCGTCATTATCACTTCTTGGCTTTATTTTCGAACGACCATCATTGACACTCAATCAAAATCGTTATCTTATTCTCTATGATAATTTTACTGCTGCATATCAGGCTCATTCACAATTACATCTTTGTTTATGTCAAGATTTTCGTCGGCATTTATTGAATATTGATTATCAAGAATTACGAGCTCATTATCAACATGCATTTGATAATCAATCGAAAACAGTGACTTACGAACGAGGTCGAACGCTTCGTGTAAAAAAATTCGGTCATCAATATCATAATGTTCGCATAATTGATATCGATTGTTCACTGATAAAGATCTCGTTTTTCGAACGAAAATCTCAACCAGAAATATGGATTCATTCGAATTCATCGATTATTGAGCCAACAGCACAGATACCTATTTCACCACCATCAACACCCGTCGAAGATTTGACCACGCTCTGTCCAATATTAAGAAAACGAAAAGAAAAACATGAAAATAAAAAAGGTTTTTTTTGTCCATTGACAAAGTTGTTGTTGTGTTTGTGACCTTGATTTTTATTTAGATACAAAAAAAATTCGTGAAATCGAACATTCAGATGATCAAACGTTAAGTTCAGCAGCTCGTTCGAATCTAGTTACAAGTTATTATACAAATATTCTCTTGCCAAAATTTCGTCTGCTCAATGTACTTTCCTATGTCGTACATAAATGTGATCATCAGTGTGTCGTCAAAGCCGAAGAATATTTCCTTTCGAAACAAACACAAATCAATCCATTTCTTCTTCCATTCGATTGCAATTGGTCGATTGTCGATAGTAAACCTCGTGGTTATCGAACGCCGTGCCTTCGAACACTCTATTCACTTGATGAAATCGAACAGTATCTCTATCAGACTCAATCGAATCTATCGATTAAATGTTTTATCGACGGAGTTTTAACACGATTCAAACCGTTGCTTGACAATTATGATCCACAGTTTGTTCTCATCGATGATCTTTCAAATGGACTCGATAATGTTCGAATACCTGTTTTCAATGATCTCGATCGTGATACACCTGATAAATTTACGTATATCACAAAAATTCGGCCAATTGACCATCGATTAGCAGCTGCTTTCAACGATACGAATACGACATCGTGTTGTGATTGTACGGATAAGTAAGAGAAGTTAAAATAGATTTGAGACTTGATTTCAACGTTTTCTTACTCATTAGTTGTAAAGATCGGATGAAATGTGCTTGTTTTCGAAAAACATTTAGTCAAGCACGATTAAATGAAGATCCATTGATCATGGATAAAGATAAAAATCACTATTCCGAATCGTATATTCTTCGAACAACAGGCTATCAACATAAACGTCTATTAAATCCGATTTCAAGTGGCATCTATGAATGTAATTCGAAATGTTCATGTCATCGTGAACATTGTTCGAATCGTGTCGTTCAACAAGGTCTATTCGTACATTTACAACTATTCAAAGACAAACACAAAGGTTGGGGTTTACGAACATTACATGATCTGCCACGTGGCACATTCATTTGTCAATATATTGGAGAATTATTGACGTCCGATCAGGGACATCAACGGGCGGAAATTATGGATGATAAATATCAAACAAGTTTAGATTTAGTTAAACAAATTCGATACGAAGTCGAGAGTGATGATAATAATGATGATGAAGAAGACAGTGAACCTTATGTTATTGACGGTAGTTTATACAGTAACGTAGGTAAATATTTCAATCATTCATGCGATCCAAATATGTTTATTCAAAATGTTTTTATTGAATCACACGATTTACATTTTCCTAATCTGGCGTTATTTACACGAATACATGTCAAAGCTGGCCAAGGTAGACTTGACCTTTCTTCTTTTTTGTTCGAGAAAAAAAAAGACTAAACAATACATGAACAAATTTATCGTATCATTGTTGTTTTTAGAACTTACTTGGCATTATAATTGTGAACTACTGCCCGATCGACAAGTCAAATGTTTATGTGGAGCCAAAAATTGTCGTGGTCGACTATTGTAAAGAAAGAATAAAAACTAAACTAAACATCACATACATTTTTTTTTGAGTCAGATTTGTTTATACATACAACATACATACATATATATATAAGGATTGTCTGTGTATTTTGATATCATACGAAAAAAAAAGAAACAGAAAAAAACAATTTTTCGATTCTTATTAATTACTTTTTGGTTTGTACTTGAGTGTATATGTTATGTTTTGCTTTGTTTTCTTTGGGAAAGACCTTCGAGAAAAGTATATACAGTTGTTCAAGCTATTGACATTGAGGAATGATTCTCATGTGAATAGAATGTAATTGATGTTAGTTATTAATGACAGAATCTTTTGTTTCGAATGATTATGCAAGTTGATTAGATTTTACAGTTTCTATCGTTTTTCTTTTTATGTTGAGATTAGACATTCGTTTCGAATCATAGACATTGACTAAAACATCGTGCTCGTTGTTTATCGATGGATAATTAGTTGGCAACATATGGAGTTCTAGCTTCTCGTAAGATCAATCGAATGAGAAAAGGTCGATGAGCAGTCTTTTTCTTTCTTTCTCTCGCCCCCCATTTTTTTTCTTCTTCTTCTATTCGATCATCTTCAACGCAAATATTGAATAAGAAAATAGTTGTTTGATCAAATCATTTGTTATCTAATCGTATTTTATTGAAGATATTCATTCAATTTCTTGGTTAAGAAAGAGAATGATTACGTTAAATTCGAAAAGAACTCTTCAATCAACAGTAACAATTCCAGTTACTAATCACTCATTATCAACTGATGAATCGTCAACAACAACATCTTCCTCCTCCTCCTCATCATCATCATCAGGTACACATATAACAAATCGAATGCGTTTATTCCATCGAATGATTACTTTTAAAAATACAGCAACAACAAATTCGAAACCATTGATAAGTCATTCGTATAATTTACATACATTCGATGTTGCTCAAGAACAATATTCAATTGTCGTTCATTTTCTTGATGAAACTGAACGAACATTCTATGTCGATGTAAGTTTTGAAAAAGAGAAGATTTTTTAAAATTTTTATTTCGTTTTTTCTCTGTTCAGAGACGTTGTAAAGGAAACGATCTGTTAAATGAAGTTTTTACTTTTTTAAATATTGGAAATGAACGAAAGTATTTTGGTTTATTAATCGAAGATTTCACGAGAGATTTTGCTTATCGTTGGTTAGATGAAGGAAAAATTCTTAAAAAACAGTTAACTACCAATCTATCGGCATATCATATCTATTTTAAAGTTCGATTCTTTCTTCCCGAATCATCGATTCAAATCAGTGATGAATATACGAAATATTTATATGTTTTGCAAATTAAAAAAGATATTCTTAGCGGCAAGATCTGGTGTCCAAGATCGACAGCTGCACTTCTTGCAAGTTATCTTGTACAAAGTAAGACAGTTTAGAATACGTATGTATGTATGTCTGTATCTATTACGTAATCGTCTTAGGTGAATTGGGAGATTATGATCTAAATACACATTCGAAAGGTTATCTAAACGATTTTCGTTTTGTTCCATTTCAAAATTTGGAATTCGAAACTGAAGTTCAACAACATCATCAACAACATCGGTAAGAAATCGATTCGAAAAAAACAAACACAATCTTCGAATTAATTGATTTATTTAGTGGTCAATCATCAGCCGAGGCCGAATCGAATTATCTACGTACTGCATGTACATTAGACATGTACGGAGTTGAATTACATAAAACATCGGTTAAAGTAAACATCGAATTCATTGCTTTTTCTTCCTATTCGAAATCTTAAAAATAATAGGTAGCAAACGAAAATCAAAGTATGTCAAATTCAACTGTCGAATTATATGTAGGTGTTTGTGCAATTGGAATAACTATTTTTCAAAATTCCACTCGAATCAATACATTTTTATGGTATTATAAGAACACGCGTAAAAGGTCATCAGTTTGTTTATATTTTATTTTATCATAGGGATGAAATAACCAAAATATCTTTCAAACGTCGAACATTTTATGTCGAACTAATCAAAACAATGGTAGAAAGAATGACGAAATGAAAATATGTATTTTTGTTTTTTTCTTTCATTGAAATCAATAGAATTCTATTGTATTTACATTACGAAATTATCATTGCTGTAAATATTTATGGAAATCATGTGTGGATCATCATACATTCTTTCGTTTGACGTCACTACCATCCTTATCCGAAAAATATTCTCAATATTCTAGTCGAACACCGGAGAAAATCAATCGAACTTTTCAAAGGTTAATTGAACGTTTTCTTGCTTTTTTTTATTCATCATTAAAAATCATTTCATTTTGTTCGAAAACAAAAACAGAGTGTCCAATCGAACGCCTAATCGCTCGTTAACATTGCCAATACAAATATCATCGAATAAAACGCCAAATGTATTTCATTCAACACTCAATATCACAAAGTTAGGCCCAGTTAAACCACCGAGACAATCATTAACTGAAAATCTAATGTAACAACAAAAAATTATCCTTTTTCCATTGAAATTCTTTTTTTTTCTCTAGTCCTGAAAGTATCGAGGAAGAATCGAAATCTTTTACAGTCAATCTGAAGCCCGATGCCGATGGTCGATATGGTTTTAATGTCAAAGTATTTCATTGATTTCCTTTGATTTAATGATGCTTATTTTGTTCTCAAAGGGTGGTGGTGAGAATGAAGAAGCACCAACAGTTATCTCTCGCATAGCTGCAAATAGTCCGGCGAGTCAAGCGTCTTTTCAGGAAGGTGATGTTATTCTAGCTATAAATCAAATTAATATTCAAAATCATTCACATGAAGAAATCGTGAATTTAATTCGAAATTCAAATCAATTAGAATTAGTCATTCAAAATTCGGAGAAAAAAACAAATAATATCGAAGATTCATTGGAATTAATTCGAAATGGACAATGTTTCGAACAATTCGAAGTAGAGAAGAGAAAAATATGAAAGAAAATAATTGACTTTTTTTCTAAAAAAATAGAAAATACCAAGGCGAAAAGAAGGTTTTACATATGAAATCGCTTGTGAACCAATTAATTTCTATCATAATCGATATAAAGATATTCTACCATACGATCAAACTCGTGTTATATTAAAAACTAGTCTAAGCAATGATTATATCAATGCGAATTATATCAATGTAAAATGAATTACAAATTGATTTCTTTTTGTTTTTCAATCATTGAATTTAGATGCCGATTTTATCAACAGATACAATCAATCGTTATATAGCCACTCAAGGGCCATTACCATCGACTTGCGATGCTTTTTGGAGAATGATTTGGGAAGACAATTGCTCGTTAATTATCATGCTTACAACACTCTTTGAAAAGTTTGACAGAAAAAAAAACAGATTATTTTTTTTTATTGAAAACTTCTTATTTTTGTTCTTCAGTGGTCGAGTCAAATGTCATCAGTATTGGCCCGACGAAGAACAGAGTGCAGCCTATGGTTCATTTACATTACGTTGTAATCGTGAACGAAAAGAAAATGATCTTATCTATCGAGAATTATTTCTCTTCAATGAAGAAACAAATCAGGAACGTACTGTCTATCAAATACAAAATGAAACATGGCCTGATCATGGCGTACCAACGGAATATCAATCATTTGTGAATTTCATTCTTGAAATTCGAGAATTAAGAAAAGCAAATAAACATTTGCCAATACTTGTTCATTGCAGGTCGGATCTTGTTTTTTTTAAATTTATATAAATAGCAAAATAAGACGATTGTATGTGTTAATATTCTAGTGCGGGCATTGGCCGAACAGGTGTACTGATTCTTGTTGAAACAGCTCTATGTTTAATTGAAAATAATCAATCAATCTGTCCAATAGATATTGTTCGACAAATGCGTGAACAACGTCTTGGAATGATTCAAACATTAAGTCAATATCAATTTGCATGTCAAGCGATTCTCTATGCTTATGATCATGGTTTCATCGAACGAAATAGTTAACATCGTCAGATAGATTTTCCATAGCTCAACACGAGAACAGTGTTTGTTTTTGTATTTGTAGAATGTTTTCTTTTGTTTTTTAAATTTATGTATTAAAAAAAAGAATACATATACACACATACTGCACATATTAGTATATATTTACATAAAATCTTAAAAAAGAATTGAACGAACAAAAAAAAACCAATGATTTGCTTTTAGATGTGAGCATGTTTAGCTCACTTCGAATAGAAATTGTCAATGTCTAATTATTTACTTCATTTGACACGTTCATCAACAACTAATACCGGTGCATTACCATTCGCTGTCTTCCATTATTATATTCATCGTCGATTTGCTTCACAAAAAACACATTATGATGCACTCGGAATTAGTTCGAATGCGACAGCTAAAGAAATCAAGACAGCTTTTTATAAATTATCGAAAAAACATCATCCCGATGTCAATCCTGAAGATGCAAGTGCATCACAAAAATTTACGACTATTTCAAATGCATATGACGTTCTCAGTGATCCGATTAAACGACGAGATTATGATCATGAAGTTTTCTCTCGAACGGGCTCGAACGATCCGTATATAACCTACGATCGAACGAGTGCGTACGCACAACGTGCTCGAGCACATCGACCTTCAGCGTGGAAACCGCCGCCGTCTTCATCATCGAACGGCGGTTTTCAAGGTTCGGAAAATGCGTTTGGAAGTAGTCGAAATACGAGCTATGGCACATTCGATCGAGAACAATACGATGCGGCGTTCGGTCGATATCGTGGACCGACACCATCGGGCCGGTCGAATATCTATGATTTCGATGAATTTTATCGTGCACATTATGCTGATTTTCAGAATTGGTCAACAAATCGAAAGAAAGCTCAAGCAAAAATGCGTCAAGATCAACAGGATGCCGAAATGAAACGGCAAATGATGGCTAATCGTAGTCTTCTAACAAAAGTTTCGTTGGCTGTTCTCTGGCTTTTTCTCGGATTAGTTGTTCTATTTGTATCGACGAAGTTGCATGATATGCATTTTCAAAAGCCAATCGATGAATTTCAAGCCCAATTCTACATTGTCTCAAAGACAAAACCAACGAAAAAACAACAAGATTGATATCGTCGATGCGTTTTAAATGACTGTCATAGACGAGAGATTTTCTTATTGTAAAACATATTTTTGTATTTGTTATGAAATATATAAGCTAATCGAATAGATTTGCTGTTACTTTCTATTTTCTCTCTTTTTCTTCTTCTTTTTTTTTCTTCTTTAAACGGTGTGCCTAGACCAGCAAGTTTATTCTTTCTAATATGCCCCCTTATCAACACGTGGGTGTGGTCCGTACATTTATCATCATCCTCATTATCTAGGGTTAGCTGTAATGATGACGTATCTATTTCAAACCAATAAGACGCTAGCAAACAAACTACTAAAATGAATTACTGTATTTTCTATTTTTTTCGTAAATGACTTGCGGACTAAGGACCCACGGCACTCGACTAAATAATGTGATTGGTGTAGATAGTAGGGGTAAAGGCCGTTTTTTCTTGTGGCTAGGCAAGAAAGTAAATATTTATGGAGTGATAAATTTGTGGACTGGTTTGTAGTCGTGCACAGATTTGGTCCAAACATGCATCAAGTATTTTCATCAGACTCAATCTATACAACTAGAGAATCTAATAAATGTTTAATATTGCAATTTTAGATCAATTATGATCAAATCTGTTCGTTATACATTTGAGGAATTACGACCAATTCGAACATCGATCGATCAATGTCGATCGTATTTGGTTCAGTTCATTGAACAATATCAATCGATTGAATTAATTGAAATTGAAACACGTTTATTAAATCGTTGTGTTTACAAAAATTGGAATGCACGTCGTGCTGAAGTTGGCATTCAATCGGCACGACGAACTGTTCGATTACTCGAACGATTTCTTGTCGAACGTGAACAACATCTCGATAAGATTCTCAACGAATTCAAACCTGATGACATTGAAATTCATCTTCCATCACGTGGTACATTGAATCAATTGCTTACGAATCTCGAAAAATCTTGTTCATTATTAACTAAACTTGAACATCGAACTAAAACAACGATCGATCATTTAAGATTAGAATGTAGCCGAGCAAATTATGTTCAATATAATATTCTAATCATGTCTCTTTGTTCACGATTGTATTTTCTTGTTAAAGCATTAGTTCAATCGCAAAATGAATTTTGTCAGAAAATGAAAACATCAATTAAAATCTTCAAGAAAAAAACGGTTTCTTGACATGTTTGTTTTTCGTTCTAGATGCCTGCTGCACTAGATTATGCTCGTTTTCTTAGTAAAGCAGCAGCACGTCGACAACCGAGTGCTATTCGAGAAGTTAGTAAGTATATATTTATCTATTCATCGATAATCAATAATCGCACGTTTATTTTTATCTGTTCAGCGCAATTATTCGCTCGATCACCACCGTCAACAATCAGTTTTGGATCAGGAAGTCCTAATCCGAAGTTATTTCCATTCAAAGAAGCGACAATTACATTAACGTAAATCAACATAATCAAGAATTTCTTTTGTTAGATTTCTTTTCATTCAGTGATGATACAACGATTCAACTCGATCCATCGGCTATGGCCAAAGCATTACAATATCTTCCAACACCTGGCCAATCTGATCTCTTAGATTGGCTACGAAAACTACAAACACATTATCATTCACCAAAAGAATTCGAACGCTATAATCTATGCATAACAAATGGATCGATGGAAGGTTTAAGCAAAGTTTTCGAACTTCTTCTCAATCCCAATGATCCGATTCTTGTTGATTCACCTTGCTACACGGGTTCATTAGATTTCGTAGGAAAATTTATTTGGAATTTAGAATTTCAAAAACAAAACTGATTTGTTTGTTCGAATTTAGCTTCGTGGATTCGGCGCAAATATAATCGGAATTGACACTGATACGTATGGTATGAGTGCTCAATCTCTCAATCAAGTACTTTCGAATTGGTCGAATACGAATGAAATGCCCAAAGTAGTTTATACAATTCCAAATGGTTCGAATCCAACTGGTGCTTCGATGAACGTCGAACGAAAGAAAGAAATCTATGAAGTATTTCGAAAAAAAAGAAAAGAAAAAAAAACACAAAATTCATTTGTTTATTTTAAGATTGCACAAAAATATAATTTGATAATTATCGAAGATGATCCATATTATTTTCTTCAATTTCAAGTAGAGTTCTATTTAATTAACTAGAACGAGAAATGTGATGCTTTGTTTTCTAGAAACCAGTTCCATCGTTTCTATCTCTTGATACCGATGGTCGAGTTGTTCGTCTCGATTCCATGTCAAAAGTCTTATCAGCTGGGTAGATCTCAATCGAAATCCCAAACAAATCTAATTAAATCTCCTCTATTTAGTATGCGTCTAGGTTTTGTAACAGCACCCATTCCTCTTTGGCAAAGATTAGTTTATCACCAACAAGTGACTAGTATGCATGCAGGTTCACTTTCTCAAGTAAAATTTTCGAAAATAAATAAATATTGATGAACTAATTGAATTGATAGATGGTTGCATTGAAACTATTAGAGAAATGGGATATTCAAGGTTTTGATAATCACACAAAAAAGTAGTTTAATTTATTTAATGATTGTGTTTTATCAAAATTTCTTTGTTTGATTTTAAATAGAATTTCAAGTTTCTATGAAAGTCAAAAGAATCTTATGGTGAACGCTATTCGAACTCATTTAAAAGGTTAATAAACTAGTTTTTTTTTGTAATGTATATAAACCTGGAAACTATCTGTTATTCTCCTTGTAAAGATCTGGTCTCATTCATTGAACCATCAGCTGGTATGTTTGTTTGGTTGAAAATTAACGGTGTTGAAGATACACGAAAATTAATCTATGAAAAAGCATTTGCTAATGAAGTTCTATTCATTGCTGGCAATGCTTTTTTTCCTGATCAAACCAAAACATATCCCTATGTTCGAGCATCGTACTCAATTTCTACACCTGAGCAAATTGAAACGGTAAAATTATTCGTTAATTTTAAATCAAATCTAACAAAATATCTGTTTAGGGTTTATCTCGATTTAGTAAAGTTCTTCGTGATGAATTGAAACAGTGATATTTTGTTTTTCTTTTTCTAATAAAAAAAAGACTTTGATAATAGAGATAAACATTTCTTGCGCATAAATTAATGATAAGAATATGATCCATCTGCTCCTAACTGTGAGAATTAACGATGAAGAAATCTCCTAGTGTGCCATAGAAATATATTGGCAGTTGAGAGGTGTTCGCTTTTTTTGGCTCTCTCTCTCGGCGTGAATTTATTTGAGATTGAAATCTGATCAATGATCAAACAACTGTCAAGTTTGATTGATTTTTACAAGTACTTGATGCCGAAATAAATAAAAAAAGGACGTGTCGGACAAAAATAGTATGTCTATAAATAGACTTTTGAATATATGAGAACATAAAATCAAAAAAAAAAGGAAAATCAACTACAATGATTATCTCATATTCTTATTCTGAACACGTATTTTACATTCTTATTATCATCAATTTTATCATACAAAGTCTCTTTAGTTTTTGTGCAGTAAGACAAATCATTATTCTCTTTATTATAACACATAATCGAAAAGGTTTCGTAGACGAATTTCAATTCGAATAATTGAAAGAAACTTATAATTATGAATGCAATACTTTCGATGACTTCTCTCTTTCTTTTTTTCATCAACACCCGTTGCTGAATATGTTTTTTTCTTCTCTCTGTCTCTCTTCGTCTCCCTTTGTTGCTTCCTTGGTATGTCATTTCTTATCCAACATTAAGCATACTCATACACACATACATCCGTTTGTTTATCTACGCATATTTTCCCAATAGATCACAACTAATTTTATTAAATAAATTAATTGCAAGAGAAACATAAAAAAGAACTAACTGCCATCGTCGATTTACATTGCTCTTTGTCAAACTATAAACGAATACACACAATAGTCATAATGCGAATATTCACTTAACACAGTGACACACATACACGCATCAATAACGCAAACAAATGGACTTGTTTTTCTGTTTGAATTAACCGTAAGAAATTAGTGAACATACTCATTTTCTTTGCACGATATGTTTCTTCTATGTAATTTGATAGTTGAGAGAGGAGAGGAGAATAGGAAACAAAAAAAAAGGGATTCTCTTTTGTTCAGTAAATTCAAAATTTTTCTTCTTTTTCGACACAATGGCAAAGAGATCAGTGGAAATCCGATACAGCATAGGTCTTTGCGTTTGAAGAAGAAAAAAAAATGAGTGTAGTATCGTTTGTCAATGGATGATGAAAAGAAAACAGTATTTCTTTCAAGGTATAGACACTTCAGTCTCTCTTTTCTTTTTCTGATTAAGAAATAAAAGAAAAAAACAACAAAAAAGAGTTCTCTTATGAATACTTTAATTATTTGACGATTGTTTTTTTATTTCTTACGAGTAAGTCATCAAACATTGAAATCAAAATTCGAATCGAATTAGTCACTTTTGAGACAGATATGAACTTTTTTCTAGTGTCTATTCAAACAATATGAATCAAACAAACGATCAATTTGTGATATCTCAAACATCTCGAACAGGCGAATTAGTTATTGGCATTATTGTACGATCGAAATCGTTCATTTCAAGATTTCAAACTTCTCTTGTTTGGTTTTTATTTTAGGTTTATTCAATAATTATTATTTTTAGTATAATCGGAAACGTTCTCGTTGTTACGGCTATTCTACGTGTTCAACGATTACGGCATCCAACAAATTTTATTCTCATGTCATTAGCCGTAGCCGATCTACTTGTAACAACAACCGTCATGATACCAGGTTTTATCTATGAAATCAAACAAAAATGGGTATTCGGACAAGTTTTTTGTAATATTTGGATTGCCAATGATATTACATTTTGTACAGCATCTATTTTACATCTTGGTAGTAGATCAATTTCGAGAGATTTTTCTGTTTTTGTATTTTTTTTTATTGATTGTTTTCTAGTTGCTGTAAGTTTCGATCGATATGTCGCAATTGAATATCCACTTAAATATAAACAAAAAATGACTAAACGTTCCATTATGATACTCATTGGTTTTATTTGGTTAATAAGCGTTTTATTATCTTATGCGCCTGTTCTACTTGGCGTTTACAGTCAAAAACATAAACGTAAGCAATTGGATCCATATGGATGTGGTATGCGACCGAATTTAATCTATTCCATCATATCATCATCATTGTCATTCTATATACCATTGATAATTATTTTATTTCTCTATGGACGAATATTTATCATTGCACGTAAACATTCACATGAATTACAAAAACTCGAAAATATAATTAAACGTTTGCATAGTAACGAAAAATTCGTTTTAGAAAGTGTTAAATGGAATAAAAATCTTAAAGCTATACGAACATTAGGCATTGTCGTTGGCGTATTTGTTGCTTGTTGGCTTCCGTTTTTTGTTATGTATTTACTTTTAGCCTACTGTGAATATAAATGTGTTAATCCACTTATTGAACGATATATAACTTGGATTGGTTATGTGAATTCATTTTGTAATCCAGTTATTTACGCATTTTCGAATAAGTATATATTAAAAACAAAAATTTCGTCGAGATCATCATCATTTTCGTTGTAGAGAATTTCGAAATGCATTCTTTGAAATTCTTCATTATAATGATTGGCAATGTTGTCGTTTAACATCCAAACATTCTATTCGTACATCTATTAGTAAATCGAATTATTCCATGAATACGAAATTGACTCCACCACATCAATCACGACAAGCAAGTATGACACCACATCCAATGAAATCCAATGGTTATCTATCTCATGATACATCAGTAACATTAATAAATCCATGTAAAAAAAGTGAAAGTATGGATACATTTGAAATGCAAATCTATGAAACTCAACGACGAACTTTAGAAGCATTTGATGAACTCGAACATTTAGTATCCAATGGAAATAATGCACGTGCATCGATCGTTCGAATGAGTTCATTAATTCAAGAATAAATTTTCAAAATAAACTTATACATATATATGTTTTATTAATTGTTTTTGCTCATTCCACTAGTCAAAATTCTAGCGTATTCTTCGATGAATAACGGTGACTATTTTCATGATGACGCTCCCTGCCGTGTGTGTGTGTGTGTGGTTTTGTTTTTTTGTTTGTTTGTGTGTTTGAATTTCATTTTGCCTTCCAATAAGAAATTTTGTGCTTATCTTCATTTTATAGACGAACTACAAAACTTGATAGGCTTATCATATTTGTAATTGAGTTGGTTGTTTTTTTTCTTCGTATTGATTGTAAGATGTTAACCTCAACTTTTCGAACTATTAAATCTCAAATAAGATTCATTCATCTTCAAGTTAAATCATTGACAAATACTCATGCAATTGTTAATCTCGATGGTAAAGATATTGCATATGATTGGATATTTTTACGTGATTCTTGTCAATGTTCGAATTGTATCGATCAATCGACTAGACAAAAACTACATTCAACAACAGATATTCCATTTGATATAAAACCAAAAAAGGAAGCTGATGTGAAAATAATCGATAATCAAACATTAGAAATACTTTGGCCAGAAAATAATCAACAAATTCATCGAAGTTTATATTCAAGTCAATGGTTACAAACATATTCAACATTGAATAATATCCAACGAGCCAGATATAATAATGATCCGCCTAAACTTTGGACTCGAAAAGATATCGAAAAGGTTAATCTTCAAATTGATGTCGATGAATATCTTCATTCCGATCAAGGATTTTATAAAACATTGAAACATTTGAATGATTACGGTCTTGTATTTATAAATAATGTTCACGGTGAGTTCGCTGTTGAACAATTAACTCAACGAATTGGCGATATTCGTCAGACATTCTATGGTCGATCTTGGGATGTACGAAGTGTCGAAAATGCAATTAATGTTGCTTATACATCGCAATCTCTAGGTTTACATATGGATCTCTTATATTTTGAAGCACCACCTGGTCTACAATTTCTACATGTTCTCAAGAATACTGTTCAAGGCGGTGCATCATTCTATGCAGATACATTCCGAGCAGCTGAATACATTCGTCAAAATGATCCACAAGCATTTCGAATACTCTGTTCATTTCCAGTAACCTATCACTATCGAAATATCAATCGACATTATCATTTTACTCGTTCGACAATTGTTCTAAATCGATTTCTTGAAAATCAACTAATTGATCATATTAATTATTCGCCACCGTTTCAAGCTCCATTCGAATGTGATACATCACGAAAAGATTTTCGAGAATTTCTACGAGCTTTGAAAATCTTTCGAGATTTAATTGAAAATCAAGAAAATCAATTCGAATTGCTTTTACAAGAACATCAATGTGTCATTTTTCATAATCGACGTGTTCTTCATGCACGTCGACAATTCGATTCGACTAGTGGACAACGATGGTTAAAAGGATGTTACACAGATTTAGATAATTTTAAAGATCGTTGGAGAATTCTTCGAGAAAAACAACCGTCAACAACAAATTAGTATTCTCGTGTTAATACGAAGGATTTAGTGACATTCTATTCAAATATCAATGAAAATCAAAGGAGACAAAATACAATTTTATTTAAATATTGAAGAATAAAAGTGATAGAATACTGTGAAAGGATGATGTGCACTAAAAAATAAATAAAATTTGTGTGTGTATTTGTTTGTTTTTGGTTTTTCAGTCTTTGAACTAGATATAAATATTCATCGATAGATTTGTTTTAGCTACACGAACAACAGCAACAAGAACAACAACAACAATGATTTATTAAACGAACAACATCAACGAAAAAGAAGAAGAAGAAGAAGAAAAGTAAAGCGCTTATGTATGAGAAAGGATCGTTCGTGATGAATGTGCATCGGTATGGAATGAAGAAAAATATGAAATTGATTCAACTAGTAATTCAATGCACGAACAGCTCGTTTTCGAGCTTTAGATTTGCTATCTTTTGACGGTTCATCGTCACCACCGTCGTCATCATTTGATGGTGCTGCTGTTGCACCAGAACCGCCGGCAACTGTTGTTTTCTTTCGTGATTTACGACGTCGCGTTGGTTTCTCTGGAGCCGAAGTAACAACTGGATTTCCGGCGAATTTAGCTGGACCAACATTGACTGATGGGCTCGGTTCACTAGCTGCTGAAGTAGCTGGTGTTACTGATTTGACTTTCGATGCAAACCATGCTAAAAGAATCAAGTATTTCAGTTAGATTTTCTTCGAGGAAATGAGAACAACGAATTCATTAACATGCGCCTGAACATAACAACAACAAGACTGACAATATGAAATCTTTATACCTATCACCACAATCGCAAAAATAGTGCCCACTATTCCCATAATAATCATCATCTATTAGAATAATTTGCATTTTATCAATTGTTGAAAGGTTAATTGTCGAAAGTGAAAACACAAAATGTCATGTTTTCGTTTTTTATTTTATTGTTTACCTTCATATTTTTCCACCAGTATTTTCTTTTTAATTTTCCAGCATGTTGTTCGAATTGAGCTGCATTATGTTGTAATTTATCTTTAAATAGACATAATATCAAATAAATAATTTATTTTTTTGTTGTTGTTTTTTTTCTTTTTTTACCAGCTCGATCATCAAGAAGTGATAGATTTTTATCACGTTCCAACACCTTATCCACATTTTGTCTCATTATATCCACAACTTCATCGACTTGAGCCTGTTGTTGGGCTAAACGTTTCGAACCACCACCACCTGGTGCTCCACCAGCACCACCTCCATTAGTTGACCTATTCAATATGTAGAAAAAAAAGAAAAATAAATTCCCTTCTGTCTTCTTGTGCAACATTATTCAAATATTTACATAGTATTTCAATATAGATCTAAAAAAAAACAAAAAGCAAATTATTCGTTTTTTTTGTCTTATTTCTTATTCGCAATATTAGTGTATAATATATGTATATATAATTTGAAAAAGATCATTTCATCCAGAGAAAAAACAAACAAACAAATAAAAATTCACAAATGACATGGACGAAAGAGAAAAAAATATATGAGAAGAGAAATGTAGAGAAATAAGCAGTCTGTTTGGACAATGAATATGAATCTAAAATAAAACAAACGATTCGTCTCTTGAGAATTACTTGATTAAAAATTTGATTAACTCGTTGATGACTTACATGTTTATTTTCTACCCGATGCTGTAGTTTGTCCTGAATTGTTGTTTTTAACCGATTGTGTAACAGCAACTAAAATAAATGAAAATTTTTTTTTTCGAGATAAAAACAAAGACAAAATTCGTACCAACGATGATGATAATCAAAACGATCTAATAAAACACATCGAATCGATTAACAGAGAGAGAGAGAAGAGAAAAAAAAAGAAACTTACGACAACAATTATTAAAATTGCCCACATCTATTTCAAATGAGAATATGTTACTTTTTTTTTCTTCAAACAAACACATGTAGATTTACCTTGAGATTTTTCCACCAGTATTTATGTTTTAATTGCCTTGCATTTGTAGTAAATTGTGATGCACCAGTTTGAAGAGCATCTGAATGATTTATTCGTAAAAAAACAACAACAATAATCATGACTTTTCATGTTTGAATTTTTTTACCAGCTCGATTTTCTAAAGTACTTAATTTAGCATCACGTTCTAACACTTTCTCAAGATTATCTTTCATAACATCGACGACCTAACGCGAAGAAAAAACTCATTTTATTTTTTTGTTTTTCTTTTGCTCTACCTGATTGACATCTGCTTGAAGATTGTCAAATCGTTTTGTTGATTGATATTGAGTTGAACGTGCAGGAGCTTCATAGGATGAACCTTCAGCCCTAATATTAAAAAACAGACGCAATTGAATACCTTCAACATCATTAATCAATTACATATTCTTCTTGTTGTTGTTGTTTTGATCACAGTGACAAAGTGAAGAAAAAAAAATCAATCTGAAAGTAAAAACAACATAACCGACGCCATATTGAGTTTGTTGTCATATTCTCCTGCGCAAGAGTTTTGCTTTGACGTGATAGATACTAGCGACAAACAGAACAAATTGTTTTCTTTTGGAAAGTTCTATGATTTACAGACGAGTTCAATGGAGGTTTTTAGCCAATCAATATTCAGCAATGTTCGTCGCTATGATTTTTTTTTGAACAGTCTTAACCAGACAAAAAACGGATCTCGTTATTTCAATGGATCGACGTGTACTTTGCAATAGTTTAATAAAATGGGTAAAAACATCGAAATAAATAGATTTATTTGATCGTAGTCTTTGTTTTCTCGTCGAATAGATAAGAACGTTCGATCTAAATCGAACAATCCATGGCGCTGGAGATCTGTCCGATGGAGTGCTGATTGGAATGTGTTTGAAAAATATGTACGTTATCGAGAATTGAATGAAAAAATCGAAGATGTCGAACTTTGAATTTCTAGTGATGGAAATCATTTTAATGAAACTTGGCTACAGAAAATTCGAGCTGATGCAGCTGATAATTATCGAATAAAAGTACGAGATATTTGAATTGATTTTATTGTAACTAAGACGGTGGATTTTAGGCGACAAATTTAAAGAAAATCTTGAAGAATATAACGGATTATTATTCTGAAGTTTGTTTCGTCTTTTTTTTCTTGTTTATCAATGATAAATAAACGAATTTCTAGGTTCTCGGTCAATCTCTTGTTGATTTTCAAATGCCAGATTTAAATCTCATTGGTAATTGAAAAAGAACTTTTGTCTTGGAATGACTATTTCTTTTCGTTAATAATTTTCAGCTGAAACAAGCGATGAAACCGAACTCAGTCGTCTTCTTCAACTAGTTCTCGGTTGCGCTGTTAGTTGCGATCGAAAACAATTCTATATCGAGCATATAATGTCCTTGGAAGAGTCCGTTCAACATGTTCTCATGAATGCAATTCAAGAATTAATGGTTAAAGAAAATCGAAAAATCAACGATGAATACTCCGAATTAGGCGATCAAGTACAATGATTTATTAGCAAAATGCTTATTTTTTTTTCTCATTGTATTGTTACAGTTAAAACATGCACTCGAAGAATTAAATCGTGTTGTTGAAGCTAAAGAAGAAATCGAACATCGTTGTCGAGAACTTGATTTACAAATTTCGAATCTTCAAGAAGAAAAACTCGGCTTTATTCAAGAAACTGCTCGATTAAATGAACGTGTTCAACAATATGAAAATGTTGAAGATGGAGAGTGAGTTGAAATCAAGAACATTCTTTCATTATCTATTTTCGAAATAGATCGGTTCCACAGAGTCGATATAAAAATCTACAACAACGTATTCAATCTCAACAAGAAGAAATCTTTAAGCTTGAAACAAGTGAATTTTTTTGTTGTGCCTTCATTTGATTTCGAATTTCGATCGATTTGTTTTTTTAGCTTTACAAGACTATCGAGCTAAACTCGATGTTCTCCGCGAAGATAACGAAAGTCTTCTCAAACGAGTAAAATTTCATTCTCTTCTCTTCTATTCTTTCCATTCGATTCTTTCAGAACGATGATCTCATGATCTTAGCAGGCGATGCAAGAAATTTCAAAGATGAATTAGATATTCTTCGAAATAAATGCGAGAAAATGGTCTGCTACTGATTTTGACTTCTATTCAATTGACTTCGTGTCTTTTCTCTCTTTTAAAATTCAGACTAAATTAGAATCAACCATCGATGCCTATAAAATCAAATTAGAAGAAATGTCCGATCTTCGTCAACAAATCAAATATCTCGAAGAAACCAATCTTCGTTTGTTCGATGAGAAATCAAATATCGAACAAGAATATAAACAAGCGAAATTACTTCAAACACAAGTCGAATTTCATAAACGAACTAATCAAGAATTGTACCAAAAAATAAGTGAACTACAACGGATTGCTGACAAAGCACAATTCGAACGAAATCGAGCCGAAGAACGATTCAATGCGATTAATGCCGAGAAAATTGTAATCATTTTCGTTCATAACTACAAAGAAAAACAAACTTCAATTGAATAATTTTAGAATTTAACAAATGAAATCGAATTACTTAGAGAAACAAATGAACAATTACGAGGAGTAAATCTCGATGAAAGTAGGACAAATCAATGTGATGCTTTTTCCTTTCGTAATCGCCTGTTTAGATGCGGGTACAACCGGTCCAAAAGAAAAATTAACCGGCTCACTTGAAGATCTTAATTTTCTCAATCTTCCAGCTGATGTTCGGTAAACATTTCAATTAGTCTTCCTTGAACATATTTCCTATTGTTTGTTTGTTTGTTTTTTCATAGCGAACGATTTATTCGTCTTCAACATGAAAATAAAATGCTCAAATTGCGTCAAACAGATGAAACAAATAATGAACAAATTCTCATTCTTCAAGCTAATTGCGAACAATTGAAGGATCAAAATAATCAATTAACAAATGATCTTTGGTATGAATAGAAAAAAATTCTCCTACGAATAAATACAACGCTTATTTTTTTTTGTTCTTTCAGGATGTCAAATCAAAAGATTCTTGAATTAGAAGCAACTCTTAAAGATACAAGTTCATTAGCTGAAAACACTCATGAAATAACTGATCTGAAAATATCACTCAATCGAGCTGTGACACGTCGTGAAGAAGAATCGACACGAACGAAAAGTCAAATTGATGAATTACAAAAACGTTTAGATCATGCCGGTAGATTGAAAAATGATGTCATTCATTAGATGAATACGTATTTATTCTCTCGTTTCGTAGAAAAACAATTAGCTGAACGAGATACAATTATCTCAGCGAAAACAAATGATATCAATCAAATGGAAGAACGATATGTTCAATATCTTGAAAAGGCCAAAATGGTTTTGAGACAAATGGATCCGAGAAATAGTAATTCAATTAGTCATCAAGAAATACAATCATTGAAAAAACAAAACGAGGAAAAAGATCGACAGATAAAAGAACTCGAGGTTCGGAAACATGTGCAAAACAAAAAAAAACGCTAAAATTCACTCGATTTTCTTGTAGAAAGAATATGAGAAAATGAAAGCCATTCGAGATGATCAAGAAAAACTACTCATCAGTGCTTGGTATTCCATAGTAAAGATTTCAACAGAAAATGTTCATTCATTTAAATAATTCTCTTTGTCAGGGAAGTACGTATCAACGTCGTGAATTCGAAGAACGTTTAAAATCTCACGAAAATCAATCATTTCTTGCCAAACAACGTACGATTCCGAATGTACGCAAACAATTACCAACTGATCCGTCCAATTCATCGGCTAATACAACCAATGGCACTAGCAATAATTCAAAACGATAGTCTTTCGACACAGTGACTTTAAAATTCTCATTTAATGCAACATTTTATTCGAAATCTCAGTATATTGTAAATTGTTATTTTAGACGCGTGTTTCACTCTCTCTCTCTCTCTCTTTTTTTTTGTATGTCTTCAATCGAAAAAAAATTTAAAAAAAAACAGCCTTCTTTTTGCCGTATTAGAGAAAGTCAACAGACAACAAATAAGTTTGCTAACAAGCCAATAAAACTCACTAATTGTTTTTGATCTTTTAACCTTATAAGAGGCCTATCGACGATGAGATGTGAAGAGTCTTTCGACATGTGCATTGTTTTTTTTCCCAAGATATTATCATGAAATTGTTATAGAATAACAGCTGGTCCTATGCAGCAAACGATATAGACTTTGTTGTGTGAAATAGTTAAACAATTTTCAAAAAAAAGTGAGAACCGGTTTTGTTTTGTTTGGCAATTTGTTACGATCGAATTTGTGCAAGCTGTTTATTGCGTCATGCAGATCGATCCAATTAGTCATCTCGAACCAATTGGATAAGTGTGAAATGAAGAAGCCGATATAGGAAAACAAAAGGGAGAGAGAGAAGAGAGAAGAGAGACAACAAATTCACTCTCTCATGTTCAATATTTTCGTCGTATAAATATCGATGCTTTTTCAGCAAGATGATCAACGACAACAAGAAATTGTCTCTTTGATTTATGGCACTTTAATTCACGGCTACTTTACTAATGTTTGCCGTGCACTACTGTGTCATGCATTGAGAGACAACCGATCGGCGAAATAAAAAACGAATCTTTTCTGTTTTGTTTCTGTTTTAAGTCAAATAGTTCATTCAGCATCGGTCAATGGCACAGAATTTGAAGACGGTCGAATAATTGAAACCCGTGTTTATATTTGTGCCACCAATCGATCTGAAGTTATTGATTTTGTCTCTTCAACTGCTATGTTATTTTTCTTTTGTGTAAGAGAAACGGCCTTGTCACTCTATCGATACCTGCGTCACATAAAAAAAAACTCTGAATGAGTAATTTTACAAGGAAGAGAAAAAAAAATAACCAACAATTTTAATGTCGTTGAAAGCTGCGTAGCGAAGGAGACAGAAACAAAGAAAGACTGTCAAAGAATTTATCGTGGAAGATGAATTTAGTCACTATGACTGTCGACACATTAGCCCGGCGAGGAAAAGTAGATTCATTCTTCGTAATTTAAAAAATTTCGAATTTTCTAATCGATAAAAATTAGATCTATCCTGGTAAAACTGTTTCCTATTTTGGCACTTGTTGGACGTACCGAGGATGGGGCATGCTGATAGGTGTTTTAACGTTTATTCTCATCTTAGCCGGTCTGCATATGGGCTGGGAGTAAGTGATTGGTTAAAAGAAAAATAAATAAATAAATAATTTTATTTCTGTCAGTTTTCCTATTCTTGTCAAACATGGTCACATTTATTTTCCAGTTTTATTTTCTCTGGCTTTGTTTTTCACAGTTGCTAATTATCTTAGTGCTGCCTTGCACGATCCCGGTGTTTTGCCTCGCCCGAATGCAGATGAAATTCTTCAGACAGAAAAAGAGAATAATATTCAAACAGATTTGTAATTGTTTTCGTTGTATTCATAGTTGAAAAGTGATTATTGAATTGATTTAGAAATGGAGAATATTTTCCATCGAGACCTGGTCCGATAATCATTAACTTTCGAGGTGCTCAACATTACACGCCTTATTGTTATACCTGTCGAGTCTATCGAATGCCACGTGTTACACATTGTTCAGTTTGTAATGTTTGTGTGCAAAATTTTGATCATCATTGCCCATGGAGTAGGAAGAAAAACAAGTGAAATAGTTGCTTTCTAAAATTTCTGATTTAGTTAATAATTGTGTTGGTTTATTAAACTATCGTTATTTTTGTAATTTTCTACTGTCATGTTCGTTGTTATGTTTGATTGCATTCTTTGGTTGTGGAGTTGCGGCTTATCTTCGTTGGGATACGTACAAGAATGAGCCGGGCCTATTTTTTGCTTATAATATACCGAGTTTTTTCAATGGTTTAGTTGGTATTACGTTATTTTTTTCATTGTCAACGTTTTGGTGTTATCATTGTGGGTTAGCAATGACCGCATCGACAACGAGAGAGGATGTAAGCTATATTTCGAAGATGAATGTTGAGTTTTGTTTTGTTGTGAATTAGTTAAGAGCAAATAAAGATCGACGAGGACGTTCACTTATGCAAGGAACGAAATGTAAGAATTTAATTCGAGCTTGGTGTGGACCTATTCGACCAGCGTGAGAGAAGAAAATTTATTGACGAGAAAGAGAGACATGTTAAAATTTTAGTGTGAATTGGGATGAACGCATTGATCGAAATTTTTACAAACAACAGAATGAAGTTTATGCAAAGATTCGTCCGACTTTGTTGAGTAATACATTGCTTGTGCCGTCGAAAACGATTCGAGATCATATTTATCATCTTGCAACGAATGATTTCAATGGTATTCGAAATCAAGTCGAAGGTTTTCATCGAACGAACACAAGAACTTCTCGTAAAAAAGATATTCAAAAAAGAAAAAACTTTCGTCTAAACTCGTTCTCATGTAGATCAACAATTAGCTTTGACTCCTGTGGATTCACTCGATCATCTACCAACGTATACAATCGACATCCCTCAAGTCAGCAATCAAGAAATCAATCTTCATTATATACTAATCGAAGGTAGATCAAGATTTAAAAGTAGAACAAAAAAAAACGTTTAATTGTCTATTTTATTAGCGGTTCAACGGTCGAATGTATCGACATTTTGGCATATGCTTTGGGCGCATAATGTCTGTGCGATTGTGATGACCTATGATGTCAATGAAGATGTATGAGAATTTGATTTTGAAAGCATTGATTTGATGATTTCTTATAGAATTCTTTTGTTCAATATTGGCCTGATGAATCAAATCGAACGATGACGACAGAAAATAATTATAAATTAGAATTTGTCAATCGAATTCATCGACTCGATTATGAAACAATCGAAATTCGAATTCAACAAGTAAAATATTTGCTGAAAACATTTGTATTCGATCGAAATTTTTAGATCGGAGCTGTGGAAACTCGTTTATTTCAATTATTTCGAATTTTTCATTGGACTGAAACGAACTTTTCTCTCGATCCTATCAGTCTTCTTCGAGTTCAGAATGCAATCGAATATATCGAACGCGAACAACGACGTGCTAATAATTCGTCGAATGCACTTGCTGTTCATATTCGGTAACAAAGAGGAAAACACCTTTCGAATATTAACAAATCAATTCTTGGATATTTTAGTGAAATTAATACTCGAGCTATTTGTTATGTAATAATCGACATAAATCGACGATTTTTAATGCGTTTTTCATTTGTAAATATTCTCAATACTCTAACACAATTAAATGAACAATTACCAATATTTGTTCTTAATGAGGTATCGAGAAGGAGAAAAAGACCAAAATGTTTCATTTTTAAGATCGAAATTTATTGATTTCAGTATGTTTTGAATGTTATTTATACTGTTCTTCTTCATCAATCATGTTGGACAACTATAACTGAAAAAGTGACTTTACAAGGACTCAATCATCAAGTGGGAAGAACACTTCAAAATCAATTTCAAAGATTCTTTCACAATAGTTTTGTTGAATTAGCTCAAGTAGAACTTGTCATTGAAAAAGAAAAACTTCTGCCATCGGATGTTTATGTTTTTTTCTAGAAATTTTCCTACGATAGTTTGAAAGAATTAGATGCCATCATTCGACCGAGTTTGTCATTGATCTTTTCAATCGATTGTTTTATTTTTATATCGATTAAATCTGTTTCAGACAGTGACACAATTCCTCAAACGCAAAGCATCGATTTTAATATGATCTATGTTCTCAATGTAAATCCAAAGGAAATTGTTTTGTCAAAATATTTGATTTGAATTCTATGTTGTTAAAGAGTTATATTCATTCGAAAGTCTTCGTATTGACTGTTGGTCGAAATCGAACTAGTATTACGAAAATCATTCAACACTATCAAATTCAACATTGTTTTCTTTTTCAACAAATGAGTCATGTCGTAAGTTGAGCAATTCGAGTTTTTCTTTTGTGTAAAAAAATTATTTAGGATGCGGAATTCGTCGAGAGATTGGGATTGACACCGGATACGAGCTATTCGGGAAAACAATTTCGACGATTTCAAAAAGCTGAAGTTTGAGACAAACAAAAGAAAAAGTGTAAAACTAAATATCAATTTTTTAGTCAACAACATTTGTCTATCAGCCAGTTCGTTCGATAAATGAGATTGTATTGCACAAATTCGCTCGAATGCTAACAAAACTCGATCAACAAAACGAAGGACCGATTTTGATATGTCTCGAGTAAATCAGTTTCGATTTAGTTTCTCTAAAATTTTCGTTGATTTTTAGCGAAATTGGTCCTGGTGCTCTTGTATGTTGTTTGGCTAATCTAATGGAAGAATTTTCGATCGATCAAACAGCTGATATCTATCATCAAGCAAGAAAAATAGCCTATGCATGTCCAGCATTTCGAAATGAAGTACAGAAAAATTCGAGTTTTTCGTTTTTTTTCTTGAATTTTGTCTTCTTTAGGATGAACTTCGTGTTTTGTATGAATGGATTAAACTATGGACAGACTATGAAATTAATAAATTGACATCATAGGTTTTTGTTTTGTCAGATGAATAATGTGAACAAAATGTTGTATCTTGTGAACGTGCTGTTTTAAATTGACAATTAATTAAATTCAATCGACACGTTTGATTGCAATGTTCACTTGAATCTGAAGATTTTGTGTAAAATTCATAGACGGAATTCATTAATGAACCATCGAGATTGTCTTCTAATCGATTGAGAAAATCATTCCACGATTGAGCAGATAGATCGGTTAGATTGTAGGCCGATTTAGCTGAGTATTCGAGAGAATATTGAGTTCGATTGAGAAGATTAGTGGCAGTTAGATTGAGAATTACTGTTCGATGATCGAGAATAATCGAAGAATTGTTTGACTATTGAAAAGAAAAAATGTGAGAAAAAAAAAGTTTTTGTTAATAAATTTGAAATTCTACATCGATTGTGTAAAAACGATAGCCTGGATTGAGACTTGGGTAGGTCGTAAACGAAGGTGTAATGTACGCAATCGATACCTGAAAGAAATTGATTTCATTCGAATTAGGAAATTTTTTCGATCGACTTACAGGTCGTTTCATGTCTTTTTCATCATAGAAAATCATAAATTCATCGAAATGTGTATGTGCAAAAAATTGTCCAGTGATAATATGTTCATATCGATTGACAATCTTTGCATAGATCCAACTAAACGAAACCATACACATTCGTGGTGGATGATGTCCAATAATATGAACATTTTCACCATGTTCTTCGGCATATTGCAACCATTGAATAAGCCAATGGACTTGCCCGAGAGGATCAGTTGAATTAATTAATAACCAGTAATTACTTTCTGTACAATAGTTCATATTCAAAGAAATCAAACGAAGTTTCGATGTAATTAATGTTGTGTAATAACCACCGAGAAGAATTGTCTCACGTGTTTGTTCAGGTAGATGAAGTTGATTGATCCATTGACTAGCTAGATTCGTATAAAGCCATGACATATTGCTATTTGTTGGAAAGAGATCCGGCGGTGATGATTCATGATTGCCTACACATGGATAGATTTGTTTTGTTGGAAATGTTTGATTTAATAATTGTGTTGTATAGGATATTTCTTCTAAATCTTTAATTTGTGTCTGTTGCCAAACATCATGTGGAGCTATATCACCAGTGAAATAGATCCAATCGATATGTTCTTCATTTTGTCGAATATAATTGAGCATATCAATAGCTGTCCATGATGGAATATCACATGTACGATAATCACCCCAGAAACCAGCACCAGTTTCGCCAACTTTCGGTTGACCATCTCGACAGCAAAGTGGTCGACCACAATTTGCATTCGAACCAGGTTTATATTCACTATCAATGTGTAGATCAGCTAAATGAAGAATCGAACGTATATCAGATGTAGATGATGAATATTTCGTTTTAGTTTTCGATGAGGGTGAGGGTGGCGGTATTGTTACATTCCATTGTAAAGCAGGAATATCGATTTGTTTCATACAATTAAATGCGACTCCACAGATTTCATGTGTTTTCAATGGACTAAAACGTAGAACTTCGATAACAACTGGTACATACTCATCGATATATCCTGAACAAACAATATCATCAGCGAGATGAAAATGTTGACAAATATCAATGGCAAATGTTTCGATAGAAGATGTGTCATTCAATATAACTAATTCTTTTGCAATAGGTAATAAAAAATTACATAATTCACACGGATTAATCTCAGCATTGGTTTGAGATAAAACAAGAAGTAAAAAGATGCCCAAAATTTTCATTTTATTCTTATGAAAAAGATTTCAACTATCTATTTTCATTTATTTATTTAAGTTCAGATAAGAGATAACAAACAAAAAACGACAATTTCTTAATATTTAAACACAACTTTCATTGATACATGTTTACCAGGAATAATGGTAGATTGATTGGAAAGAGAATCTGACACAATTATCTGATCTTTTGTCATTGTTGCTTTGAGAACACAATTATTTATCGTTGGTTGATGATCACTCAACGAAATCTTTAAAAAAAAACGAACTCAAATCATAATATACGTCTTGTTTTATTTACGTTTTTTTCAAATCGACATTCATCTGTTGAGAGTGTTGTTTGATTATTGGAAATAGTTGTAATCGAAGTTAATGATGAAGAACTCGTTCGGCTTGAAGTTGTTGAATAAGAATAAAGTGACATCTAGAAGAGAAGCAACCTCTTTGAATCGTTCGAAGATCATGGTTTATAGCATAAGAGAGAATTTCTTTTCTTTTTTTTTGAAAATAAAAAATGGCAACGACAGGAGCCGAAGCGAATATGGCTGTTTGGTATGATCGTGAAATACGATTTGATGTTCATCCAAAGTAAATCAGTTAGATTTATCTTTCGAATGAGTTTTGATATTCTTTTTTTTGTCCAGTGACATTAAATGTCGTTCAGGAGAATTTATCATTGACACATTGAGTTCAGTCGAAGATACCAAAGGAAATAATGGTGATAAAGGTAAATTAACAATCACAAATATTCGACTTATTTGGCATAGTCATTCATCACCAAGAATCAATCTTTGTATGTCAAACAAAATCAAATTCATAACTATAAAATCTCGATCGATTTTCTTTTAGCAATTGGCTTGTATTCAATTGTGACAATCACTGTTCGAAATGCGAAATCCGTAGGTTCACTGAAAGAAAAAAGATCCAATTCGAAGTTGAATTTTTTCGAATAGAAACTTCGTGGTAGTACCGAATCGTTATATCTTCTAACGAAGTCGGGTTCATCTCGTTATGAATTCATATTTACAAATCTTGTTGCTGGTTCAAGTGCGATGCTAAATTCAGTCGTCGCAGTTCACAAAGCTTACGATTCATCGCGTCTCTATCGCGAGATTCGTCTTCGTTCGTCCTTACTCAACAAAGGTCAATTGAGAATTCTTCCCAAAGAACGTTTACACAATCGATACAATGGCGTTTGGAATCTCTCGTCCGATCAAGTATCGATAAGAAACACGAATAAACTCTCGAATAATTTCGATATTCTAGGGAAATTTGGGCATTTTTCATATTACCGATATTCGTATTATTTGGCATGCGGAATTGAATGAAAATTTCAATGTCAGCGTGCCGTATTATCAAACGAAAAGTATCAAAATACGAGATTCGAAATTTGGGCTCGCACTTGTTGTCGAAACAACACCATACGTATGTCAATCTGAGGATTTTTCAATCGAATTGAATTGAATTTTTGTTTTTTCCAGAGTGGAAATTATTTGCTCGGCTTTCAATTAGCTCCCGAAGAGAAACTTCGCGAAGTTCATAAAGAAATCACGACTCTTCATAAAAGGTACACACATTGCGAATTGTTTTTTTTTGTCCACTGACCTGTCATTCTCTAGTTACTTTGCTAATCCGGAATTTGGCGTCGAATTTTCGATTGAAGAACAACAGTCCGATCAACCAACGACACGTTTAGAAAGTAAAGTCGACGATATCGAAATTCTTCAAAGTCGCGAACATACAGATTCCTATGCTGTACGTTTTCAAAACACAAAACAAACTCAAGTTTCTCTACTAATCATTTCTTTTTTTTAGACTTATTTAACCGATGCTGGTAAACGTGATCGCGAGCCTGTCTTTTCCGATGAACTCGGTTTAGCCATCGAAAAACTACCGCAAGGATATACATTGGGCAGTCTTTGGGATATACTTAGTTAGCTTATATATATATATATATATTGAATCAATAAATAAATCCCACCGTTTTCGTAAGAAAAACAAAACAAACTATTATCTAAATATGATCTCTTGAGTTCGATCAAGATCGATAATGCCTCCTTTGTCTTTTTGTTGTTGAAATAGAGCTTGTGTTTGTTGTTGCCATTGACGAATGTTTGGTGAAAGTGTTTGAATTAATTCTCGATGAAGTTTAGTGTCGATATGTTCAGTTCGATTCGTTGGTGGTAATTGTTCGAGAATGGTCGTTGATAAAATCTGTCGACAAACGGGATCTTCGATATCTTGTCGAAAATCTTTTTCAACAGAAAAACCATTCTTTTTGGCGTCATTATACTTTTCTTCTAATTCAAGTTTTTTATTTTCAACATACGATGATAAACAATCTTTGTGATAGAAATGATGACAATTCGTTCGAATAATTTCATTTCGATCAGTTATCATTGTTAAACATATTGCACAAGCTTCAGTTGGCAATTCGTAAGACGATAATTTCGAACGAATACTTTCAATACACTCGTAGAGTACACACGAACCTGTATTCAGTTCTAAACATGACTGAATCAATTCATTGAGTTCAGTTAATTGCTCATCGGTTAAACCACGTGATTGGCAAAGTGTGATCTTTGGTGATGAATGTTCGGGATAGGTTGCCGGTAGTTCAGCGATGAATGTTATACATAATAAACGTTTGTCAAGATCGATTTCATTTTCTTCACCATGAGAATAAATTGTAATTGTAATTATTGTTCGATCATTGACTTGATTAATTGTTAAATCATCGAGAAAAATCGATTGTAAAACTTGAATTTCTTCGTCCATATCATTGAAATTCGTTCGTTATGTTTTAGTAGAGTTATTGTGCAAGATGTTCTTATATAAAGATTTTGCCCAATAAGAATACAAAGCGCTAGTAGTCATGTTATTTGTTTTTTTTTCTGTTTCTTCGTCAGTCAGAACAAACATTATTTACAGAATTGTTTTTCTTAGTAACATCTTTGCTGATTCTAGATCTGATCAACATGTCGAATCTTTTAACCCAAATTGTTCGACGTCAAACATTGACAATAGTTCAACGTCGTTCAGAAAGTGTTTTACTTCAACCTGGACCACCACTTAATAAACTGTCAGCTGGAGTAAAAGAAATCTCTTTTGAATTCGATCGGAAAGATTCTAAATTTTGTTTTACTAGGAAAAAGCCATTGGTTTGGGCTTATTTATGACTGTTCCCATGATTTATCCAATTTATATCATGTCGAATTTGCAAAGTTACAATGGTTCGAATCGAACAGGATCGAAAGCCAAAAAAAACAAAAGCAAACAATAGATCAACCTCAATGAACACATTTTTCTCATAGTTTTGATCCGAATGCCTCCTCATCCCTGTTTTCCTTGTTTTTTTTTTCGTACTTAAATCTTTAAATAAAATCTAATGTAGTTCAATAATATCTTCTAGATGTTCGTAGATCTACATGTTGCAATCTAGACTAATTGTTTATAAACAATGTACATTAAATCTCAATCGTTTGTCGTTCGTCTCGCATCGATTTGTCTCCTATGATCCACATGAATCGCCGACTGTTCCTCATCATATTCATCCGAATCCAACATTAAGTTTAACCGACAAATTGCCATCATCATGTCGAGTGCTTATCGCTGGCGGAGGAATAATTGGACAGTCAATTGCTTATCATTTGAGTCAACTCGGCGAGAAAGATATTGTTTTGATTGAAAAAGCCAAATTAGCATCGGGTTCAACATGGCAAAGTTCAGGACGAGTATCGAATTTGCAAAATACATTCATTGAAACACATTTTACGAAATATTCGCGAGAATTATACGAGCGTTTTCATCGCGAAGGACATGATATTGGTTTTATGAATAAAGGCAGTCTTTGGGTGGCACAAACATCCGATCGTTTACATACATTAAAACGTCAATATTCAATAACAAAAGCGCTAGGTGTCGATTGTGAAATATTAAATATCGAAAAATTAAAAGACAAAGTACCATTTATTGATCCATATGAAATTTGGGTAGATTTGAAATTGTTTGAATAGAAGTTTTGATGTTTTTTCTTGTATGTATGTAGGGTGCTCTTTGGTTGCCCAATGATGTGATGGTCGATCCTGTATCTTTAGCAATGACATTTGCACAATTATCGATAGAGAAAGGTACTGAAAATGCAAATGAGAAAGTTTGAATTTATTCATTCATCACAATTGAATTCTAGGCGTGAAAATGATTGAAGATTGTCATGTCGAAGAGGTTCTCACCGAAAAACAACAAGCTATTCAAAACGATAGAGTTACTGGTGCAGTCACACCGAAAGGTACTATTAAATGTGATGTATTTATCAATTGTACTGGAATGGTAATTAATCAAAAAACAAAACTTCTTGATAGATTTTTCTTCTTCTATGTTTTCAGTGGGCAAGAGAACTTGGCTTTCAAGCGACTCCTAACGTTCGAATACCTACACAAGCATGTGGTAAACTCGTTTCTTTCTATTGATGATTGAAGATTTTCGTTTATTTTTTTGCTTTCGAAAGAATATATTTGTTTGAAAACAAAACCATTCGAAAATTTTCCAACTGATTCTCCCATTGTGCATAATCCTGAAGAACGTTTCTATGTTCAATCATTAGCCGATCATAGTATATTAATCGGCGGTTTTCTCCGACAATCAAAACCGATCTTTGGTGATGGTGTGCCAGATAATTTTCATTTTTCACTTTTACCCGACAATTGGGATGATTTTCGTATGTTTGAGAGTTTTTTGTTTTTGTGTTTTTATTCAAACTTATTTCTCTGTGAAATAGATTGGATCTTAAGTAATGCTCTCAAACGATTTCCAATTCTTGCTGAAAGTGAATATGAAACATTAATAACTGGTGCTGATAGTTTCACACCTGATGGCCGAATGATCATGAATGAATCTGCTGAAGTTCGTTTGTTTGTTTTTTGTTTTCAAAATCGATTTCGACAGATGAATTTCATTCAGATTGATAACTATTTCGTTGCAACAGGAGCCAATGGCCATGGCATAGCATTGGCCGGTGGTATTGGTAAATATATGGCTGAATTAGTTCACACAGGCAACACAGATTTGAGTACATGGTCTGTCGATATTCGACGTTTTATGCGTTTACATGCGAATAAACGTTTTCTTCAAGATCGTTTACAAGAAATTCCAGGTAGAAATCATATTTTGATTCGAACGAGAGAAATGATTCATGTTGTGTAGGCAAACAATACTCATTGAAATATCCGACTTATGGAATGTCTTTATATCGAACAGGAAGAAAACTACGTGTGTCAGCATTACATCCGAAATTGCAGGCAGCTGGTGCCGCCTATGGCGAAGTGTTAGGATATGAACGACCGTTGTTTTTCAAGCCGGATGAAGCTGGAAAAAGTATTTCACGATCGGTTTTCTTTTTCTCAAAATTTTCTCTTGTTGAATTAAGATTTCGATGATTTGAGTAAACAAGGTTCATTCGGCAAAGCTCGCTGGTTTAATACAGTCAAAAAAGAGTACAATGCTTGTCGACGAGGTGTTGCCGTTATTGATATGACATCATTTACGAAATACGAACTCAAATCAGCGAACCGAAGTGTCGTCGATTTTCTACAGACACTCTGTTCGAATAATATCGACAAACCAATTGGATCTGTTGTTCATACGGGCATGTTAAATGATAGTGGTGGCTATGAAAATGATTGTTCCGTTGTGAGACTTGGAGAATATCAGTAAATTGAATAGTTTTTCGTATTGAACAGAAAGATCAAAACGATAATTTTTGGTTAGTTTTCTATTGGTTAGTCCAACATCTCAGTCAACACGTAATATGAAATGGTTGAAAACGCATGTACCTCAAGATGGTTCGGTTTTTCTCTCTGATGTCACGTCATTGTATACAGCATTGAATGTCATTGGACCGAAAGCGAAATATTTACTTTCGGAATTGAGTGATGAGAATTTCAATGATTTCGCTCGTATGACTTGTCAAGTAAAGATGAAATTCTCTTCAATTTTTCGAAATTTAATCGTTTTTTTCAGGCAATTGATGTAGGATTTGTGAGCCATATTTATGCTATGAGATTGACACATACTGGTGAAGATGGTTTCATGCTCTATATTCCATCAGAAGTATAATAAGAAAACAATTGGTTCTTTTTTGCATTTGAAAGCATTTCTTTTTCTATATTTAGTATGCATTATGTGTGTATGATATATTGATGGAACAGGGTAAAGATTACGGCATAATTAATGCCGGGTAAGTGATGATTTGTTTGTTAACGGAAAAATAAGAAGTTTTAGAAATTTAGTTATTTTGCACAACGAACTCTTCGTATCGAACGTATGTATCCGTCATGGGGACATGATATCGACAAGAAAACCACACCGTTTCATCTCAATCGAGAATATCATGTTGCATTTGAGAAAGATTTTATTGGGAAAGATGCATTAATTAAACAGCGAAAAGAGGGTGTACATAAACGATTTGTTCAGTTTTTATTAGAGGATCATAATCTCGATACGGATCCATGGTAAAAATTAATTTTTTTTAAGAGTGAAAATTCAAGTAAATCAATGTAATTCTTCTCTAGGCCATGGAGTGGCGAACCAATCTATCGAAATGGTGAATATTGTGGTTTTGTAACATCGGCTGCATATGGTTTTACTTTGGGCAAACAAGTAAATTTTGAAATTTATGGAAAATAATTCTATTTTCATTTAAAATAGGTGTGTCTTGGATACGTTCATGCTTCTCCGCCTGACACTGCAACAATCAATTATATGCGTGCTGGAACATACGAAATCGATATTGCAACAAAACGTTTTCGAGCTCGACCAAATTTCTATCAACCGGCTGAAATGGGCCCAACAGTGCAAACAGCCAATCGTTGAGTTCGATTAGCAAATCTCAAAATGATTACAGTCAAATTGAAGTCCTTCAACCTCTTTCTAAATTTTTAATTTTCTTATTTAAAAAAACCCAAGATTTTTCTTCCTTTGATGTAGTAATTATATATTAATAAAAAGACGAGATATGAAGACTTAGGAAATTCACTGTTCCATTAATGAAACAACTTGTTCAAAACACGCCGTTTAATTAATTGACAGATAGTTTCATACATACAACATAAATGAAAATATCTCTGTCGTTTGTTAGTCGAATTTCTTTTGGCATGCGCATGGATTTATGTTGATTTCTATTATAAAATTATTCAAATCAAAGGATTATTTTAGATCTTAAAAAGATGAAATTAGTAATATTGAGATCTCTGAAAAAGAAACTCTTATTGAATGTACTAAACAATATATCAAATTATTATTTTCGTTAGAAAAAATATGATAATAAGCTAATTTCAATTGAAACGTATACGTTATGATGAGATACGATCGTAATACGGCGCATGCCAAACGTGTCAATTACGATAAAATACGACTGTAAACTATATAAAATAGCCGCATACGTTATCGTTTTGCACCATCATGGTGACCGTATTGATCGTCCTGGGAACCTAATTTTTTCCAATTTCCTATGTGGAGAAGCTAAATTTCGAGTTGTTGTCAACGAAACCGCCAATAAAAGCAAGTTTACCTGCGAGAAGTATATAGGTGAGATTACAATATAATCATGATTAACTTTTTGTTTTTTCAGTTCGATGCGATACAGCTGAAGCTATGAACAACGAAATTGGAACGAGTCTCGATATTCTTAATGTAAGCATAAGATGGTTTTAAATGGTTCACTTTATTTTGAATTTGTTTTAGAGAAAATTCCGTCAAGAAATTAATGAAACAGAAACAACGTATGTGATTCTGATATATTAGATTATTTACTTGTTGTTGTTGCTTGTTTTTCATGAGTAGATTCATATTTTTTCTGTTATCAACACCCTCTAATATTCAAATGAATATAAATCTGTTTCTACTAAATTATAATCTTCTATCAGAAAATTTGACATTGATGTGAATCCACTCTCGATATCACTAAAACTGAGAAGAAGGAGAAGAAGATGTCGAATTGTATAAGTATACTGTTGTGATTTGTTGTGATTTTTTTTTTATTAAGAACAAATGAAAGAAATAGACAAGTAGTTTGTTTGTTTTTTTATCGAAACATATAAATGAGAAGAAAAATAAGACACAATGCAATGACAAAACCGAGTACGAGTGAATCTTTACGTTTTTTAAATTTGATTTTCTGCATAATATTATTCAATAAAGGAAAACGATTTGTCAACGTTTTTAATTTATGTGTAATATTTAAAAATAAACGTCGTTGATCAATAAGATTCTTTTTCAACATTGCTGCACGTTCTAAATTACTATCCATTAAACGATTGGAATTATTCAATTGTTCTAATTCACGTAAATAATAATCTTGTCGACGACTGCTAAGACCTGTTACAGATGATTCTGATTTGTTGCTATTATTATTATTATTATTATTTGTTAAAAATTCTTCACGTGTTTTAAAATTTCGAATATTCGCTTTTGTTCGATCGAATTCACGTCGATAATCTTGAGAAATTTCTCGATGACGTTGTAATGTATGTGTAGCAGCTGGATTTGATCCGGGTAGAGCTGGTATGACTTCGGCCATGCGTTTGTTGACATCGGAAAGACATTCAAGAAGTTTTTCGATTTCAATTGACATGGCATCGAATGACGATGATGTTGGAACTGAAGGAGAATCGAGACCGAGATGATGGGATGTTGTTTGATCACGTGAAAGATAATTTGAGGATAATTTGGAAAACGACATAAGTTTAGCATCGATTTCATTTTCAAGTTGTCGTGCTTGTTTACGTAAATCTTCCCAATCTGTACTTAAATTTGACATTTTCATATTACCGAATGAACGGCTCATAATTTAAAGAAAAAACATTCAAGAAAATTCTACTCTTCGTTTTGTTTCTACTGTCACGTGTTGTTCTACTTTGTTTATTAAAAGAAAATGATTTCTTCGAGTTATTATTATTTTTTTCTATGGTATGACGTACTACACGTCACAAACACAAATGAGTCATGCATATATCGGCAGAAAATCACAATGTGATCGATTGAGAAAATTCGAATTTTGTTCATTTTCTTCTACATAAGAGAATAATATCAATGAAATAGTTTGCACTTTTTTTTCGAATTTATTTATTTAAATTGATAATATCAAGATTATTGTTTTCTAGCGACATCTCTGTAAGACCATGAAAGAAAGAAATCTAGATCCAATCTTTGGTTAATGTGATATGATAGATTATTTCCAGACATCTTGTGACATATATATATATATATATATATCTGCGTATATCGACAGGAAAAGGCCATATCAAAAATGTTCTCATATTATCTTACAGTAACGCTTCTCATCGTGGGTATAACGAGTAAACCAGTTGTTTACCGAAATGTATCTGGTGAGAACGACAAAATTGATTCTAGTTTTTGCTCATTTCAAATTTCACGTCAATAGATTGTAGTATAACACCAGATGGCATTCTTCATTATCAAGGTAAACATTCACATTCGAAATTCGAACATGAATGTTTACCATGGAGTGATCTTCAAACGATCTATCCGGAAATAATCAATGAACCGAATTTTTTCGCTGATCAATCAATAGCTGATGCGAAAAACTACTGTCGAAATCCGAATATGAACGTCAATGGTCCTTGGTGTTTCATTGCCGATGAAACAGAAATCACAATGGAACAATGCGGTGTCTGTCAAAGTCTCTGTAAGATCGAATAATATTGTTTTTGTATATTGATGTTTGATATCTTTTGTCTAACAGTAAAACCAACAAATCCCGTTGGTGTCGACGAATTTGAATCGAACACTGACGCTCCGGTTCCTAATCCAGGATTTTTAAAAAATCTCCGAGACAAAATTCTTGAAATTTTCAAACTCATGCAAGAGAAATTCAAGCAATTCGGAACAACAGTCGCCAATTATTTTCGACAATAATTGAGCAAACAAATCGATTTCTTTCTTTTTTTATGCATAAATAATATTTAAAAAAAACATGTCTGAAGTGTTGTGATTTAAAAGAAGCAAATATTAGTCGAAAAATGCGAGCAAAAGAGAGAGAGAGAGATTAGTGACGAGTAATGATAGGAGCGTTTTGGTATAGAGGTACAGGATCGATGTTAGCATATTCATGATCTAAAAAATTAATCAAAAGACTGAATAATCAATTGAGCGAGCGGATTTACCTTTATCAGACTCGGTTGCTTCATGTTTTTGAACAGAAGTATAATCTGATTCTACAAGAAATCATACAGATCTGGATAAGAGAAAAATCTAAACTTACTTTTGTTTTGTGTTCTATAAACAAAAAAAGAAAAACTAAAAAATAGTAAATGTCAAAAAAACACAATCAAACTCACAGTTCTGAATCTAAACAAAAAAAATCAATTTTATTCCGGCGTAAGATGAAATGAATAGATCTTCTTACTATTTCGACGATATATAACGCAAATGAGAATAAGAATCAGAGCAAGAAGAAGAATACCAACGACAATAGAACCGAGAATAATAGCGAGCTTCTTTCCTGTAGAAATATTAAAAGAAAGTTTAATTGAAATTTAGCAAATCAATACTCACACCAATTCTCACTTTCGCACGAGAATTCGGTCCTCGTTGATTGTCATCGAAATCGTCTCTTGTCGGTGGCGTATAACCATACGGTAGATCAGCATCAGGATCAGCTCGCATTGAATCTAAACAAATAAATTTCCTTTCCAAACAAAAAAAAAACTAAAATTTTTCTTACCTTTCATAACAATATTCGTCGAAATCGTTGTATAAACTTGTCCGTCAAGAATTAATTCACATGTAAGTCCACGTGAATTTCTCGTTGATGTTCGCGAAAGAAACGTATGTTGATTCGAACAAATAACTAACGAACCATCGACATCCTGTTTCTGTTTGACATAGATCTTTTCTCGAAGATTTCCTATTTGATTCATATTGATCTTGACATTTTTATATCCAATTACAGTTGCACAACAAAATAGATCGACATTCGTTTCATCGGCAACCTCAAATCGACTATCATCTCCTGAACGTGCACACGAACCAGCCGCGCCATGACAAACATATGTCCAATAAAACGCATCGACATCTAAAAGAAAATCGAAATATGTTGTTGTTGTTTTCTTTTCACATTTACCTGCAACCGTCACTTTATAGATTCGACTCATAGCTGTCGTTGTCCACACTGGTTTTCGACACGCATAAAATCCCGTATGAAACGAATCGACTGAGTCCGATGTAATACGAAGAATATTGCCTTGATTGAGTTGAGTAAATTTTAAATTTAAATCATTATCGTCTTCTTTAATTTCGGACCATTCGTTTAATTGCGGTCCGAAATAGACTAATTCATCTGTTTTACAATCGAACGAAAGCGCTTGACCAAGTTTCACAGAGATTTGTTCGACTTTTTGACTCGAAATCGATGACAGAATCACCACGAGAAAAATAACTTGCCGAAAATTGACGTTTGACTTCATGCGAACAAGAAAATATTTCGAAAAATCGAAGGGCAATCGATGTGCAACGTCGTACGCGGTAGAGAACGAGAAAAGAACGTATAGGAGAGTAATATTATTCGAAGGTTAAAAAGATGCATTTACTTAACTATTTATTTTTCAGTCAAATTTTTCTTTCCTTTTTAGGTTAGAAAAAAAAATCTCCCATAATCATGCGGATGAGTCATATCGTTCGTTCTTTTTTTTTGTCTTCAAAATTATTCATTGAATGTTTATTTTTTTTTCTTCTTCTGGAACATGATAAAAGACAAACTATAACAACAAAAAAGAAAAACGAGAAAATTTACAAAGAAGATTTGATTAATTCTCGATGTAGGATCATTCATTTGGATTCTCTAATTATTCATACCACAAGAAAGAGAGAAAAAGAAAGAAAAATAAAAATGATGCCTGACAAATACACTGTATTTTTCATGATGAATAATATAATGTATCTTTCTTTTGACGACAACATAATGCCAATGTAAAAATAAAGGTTAATAACTAAATAGAACACAAAATTTGAATCGAATTCAATTGAAAAATTCATCATACTTGAATGATTAAAATAACACTTGCAACGATGATAACCCAAGTTCGAGCTGTATGAAGAAATTCAACAAGTTTACTATAGCAACCCTAGAAATTGATTGGCAACGTTCATTTATCTTCGTGATCATCGAAAAAAAACAACAAAACTTACAGTTTCGTAAATATTCGCTCCATTCAATGCACAAAAGCCTGCTTTTTGCAATTGATTCAATGGCAAACTATGCCAATTTTCTTGTGATTTATTCATTGGACAACATGTCAATGGATACACGAATTCTTTCATATTCGGCGGCATTTGTGATGTCCACCATGGATTCGTTCGATTCCATTGTTTCGTTCCCAGAAAATCCGTTTTACCCAAAACACCACAACATTCAAACTGAAAGTCAATTTCAAATACAAACAAAACAAAGATCTCGTTTTCGAACATACATTATACATAATAAAATCCCAGGCCAATGAACTTGGCGATGGTTTTTCTTGATGATCTTCAATGAGACCAACAGGACCTTCGTATGTATTTTTCAATGATTGTTGCAATGTGGGAACAAAACGATCTTTAAAATTCGCTTGAAATACAACGAAATAGATTGCCAGCGCAATTTCAATGATAATCATGAATGCAATGATAATGGCATACTAGAAAAACGAAAATCTCATTTTGAAAAAACAGAAAACGAAAAAGAAAATCATTACACAGGTGAGAAATAGTTTCACTTGTTTCATTGCACCACAACAACCAAGAAATCCGATGATCAACAGAATTGATCCTAATATAATCACAACAATGGCCATCATTTCAAGATATGATAATCCTTTTTCGATTTCCGGATCTTAATGAACGAGAAGATAGGAACGAAAAAGTAAATCACTCAGTGAATAGTCCTACTCGAAGTTAAAGGCAAGAATTCTTTCAATTTCTGAAAACGTGGATCGACCATAACATAAATTCCAATTGCGAGTAGTGCAGCACCAATTAACTAATCGACAAAAGAAAAATTCGATTCTTTTTTTTTTTATATCAAATCATTTAAACTTACGAAAAAGACGACGTTACATAAGACCATAATCAATCGGATCGTCTTCAATCCGAAACTCATTCCGCCGTGTCCCATTTTCTTTTCTAAAAATTGATCTACAGAGAAAAAAAAACAACAATAACGAGATAATTTATTGAAAAAAAAAGTTTTTTTTCTTCGTCTTTAAAAATGACACACGCGCCTTGTTGTTGCTCTCACTCTTATCAATTTTCGAATGATGAAAGAAAAATCATTCTTTTTACATTCCAATCGAAACATGATGCCAATCTTATCATTACTCATGAAAATGTAAGCAGAATATATAAAAAAAAACAACAAAGACACCGTCATACTTGACTTTGAGTAGGGATGACCGATACGAACGCAACTTAGACGGCAGTGTTCGCTGTTTTTTTTCGAATATGTATATGTGTATGTATAACGTATAGGTCAATGCAACGACAAAGAAGATGAAGAAAACGACACAATCAACATTGGTAAATAGCATAACTCACACTACCGTTGACATTTTCTCATAAACAGAAGAAAAAAAAGTGAAGACGAAGAAGAAGATGCAACTCGTGGGCAGTTCAAGAATGTTCGTTTTTAGAATAATCGAAATAGCTTTTTATCTAATCAAGTCTGCAGAAAAAAAAGAGGGGAAAAGAGTCGAAACGCCTACCTCGTTTCTATGTTATTCGAGAATATGTTTGTGCACTTGTATATGGACAGGTCCGAAGTGATTGAACGAAAAGAGAATTCTCTCCGTATTTTTTTCTTCTTCTTCTCCTCTCTTTCGTTCTCTTTCGACAGGTCACTCATTTATTCATTCATTCATTGTTAACAAAAAGAAAAAGTTCTTTTTTTGTTGTTGCTGTTGTCTACTTACATAAATATATTTCAAAGTGACAAAATTTTTACTCCGTATCATTGGGATTAATCTTTGAAAGAAAAGATTTTCTATTCTCCTATGTTTTTGTCATTTAACTATAAATACGTTATTACACTATACAATAGTAAAGCCAGTAAATGCTTGTTCAAGGATATTGATCAATTTTTTTTTCTTCTTCTTAGACATTAATGTTCGTTTCTTTTTTGTAATAACACGGAAAGAAAAGGGGAAAGAACGCGTTCATGTAATATAGATTACTCGTGTTGTTGACTATCTCAGGAGAATTTTTTGTGCTTAATTTATGTTCATAGAAATTACAGTTGAGAAAACGATAGGAGGTTGGTGTAGAATATATATATTTCACTATTTTCTTTGCTGTAAAACAAATGGGTAGCGCAGCATCGAAACGTCAAGATTATCTTGTTCAAACATTAGATGATCATGAAAGTTGTGTTAATTGTATGGCATTAAGTTCGGATAAGACTGTTCTAGCAACAGGTTCAGATGATCATACAATACGTTTATGGAGTACGAAGACAGATTTAATCGAATGTTTAAATATATTTTCTGGACATACGGATTATATAACTGATCTAATTATTTATGAGAATTATATTCTTAGTTCAAGTTCGGATCAAACAATAAGAAAATGGGATATGATGAGTGGAGATTGTTTATTTGTTTGTACAGGTCATACTTCACTTGTTAATCGAATAATAACGACGGGTAAATATTGACTTTTCATTTGATGATGACAATTGATGTATTTGAAACGAATAGGCGAATATATATTTTCGACATCATACGATCGGACAGCATGTTGTTGGAACTTTCAAACTGGTCAATGTATTCGAGTATTTTGCGGACATAATCATGGCCTATTGCCAATACTTTTCGTCCAATCGAATTATGATATTAACGATAAAAATGAGTTCGAAAATGAAATGAATATTTACACAAAAGATCTTGTTATTACCGGTTCACAAGATACAACAGCTAAGATTTGGTCATTTGAAACAGGCGATTGTTTGAAAACATTAGAAGGACATGTCGGAGCTGTTCTTTGTTTAGCTAAAGATACTCTAGGAAAAATTCTTTTTACTGGTTCAGGCGATCATACAATTCGAGTTTGGGATATAAAACGAGGCGAAGAACTACGTATTTATGATCAACATCAGGGACCGATTATCAATTTACTTGTAATTAAACAAAAATCAGTAGAAATACTTGAAAATTTTGATCAATTTTTAGGTGATGAATAAATTGCTCTATTCAAGTAGTGCTGATCATACTGTTCGTTGTTGGATTATTGATGTTGGCGATTGTACACGAATCTATCGTGGACACCATCATTCTGTTTCATCGATTCAAATCGAACATGGTCTTGGTAAGAACCACAAAAAACGAATTCTCTTGTTCTTCTAATTCTCTTGATCATAGTTTTCACCGGTTGTGGTGATGCAATAGTTCGTTGTTTTGAAGCTCGTTCAGGTGTTCTCAAACGTGCATTTAAATCTCATGAATTAGCTGTCAATTGCATAGAAGTTTGATTTATTTTCCTTTTCGAATGCAATTTTTACGTTTTTCTCTCTTTTTTTTTTACAGATTGTTGATAATCGTCTATTTAGTGGTTCAGTTGATGGTTCAATTAAAGTTTGGAATATATCTGATTTAATTGTCGAATCAATACAACCAACAACAACAACAGCGATTCCAAAATCGAAATCAACAATATCAACATTCGATTCAGATAGACAACGTGCAGAAGATATGGTGTAGGAAAAAAATAAAGACAAAATTCAAACATATTCTCAAGAATATTTTCGAATAAAATCACACATAAGTCACATTAAACTGTTGAAAAATCGAATTTTTCATGTAATCATCATAGGATGGCGGTGGAGGATGATGATGATCTAACGAAAGATTCGAATGTGATGGATAAAGTTGTTTGTACGATGGAAGATCATAGTTGTGTACTTGCTGTTGTTCGTTTAATCTCTAAAAAGTTTAAAATAGAATTTGATTATTTGATATTTTGAATTGATTTACTCGTAAAATTCGCTGTCGAGAATCAATAATTGTATAATATTCTCGTAGTTTTTGATACGTACGTATAAATGAAATAATTGCAATGATTAATAGAATAGTTGCAACAATAGGTGAACCTTCACTTTTCAATGAAATTCGAATAAGACAACAAGCAATTGCTAATAGAACTAATGAGAAAAGAAATCGACAAAGAATATTCGTTGTTATTTGACATGAATTGATTGAAGTTGATCGTTGATGATCCGAAGGCATGAAAACAATCATTGAGAACTTATTTGCTTCGACTTCGAGCAAAAACCAAAAGTGATAAAAAAAAGTTATTTTTCACTCTCTACTTCTCTCAATGATGTCATCTATCGAAAAATATATCCGAGCTGATTTTAACAGAAAACAAAATAGCTCAACAAGATGAAAGTGTTTTTGTTCAAATAGGAAAAAAAATAAGCAAAACTAGAAATTAATCATGACAGAGGTGTTATGTATATGCGGTTCGGTTAATTCCCTCGATAAATCAGCAAGATCGAGAATTTAATATGATTAATTTTCAAATATGTGTCTCGATCTATCGATGTGAGTAGAGGTTGTTTCATAGAAACGATGATTTTATCGAAGAACATCGAGAAAAAAGTTTTCATTTTAGTTGTCGATCATCATGGTAAAAGAAACCGAGACGGATTGTGTTGTTTTTCGAAATGTAATTATCTTGGACTTCTGTTTTTTAGGCTGAAGGTGCGGGTAAAGATGGAAAGAAAAGTCGAGAACCGAAAAATCAAGTTCATCAAGAAGCTATTCTCGTCGAAACAATTCGAAAAGAAATTGCTCAACAGAAATTATTCACAAATTATTCAGTTAATCCATTTAAGAAATGTAATAACTAATTAATTGTTTTAAAATCTTTGTCTAATCAAATTTTGAATATTTAGCTGAAGCATTAACACCAAAACCGAATGTTTATCCAGATGAAAATGCTGGCGAAGATAGTAATTACGTGAAGTGTTTCTAGATGAGATTCTCATTTGAATCTGTTGTTTTAGCCTCGTTTATCGATATTATTCATCGAGCTAATCTCGAACCCGAGAAGAAATATCGTGAACCGCAAACAACCAGTCAAGAAATCGGATGGTTTCACGAACCATTAGTAATTGTTCAAGTGTTGATCGACAAAATCGATTGTTTGTTTATTTTTATTTAGTTAAAAGTGAATCGATCTGACATGCGTTTAAATTTTCCTATGATTAAATCGGAAATATCTGCATATGCTGAAGAATATTTCAAATTTAAACCGAAAACATACGACAAAAGTCTTCGTGCACCTGGCGAAAATGCCAAGGCGAAATAAACATACACACATTCTCTTTTTTTATCTTATTCTATTTACAACAAAAAAGGAAAGAACTTTCAATACATTCGATTATTATTATTATTGTTGTTGTTGTGTTGATAACGAGAATAACAATCATCTTTGAGATATTTCAATGGAATTGGATATGTAATTAGATCACGTTGAATAAAAGCAATATGAGTATTGGATTTAATTGTTGTGACATCATTGGGTACGGATTGATGTCGATAGAGATCTTGTTGCATTTCCCATCGGGACCGTTTCTTATGTCTATCAGGCGATTGTTCTCGATTGTTGTTTCGTTCTAAAGCAGCAGCTGCAGCTAATTGTTGTTGATGTCGTTCATGACTTTCGGCCGATGCATGTTTAACATCGATTTCCTTGCCATCGATGATATGTGGCCGAGATTCGACGACATGATCGGCGATTTGTGGCGTCAGAAATTGAACGAAACCGAAACAACGCGATAGTTTCGTTTGAGGATTTTTTATGACAACACAATCGGTTAGTTCACCGAAGTTTTGAAAATATTGATGAAGCATTTCTGTTGTTGTCGAACGTGTTAAACCTCTAGACAAAAGAACGAAAGGTAATCAGTATTCATCTCGGTTTTTCTTACCCGACAAATAATTTACATGGATCATCATCTCTATCCATTCTAAAATGTCCAAGAGTGTATATTTTCAAGATCAATTATACTTCTTTCATCACTATCTGCAAGTATTGTTTTTTTTACTCCGATCAAAAAAGAAACATCCTAGCTGAACATATTCACCTATAGTTTTTCACAAATACAAAAAAATGAGAGAAACGCTTATTACAAAACAAAAAAAAATCAATGAAACAAAATCTATATATATATCTGATCGTTTATACTAAATCAAAATGCGTGTACGTGTATATATATACATGAGAAATCACTGTGAAGATTAATCCCAATCTTCAGCATCGCCTGCAGATGTTGTGCCACCAGCTGGACCTGATGATTGACTGAATGTAACTGCATTAGCAGCATTCGAACGCATCTGAAACAAATTTCGAGAAGTTCGAATTAGGCAAAATCTAATATTCGATTTCGTCTTACATCGACACTCTTGCTCGAATAACCATAACCATTGACTTTATTAGCTCCTTCGACATATTGCTGGAGAAATTGAGGTACTTCTTGGCCAGCCTACATACGCATAAACAAACAGTGATCGACTTCTTGTTTTGTTTGTCTATCTGTCTTACTTCACTTAATTTTTGAACAAGTTCAGGTGCAATCGATCGATCAGATTCTCGATCTGGATCGAAAAATGAAATCGATTTGCCTAAATGACCGGCTCGGCCCGTTCGACCGATACGATGAATATAGAAATCACTTGTATCCGGTAGATCGTAATTAACAACATAGCCAATCAAAGGAAAGTCTAAGCCTCGAGCTGCAACCGATGTTGCAACGAGAATTGGACATTTGCCATTGGTAAATTGTTGAACAGCTTCGATACGTTGTCGTTGTGTTCGATCGCCGTGCATCGTTGTACTCATGAAATTTCGTTGCGAAAGTAAAGCACCAATATAATCAGCCGATCGTTTGGTTTCGACAAAGATTAAGCAACGTTCACTTTTGAGATTCTCTTCGAGTAATTGAAAGAGTCGATCTTTTTTCGATGCTTGAGGAACGAGTTCGATTGTTTGAGCAATATCTTCGTTGGCACCGCCGAGAATGCCAACAGCAAGAAAAATGTAATTCTCACGAAGGAAATGTTTAGCTAAACGTTGAACTTCATCGGGAAATGTTGCTGAAAACATGGCTGTTACACGTTCGTCTTTCGATGGAAGACCGAGAGCTTCTAATTTACGAATATCAGGCTCGAAGCCCGTGTCTAACATTCGATCGGCTTCATCGAGCACGAAATATTTGACTTTTTTCAATGAGATTCGACCTTTTTCGACCATATCCTTGAGACGACCGGTTGTAGCTGAGAGAATATGACAACCTTCACGAAGACGGTCCGATACAGTGAACATATCGTGACCACCGACCGCCGAACAAGGTATAATCGGTGTTTGATAGGCAAATTTTCTTGCTTCACGTTCAGTTTGTAATGCAAGTTCACGTGTAGGTGAAACCACAAGACAAAGTGGCGTTGGCGGATGATTACGTTCGGCTAATTCATCGGCATGACAATCCAATAGATTGGAAATAATCGGCAAGAGAAATGCTGCAGTTTTGCCCGAGCCTGTTTGCGCACAGGCCATGAGATCGTCCTGTTGACGAATGCAAGGCAATGCATAGCGTTGAATCGGTGTCGGCTCTTCGAAATGTGCTCGACGAATGTTTGAAAGAACTTGAGTACTAAGATTCGCTTCTTCGTATAATTCAATTGCTTTAACTCGACCTGAATTGAGTGAAAGTATTAGATATTATCGAGAAAATGAATGATTCGTACCTTCAGGTGTACAACGAACTTGTGCTCGGTGATATTTACCGAAATTTTCACCTTTTGTTACAGCTTCACCGAAGATATCAGCTTCGGTTGTTGGAGGAGGAGGAGGAATGTATCGTTCAACTGGTTGAAGATTACCACCGCCACCACGACCACCGGCTAAAAATGATAAAAAATCGAACATTTTTCAAAATTAAAAAAAGAGAAAATACGCACGTTGATCGAAAATATCATCAGAAACCTAAATAAATCCAAATTAGATCAACTAAAAACTCGATTTCTCTACGAACTCGATCATTTCTTCGGCCACCATCAAAAAACGCATTACTACCACCACCGACTAAAACAATTCGAATTTCTTGAGAAAAGTTCATCAATTCAATTCACTTACATGTTTTTTTCTGTTCACCAAAATCACGAGATCCCGATTCACCACCACCACGTCCACCTCGAAAAGCTCCTGAGCCATTCGAAAAACTGCCTCGTGAACTGAAATTCGACGCGAATGCTGGTTTTCTCTCTGTTTGATTCGAATCATCGGCTTGTGCGCCTCCTCGCCAACCTCCAAAGGTCGATTTCGTTTCACCATCATTATTTCCCGATCGAAAACCACCACGATCACTTGTACCCGAATGAAAACCGCCACGATTCGTACGCGTATCCTTTCGTGGTTCGGCACAATCACGACTCGTATGTCCAATTTGATTGCAATTGTAACATCCTTGATCGAGAACAACACAGAAAACAAATTCATTAAATCGACAAATCGAAATGTCTCACCTCGAGAATTACCATCGTTGCCCGTTCGAAACGATCCTCGAGATGGAAAACCTCGACTAGCTTGTCCATTGGGCTGATTATTTTCATCATTATTGCGAAAATTATTGCTGAAAGTATTACTATTGCCACCGTTCCATTTCGTAGCCGGTGCTGGCTCTACAAACAACAACAACAATCTCTCTATTCATCTCTCTCTCTCTCTCTCTTTCTTTTACCAGGCGGAGGATTGGTATTACTAGATGTAAATGAAACTTTTCCACGGCCGATGCCTAACTTTTGTGTTGTGGTTGTTGTTATTGCAGCTGTAGCTGCCGTTGTGCTTGTCTACATAAAACGAAAATCAATGATCTTATCTCGATTTCATTGTTCAAAACAAACTGATTGAAATGATTTGGGTGTTTCATCATCATCCCACGTTTCTTCCATTATTTTTTTTTAAAAAGAAATAAATTAACAACACAAATCTAAAAACCAATTGAATAGTTAGTTTTTATTATTCTTCTTTTTTTGTATCCTTGTCAAGTTCTTATTCTATGTGCCTCTTTTTTTTTCGTGTAAAATAAAAAAAAGCAACACCGTACAATCGAAACAAATAAACAAACAAAAGAAAAACGTTAGAACTCTATTTCTTCTTTCCGGCAGCTGCTGGTGCAGCGAAGATTTTGAATTTATTAGCAATACGTTGTGATTTGGCAACGAATTTTCTTGGTTTGGTCTTTTTGGTTTTCGCTGCTAATTGAACCTTGGTTTTCTTTTTCAAACGATTGTATTCTTGATTGAGAACACGATTGTATGCTTGTTTAGCACGTAAGATTTTGAATCGTTCGAAGTCCGTTGTTTGCGAACGTAAATGTTTCGATTGAAGTTTCTTATACCAACGTGATTCTTGCCATTTCTTGTTGACTTCATTGGCATCCCAGGCTTTTTTCACTGTTGCTGAACGTGCACCAGGCAAAAGTTTGAGAAGATATTTCGTTAAATGTAAAGATTTAATGTTGAGGGCTTGTCGTCGAACATGAGATGATGGACCATCGACGAGAACACGTGTTTGATCGATGACATTGGTTATACAACAAAGTTTGCCCTTTTCAGGACCGTAGGCAATGTATGCAACACGGCCGACTTGAACAAAACGAGTGTAAGGCATCGTTGATTGATGATCTAAAATTCGAGAGGAAGACTTTATTTTTCAAATCCAACGATCGGTTCGTGTGATGAAAAAAAAACGAAAAATGGTGGTGAACGAGAACGATTCTGATTGGATTCGTTCGACAAGATCTATGTGACGGTTGAATTGCGAAGTACTTTTTAAGAAAAAAAATTCGTAAAATTTTGCTGTTATTTTTCTGGAAAAAAATTCAAAATTTTCCTTCGATGAATTGATTTGAAAATAAAACAGCGACATCTATTGATTGTTAATTGAGCAGAAGCAAAAATACGCTTGAATTTGAATTTTAAAAAACTAAATTAGATCATTTTTGTTTTTCTTATCTTGACTTTCGAATATCAAGATGTCACTTGTGGTATTTAACGCTACGCTCTCATTTTGTTTTTTCTAATTTATCATTGGAAAGATTGGAAGAATATTATTGTGTACAATCGATGAGTCATTCGATCTATCATTTTTGTTTCGTTTGTCATCTATTGACCGATCGCTATTTTTCATTTTTAAACGCAATTCAAGATTAATTTAGATGATTGAATAGATACAAACAAACAAACAAACGAACATGGTCGCCAAAACTCCTCGTGATCGGCGTACATCATCATCTACAAGTCCGTCGACTAAACGACGAACATCATCATCAACAACAACAACAACCACCACCACACATGAGAAAAAAGTTCGTGTGCATTTCTTGTCATCAAACAAGTTCAATCTTATGTTTTTTTTTGCTAGAAAATTGTCAAGCCAATGGGTATTTGTAGTTTTTGTTTGGGTGATGAGAAGAAAAACGCTCAAGGCATACCTGAAGACATGCTCGATTGTGCCGAATGCGGTAACTGTGGTCATCCGTCATGTTTAAAATATTCAGCTAAACTCGTGGCTAAAATCAAGACCATTCGTTGGCAATGTCTTGATTGTAAGAAATGTATCGTTTGCCATATTGGCGATGATGCTTTGTTGTTTTGTGATTATTGTGATGCGGCTATACATCCAAAATGTTGCACACCACCGCTTCATCACATTCCCAAGGGAGATTTTGCCTGTCCAACATGTCGTACCGATGGTACAACCAGGTCTCCCAATCGAAAAAAGTCCGAAAACAAAACACCAACACGTTCTCTACGTAGTAAAACAATATCCGAAGAGAAAATTTCACCGGTTTTAACACGTCCTGTTGCACAATTAATCGACGGCATGTCGAATTTCTTTTTACCAAAGAAAGATAAATCGAATAATAATAACAACAACAAACGGCAACAATCTGTACAAAAAGCTATGAAAATTTTACGACATAAAAATCAATCGATGGCACGAAGCATATTGGCATCGTCGAAAACGCCACGTGTACGTCGAAAACCGGTGATTTTAACTGATGAATCAGCAGCAGCTGCAATATCGAATGAATTGACGACGAATGCTCGTCGATCAATGACGAAAACGCCGACAGCACGGCGATCTGATGAAGATTCTTCGTCGAAAAAGAAACGTAAACATTCGACTTCATCGATAACACAAACTCCGGTTAATATGAAAAAGAAATTAAAACGAAAAGAAAGTACAACTGAAGAAGAACAAGAGGAAATGGCTGAAGAAGAAGAAGAAAAACCAAAAGTTGAAAAACGAAAATTAAATTTAGATCTTTCAAGTAAAGAGAAAAAAAAACAGTTTTTATATTCGAAAAAACTTATTTTAATAAAAAATAATTTTAGAATATCAAACTCCACCATCATTTCTTAGTGATTCTCTTCCTGATACAATCGTAGCCAATGATGTTTATTTATTTCTTGATGCACGAAAAAACTCGGCGAAACTTATTTCTGATTGTTCGGAAAAGTTTCAACATTTAACTGAACCCATTGAAGGCGATGTTAACAATCCTCGTTGGCCACCGTACATCGTTTTCGGTGATGAACTGATTAAAACTTGGTATTCATCATCCTATCCACAAGAATATGCACGTGTTCCTCGATTATTTATCTGTGAATTCTGTTTGAAATACATGAAATGTGAACAAGTCTACGATCGACATCGTAAAAAATGCGAAACATTTCATCCACCAGCGAATGAAATCTATCACAAAGATGATCTCTCCGTATTCGAAGTCGACGGTAATATCAATCGTATCTATTGTCAAAATCTTTGTCTTCTTGCTAAACTCTTTCTCGATCATAAAACGTTGTACTACGATGTCGAACCATTTCTATTCTATGTTCTCACTCGAAATGATTCGAATGGTTGTCATTTTCTTGGATATTTCTCCAAAGAAAAACATTGCCCACAGAAATACAATCTGTCTTGTATTATGGTACTGCCACATTGTCAACGTCGTGGTTACGGACGATTTCTTATTGAATTAAGCTATTTAATTTCACAAAAAGAAAATCAAATCGGCACACCTGAACGACCGCTATCGGCACATGGTGCACATACGTATGAAGCCTATTGGAAACTGAAAATTATCGAACGATTATTAAAATATCAACAATTGAAGAAAGAAATATGTGTTTTAAAAGAGATTATGAACGAAACTGGAATGACAATTGAAGATATTGTTGATACATTTCAAAATCTCGGTGTTTTAACAATGAAATCAAATAAAAAACCGGTTATTCACGTTGATTTAAATCAAATTGAAACAATAATGAAAACTGAACGAATTAAACATGCACATTGGGTTTCATTGGATAGTGAATTTCTTCGTTTTACACCTGTTCTTAAGCCAATTCTATTGATTACCGATGGCAGTGCCGTTGAACAACAAATGAAAGAGATACAAGTTGTTTTCCGTAAAATTGAAACTGAACAATCGGACTCAACGGATAAAGCTCATGACGGTGAAGGCGAAGGCGAAGTAGTTCGAATTATACGACGAAGAAAATTCGGTCGTAAACGACGATCTTATGTTGTTAAATATCGTGTTTCGAATAAAATCGAACCACAAATATCAACTCAACATGAAGATGAACAATCGCAAGAATATTCTGAACGTCGACGAGATTCGAATGTTAATGAATCGAATAAAGACGAACAACAAGAACATGAAACTGAAGAAGAGGAAGAAGAAGAAGAAGTAGCAGTAAAAACTCAACCAACATCACCGGTGAATTCGCCAACGACTCAGCCGAAATTCAAACAATTAACATTAGATTCATTTTTTAAAAAAGGTCAAACAACCAAACCACCACCCTCACCGGTAGCTGAAGTTCAAGAGAAAACCTTGGAAATTAGTCCGAAAAAGAATGATCCAATTGCTGATACTGTCATCGATGAACCTCGATTACCTCGACGAACAAAACGTCTTTCGAATACGCATGTATCGAAATCGGAAACCGACCTTTCGAAAATAGCCAATGGAACTTTTGATGAAATTCCTAAGAAATCGACTCGTATGTTGTTCGAAATTCGATTTTTAATATTAAGTTTGTTTTAATTCAATTTTTCAGTACAGGAACCAAAATCAATAGCAAGACAGATTAGTGATGGTACAGTCTCATCGTCTGATAATTCACCTGCGCCGGTTAATTCACCATTACCATTTAAAAAACGTGCATGGGCATCGACCAATGTTCAAGCTCTTCTCGATCCGCCAAGTGTCAATTTTAAAACTGAGAAAACTCTAAGTCGTGAGACAAGTATAACAACACCATCGTCTCTATCGGATATTCTCAATAATCCATTGATGGCATCAACATCATCGATGTGTAGTAGTACTACAGATGACGAAACAAAAATTGCTCGAATTGAATCTCAATTGAAAACAACAGTTGAAGCAATCAATGAAGTCGATGCATCGGATGATCAACCTCCGAGTTTAACATCGCCAACATCGATGATTGTTTCACAATCGAATCATTATAACTATCCAACAAGAAGTACAGTTGCTAAACAACAACAACGACAAGAGCAAGAACAGCAACAGCAACAACAACAGCAATCGATTACTATCAATAATTTCAATAATTCAACAACAATGTCGTATAATTACGCACAAAATTCATATGGATATCCGTATGTACCTCCAACATCGATGGATATACCTCCTTACTATTATCCTTCCATGAATTATATGCCCTATTATCCAAATGCAGCGCCTTCTCTCTATCCCACAGCCCAACAAATGTGCTATCCACAAAATGGTGTCAATTCATTGCCTTATCCTTCTAGTAATGGCACAACACCATATGGTTATCCAACAGCACAATCGTCATCATCATCCAATCGACGACATTGAAATATAAAAATCCTAGCATACATTTATCTATGTCCGGTCAGATACGATGATGATGATGAACATTTATACCCCGTGTAACTCTTATTTCAGAAAGAAACCAACAACAACAACAACAACACAACTATAGAATCTTGTTTTTTATGTATTTTTTTGTCATAATTATATATGTAGAGAAAAAAAAAGTCAAAACAATAAAATAGAAAAAGACAAAGCAAATTGAATGGCTTGAATTCTTGTTTGCGTTTTGTTGAGTTTTTATGTATATAGTGTTTGTCATGTAAAACAGTGTTTTTGCTCTTTACTTTCTTCTGATTATATTAAACAAAAGAAAATAAATATCTTGGTCATACAAGCAGTACATATTTCTCTTCATGATTCATAAGAAAAAAATTTATTCATTAAAATTATTTTTATTTGAAAATCCTTTGTCGCCATCGAAATGTCGTTGCACGAGCTCTTTGTTGAATAGTCATTCGGTATTTTCGAATGAATTTACTGAATTCTTGTTTGTAAAATTTCGATGGTATGACAAAGACAATAAAAGTTAACATCGATGGACTTAATGAAATAAAATATCCTAATAAAAACAACCACGAATCATTCGTTGAATTCATACATTTCGATACGAATGCAATAATTAAACGTGGTAATGCAAGAAGAACTAAAACAATCGGAGCTGTGACAAGATGTTTATGTTGTTGTAATTGTTCTTTTAAATGTTCGACATAAGTTTGTTCAGGACGAATACACGCCTGTCGACGAGATTTTTTCACAATAATAATAATACTCGATATTAAATTCATTCCAAATGGAATTGCAAAATGTAATGTATAAACAATTGAATCATAGAGATGAATTTTCAATGGATAGGTGACTGTACACCATATTCGTTTGATAAATTCGCCATCATCATTATCATCGTGTTCATTCGTTTCATAACTCAATCGTCGATAGATTGGATCATGTATTGAACTTAAAATAATAATCACAATCAGACTCATCGTTATACGTCGAGCTATGCGTCGACTTTTCGTTCGATTGAATCGTGCACTTTTAACTGAAATCACAGCACGTTCAACAGCCACACATGCATTTAACCATTGATCTAAACATAAACAAATTCTCAATAGAAAATCTAATGTATAACATTGCACGGATAAAAATAATTCATTTGAGATCGTATTCATTTGACTAATAATTAATATCCAATATTTGAATCCGAGAATAATCACTGTCAATAGAGTTGTGATCGATGAGCCTAATAAATAAATTCCACAGCCAACATCTCGAATGATTTCATTTTGAAATGTAATCAATGATAGAATTCCATTCATCAATCCAATAGCAAGAAAGAGAATAATCAATGCTGAACTCATTTTTATAATCATTGGTTGATGTGCAAATGTAACATTAGGTAAAATATGATAACCTAAAATAGCATCAAGTGAAACACCAAATCCTCGTGTACTAAATTGACAACGTCGACCATAGAAACAAGCTGGACATAAACAACGCGAACTTGTCGGACAATTCGGTCGATCTTGTACACATTGTGCATCGTTTTCACAATCACTCTGTCCTTCACAGTTCAATACCATATTATGATCGAATTGAAAACAATTCGATAGATGTTTACCATTGTGAATGTAACATAAACAAAAATGAATATCATCATAGAAACATGACAGATTTAATGAATGATTTTGACATGGTAAATGATAGTATTTAATACGTTGAATGAGATGCCACTGAATGAATGTTTGATTGAACAATTCATTGATATGTAAACAACGATCTATGGATTGAAGAGTTTTCTTGACTACTATCGAATCTTGATAAGAAGTTCGTAGATAAGTGAGATAATAATTTTTATTTGAAAGTTCAGTAAAAATAATATGAAACGGTTGAGACCAATAGATAGTAATCGAATTTTGTTGAATTGAGATCGTTCGAAATGTACTTGCTCGTATAAGCGTATTCGAATAGAAATTATCAATAAAATGAATAAAAATCAATGATGGAAATGTCATTGTTTGATTGAATGAAAGAATAATTTTATTTCGTGCAATTTCACATCGACTACCCATGTAACCTTTTGGACAGAGACAAATATATGTCGGATGAGATATCATATAATCATCGCTTGGAATACATTGACCACCATTTTGACAAGTATGATTTTGACATATTCGATTTGTTAGAAGACATTGTGGACCAAATTTCGATTGCGAACAAATACAAATCGATCGATTCGTTGTAGTCACACCGACACAGATCGAATCTTTTGAACAAGTACAATCATATCGAATATCACAATGTTCACCTGACCAATTTCGATCACATTGACAGAATGTTTGATTCGATTGTGTATTCGTATAACGAATACATCTACCGTGAATACAACGAGTTTGTGAACAGATTCGAGTTGATATATCATCACGTGGAATATCAACAAGAAAAGCAAGACGTTGAACAGGCAAGAATGTATATTGTACAGGTAATAAAAGACTACCACGATAGATTAACGAAAGTTTTTCATAGATATCAATATGTATAGAATAATGTTTCGTTGAATTTCTATAAAGTAAATTGAAATTGAATTTTGTTCGACAATTTTCTTGTGAAAGATACGTCATTTGTTCGTATGAATGAATCATTCGTTGTGAAGTATTATCAATAAGTGAAACTAAAATAACGAATAATGTTTGAAGTGAACTTGACAATGCTCGAAATCGAATAGCAAGACTGATACGTTCATTTTGATATTGACAATGATCACCGTAGTAACTCGGTGGACAAAGACAAACGGATGTTGGATTGACATGCAATTGAAGACCACGATGACATTTTACTTCATGGAAATTCGAGTAAGATTGTTTTTTTGATTGAGTCGTATTTATTTCAGGTTCTTCAAAAACATATACTCTTGATGATAATTTAAAAGGAATTGATTCCCAACGTCGAACGAGATTAGCATGCGTAAATAAATTCTGTATTGTGCTAATTACTGAGGAAGCATTTTTATATATACGACAGAATTCTTCATCATCATTATTATATTCACAATCACGGTGTCCATTACAAATTTGTAGATAATTAATACAAGATTTCGTTGTTGTGGTTGCATTTCGACAAAAAAATGTCTTAATTACCGGACTATTGTGTATTTGCTTTCGATCGGTACATAATGTTGGCTCATCATTGGCACCAATGCAATCGATATGACCGTCATTAACTTTTTCAATTGGTAAACACGTAAGAGTATTCGTCGTTACTGAAATACAAATATGTTCATTCAAAGAACAAATGTTTCCTAGTTGTAATGGACAATTTGTTTCATCGACGCCATTTGGACAGTTCCACATGTTATTACATCTTGTGTATAAATTATCACATTCCCATTGATGACAATCGGTTTCATCGTTTTCTGTTCGATTATTGATGAGAATCGAATTGAAATCAACGAAACCATCGCATATATGTTGAAAAACGATTGTTTTCTGAAGATAAGTTGCATCAATTTGTTCATCATAACATTGACCAAGTGCTACGGATCCACAATCACAAATATGATTATTAACTAAATATAAGTGAACATATCGATTACTTGAACCACATTGAAAGAAATTTTCTTTGATATAGTCAACGGCAGTCATATCAGTAATTAATGTAAGATCTTCGTCGTCCATATGTGGGCAATCAACAATAGAATTCATAAGACGACTTATGGAAATACATTTATGTGAATATTTACATTTATACATATTCGATCGTTGACAAATCTCAATTGTATGGTTAAATTTTAGATGATATTTTTCAAGAATTTTGTAGAATTTTACTATGTAAACATCATGCAATCTTGAAGGCAAAGGAACTGCAAGTGGTTTATCATCAAATTTGGATAGAAATTCAGTTGAATTAACACATTTCATTTGATGAACTATGATTACAGTTAAATTTTCGAAAAATTCATCATATTCACTTGTATTAAAACAAAGTTGAAATGGAATCAATTCCGCATTTGTCCAATATTCAATATCATTTTTAATATAAAGAAAATAAATCGATCCAAACAAAACAGGTACATCAGGAAAGAAGATTGCACTTGGACAATTCATTCGAATAGATTCAAGACATGAACTATGTTGACATAATTGTTTGCATGCAGTTTGATTTATATAAGATAAACGAAACAAACATCGAATAGCAATCCAACATTTTTCATTCGTTAAATTCTTTTGACTTATAAACATATCTTCGAATAATAATCGATAACGATTACGAATACATGAACTTGTTAACGGTGAGTCTTGACAAACAGTATCATCACATCGCATTGTCAAATGTGCATACAATGAATGACAAATTGGGGTATTGCCGATACGTAATGGAATATCAGATCCATCGAGACAATCGGGAATAAGTGAAGAATCTCGATTGAATGATTGAGGAATACATTGACCATTTCGACAACGATATTCATCGTTTTGACATTGATTGATTTCTAATTGCCAACAATTTTCTTCATCAATTCCCGTGTCAATACAATCGATTTGTCCATTACATATTTCACTCCAATCTAAACAGATCGTATTGAAACCACGATTACATTTTAAATGTGTGTAACATGTCAATTCATTTGGTTCATATTCATAGATTTTATAATAAGTCGAAATAATTATCTCAAGCGAAGATTCCGGTGAATAATCGAACGGAAATGTATATTCACATATGGGACCGAATCTTGGAAATGTACAATTGTAAAATATTTCATTGGCTAGTTCGAGGCGATTTTCAGTTAAATATAATTCATAACGTTCAGCAAGATCAATAGGTGCTGACCAAAGATACAATTGTTCACTGATGATATTTTCTTTTGCTAATTGTGCAAATGTATATTTCGATAAATAATTACTCGATTTGACTGGAATTTTACTCGGAATTTTATTCTTACAATAGGAAACAATTTGTTGATCATCTTGCCGAGGAATATGAACGATTACTCGTAAACAAATCGAGTGATCTAGATCGTACAGATTAATACGAGTTCTAGCAAGAATCAACGGTAGAAAAACGCAAAATAAGATGCTGTTAAACATTATACATGAAAATAAAAGATAAAATGAGGAAAACAGCAGAATTTGATAGTATATTTTATTAACGTCAAAATATGAATAATTTTGACAGATGTGGAACATCCGCAACTGATAATAAACGCCTTTTAAAAACATTTTTGATTGATATTTATTTGGAAATTTAGTGACACAATGTCAAAGTATTTTTTTGAGTAAATAAGAAACAATTAGACAATTTATTCCAAATCCGATCGGTTATTATGACGTTCACCGACAATTTTTCTCTGAGATTTCATTGGTGGTGAACTAAAATTTAAAGAAAATTCAAATTTCAATCAAAGATTCCATAACGTTTTGTTAATATACCGAGTATGACTTCGTGAATCCTTTTCATTTGCTCGTTTGGTTTGTTCTAATCGTTGTTCGACAACATTATCAGTTACCGATGATACTTCAGTACCATGTTGTGAAGATTCAGGTACTAGAGAAAAAAAAAAGAATTCATCACAACTATCGTTATTCTTCTAATGAAACATACGAATATTCAAGATATTCTGTTCGACTTTTGATTCAGGATATTCAGTAATTTTGTCTCCTACTTTATCGCATAATATCATTCGTAAACCACAGGTATGCATATTCGAATGAGGGGGTTCGTAAGTCTGAACCACTTTATACATAAAATCAACAAATAAATACAATAAAATATACAAAGAATTAATTTACATGGCTCATTCAATGTTGCAATGGGTAAACCTTGATTTGCTTGTCCAATTTTATCATATTCGTCTGGTGTAACTTCAGTAACAGTTAAATTTAAATCACGACGAAAACCAAGATCATTAGTGCATTGATTATCTGCTGGATTTTCCAAAAATTGTTTGACAGGAATCAGAATACACTTGACTTTTCTTCCATGATCTTCAAGGTAATACAGCGACCTTTTCTCAGTGATTTCAATTTTGATATATTTATTTTCGAAATTCGTACACGCATACATAACGGGAATCTTATCGAGAAATATTCAATTAACAAAGAACATATTATCAATATCAATTAATTTACTGTTATTGGCATATTGACATTCCATTGAACACTATTAGGCGATTGCGTAATTTTTTTATCATGTACAATTAATAAATTTGATTGATAGTCAGTTTCTTGCAGTTTCTTGTTGTGTGAAACTAAATGATCATCAAAATTTTCTTAAGATAGATGTTCAAATAAT
>ERZ778026.366-NODE-366-length-70039-cov-99.770348_pt1 | contig 70039 bp, 66 predicted proteins | sample MGYA00375756_ERZ778026 | MGnify/ENA primary metagenome ERZ778026 (study PRJEB29350, sample SAMN05389820) | bioreactor metagenome | isolation source: Ammonium sulfate bioreactor | place: South Africa: University of Cape Town | collected 2014-02-18 ... | reverse complement strand
CGTTCGTTCGTTCGTTGAATGCATCGATACTTACGACGGTTTGCGGGCAATTTTGTCGGGCATACCATTCAATTGAATACAAACACATCTGCATGCCCAAACCGACAAAAAGTGATGCCCAAATGAAAACATTAAATGCATTATTTTGTGTACGTTGTGGTAGAATAAGCATGGAAATAACTAAACAATTTTTTTTTGTTTTGAAAAAGAAAAAATAAATCAATCTCGTTTCTTACATCCAAGAACAGCAAATTGAATGAAAAGTATAGGAAAAAAGTAACCAAATGCCAATGCAATGATATATTCATGAATACATGCACTAAGAAAGATGACTGCATACATTGATACAAGTCGATATTTAATTCCGAATAACTATTCAAAAAGATAGACATTCATTTTATTATTATTTTTTTCTTCACATTTTTTACTTTATGAAAATCACGATAAATGTACGTGTAAAGCCAATCGTGAACAACCTAGATGAAAATTCGTTGTTTTTTTTTTGTTCAAAAACAAAAGAAATGAATTTCTCATACAATATTCCATGTTCGATAATAACTACTCCATGATGTCGATGTCCACCATTCCTATGAATCAAAGCAAAACAGTCAATTGATTTGTTTGGTTTTCTCTCTCTCTCAAATCAATCTACGCTATAAAATTGTCGATCACCGAAACGTAACATTTCAGCAAATGCATTGAGCCAACAATGAAGAAAACCATAGAAAGCTATGAACGAGGAAAAAAAACACAGACTTTTGAGTTCGAATTGCTGCTATTTTGTTCTTACCACAGAATAAAACAAGTGCACCTGGTAGTGTACAATTTAAAATTGATAAGACGAATATTTTCAGTGTGACATGTTCGGAATTAAAATGTCGAAAAACAGGCAAACAAAAACGATAAAATAGATAGTAAGCAAATACAGTTGTTGTGGCGAATTGTGCTAAATTCGAAAGAACATAATTCCATCGAACAGTTGACGTTCGAGGATAGGAATCACGATAGATAAGTGTTGGTGCAAAGAGAAAATAAAGAAATTTAGAAAATTCCGGACATGGTGTATGTGGGATTGGATTCATATTGTGGTCACTTGGACTCGCTGGTATATCTTCAGCATTAACTAAAAACACGAAGAATTTTGATGCTAATGTTTTGTTTTGTTTTCTACTTTGTTGTGAATGGATTTGTCCGTAGAGTATAGCACGTGGTGCATTTTCACGAACAAATGCATGTGATTTCATTAGGAATCGAACTTGTTCAACAAGAATTATGATTCGTGTTACAATTGGATAGTTGCCTTCGAGAATATACGAAACAGGAAAGTAGAAAAACAAAGCAAAATAACAGCAATAGGCACTAAACCAAAGCCAATCGAAAATAACAAGAGCTTTGGACTTTTTTTGTAGTTTATCTGTATCAGTTGTATCGGTTTGAATGAATGTTAGACGTTTGTACGCCCAAAAATGAAATGAATAGTAAACAATTGTGCATGTTGATAAGAAAAGTAGAAGCCATAAGCCTAAACACGATGATAGATTTGAGAAATTCCATCGAAGAACATCGAATTGAATGTCAAGTCTAGAATGCACGAATGGTCTATTCGTTTGTTTACAATTGATTATTTTTATTCAACATACGTTCCCTTTTCGAATAGATCGGTTATTGATACTTGAAGAAAAAGTAGAACTAGAAATGAGATAAATATCTGTCGAATAGTTCGTATATGTGAAACTTCAAGTAGATCGGTAAGAACCGATGCACGCATTCGAAAGACTTTCGTTGGAAATGCTGATGATGATCTAGTAAAAAACAGTTCATCGATAAAAAAAAGATTTCATTTGCAATTGTTTAATCAAAACCTTTTGATTTCTTCTTTCTGTGTTACGGTTTCATTTTGAATTCTATTCATTGATGCAATATCATTTGGCGACAAGCTGCGTTGAGGTCGAATTAATTCACTAATCGATGGTAGATTCGATGCTTGTTGAATTTCCGATGAATATTGTTCGAAACGACCGGCAACATAATTCAATATTTCCGAACGAAGTCGCTATTTGAAAGAAGAAAAACAAAACTAAAGTCAAATGAAAATTCGATTTCAAAATCAAACTTCAGTGGCTTGATGCATTCGAACTGAACGATTAACAGTATGAAATTCTGCACTAGCCGATCGTTCTAAAGACAGACAATAAATATATTAATCAAAAGAAAATCGAATTGAAACAAACCATGACCACGTTTTTCACTCGATGTCATTTGTAATACTTGAATTCACAAATCTAAAGTGATATTTGCTTGAATTTGTAATAAAAAAATGAAATGATAAAGTATATAATATATATCTTATCTCGAGATAAAAATTCAAGAAGAAGAAGAAAAAAAAATTCTACTCATACGATAATTGGGCCATACACATCATCGTACTTTCAAACAGAAGAAAGGACAACAACAACAACAAAAAGAAGAGAATTGATAAACGTTGTCCTAGCTTTTGTATCATTCTGTGTCCGATGTTCAAATATATTTGAACAGGTAAAGATGAGACATCGAACAAGCAAATGATTCACTAGTCAACTTTAGAGGAATAGAAATCTAAACCAATGGAAAATCTTTTCTATAGTTTTTTTTATTAAAATCTTTTTTTTTCTTATCATATATATATAAATGATGGTTGGATTTACTATTCTATCTTCTATATCGTCGTACAGTGACCTCTAGATCACAAAATTGAAACGAAACATTTTCTGAATTGATTTTATATGCAAAGAAATATTTTTCAAAATCTCAATGAAATTTCTTCGAAATTAAAATTTGATTGCTTTAGAATCAACATTGACATTCGTGTCTTTTCATTTCAAAAAAAACAAGCCTCCTCTTTGACGCTCTTATTGGCCGTGATGATGTCTTCTATTTATTATTATTATTCTTCTTCTTCTTATTTTTTTTCCCTCTCTCGCTCACTGCCTGAAAAACACCAAGTTAGAAAATAGATTTCTTTCTATTCTAGAAACATCTATCGTTTCGTTTCGTTTCGTTTCACATGCACCAGTGAAATAGAAATTTGAACCCTCGATTTCATTTCACTTAAATTCAATGCGACTATTCTTTCTACTTTATCGTATTCGTTAGACAATAATACAAACAAAACAAAACACAACAAAAGAAGAAGAAGAAGAAGATTTTCTCTAGTCTCATCGTCATAGTCATCAAAATTCATAACTCTTTAAATATGAGCTTAAATAATAATAATTCGACGGTGAAAAAACCAACACCACCCCAAGGAACAACTGATTCGCCATATCTCGGATCAAAAATTAGCCTTGTTTCAAAAGCTAAAATTCGTTACGAAGGTATTTTATATACAATCGATGCCAATGAATCAACTGTTGCACTTTCCAAAGGTAGATTTTCGATGACGACGAACAATTTAACTATTTTTTCATTTTTCAGTACGTTCCTTCGGTACAGAAGATCGTCCTACAGATCGACCTGTGCCAGCCCGTGATGAAATCTTCGAATATATTATCTTTCGTGGTGCCGATATCGAAGATTTACAAGTTCGTGAACCTCCACAAACTGCACTCACACAAGATCCTGCCATTGTTGAAGTAAATCATTTCATTTCCTCTCGTTATTAATTGTTTTTTTTTCTTCTATTTAGTCATCAGTATATTCATCAAATCCTCGTTCGACTACAACAACAACAAATGCCAATCTTGGAACAAATCAAACACGTTCATCGACTAATCAAGGCTCATTTTCAGCAGCATTAACAGGAAATCAACAAGGTCCTATCAAAGGAACACAATCATCATCCAACACCGATCCTTTACGTCAGTTAAATTTCAATCAACAACAACAATCAACACGTACATTTGATAATCAACGTCGTCAACGACAAGATTATAACAATGATAATCCGAATTCGAATCGTCGAGGTAACAATCAAAAATACGGCAATTATGCTGAATGGCCACGTACGAATAATAATTCAGCTTGGGATAATCAATATCGACAACACAATCAACGTTATCCACGACAACAAAACTACGATAATAACAATCGTTTTTATCCAACAAGACGCACAAATAATAATCAACAGCAACAAGCGAACGGCTATTATGGCTATCGTGAACGACGTAATTCAACAGGTGACATGACATCAAATAATCAACAACGAAATAATAATAATCATCGTCAACAACAACAACGTGAACGAGCCGATTCAACACGTGGCAATGGTACGAATCAGTCGGCATTGAAATTTATTGGTGATTTCGATTTCGAAAAATCGAATGCTGAATTCGATAAAAATGCGATCGAAGATGAATTAAAAAAGAGTTTATCAATTAAAACAAAATCCAGCAATCAAACAACAACAAATGAAAATGAGGATACGACTAAGCAAGAACAAGAACAAGAACACGAACAAGAACAACAAAAACCACAAACACCAACTCTTCCAACTGAACAACAACAACAAGACGATGTTAATGCCGATGGTTTTTATGATAAACAAAAGAGTTTCTTCGATCGAATCTCATGTGAAACAACAGAAAAAGAGAAAACAACAAATTCTCGACGTAATTGGAATGAAGAACGTCGCATCAATGCGGAAACATTCGGCTTAAAATATCGTCCAGCACAACAAGGCGGTGGCAATCAACGAAATGGTCAAAATAATTCCGGCTATAATTACAATAATCGACGATACTATTCTGGTCAACAACAACAACAACAATCGTACTATGGCAATGGTGCTCGATATCAACGTGGCCATGGTAGTGCTGGTGGTGGCGGTGGTAGTAATCAACAACGAGCCGGACGAAATACAACCTACTATGCTAATTCAAATAAACGAACGCCAGCATATTAAAAATAAAAACAAGAATAAAAAATTTATTTAGAAAAGAAAACGAGATTGTGTATGTTCAAAACAAGATTCTTTAGAAGTCATTCTCGGGTCTAACCTATATTCGTCTTCGTGTCTTTCGTTTAGATCGTCATATTTGTCTCTGTCACGCCCGCACACACTTTGTCTTTTGTTCTTATATCTACCCATTGAACTTTTTCTTTTACTGACTTTTGACTGTCGTTCTCGTGCTGTTTTCTCTTTCTTCAGTTTTCTTTTTCTTTGTTCGTTTTCTTTTTTTTTATTTCACATAACTTTATCAAACATGTACGTTGAGACATAAAGAACAACTTATTATTAAAAAAACAAAATAAACCGAAAATTCTTTGCCATATACATATGTATACAAAATCAAACCGATTTTTTTTTGTTTCCTATCAATTGATGTTCAAACAACGAGACAATTAACATTAAAATCTAATGTGTACGCATTTTTCAATGCTGTTAAAAAGGGATATTGAAGATGATGATGCTCTCGTTTGCACATTAGAATGCCTATGAGAAAAACAACAACAACAACAAGTTCATGATTGATCTTTAATTTTCGTTCACAAATTTTCTATTTGATATGCGAATGATCCGCTCAAGAAAATCGAAATTGGTGTGAATAGAAAAACAAACAATAGTCAATCAAGATTTTTTTATCAAAAGAAGATTAATTTGCATTCTGTATTCATATGTCCAATAAGAAAACGAAAAGGATCATCATCATCATCATTATTATTCTCTCTTCTCTTCTTCTTCTTCTTCTTCTCTCTATCGAGCTAATAAAAGCAATAGGATACGAGTCATTTTCGTTCAATTGATATCATGTCAACGAATTTTTTCATCGAAGCTCTACTAAGTAATACTAATAGTCAAGAGAATAAAACATCGTTTCATTCAGGTAAGAAACCTTTTTGTCTTTTGTTTTGGTTCAAATTAGTTTCGTTTTCTTGTTTAGAAAGTGATGATGAAGAAAATGATTATCTAAATAAAAGTTCATCGGCAACACCAACATCAGCAGTAGCTGCAGCAAATCGTCGTAAACGAACGGCATTTACAATTGAACAATTAAATGAATTAGAAGCTGAATTTCAACAGAAAAAATATCTTTCACTTGTCGAACGTTCACAAATCGCGCAAACATTGAATCTAACTGAAATTCAAGTCAAAATCTGGTGGCAAAATCGTCGTGCCAAATGGAAACGTATCAAAGCCGGACAATTACAACAATTTTCACCACATTCACAAATAAAAACGAAAATCTTCTGTCCAATTCCAGTGCATATCAAACAAGACTTTGTCGCCTAACCCTCGTTCGTTCGTTTGTTTGTAAACTTTAAATTAAATAAATCGAAGATAATCATAGACATAAATCATTTTTATTTGAAATCGAGGTAAACATCGACGTTAAATATCTATGCAAGTCACTTGTTGTCATGATAAATTGACTATGCATTATCAAATAAGCGACAATCATCGACAACTACTGTTAATGATGGGCGTTTCAGTTTTGTTTTTCAAAAAAATATAATGTCGATTTGAGAATGATTTACTCGTTCAATCGAGTAATGCGTCGTTGAACATGAATCAATTGTTCATAGATAGAAAGTTCTTTTCTTCTTCTTCTCTCCTGTGAGTTCGCCAAATGGTGAAATGAAAATGCATATATGCATCTGATCTGCCGAGCGGCATTCATCGGCTGTGCCTCATTGATTCTTAGTTATCTATATAGAATGTTTTGTTTCTTCCGAGAAAAATCATGAGCAAGCTTCTTATTATTTTTGTTTTGTTTGAATATAATATATATGTATATAAAACTGAAAATAGGCGGTAGCAGAAGAAGAAGAAGAAGAAGAAAGAAAAAAAGAGAGAAATTCAATCAAGTGTTTCAATATAATAACCGTTCTAACAAGTCAACTAAATCAACTGTTCGTTTGATCGAGTTTCGAAGAATATGAAGAACAAACAAACAAACAGACAAACAAGAACTGTACAATTGAAAATAAAGACATAGCACCAAATCGAAGATATTTTCTTTCTTTTTTTTTATACACATCAAACGCTTATTTTTGTTTTTTTTTGTCTTTCTCAAAAAATGAAAAGCATATGTTCGATCGAAACAATAATATACGTTCGATTGATTGCATTTGATCAACGAAGAACAAGGACGGGTTTTGTTTCGAAGATATTAAACAGCGCTTGATTTTACACCTGAAAAATAAAACAATAAATATTAGACTCATATTCAAACAATCAAAATCAAAGAAAGAAAAAACATGCGCTCAATGGTTTTTTGAGAGCATTAAGAAAAGCATTAGAGACCGAGAAGATTTGCAAATGCAAAAGAAAGAAAGGAAAAACAAAGCAATGCATATTATGACATTCATCTTACATTTGATCTCCAAGCGCCTAGAGATGAATGTTGAATTTTCAGAAACGAAAACGGTGAAAGTATTTCATCGAGGTTTTTGACTTACCATTTTCATCGGAAAAACAATTTTGACAATGAAGACGATTGCTTCGAACACGAACATCAGTTCCTTCGAATGATGATGAGAGAGGAATATTACAAACAAAACATCGAAAACATTCAATATGATAATATAAACCAAGTGATTCGATAACCATAGCTGATCCTTGACCTTAAAAACATAATACGTTCGCATTGATGTCTAGTTTCTATGAAGAAATCAAACTCTTCGTCTACCTAATTCATCATTACATCTTGAACAACGTAGTTTACCACTAACAGATAGAACTCGATTATTATTACTATTAATCGTCGTACGAATAGGTGATTTGCGATGTTTTGATTGATGATGTTGATTTGTTCGAGAATGATGATGTCGATGTTGTCGATTATCATCCGGATGATCACCGTAATGAAACGTTGATACTGGATTTGATGATTGTTTTTCGATTTGAATATCATGATTATGACGAGGCGTTAATGATGCTGAACGACGATCGGTTGAATTCGTTTTCGACGATGATGAAGATGGAGCTTGTGGTGTTGAATTGATGAGAGATTTTCGTTGATCATCAGATATCCATGTATGATCTTCGTATTGACTTTTTCGTGGTGCTTGATTTAATGTTGAATGAAGTTGTTTATTAGTAACACGTTGTTGAGCGAGATTTTCATCGGCAGGTAGTGAAACTCGGTTTTGTTGTTGTTGATATGTTGGAGATGGAGATGAGATATTAATTCGTAATTCATTCACTGTACGTTCAGTTGATGGTCGTTGTTGATTAGTTGAGTCGTGATAGAACATTGCATTTTCATTTTGAGTATAACGAGAATTCGAAATTGCAGCCTTACTGAAATCGATCGGGATGTCTACTGATTGTTGTTCCTAAATTCGATCGAAACAAAAAAAAACAAATCATAGAAAAGGCAAAAATATTCGAGATTTTGAATTCGTACTCGTAATGGTTGAGTATGAGGAAAACCGAGTAGAAGTTCTTGTTGTAGTTGATTCATTTGCTTTTCGACAGATGATCGAACTTGAGCCATAGGCGATTCATTACGTTGTTGATCGTTGGTATCGAAATCGGCTCGACCATGTAATAATGATTCGACTGATGATAATGGTGGAGGTTTGCTTTTATAGATATTCGTTGATGTTGCAGAAGAATCGACAATATTCGATGAAATTAATGTTGGATTCGAAAGAACTAAACGATCAACGTCGTGGTTAGCCATTCGATGAATGTTTTTGTCATTACGTGAAGTAACAACATCTCTTGATGCTGATTTAGGTTGGCTTATGGTTGTTGTAGATCGTTCGACGTTATTTGTCGGCTGGAAAAATCAAAATTTAGACAAATAAGCATCCAAGAAATCATAATTAAAGAAAGATGAAATCATGCATTAAGAAAGAAATTAATATTAGTATAAAATCATAGATCTTCGTCGTCATCATCATTCATTCATTCTGTCTATGGTTTCTAAATGTTTTGTAGAAATAAAAGGCAAGCTAATACAGAGAGAGAGAGAGAAAGAGAAAAGAAAATCTTGTGATAGCATGCAGACTAAATTCCCGAACTACTGTTGAACTACTCATTTGACTTTTTGGTAAAGAACGTGAAAATGTAGAAAATATTTGCCTTTACAATACAATTTCTTTCGACTTAAGACAAAAACAGTAACAACAATAACAAACACGATTCATTAGTAATAATGAGATAAGATGAAAACAATAGTTTTTGAGAAAGCAGAAAACAAAAAAGACATCAAGAAAGCGTTGATTAGTTTATTCCAATTGTTGAAAATAGAAGAAGTGCAGTTAAGAAAACAAAAAAGTCAGAGGACAAGTTTTGTTTTGTTGGGAAAATTTTTATGATTTGCGTGTTCTGTTTTATTCATCATACATGTTCGACTACCTCATTGTTCGTGCTTTTGCTGATGCTATTCGATGGATCGAGCATCTTGCGAAAGGCTTCAATTGGCGATGAATAAGTGTGATTCTGAACAAGAGAAAATAATAGCCGTGCGAATGTTTTTCTTTCTTTTTTGTTGTTCGATATTAAAATCATGCGTCTAATTTATCCTACACGGTCAATGAGCAGATCTTTACTCCGAAAGATGTATGTATGTGTATGTTTCGAATGTGACTTTTCTATTGAATTAATAATAACGAGCAATACATACCTTTTCAAGATTATTTGATGTTTGTTGATTAGTTGCAGACGCTGGACGAAATGGTTTTGGAGCGAATATATTCAATGATGTTGTTGATGTTTGAGTAGTTGGTTTTTCTACCGGTGAAGGAGCATACGGTAGAAATGTGTAAACAGGTGATTGAACATTCGTCGGAGTTGAAGACGAAACACGAATAGTACTCGTTTGCGCAGCAGGAGACTGCGATGATGATGAAGAAGGAGGCGGAGGAGGAGGAGGTGCTGGAAGAACAGTAGTAATTGTGTTCAAAGTCGGTAGAACTTTTTGAGGTGATGATGTTCGACTACGTTCAATTGTGACCGTTTGAGAAGTGTCATCGATGCCATCTGTAAAATCAATGTTAAACGATATATAAATATGAGATTTATTTATTTATTTGTACCTTCGAAAGTTCGAACAAGCAATTTAATACTTCCACGACGATTTCGTTCAGTAAGAATCTTTCGTACTTGATCAAATGTCATTTGCTCAATATTTTCATCATTGATACTAATTATTTCATCGTCAATACATAAGCCAGCTTTATCAGCAAGACTACCTGTCAAATCAATGAATGAAATCATTTTTGTTAAACAAGATTCGTACCGTCTTCGATATACGAGATGTATATCGGTCGATTTGATGCTTGACCACCGTCAGATTTAAAACCAAAACCACGAACATCCGTTGGCTTTTCAATGGATACTTCGTGAATTCTCGCTGGACCCTAATATTCAATAGTACAATTGAATTTAATTGAGCACATTCATTTGTTTTACTTTCGGTCGTTGTATTGTTGGACTTTCGGATTTCTTTCGATTTGAGATCGGTAATTGTTCGGTAGAGATATTTGTTTTTGTTGAATTCGATACATTGATTGTTGAAGATGAGGGTGGAGGTGGCGGAAGAGTAGGCCGAGGTTCATCAATTCTACGCAATAATCAATCAAAGTTCGAAAAAAATACGATTATGATACATAAATCGAAAATAATCCACATACGGTTTAACCGGTGTTTGTGGTGGAGAAGATTGAAAAGTCGATGCGGGAGTCGTTGGTTCACTATCAAGAAGATTCGAATTTAAACTTTGTTTACGTTTTTGTTCACGTTTTAAACGCCAATTTTCAACAGCCTAGAAAAAAAGGAAAGACAAACTTTTAATTTTTTTTCTCGTTCTTCGTACACATAAAAAACTCAATTAAAAAATATTTCTCATTTTCGACGCAAAAATATTGACGTGTTTCTTTTTCGATGAAACAATTTTAAAAAAAAGTTTTTTTGAACTGTGATAACGTGTAATTCGATCCTGCTACTGTTGTTCTCTATTAACATCAATCAGCGAGCGAATGCATACGAAACAAGGCCGTGAAAAGTTGGACTTCGAAAAAAAAAGCAAAAACCTACTTCTGAATAATCCTCATAAACTTCACTCTGTCTCGAACGTGCTGCTGAATAAGCAGCTATGCTACTCGTTGTAGCTCCAGTTGTTGTGGTTGATGATTTTCTTGGTGTTGCCGAACCTCTCATCATAATTAAGGTCGATTCAATGAAACGTTTAATTGATTTCGATTAGAGATATGAAGAATAAATGAGAACGATCCACAGTCATCATCATCATATAATTGAATGTAAGCCATAAGGCTACCATTTCATTTTGTATGTGTATGTTGTGTGTCTATGTGTGTATGTTGTGTATATATCTTCTTTCGTTTTCTTTTTTTTTCGTCGTTCGTCGTCTAAACTTGCTCCACTACAATTTTGGGCTTTTTTTGTTTTGTATTTGAGCAAGGTGCGTTGTGCATACCGGAGAGGAGAAGAAGAAGAAAGAATGTAACCTCTTTTTCTTTTTTTTTCGTCTTCTTCTTCTTCTTCTTCCTCTACTATTTGGACAGAACGAGAGAGTAATCGAGTTATGCGAACACACGTCTTTGATCCAATCTCGAATAAGAAACCAACAAAACGACTTTCTTCTCTCCCTCTCTCTCTCTCTCTCGCGTTCTCTTTAAACAACAACATTAATCACAAAGAGAACAATATTACGGAAAGAGCAATGTCTTTTGATAAAAAACAAATTTTGCCATTCGGTAGTGTTTTTCTTTTTCGATTTCAACATCGTTATTGAGTTGTGTTATTTTAACTTCTTATCGACTAAAAAACATTTTGCTATTCGAAAGAAGAAGAGAGAGAGAGAGAAAAAAAATGAATTACAAACGTAATCAACCATTCACTATTGATTTCTTACTATTTTCATCTTTAATCTCGATTGACAAAAGAAGAAGAAATAAAGTTCGTAAACGAATGATGACGCAAGATGCAAACCTTCTGGATTAGGTAACACCGTTCGTTGGCTTCCGTTTTGATGAAATACAAAAAATTAATTTAATTAAGTAAAATATTTGTTCGATTTTCGAAGATATTTACATGAGATCTCTCTAGTTTACTTAATAAAAAAAAAGCGAGGGAGAGAGAAAACGAAGAAGCAACCAGATAAGATGATAAATGTCTCATGGTGTCGATTTTCGAATAAACGTGAGATCATAAAAATTTCTAACATTTTTTATCTCGATACACACACACACGAAAGATAAATAACATTTTCGGATGTGTCGATTTGTGTTTCATTATTAGTAATCAATGAAATTCCATTTTCATCGACTTTTCGTTTTTTTTTGTTTTGTTGTTAAAATGAAGGTCAATTCTTTCTTTCTTGTTGAACGAAACAGACAAATTAAAGAACACTTTCAAGCTTTTTTCTTTTCTCTTTTAAAAGGCCTTGAACGTGTATAAATGAGAACTAAATACTTCGATAGATTGATGAAATTTTTATAGATTCTAATGGGTTTAAAGCAAAAGAAAACTAAGAAAATTTGAATATTTACCTGTGACCAATCGGTATCATCACCAACATTATGATGTTTAATTGCATTACTAGTTGAATTTGTCATTGGATTGAATTTTAAATTATCTTGTAAACGTTTTCTTGATTCAAGTAAATTTAATTGTTCTTGTGCACGTTCGATTAATTCATGATTTGGTTGTATTTTAACAAATTGTAATGGATCATTATTTAATTTATTTACATTTAATATCCCATTGAAATGTCGTGTCGGTATATTTGTCGTACTTGTTGCTAATTCATCAATAGATTGCGAACGTCCTTGACGATGAAGTGACGATGTTGAACCACCATTGCCATAGAATTTCGAACTACCTAATGACGTATAATCAGAATCAACTGAACCTTGATCACTATTATCGAATAGAAGAAAATGATTATTCGTTATTGTCGAATTGTTTGTTGAGATTGGAGAAAAACCATTTTGTTGTATTGTCGACATGATTGACGTAATCACATTATTATTATTTCGTGATCATCTGATGAACATATGAAAAGAAAAAGAGAGAGAGAGAGAAGAAAAACACATACATTCGATGTTATTTGAAATATTCAAGGATTATATTTGAACATATGTTTCGAAATTCGAATCTATTCGATCGTTTTTAACATAGTTCATCAACGAAATTTACGTTTCTCTTCTTACCTTATGTTATACTTATTCATTCTTTTGCTTCTTCAATCAAATGAGATGTATAACAAAAAAAAAAAGAAGAAGAAATGTTCATTGCTCCATATACATTTATTTATGATAAAAATCAACGTCATTATTAACGTTCTTGTTCGGTTAGATTTTTTTTTGAGTACGAATGAATATGCATATATGTACATATACAGATGCGGACCTCATAGACAACGACGATTCGATTTATTAGTAATAAGAAGAGAGAGAAAAAAAGTGAAACTGAAGGGAGACATTTACTCTCGTATCACAAAAATGCAAATCACAATCGATGCCTGATTGATTTCTTTATATTCGATATTGAAGAGCTGAGAGTAGAAGACGAAAGAAAAACGTTTCATTTAAATCAACGAAATTTGAGATAATCGAAAAACAAAGAGAGCATACACACGCACACACACAATCAGAATAAAAGCAGATGTCTAATACTACTTCAATGCCGTTTTGAAATACTTATGTTGACTGGTGACTGACGGTCAATGACACATCATAAATCATGATGTTGTGCTACACTCGACCTCTGTCCACTATTCTATTTTGACATATAACGAGAAAAGAAACAACTTACGAATGAAGAGAAGAGACGAGAGAAGAAGAAGAAAAGAATAGCATAGACAGACAACTAATTTCTTCATCTTCTTCTTCTTCTTCTTCTTCTTCTTCTTCTTCTTCTTCTTCGTCTAATCTGTCTAAAAGAATTGTGAACACGTTTTTTTTGTATCGAGTCTGTCTTTGTATTTATTATATTTCATTCACTATGAATGACAATTGTGCATGATTAAAAAAAACGAAAGTTTCATTGTCAGATACACCTACCTATGATAGTGTGTTGACTATTGATGATGCATGACATAGTTCTATAATTTTGTCTCCATTTTATATATATATAGCTATATCTAGAAAATGAGACAAGACAAGGATTTTTTTTGATTGTTCACCACCTTTCATGGACACTTTTTTTTTATTACTATCATCATTATCGTCATCGAACAAAATATTGAAAGCAAAACGAATAATATACGACGATAGAAGTATTTATTCAAAGATTGACTTGATTTTTTTCGTAAAATATCAACAAGAATTTATATCCATGAGATTAAAATCTTGATATAATCGTATACAAAATGTTTTTCTTGTTTTACTCATTAGTTATACATGTCAAATTACATGCTTGAAAAAGATGAATACATCTTTATATGTATATTTTTCTCTCTCTCTCTCTCGCTCGCTTGCTCTTTCTTTCGCGATCGTTAGACTCTATTTGTGTGTGTCACATCAATCTGATGTTCAATATACACGTGTACATTTACTCTCGCATTCAAAGGTCAGTCGAAACTCGGATGTATATACGCATGTTAGATAGAGAATTAGACCAAACGGCTAAGCAAACATTTCTCTATACATACATCATAGATTCAAGAAAAAAAAGAAGAAGACAAAGATGAACGGTTGAGTGCATGATTGCCTTGAAGAAACGATCAACAACAATAATAACAATAAAAATGTAGTTATCAAAGTTGAAATTGATGAATATACATACATATGTCAAATGATTAGTCGTTCATCAGAAATCAATCTACTATTGTTGATGATGATAATAAAAAGATCATTTATCTTTAATGTTGATAGGTTAACATGTATAACCGTTGTTTATTAAGTTCGTTCGTTTAAAGTGATCGAATAATCCGACTTCTAGCGTCCTCTCAAATACAAACTCGTTCGATTTTCTATTTTTATTTCTCAAGTACGATAGAATAAATCATTAAATATTCGCGTGACAAAACAATTTTGTTTCCTTTCGGTTGACAATTATACAATATCTCGTAATTGAAATGAAGGCAAAGAAAAAAATAAAACTTGTAGGTTGAAGGTTACTTTGATTGAAACTAATTAAACACGAGAATTTATTGAGTTTTCTTTTTCTCTTCTACATACTTCTTCTTTTTTTATATATCATAAATGATTACCAGATGATGAATCCATATATCAAATAATCTACTCTTCTAGAGTTTCTAATCATGGATAATGTCTGCAATTTAATCTGTATATTATAGTCTAGACTAATTATCTCATCGATTCGTTGTTTAAAAAAGAACTTCAATCGAATATTCTTGTATGCATATATACATATATGTGTATTTGTCAAACCATTCTAAAAATTTCTACCTGTTATATCGGTATCAAAATAAGAGCAAAAAAACGAGAGAGACAGAGAGAGAGAGAGAGAAAAAATGAATATGATATTGATAGAATACAAACACTATTTGACTTGTTATTCAGACAAACAGAGAAAGAGATGACACGAAAGTATTTTCAAACGAGAGGGACACTTTAGAAATTAGAAAAAGAAACAAACGAGAGACATGCATGAAAAATCACAGACTAGCGCAGAAGAAGAAGTAGAAAATTGACCTAAAAAACAGCTGATGTCTGTATATTTTTTAATACAAAAAGAAAACAAGAAGAATTTGGGTTTTTTTTCCTCTAGCCCGGATCATTGATATTTCGTTTAACAAAACCAAATCGTCGTCCGAATCGACGAAATTTTGATATGATTTCATCTTGCATTAATTTAAACGACATTGCCATAACAATCATGCCAAATAATAAAAATAGTGCGCACATAGCTGCTTTGCCTGCTTTCGATTCGGTCACTGTACCTTTGCCGGGTACGAGATCGCCGAAACCAATCGTCGTAAATGTAATAAAACAAAAATAAGCTCCATCAAGTACATGCCAATTTTCCCATTGAGCAAATAATAATGCACCCATGGCTATATACAAAGCAAGTACAGCTAATGTAGCTACGATCGGCACGTGACGTGAGTCTTCGGCTTCGGACTAAATCGAAAAGATGAATAATAAAAGACAACAAAATTTGACGTTTTTTTTTTTACATCAGTCTGTTCGAAACTTCGACGTGCTTGTTCTGGCAAACAATTTTTCAATCGACTACCGCAAACTAATCGATAGGTGCAATTGACCATTTTCGAATAACCAGAAATGAATGCATCGGCTAGAAGATCACCTGTATATGTTAAACACATGAACATCAACGGTATTCCAATCATTGCATAAATCTAAATTCAAATTGATTTTCAATCGAAATCAATCAGTTTTACTTTTACCATCGTTGCTATTTTGCCTTCAATTGTTTTCGGTGTTATATTTCCGTAGCCAATTGTTGTTATGACAGTTGCTGAATAAAGCATTGCACTAGCAAATGTCCAAACTTGTACTGTATTCTGTTCTTGTTCTTGTCCTTGTCCACTTCCGTATTGAGTTTTTTCTTCAGCACCAAAATAGTGTAATAGTTCATCATCGACATGATCTTTCCATAGTCTTTTTTCGACATCAATTTGCCAACCTATATTTTGTTCGTCGTGCCGTGAAAGACCACCGCGCCAGAGAGCATATTTCAATTCAAAAGTTTGATTTAAAACACGATTAAATTCTCGATGTGCATGCTTATATAAATTATCGACCAAATCTTGTCGATGACGTTGTTTCTGTTCTAAACGTTTCATTTCATATTTCGATTCAATAGCATCAAAGATCAATCCACCAAGAATAACATAACCAACCACAAGACCACCTGATACAAACAAAAAACACGAAGTCAATAGCATACATATGATTATTATTTGTAAAAAAAAAGAAAAGGAAAATAAGTCAATCTACCTAAGCCAAGTTGACTAAAAGCGACTTTTGAAACAGATCGTAGAGCATGTTGAAATTTTTCTTTTCGTGTTCGTTCAATTGATAAACTATCAGTAACTGATTTCGAACCCGATAGATTATCCCGTGAATCATCATTGAGTGTAGCATTGGGAGAGAGTAAACCTAATTATAAAATGAGTTTATGTCAAATTTGAATATGTTCTTTTCTTTTTTAGTTGTCTTTTATCATACGTTTATGTTTTCGTGCCGGTACTGGAATGTCTCCTTCTTCATCAAATGAAAGAATAGGTGCTTGCATACGTTCATATTTCGCATGACCTGGACGTGTTTGTGATGCATCAGCAGATCGATTAGGGAATTTGAGCTACAAAAAATATATATTTTTTTTTTGATTAAACAATCAAAAGGTCATATAATTAGATGTTAATTTCTGTTCCTTTTACTAGAAAAATAACAGCAGCTGCTAGTTAAATTAACACCTTGTAATGTATTATTAATATCCAATCGATTGTTAAAAAGAAAAACAACAATATCAAGTGCTTGATCATATCAAAAGAATGTTTGTTTTGCCTTTGAATTAATCTACCTAACAAAAGAGATGATACAATGAGTTGTATCATCAATTAAAGTTCTGTCAATGACGTTTTGTTATAACATGCGAACGCGAAAGAAACTGTCTTCGCTAATCGATTAGATATGACACATTTCAAACAAAACCTATATGCATACAAATAACTCTCTCGCAGTTTTTGTTCTCTCTTACATACTCTTCCTTTTTTTTATGATATTATACATACATAAAACTAAGCTAAAGAAATATAAATAATACTGTCGAAAACAGCCCGTCGATTCTATCAACATTCTAACGTTAATAAAAATGATCGATGAATGCAACTGTGGACAAGATAATATTTAATGCACTTGACCGTGTATCTCGGATAGAATATACGTATGTGTATATACTGTTGGTATATATACATATGAATAAGCAACAAAAAAAAATAGATGATCTTTCTACCTGAGTATTTTCATCATCGTTATTTTCACTATGATCACTATCAATCGTTTGAATTTCATCAAGACATCGATTTTGTGTTGAACGACGTTGTGGAGAAATAGGTGGATGAAGAGTTGGACTTTGTAAACTGGAGACACTTGGACGATGGGGTACTGCACTTGAAAGTCGCTTTACATGTAGCCTCGTGGCAATCATTGCATTGGACGAACGTAATCATAGTTTCATACGTTCACTATGATTATAGAGATGCTGAGTTTTTACCTCATGCGTTGTTGTATTAACCTCAATGATTATATTTGTTGAAATGACGATGAAAATAAGATACATGATAGGAAAATAGGGGGCAAAAAAGAGAGAGAGAGAGTAGAAAATTGGGAGAAAGATAGCTGGTAGAGAATGTTGAGTTGGTTTACTATGATGACGGCCGTAGGATAAGATGAAGATGATGATGATACATCGAAGCTATAGATAGATATGCGTGGAAATTCAATTAAAATCTTCGATTGTCTTTTCTCTTCTTCTTCTTTTTCTTCGTCTTGGTAGCCAAATTCGTATGTTTCTACAGAATTATATCAAGCTGATAGAATGTTTACTTATACGCGAGACATTTTGATATAAGCATTAAATTTTCTCTCGTTTTCTTGCTCTTTTGCCCCCCTCCTTCTTTCGTCTTAACTGTCATCTTAATTGTTGTCGAAAGTGACAAGAAAAGTCATGTGCAACTTCAACGACAACGTTTTCATGTGTATAGATAATAATCATTCAAGAGAAGATCTTACAGATCTTTTCGTCAAGTAAACACAAGTCGTCCATAGAATTGATTAAAAAGGTCATTAGGGAAGATTGAATAATTTATACAATTAACTAAATGTAGTTTTTCGTTTTCTTTTAATAATTATTTTTTAACTAAATTTCCGATTACGATGACAAAAAACGACGACAGGAAATTTTTACTACTTAAATAAATAATCAGTAGTTTTTTTTATTAATCTCGAGGCTATTTAATTGTATTTAATCTAATGCTGTACAAGAAAGAAAAGAAAAGGAGAAAAAAAACGATGAAGATAAGCATCGATGCATAGAGATCAGCTGTATCCAAAAGCATATGCGCATGAAAGATGCTTAATACGATGAAAAAGAAAAGAAAAAAAAGCGAATTCTCAATGAATAATCTTGTCACAGATAGCGCAATAGGATCTTTTCCGCTTGATCAAATGAAATCACTTTTTTTTTCTAAACATTGATTTGTTTTTCGTAGAAGAAAATTCGAATCTATTGACAATGAATAGGATTTTGTTTTTCTTTTCAAGTTCATTGAATCTGTTCATTCGAAATGACATGCATTCATTTCTGATATACAAAAGTTCAAGAAAAAGAAAAGAAAACCTACGGAAAATCAATTGAGATGTTTTTTTTCTTTTGTAAAATATGATTGATTATATTCGATAGAAATGAAAGGTAATTTAGTTTTGAATAGTCTTACTTTTTTCTGATGTTGACGCTTAGCATGGTGATGACCGAGCAGCATGGCGTTATTTATATGTAATGATACTCATTAGTTTCAAAGTCGAACATACTGATTTGTAATTTGATCTGCACTCTGTTATTAGTATATAGAAAAATATATGTTTAACGAATTCTTGCTGTTGTTATTTTTGATTATTGTCGTTGAGCAAATGACGTTTCTTCTCAGTTTCCAGTAATCATCATTTCATCATTTGGTAAAGTGTCTGTTGTCTTTTTCTTCTTCTTCTTCTTCTTCAACGTCGTCGTCGGCGTCGTTGTTTGTCGGGCTTTTTTTTGTCACTCAATCTACTTAGAAATGCTTTTTCATGCGTTCGTTCGTTCGTTCGTTCAATCGATCAATCGTTGCCGTTGTTCAATAGCCATTTGAACTATATGTGTATATGTATTCGTAATGTTTCAACTTGTTCGAGATCTCAATAAGTAAGTGGTTTCGGAAGAAAAGGACAAGACTGTGATTTAATACGATTTTGTCTAACGAATCAAGAAGACACAGTTAGCTAGTTAGCCGGTAGAATATATACAAACATTGTATATATTAGCACGCAAAAGAAGCGAGAATCAAGAGAGAGAGAGACCGAAAGAATTATGTTTGTATACGATGTAATAGAATAAATCCGTGAATACCAATTGAGTATATGAGAATTGTATTACTCTTGAAAATGATATAAAAATAACATCAGATGCAAATTCTTTGGTTCATAAGCTATAAATTTCTAATAATGAGAATAAGAATAGAACGACATGGAATGTCAGTGTGCGATTATTCGTTTGTATTAGAATAATATGATCTATGTTGGACAAATGAGTAGGCGTATTGTGAAAATAAATGTGTTCCTTATTGAGCAATTCAATCGACTTGATGACAAGGACGACTACAATTGATCAACTTATCAATAAAAGAAGGAAAAATAACGAATAATAATCATAATAAGAATAGTAGAAACATGTTATATATTCTCGTTCTTTTTCTTCTTCTTCTCCTCTATATTTTCTTTTAACAACAGATGACAAAGAAGAAATACTTGAACCATATTTTATGAACAGGTTATCAAAGAGAATATATGATTATTCATTTGAATTTTGATAGATCCGGCCAAGTTCATAAATATGACACGCAAAACATTTTAATGCTTTTCTTAATATTTAAAGAAATGACTCAACGAACTAATAGTTACAATAATTAGATAAATATAGTAATAAAAAACGAGAGAGAGAGAGAAAGAAAAGAACAAAGAGAACGAAATAGATGAAAACAATACTATTTTCTAATCTCTCTTTCTATTTATATATACAAGTTACATCTTTTTCTTTTTGAAAGAAAGAAGCCTGCTTCCGCTCTATGATTACTCTAACTCGATTAGAATATCGATCAACAGATCTTTTTTTAGTAAAATATTTATTTGAAGTTTTATTTTTACTTTTTTCGTCTCACCTGTTTCCACTGATAGACATGTATTAATTCTAATAATCGTTTCATAGACAAATATAGAATAGATATATCATCTGGCGATTTCTTTTTCTTGGCGATATATATACGAATAATGGTAAAGTTTAGACAAACAACTACCTTTCTATTAGCATTGACTTGTAAGAGATAAGTTTTGACTGATGCCATATTGTACTTGTTCTTTCTGATGAACTAACTAACTAACTTTTAAAAACAAACATTTTTAATCGTACATTCGCTTGTCATTTACTCCGAGAAAATTAGATCAATATTGACAAAAGGAAATCGTTGAATGTATTTCTCTTTTTTTTTCTTGTTACCTGTTGTTTATTATCATGAGTATGATGTAGTCGATGTCTTCGAACATGAAAAAACCGTTCTAACGATTCTCGTCCATGGTATACACGTAAACGATGACGACGCGAATGAGCTTTCTTATTATCATGTTCATTTGTTGTATCTTGACTTGTTGAATTGTCATTTCGATGTTCACGTCGCCAACGGAATATATGAAACATATTGTAAATATTTTCTTAATTGAGAGTAGTATCTATGTGTATGATACAATGTAAGAAGAAGAAAAAATAATGTTTATTGTCAAATGTCGCTTGAACAAACAATAACAGTCAAATGAATGACTGATAAGAAAGCCGAATAAACTCGAACGATTGAATAGAATATAAACATCAATCAACTGCAAGTATTATTATCATTTCCTTTCGCGAATATAGTTTTTTTTTTTTATTAATGAAAATAGGCGTATCAAATGACGGTAGAGAGCGAGAGAGAGAGAGACTGGGATAGGAGACCAGAGAGGAAATGAAGACGAAGAAGAAAGCAAAAAGAAAACGCATCTTTAGAAAATCAAGCCACGGGACGAATATGCTCTTTTTACGTGTCATATACTTATTGATCGACATGCTAGCGACCTTTTTTTTAACACTCGGAAAAAAGATGTACATTTATGCCCAATATTGTTAAGATTATATGAAGAGACTTAGCAAAATCTATCATCAATGGCAAAAGCGCGAACAGAAGTCGAGTGTTGTTATCACAACATATAAAGGGAAAACCGACAGCAACAGACACACTTTATGCCCAATAATCGTCATCGTGTGTATACCCAAACGATTCAAGAGTATTGTTCTGTATCAAGGATAACAGTCAATTGTCACAGATATAATGATTTACATAATTAGAGATAGTATAGAAAATGAAAAGAAGAAGAAAAAAACATATTCCCATGACACAAATATCCTTATTTTGACTTTTTGATAGTAGAGTTCTTCAATGTCATAGTGTAGCTGTCCGTTTGTTTCCAAATAGAAAATCGAAAATATGAAATTTCCTTTTGCAATGGATACTAATTGTCTGTTGACATTGACAATTACAAATCTATCGTATGATATCAATTCTTTAATGAAATCTTTCATTTGATATGATAACGAAAAAACGAAAGCATTCTTTGATTTATTTTATTTATAATATTAATACGATTATTTTTGTTGCCGTTACTACTGTCGTTGAAGAAAATTTCTTCCACTATGCTTTTCTCAAACGTCTTTATTTCTAACTTCTATACTATTACATTTTCTTTCGAAGGAAAAGGAAGTTATCAATCCCAAGAAGAAACCTCATTCCATTAGTTATTGATAATTAAATATGAAAAATAACAGAAAGAAAACAAAAACGAAACGCTGACAGATTTATATATATATATATATATATATATCTAAATATACCTTTATAGTTTCATCTGTTGGTAAATTCGATTGATATCGTCCAATGATCGGTAACAAGCTTTTCTGTCGTGCTAAACGTTCACGATAAGATTTTCGATGTTCTGATGAGAGTAATTTCCATGGATAGAAATACATTGTCAAATCAAGAAGTCAATAGATATCAAAGATCGATCTTCGATTATAAAGTGATCTTTGATTAAAGGTGAAAATAACAATACAAAAGTACAATGACATGTGTGGTCTTCGTTCTGTTTGCTTATTTAGGAGACAACTGACTCATATTTTCTTGTTTCTTCTCAATCAATGTATATTGTCATTGATGATTTGTTTATTTTCTTTTCCCTATTCATTCACTTCACTTAAGTAATTGATTGTTCGCGTATCTATACCAGATATATACGCATAAACGAAGACTTTCAACATCTTTTTTCCCCCCTTTCTTCTAAATATCTTAAGAAATTCGATACTATCAGTGAATCTGATTTAAAATAAGAGTAGTAATATGCAGCTTACCCCTTGAACAAATGGTAGAAATCCCCAAACAGGACTTTTAAAACGCGTTGCTGTTGGCGTATGATGTTCTCGCCGTACGGCAACGGCTGTTGGATTTGTAAGTGACGGTGATACGCTGTCATGTTGTGGATGTGGTTTCGAATGAATACGAACGAGATGCATATTAGAATAATAATAATAAGTATATAATTAATAGATAACAAAAAAGAATTGTTCAAGTGCAACTATCACTAACCATGTAGATTCTCACAAATGAATCGAAGACATTGAAGAGAAAACTAAGAGAAAAGAGGAGGGAGAAAAAAAGGAATTGGAAAAGTGCTTAGACAAACACACAACAAAGCCATCAATAATCTATTTGGTTTTATTTATTGAATTTCCTGTATGCGTGTGTGTGTGTGTGCGCATGTGTGTACGGGCGGCTTGTCCTTCTTTGCCGTTGTCTCCTGGTATGATTAGTCAAGATGACTAAATAATAACATGACAATCTTTGCTTGTTTCTTGTTTAAAAATAATCAAACGTATCGAATTAATTTCAAAAAACAAAATAAATCTACAGTAAACGAAAAGCCAATGAATTGATTTTGTTTTAAGATGCTAGGAAGTGCGCATTCGTTCGTCGTCTTCTTCTTCTTTTTCTTTCTAATGTATCCATAAAATGCAAATTGAGAAAAATAGTATTAATAGTCAGTGAATGAAAATGCATGCTAACTAATGACGATTATATTCCATCTTCGTCAATATTAGTTGACAACATGTTTTCGATAGTTTATATGAAATGATAGATACAATTTTTTCTATATACTCGATCGCAGTTATCATGATAGAAATAATTGTTGTAAATGATTAACTAACTTCATTTTAGCAATTAAATGATAGAAGATGATATAGAAGAAGAAGAAAAAAACGACAACTATCTGATCATTTTAATAGAAAGAAAAATCTTCTTTCCTGTGCGTTCGATAGTTTTCTTTCGCTTGTGTTATCGTAGAGAACGATTCTGGCGGAAATCAATAAACAATCATAATCATCCTGTTTTTATCGAATTTTTTACATTCGAAAAGAGAAAACTATATATCTATATCCATACATACATTCATTCATGATTGTCAATGGGAAAAAAATGCTGTTGATCATGTCAACTTTCCTTCTGTTTTCAATATAATTCAATTTGAATTGTTCAAATTTGCTAAATTCTTAGAAAAAAGTTTCTTTTTTAGAATTCGATTGTAGTTTATCATGCAATTCAATTTGTAAATATGCAAGTTTAGATCATTTTCTATAATTCGCATTCATATAATGTGCTAATTATTTTTCATGCTAATATACTAGACTCCAATGATCATCTGTTTTCTTTTGTTTGCTTCCTTCGGTTACATCATTATCTCTTACTGTTTTTTTTCTATAACTATAACGAGAGATATCGAACAACATATCATGATTCTATGTTAGTCTTTGTCCCTGTTGATTCATTCATTGGTTATAGCCGCTGAAAATGTTTGCTATAACTGACATAATCTTAGCAATTATGCGTTCCTTTTTCTTATTATGTGTTACATATACATGCGTACATACATATATCACTAAAGAAAACTTCTAACTCGATGTTCATTGATACTGGACATATCGTTCTTTCCTTTTCTTTTCCTCCTACGGATCAGTAATATGACATCTTGATAGATGTTTGTTCAACAGTACGAGTCGGCCATTTTCTTGTTCTTCTTTTTTTATTTTCAGAAGTTCTCACGATGTATACAACACGATTGATTGTTACTCCTAACTATGGTAATCGTTTTCGAACAAATTCATCATCATCATCATCAGTATCATCATCAAGCTATCCGAATGGGCGATTTCGTACGACATTAATTATCATACCGAACACGAATCGCAAACGTTTTATTCAATCGATTGAAATTCAATGCGGAAATTTCAATAATTCTCAAACATATTTAACTAAATCATCTTCACCAAATCGTACAACAAGCGATGTATTCAGTGCTGATGAATCCATATGCGAATATTATCCATTGGCACCAATACCTCTCACAAGTGACCCGTATTTCGATGTTCGATATCGTCTTCTTGCAAAATCAAATCGATTTGCATCGACTTTACGCGATGAAACAGATTACGATGACAATGATAGTTTCTACAATTCATCAATCGGTTACTATCCGAGAAAACCAAAATATTGAACTATCATTTTGTCGTGTCTTGCTTTGCTTTTTGGCATGCTTAACAGTTTGTTTTTCGTCTTATTTACCATAAAAAAAATGAAATATATACAGACGTAATCAAGCTTGTTGTTTTACGCGCTGCGCAATTTCTTAGATAGAAAATGAAAATAATTCGCATGTGTGTTTGTTTGTTATGCGGAAAATGTCTATTTATTCGAATAAAAAATGAATGCCAATGATTTCTACTTTAAATATGTGGAAGATAAAAAGAGTGATAAAGAAACAAGAAGAAAAAAGGTTAATGTCTTGTAAAAAGGAAATATTTTGTTGCATATTGTGGTTTTAAACATTTGGAGCGAGTAGTTTACGAATAACTGGATCATTTTTACATCTAATTGAAAAACGAAAAAAACAAAACCTTGAAGCAAAGGAAACAATCGAAATGACTTTTTATTTACCCAGCAATGAATTCTTGTTTGCTTAATTTCTTGTCGCCACCAACATCGAGTTTGCCAATGATTTCTTGAGCACGATGTTTTGGTTCTTTATCACCTTTACGATCAGTTTCACCAACGAGATCGTACTAAAAGAAAAAAAAATGTCAAGCATATTTCATTTCTGTTGATTAAGAATTAAATTTCAATATGTACCATAGCTGTGATCAATTTTGTTAATTCTTTTTGATCGATTTGTCCATCGTTCGAAATATCATACATATCGAAGGCAACACTAAGTCGATCATCAATATCTCCTTGACTTGTTGCCGAAATAGCTAAGAGAAATTCATCGAAATCAATGCTACCATCATGATTGGCATCGAATGTATCGAAAGCAAATCTAGAAGGATCGAATATTTTTATGTTTCTTTGGCCTCGAAAAAAAAACGAACACAAAATCAAATATTTACTTGCAGAAGTTGTCTGCTTTGCCATTGGGATAGAATTGTTTGTAAACTTCGGTGAATTTCTTTTTATCGAGTTTACCATTTGGACAATCACGAAGAAATCCCTATGATTCGAATAGAAGAAAAACACACATTCACTAAGAAAATAAGCATGTCCTTGATTTCACGAACTGCGTGCCATTCACGAATTTCTATATTTAGAAAGAAAAGCAAACATTAGGAATCACATTTACTCATCGAACAATTACCTTTTTCGCTGTATTTTGTGTTTGCTTTGAGCATAGCAATTTCTAAAAAAAACGATTGACTTCGGTTTGAATAAATGAAGACGATGGCACAAATTATTACGTTTGGCTGTCAATTCAGTTGAGGAAGCTCCTTTATTTTGTTTGTTACCCATTTGGAATAATTAAAATTGAAAGTAAGAAATATAATCTACAGTAGAGAAAAATGGAAGAAACTGTTAATTTTGAATGTTCGTTGATATTGTTGTTGTTGTTGTTGTTATTGTTTGTATGCGAACGAATTTCTCGATCGTATTTATAGAATGAAATAAGGAGAAAAAAAGAGAGAGAAAGAGAAAGAATGCTGCGAATTTAATAGATTTTTATGTGCGTATGGTGAATAAAACAAAAGAAGAAGAAGAAGAAGAAGAAACGCGAATAAACGAAAGAAAGAAAAGAAAAGAAAAGTAAATAGTAGAAGTCCAAAGGAATAGAAGAAAAGCTTGTTTAGAATTAATCATTGTTTAACAATGGCGTCTGATTCATGTCGATATCAGAAACCTTTCTTTCATGATACATCGAGAAGAAGAAGAAGGAGAAGAAGAAAAAAAACGAGAATTATATGACTTTTATCGATATATACTCGATGCGTGTAATTTTTTCCTCTCTTGAAAAAAGTAAAATAAAGAATGTATTTTATGCACACCCACCCACTCGAAAACTACTTCTTCGACTCTCTCCCTGACAGAATTTTTCTTATCGTTCCACTTTCCTGCGAAAAAAAATAGTGAAGACTTTGACATTAAATGTTTGTTTAAAGCAACCTACTAAAAGTAATGAAAGAAATATTGAATTACTTCGAACATTATTCATATAGGCAACGACCGTAGCACTTTATGAGCTCGAGCTCGTCATAAGAATACGTGCAAATAGAAGTGCTATTTAGGACGAAAACATCCACTGCTTAATAGCTTTGTCTCAGTCAACAAGAATGAGATAGCAGTTTATTGCTTTTTTCTCGAGTAAGACACTTGGTATCAACTGGATATATGCATATTCGGATGAATCACATGTGTAGTTTTGACGAGAGAATACAGAACAAATACATCGACGATATGGCGGTTTTCTTTCTGTTCTCCTCTCGTTTAGATATTCAAATAGAAGGCTTTGTAATTAATCAATAAAATTTTATTACACCTTAAACTAGGACATACAACTAGAAAAAAAAACGAGGGATTTTCGTTCTCCAATATTTGTTAGTGTGCTGCTTCAACTAACTGAATCTTGTTTATTTAGTTAAATTCGAATAAAATAAAAAATAAATTTCTAAACATTAGGAGCAAGTAATTGACGAATAACGGGATCAGATTTACATCTAAAAAAAGAGGTTTTTTTTTAAATTCAATCGTATTTATCTTACCCAGCAATAAATTCTGCTTTAGTTAATTTCTTATCACCAGATACATCAAGTTTAGCTATAATTTCAGCAGCTTTTTTCTTTGGATCACGATCACCTTTACGATCAGTTTCACCAACAAGATCATACTAAAGACAAAAAAAAACAAATTCTTTTCTTTTAAATAAACACAAACTCACCATAGCAGAAATTAAATTGGCTAATTCTTTTTGATCAACTTGTCCATCATTTGAAATATCATAACTAAATAAATGTACGTACAAATGAGAAAACCAACGATATTCCTTTTGAAACTTACAGATCAAATGCAACGGCAAGACGATCATCAAGATCTCCTTGACTTGTTGCTGAAATAGCTAGAAGAAATTCTTCGAAATTAATCGAACCATCATTGTTTTGATCGAATGTTGAAAAAGCATATCTAATTAATTATAAATCAATATTAACGAAAAGAATAAGAAAAATATCGGCTGGTATTTACTTGCAATAACTGTCGGCTTTACCATTGGGATAGAATTGTTTGTAGATTTCGACGAATTTCTTTTTATCAAGTTTACCAGTTGGACAATCTTTAATGAAACCCTATTGTACAATGCAAATAGAGAAACAAGCATTTCAAATATTCTAAATTCATACTGCATGCCAATCACGAATTTCTGCACATGAAAGAAAGAAAAACGAACTTCGAGAACAAACATCGATAATTACACTAAATTACCTTTGTCTGAGTATTTCGTATTGGCTTTAAGTAAAGCAATTTCTAAAGAGAAATCGAAAGTCAATTTATTTAACTAAAATATTCAATTGAAAATGAAAACAAACGTTTTTCAGTAAGATCAGTTGAAACTGGTTGTTTAGCTTGTTTATTACCCATATTTGTTTTTGCACTAAAAAAATATCTAAAACAAATTTCGATATGCGATGATGATTGTATGGGATATGTCTATGTTTTTTTGCGTTTATAAACTAAAATAAAGTAGATACAGGTAAATATCTAAGCATATATACGTTGTTTTGTCGAATGTGATTCATTGCGTGAATATAATTGTTGTCATTCAAATGAAACTATTTGTCGATAATATTTGATGAGTGAGCTAGATAACGTGCTTATTATGGCGCATTTGATAAATATCATTTCAAATAAATAAATTCACGATTTACAAACGAACAGAAACTGACTTTTTTTTTTATTAAGAACAAAAATATAAACGACACAAAGCACCAAGAAGAAGAAGAAGAAGAAAAAAGAACACATAAAAAAGTTCGATAAATCCCGTTAAAAATATGATCTATTTAAAATAGACGAGATTCACTAAGAAAAAGATCGAGAAACCTTTTTTTTATCTAAATTTATTTATAACAACTAAAGAAAATCAACCGTTCAATCACTTATGGTATCATTCGTTTCGATGAAAATAATGTTTGATTATCATCATCATCGGAATCACTTGCTGATCGATGTTTCGGAACTAAAGTTTTTCGACCATTCATTCGACCAATAACTGGTGAATCATGTTCGTCTTGAACCAATGGTTCATAACGTTGAAAACCAGAACGTGAACTAATCGTCGATGTTTGACAACAACGTAAATAAATAACAATACCAGCAAATATAATTGCAAGAACTAAAGCTTTAAACGAAAAACGAAATAGATTCATTTTATTTGAATATCGACTAACCAAATATGCCACTAATGAGAAGAAATAATGTACGATGAAGAACAAAATCCTTCGCTTTATGATAAAATAATTGAACCTTCGATGATACATTTGAATGTTCATTTTCATTGACAAAATCTTGACGTTTTAGACGAAATTCAATATAAGTTGATGATTGACTTGTAACTAAAACATTCTCTTTTGTTTCTGATTGGTATCTACTCAAAAAAATAGAATCAAATGAAAGTTTAGTCAACTTCTTTGGGCAAATCATTTACCCAGCCCGTTCTACAGTTATATGATAAACACCTGGTGTTATAATTCGGAAGAAATCTCCATCACGATATGTCGTTACATTATGATGAATACCATGAACATGTATAACAACGCCTGATAGTGGTACTTTCGTTTTTGAATCAAATACAAAACCTCGAATACCATGTACAACCTAAACAATTCGATTCGATTCAATCATATTTACTTTTTTTTTCTATTCCTAGCTCATACTTGTGTCATGAATGCCAATAAAGCACCCTTATTATCATCCCAATAGGATTTCAAATCTTTTTCTTCAGGATATTTATTACAACCTAATTCAATTGTCACTTCCATATCTGATGTATAGGCATATGTCCAATCTTGCATGCCACCTTCGATAACATACCAAGCCGCACCATTCGTAATACCCTTATTGAATTTAACACAAGCATTGCCTTTCGACATGGTTGGATGAGCCTTTTAAGAAGAAATAATTTTAAGAAAACTTAAAAATAAATTTGATTTACATGCGAATAAGCTTTGGCGAGCATTTGAAATGTTCGATCATCGGGTGATTTACTTTCGTGTTCTTTGGAATCTTTAACTCGATTATCATAAGGATAGTTAGCAACAAGTGCACCACCGTGTAAATTTCCGGAAAGAACAAATGGATAGACCATTGACCAATGCATAGCAGCACGAACTTCAGGTTCAAGTTCATGTTTAGATTCGTCGTTTGTTTGTTTCGGAACAATAACATCTATTTTCTCTTGAAAATATTCGAGATCAACATGTGGAAAATTTCGATTCAAATCAATTTTATGCGCATTCAAACGTCCAAGACCTTGAGCATGAACATTTTGTGCATATTCATATTCGAAACCATCGGGATTCAATGATGGCATAATATGAATACGAACATTATTGACAAGTTGTGTAATATAATCATGTTTACCATAGTTAATACATAGATATTCAATAAAAAGTAATAAACATTCTCGTCCAACACTTTCATCGCCATGAATATTGGCAATATATTTCATTTCAGGTTCGCCAGCTTCATGAATCAATGGTTGATCGCTGATGATCATAACCCAGAGATCACGTTGTTCACGACTTTTACCAATTGTATATAGACTTGTTATATTTGGATATTTTTTATTTAAATCTTTAAGTTTGTCAACCATGGATTGATAATTATGATAATGAAATTGTTCAGTTGGTTCACGAAATGTTTGAAGAATTGTTTGCCGAGAATCATGCATTAATTTCTCAGCATAATCAGATAAAAAATTATAGATATCATTGATAGATGAGACATTATTTACTGCAGCAGATGATTCAGGATTAGCACGTTGCAATTGAAAATCAAGACGAAGTGCCTAAATAAAGAAAATAAATTTTCCAATTAAATATGTTTTTGTCATACATTAGTTGAGTTCTCATTTGTCACACGAATATTATATTTTGTTTGAGGTAAATAACCTGAAGCTGTTACAGTTATATTATGTAAACCAGGTAATAATAATCGCCAATAGGCACCATGTTTAACACTTCGAATAGGATGAAGAATACCTTCGACTTGTATCAATGCACCTGAAATACCTGTTCGTGTTTCGGCATCACGAATAATACCTTTGATACCAAGATGACTCTATTCAAATCAAACAAAAATCTTTTCATTGAAAACAAAAACAAATCTCTACCATTTCCATATAGGTAAGTAATGCTTCTCGATTATTATCCCATTCTTTGCCTAATGTTCCATCATTTGCCGATGGATATTTACAACAGCTTAATTCCAATGTTATTTCAAATGCATTACTATGTAAATAATTGAAATCTTGCATGCCACCTGGTACATCATACCATTTGGCGCCGTTGGTTATTCCATCTTGAAATTCGCCAGCACAACCACCTTGTTTACTCATAACTAAATGTTTTTTAGCATAAATTCGAGCTAAATATCGAAAGAGAGAATCATCCGGTGATTCACCATAGGTATTATCAGTATGATACATTGTTTCATCGTATGGATACGAAGCAACAAGTGAACCACCATGTAAATTGGCACTGAGAACGAAATTTTCTTTTAAAATCCATTTCATAATAGCAATCGTTTCTGGTTGTCGACCGTAGAACATATCGACTATTGTACCATTATTCAATTGTTTAAGTGGTGAATATTGTGATGGAAAATCACGATTGAGATCAACATTTCTCATATTACCTCGGCCAAACATACTTTGACTATCGCATAGGCCTTCTTGAGACTTTTCAAATCCATCCTAATCGAAAGAAATTCTTTTTTTCAAAAAAAAAATCTCTATTGATTTTCATCTTACCGGATTCATACTCGGCATAATATAAATATCTGTTGTTGCCAAGAGTCGATTAACACGTGCGTCTGATTTTGCATTCAATAATAAATAATAAGTTAAAGCAAGTAGTAATTCTCTGCCAACAGTTTCATCTCCGTGCATATTAGCAATCCATTTAAATTTAGGCTTTAAAAGAAGATTTTCATCGATTTCTTTGTCATCATCAGTAGTGACAATTGGCGATGTCACATGCATAGCAAGTAAACTTCGACCAGTAAAACTTTTGCCAATTTCTAAAACTTCAGCTAAATTGGAATAATTATGTGACCATTGCTGTAAGAGATTATCAAGTTCAGTATAATGATGATAATTTTGTAAAAGATTATAGACAGCTGTATCTTTTTCAACTTGTAATGGTGACGAACGTTGAGCAGATATTATCGATGAGACAGAGAAAATCGAGATTAGAAACAGACAAAGAGATGACAAATTTATATACATTTTCATCTAGAAACGAAAGAAAAAAGTCTGTTCGAATACTTTTTTTTATTCTCATAAAACTATACGAGTTTCTTTTCAATCAAGCATTTTTACAAATACGAGAAAAAAAAACAAACCTTACAGATACTTCCTCCCCTTCTATTTGATAAAATGAAACCTAAGAACCAGTATCTATCCTTGAAATGTGCTTCTCAAATTGATAAATTAGTTGCTGAAAGATGAATGTCATGCGATAATATATTTCAACGAAACTAACTTTCGAAAACAAAATCTCGATGAATGATAAAGCAAAATAGAATAATGTGTTTAGTCAATATGAAATTCGTTTTACTAGAAATCGAACAATCGAAATGTTAGACCGACTGAAAGGAATGAAGAATCGGACTAAAATTATATTGGCCAACTATTAAATTCGCATTGATTGTAGTGACATTTTTTTCAAATATACTCTTTTCGTTGAAAATTCTTTCTGAAATTCCGAACAGTCGTTGTAAAAAATTTTTTAAATGAAAATTCATCGATTTATTCCAATGAATTATCTGATTGGAGAATAGTGAGCTATTGAAAATGGCAGACAGAATATGATATAGAGTAACAGTAAAACGAATAAACAATACATCGAATGCAAAACAAAAATCTCAATAATTTTTTCCCCCAAAATTTGTATTTGCTTATTTTAGATTAATATTTCGTTGTTTTTTGTTTTTGTTCATATATTCATATGGGCAAACATCGACATAAAAAATCGTTTTATGATGTCGATGAAGATGAATTAGAATCATCTCGTAGACATCGACATCATCATCATCATCATCACCGTCGTCGACATTCAACTGATAAACATCATGAAACTAAACAACGTGTTCCATCATTCAATAATAGTAAACTTGATGATGATCAAGCTGCTCTACAATCTCCACCACATAAACGACAACGATCATCATCACCATCGAGAATTTTATCACAACTTATTGAAGATCCCGTCTTTCTAACTAATGCCGGATCAAAAGCGAAAGAATTCGCCGAAACAGCTCGACAATTACTCGCTAAACCTGATCTCGACGCAACAACACAGCAAATTATTTGCGCAATGGCACAAGTAAACAATCATTTCCTTTGCACATACGCGTTCTCGCAAAGATTATCTCTTTTTTTTTAAATAGGCTGCAGTTAATGTCAGTAAACGACTTAGTTCATCATCAACGGATCAGTATGTTGATGATTTGAGTATAACAAATAGTACAACTTATTCATCATCTACACTTCTTTCACCAACATTATCAAATACAAGTAGTTCATCAACATCAACAACACCTCAACAACAACAATCTCATTCGAATTGTTCACGTGAAGAAACGAAAACTCCATGTGAACCCGAAGATAATGAAGATATTCTTATTAAACAAATGATTGAACGTGCTATGAAATTAACACAACAAGGCGATACACGACATGCACAACATCTATTAGGATTGATACATGAAAAAGTATCGAATAAACGAAAACGAACAACGATTATGAATAGTAACGAGAGTGAAAAATGTTCGAATTCATCATCAAATGATTTCTATTCATTACCAACAATATCAAATGAATATTCAGAAAGTTATAACTATACGAATATTCCAACGACATCGCCTTCCGATACTGAACAATCGGTATGTTGAAATCAATTTTCAAAAAGAAAAAAAAAACTATATGTAAATTCATTGATTTAGAATGATTTACAGAATACATCTTGTTTTACATATCCACCAGCACCACCTCTTCCTCCGCCATTACCTCCTCCTCCATTGCCTGAATCTGATTCAGATGTATCAGCACCACCTCCACCACCACCACCATCATCCATTCCAGTGCCACCTATTGAACAAGTACAAGAACTTCTATCGAATCCATCCGAAGTTCAAGATATTCTCAAGAAATTATTTGGTGTCAATGAACATCCAAAAGTTTCTCCTCCTGAAGAATATCAACTTCAATCTCAACTAACAACACCAATGTTATTACCACATACTCCAGTTTATCCATCTTCACGAGCTAAACCACCATCAACCGATCCACCACCGTACAATTCTTCCATTGCTTTACTACAAGGTAATCGACGAAATCTACCGCCATTACAAACACCGGATCGATGTTTTTCATCGTCGAATAATAAATCTCATAAATCAACAACACATCGAACCTTTTCATCAACTGTTGCTACTGCTGTTGCTGCTACTACTCCGTCTACAACTTTGAATAGTGCTATGCCTTTACTAGTAAATTCGGCTCCACCTCTGATGAAAGTCAATCCAACTTTTTCATCGATATCTCATCCAATAGAAACTGTTCCATCACGTTGGTCGCTTCCACATGATCAACAACGTCATTATCATCCGTTCTGGTGTGCAACATGTGCACTCGGATTTCCTCATCAGATTGCCTATCAAGAACATTTACGTAGTCATATACCTGTAAGAAATTTTTTCTAGATACATTATTCTTTTAGTTTTGATTCTGGCTGATGTATTTTCATATAGTGTAATGTACCTGGTTGTTCATACACAGCATCAGAAGCACTTGTTCGAATACATCATCAAAATGTAAAGAACACAGTCAAATGTCTAGTTGATAAAAGGAAAATCTTTCGTGCATGTGTTTAGATTCATGAAAATAATCCACGAAATCGTTCATTACATCAATTACGTCCTACATTTCACTCTCAACAATCATTAGAACAACCGTGGCCATTAATGCGAATGTAAATATTTCAATATGGTCAACAGAAATCAATGTGTGCTTTCGTAGATATGATTAGAATCATATCTAATTTCTAGTTCATGTGATAGATATGTTACTTTCGATGATGGTGATACATAAAATAATTAAAAAGAAATGGTATGTCGTCGTCATATTAAAATGCGTCTGTTTTTCCTTTCTTTTCTATCCGGTTGTTATTGATATACCTTTGATTTGTTGTTTAAATCAGTGTTTGTTTTCTTTTTCTTTTTGTTCGTTTTTGCTATTTTTGTTCATGATGATCAGCATTGTGTATTTTAGCGTTATTATAATGTTTCAGTTTTCTTCTCTTGTATTCTGTTATTGTCCTTTTGTTTTTATGTTCTATTTTTTTTTGCCAACAAATGATTCATCACTTCATTGATTGTTGTTTTCTCTGAATTGCGCGTAGAGAAAAAAATAACGAAAACACTGAAGAAAAAAAAAAGAAATTCAGCGTTCGACGTTTAACGTCGATTTCTATTTGTATCTCTCTGATTTATTCATGATTGAGTTATTTGACAAAAAAAGAAAAAGGGATTATTCAGATTGATTATTGTTTTTATTTATTTTATAGTGTTTTTCTTTTTTCAATTAAGAATTTTAGCATTTATTTTAGAAATACTTTTACAGTAGATCCTTACCCTATAAATTGAATGAAAAAGTCAGATAAAGAGTTATCTCCCTTCAGAATTTGAAATCTATAGATTTTCGAGTCATTATCTTTATTAGAGTAAAAGTTAAACTGAATATGACATTTTATTTTGAGGAGATTCATAGTAATTGAAATCTGCAGAAAATGTTTCCTTTTTAAAGGAATATCATACGGATGTCATTTCTCATTTGGTAGAGAATATAAAGCTGTACATCTTTGAAACATTGGATATGGTTATCAAAAGAAGTTCATTGATCACGTGCCATAAACCTTTCTCTTTTCGTTTTCCTTCATATCGTTGATTTTCTCTGATTGTTTTCAAATTTCTGTATCTTTTCTATAATATGTGTTAAATTAACGAATTTTTGAAAAACATCTTCACTATTTTTTTTTATTTTGTTTAGACAATGGCAAAAGTGTTGTGACAAACAGTACGTAAGTAATTATTATTTCTATGCAATGAATTCTTTGAAATAGTACGATATGCGAAAAATTCAATTGAAAATTCCTTTTAGATATAAAATATGCTTGCCAAAAGAATTTTATCTTTTTCATTACCATCAGCTAAACATCTTCTTATTCGACAACTTGCTTCAACAGCAACAACAGAAAGTCTCGTTAAAGTTTCTTCAAGTGATAACAATCAAATATGTCGAATTTCATTGAATAATCCACGTCAACGAAATATTCTTTCACTTGCTATGATCAATGATCTAATCAAAGCAATTGATGATAATGAAAAATCTTCGCGTGTACTCGTTTTAACAGCTGGTGATCAAACAGTATTTAGTTCGGGTCATAGTTTGAAAGAATTAGCAGAACTTAGCAAAACTAAAGCTTGTTCAACAGTATTTGATCGTTGTACAGAACTGATGTTAAAGTATTAGAAATCTCGGAAAATATTTTGATTTAATCATATTTTCTTTGAAGAATTCGTCAATTATCTATTCCAGTTATTGCTGAAGTCTATGGTCTTGCTGCTGCAGCAGGTTGTCAGCTAGTAGCTAGTTGTGATATTGTAGTTGCAGGTGAAAATGCTTCATTTTCTGTTCCCGGTGTTAAACATGGGTAAATAATTATTAGTCTAATTCAACTAACTAACGAAAATTCATTTGATTAGATTATTTTGTATAACTCCAGCAGTTGCTGTTCGTCGTTCGATAACTAATCCAAAATTATCATCTCTAATGTTATTTACTGGCGAGCCAATATCGGCTAAGGAAGCTTATGATCATGGTCTTGTTAGTCGTGTTGTTGGTCAAAATGATTTAGAACGTGAAACAAATAAAATAGCTCAACAAATTTGTGCTAATAGTCGACCAGTTGTTGCAGTTGGAAAGAAATATTTACAATTACAAGATGCTAAAGATGATCTCATTAGTGATTATCAAATTGCAACACGTGGAATGATTGAAAATCTTGAATTAAAAGATACACAACATGGTTTAGAATCATTTATTAAAAAAACACGTCCAACATGGACACATAATGACGACAAAATTTAAACTAAAGACTTTTTCATATTTATAAAAACACATCCACACACACACACATATGTTTTCTTTGATTTTTAATTACTAGTTAAACCAGACCGATAGTTTTGTTAGTTTGTATAAATAAATAAATTAAAAACAAGATTTAATATCAACTTTATGATTAAATCGTCAAATTTTGAAGAATTTCTTGAATAGATTTAACATTTGGATCATCAGAACCGTTCAATTGTTCATAAATCTGTTTAGCTTTAGTGTAGTTATCTTTTGCTTGTTGAATATCATTCAAATGTTGACAAACTAAACCAATATTACTATATAATTTTGCTAATAATGGCGACATATTTGATTGAAGTTTTAATCGTTTATCTAATGCTGTTCGAAAGTAACCTAATGCAAGATGATATTCTTCGAGATTAGCATAAACAATACCTATATTCGAATATAAAGTAGTACGTTGTTCTTCATCAATAGACTGATAATGTTTATTCATAATCGATAATGAACGATAGTAATATGAAAGTTCATCTCGAAAATTAGTTTGTTTTTCATGAATAAGAGCTATATTAATATAACACCATATTAATTTCGTACAATCATCACCTAAACGATTTCTGTACAATTGTACAAGTTCATTATATGAATCCAAAGCTTCTGGTAATTGTTGTTTAAACGAATAGATTTTCCCTAAATTTGAATAAATTTCAGTAAGATATGTATGATCATTTGATTGTTTTTGTTTGTTTAAATCAAGTGATTTTTGATACCATTCAAGACTTTTATCCAAATCATTTCGTTCAAATGCAATAGATCCTAGACCATGATAGTAACGACAACGTTTTAAATCATCATCTGCTAATTTATTCAGACATGTTTGAAAGATGGGTTCAATATGATTGAAAGGAACTGGTTTATCAAGTACTTTTCCTAAATCAGATAGAAATTGGCCAAATACAATGAGATCTATTCCATCAGATGAACTCATATATTTCATTTTGATTTGTTCACAGGCTATTTGATTTGTATTCGTTGTGTCAGCTGCACATAATGTTAATTTAATATTAATTAAATCATTTGATTCTTCGACAATATCAGTTAGTTTAAATAATGATCCGATTAAGAATAAAACATCATTTTCATCATTTATCGAACTAAATGGACCAATTTTGGCAAATGGTTTAACACCTGCTAACTTAGGGTTTGCTTCAACAGTGAATACGACACGTTTTGCATTGTTAGAATCTTGCTTTGCTATTGATTGAGATGCTTTGCTACGATCTGTATTTGCTAAGAAGAAATATTTCACGGCAATAATTTGATCTTTTGATTTTTTCAAATACGACCATTGTTCATTTGAGATAATTTCATATCGATAGACTTCAATAGTCGAATTGCACATATGGTTTTGCAATAGATTTTGAATATCATTTATAAAAAATCGACACATTAACATTGATTCAATTGAATGATAAATAAAAATTATTTCAAGAAATCGCTGAATAAACGGACATTCATAAAGCCATTTGATAGCTTCATTAGGTGTATAAGTATTTTCAAAATGTTTAATAAAATCTGCAGTTTCACTGCTATTTCTATATGTATCTTTATACAAACAAATAAAATCATCTTTGGCTGATGTTTCCATTCGAATAAATGGTATAACTTGAAAACAACCATCTGAAATCATATATGATGCATCAACATCATAAATTGGTAAAACACATTGCTGCTGAGATTGTTCCTCTTCTAAGTTTCTTTCAGGTTCAGAAGACGGATTATTAACAATAGATTCTGTAGTCGTTTCATTCGATGTATTGACAACAGTAGAATCAGTACTAATATTTAAATCCATTCGAAGTGCTATTTCAAGAGCAGACAAATCAATAAACGTTCCTTTTACCTGAAATAACAAAATGATTTTATTTTTATGTTGTTTATCAGTATAAATAAATATCACAGCAATACTTTCTTATAGTTTTTAATCCATTCATCATCAGTTGGTTTTTCTGCATAAAGTATATAAATCTTACTAACTCGTGTCGATGATTCGATTTTTGGAACTAACTGTTTTCCAAGTTCATTATTAATAATCAAAATAATCATCGATGTATCATTATTTGAAGATTTCGAAAATTCAATCCATTCATTTTCATCTCGAAGTCTAGTAAAATTACGATCGATACGATGAAAGCAATTCTCAGCAGATGTACAATATTCCGTTTCATGCGATGAATTATCGAGCCAAACAAGAGACATTTTTTGAAATTATTAAACTGTCAACATTCATTGTTTCTACATAAATATGTCGAAAGTTTTGTTGGAAAAAAACGTCATGTTGGAGGTTTGTTTTTTCCTTTTCTTTTCTTTTGGATGATTTACGAAAAATAAAAAACACTTTTCTGAGGGCAGACGTAGACAAACATATAAATGTGTGTTTCAACGAATAAGCTATTTTGATGCAAAAGAACGACATATTTCTATATGGCATGAACTCCCTGTGCCATTTTTTCGGAAATAGCAACATTCTTTCGAATCAAATATCCTATGTATGAATAATATCTGGGATTAGATAATGCTTTTTCGCCGACAAAAATACGTGCCCTAGCATAGTTATTAATTTGCATTTTCTCATACAGAAAAACAATTTGTTTCTTCTATATTGAAAGCAAGAAAAAAACGATTACCACTTACCGTTATTATTATGTTTGAAAGACGAGAAATTATATGAAGTTAATCCAACGTATTTATGACTAAATTGCTGATGATCTTAAATAAAAAGGTAAAAAACACATCAGGTATGCGTTTATTTATAGGTTATGCTCAATTAGATTTTTTCGATCGAGTTATAATTCAGTGTGAAAAGAACGCAAAATGTTTCGAAATAGAATCGAAATATCAACATCAATTAGAGTCATGCGTGTAAATCGTGACCGAACCTTTCTATATACTGTCATTCGTGATTTTCGATCGGATGACCATGGAAATTCGTTAAGATTCACCGAGTATTGCTCTCGATTAACGCAATTAGACAATTTGAATAGACTTAATGGCACTATTGTAGAATAAGTTTTGTCTAGATTCGATTTGCTTAGAATTGCTTGATTTTCTGTTGTTTGAGAATGATGAACACATTTATCCGATGATATATCATTTGATTCAACACTGATGATTGTATTATCAAAGTCTAAATTCGATATTCGAGATGATTCATAGAATTTGAGTAAATTATTATTTCGATTCAAATATATATTCGATGAAGTTTTGTAATCATACAATAATTGTTCAGAAAGATCAACATTTTCATTTGTATTGTTTTCAATCCGTTGATCAAACTAAAATTCATTTAGAAAATGTTCCTGTTATTCTTTTTCTTATTAAATAGAAAGGGACTATAGTGCTATATTTATCTTTGAAAATAATTAATATAATTGATACTTTCATTCAGAGATAGCATTTACCTACGCGTTTTCTTTTAGAGAATAATATTTAATAACTACAGCTTTTCGTGGAAAACATAATATCCATGGTTCACTATATTTTACTCTCATAGACAAGCATTCAAGGACTATGTTCCTTTCTTACATTTTCTGCAAACAATAAATTTGATAGTGTTTTGTCAATATAGTTAAGGTAAAGTGAGATTGTATACTTGATAATCTTAACTGACTTGTATGTATATATTTCTCATAGCCTTGCAGATATTGATTATTTATCCTCAAGGTTTCATTTCGTTTTTTTGCGAATGAAACTAATTAGTCTATTATAACAGTTACATTTTCTATAATATGTAGAAAATAGACCGCAAATTTCTCGCTTTCTTTCATCGAAATTTGTACTTAGAAAAATATTTCCTATACACAACAAAAAATGATTAATCACAAGCGATTCTGAAGACTTAATAAGTTTTATTTTAAGAATCAAATTTCTATGCACAACATGAACATTGCTATGGTTTTATTTTTAATGAATTTTTTTAAATAATACAAACGCCTACTCGCATCGTTTTGATTAGACATTCATCTAACAAGAAAAGGTTTGTCTTTTATAGGTATGAAAATCATTTGCATGATATTCGCTTGTATTTTTAGAAAACTGATCTTCGTATGCTAGCTTAAGACTTAGTTTGAGAAAAACTTGAATTACCGTTTTCGTCTGCCTCTTGAAGTGACTCATTCTATTAGAATGTTCTTGTGATGCAGACATCTTTTGTTGAATATAAGTATTGAGTTGTTGAATAAAACGTCGAGCAGCTTTTATTTGTTTATCATTCATATAATCTACATGACGTTCAACGCAATATACAGGTTTTATGGCGTATTTATTTCTAGCATAGGTTGGTTGAGAATCAAGAAAATGGCTAAGAGATTTTTGCTTCTGTTTATTCGATAGGAACCTTTGATCATAAAAACAGTTTTCAATCGATGATGTAGAAGAAATGTTTTTTGATCCAATGCATGACCTTCCAAGAACATATTTTATTAACCTTTCATTATCATTTCGTGCATCAAATTTCATTTGTTTCGTTTTGAATGAATGAAATGATTGTAAGTTGCACTTTTCATTCGCAATAAATTGCTGAAATGATATTTCTTCTTCGAGAAAAATTGGTAATCTTTTTACTGATTGTATTGCAATAGTTTGAACATTATCAATAGGTAAAGCTATTTTTCGCTCGCACATTGATTAAATTATTAAAGAGGAAAAAAATTTGAGAAGAACATATTATTATTTTATTCATTTAATAGAAAAAAGCATTTCCATCTTCATATTAGGCGCTATGAATAATTTCTATGCAGATTATATTTAATTTGAGTTTATACCGTCGAGAAATTTTTATATATTTATCATGATAACTCGTGATAGTATAGAAATACGAAATATTTAGAAGTAACAACGTAGGTGCATTTTGATATACAGAAAATAAACAAACTTTGTCCTTCACATAGCTTGATGATGCGAAAATGGGTGTTTTCTTCTGATTCGTCAATTTTCTATTGGCCCGATATGTGATCTAAGTGCACGTAAATGCTAAAATACGAGCAAAAAATTTATGCTTATTTTCTAACCAAATTGAATGCTTTTGCGAATACAAAATATCTTTACGAAATTTCCACCAATAGATAATTACAATCATTCGTGTTCTATCATATCGATCTTTTTGTTTCTCCATACTATTAGGCAGCTTTTCATGCGTTAAATGCAATCTTCAGTCAAGTGTGACTTTGTTAACACTAACGCGAATACGTACAGATATTTATGAATAGATTGTATTCGATCATGCTCTCGAAAAATAAAATAGCTTTTTATTTTTTATGACTAGGATTTTATATCGATATTTTTTTTACATTCATAACAAGCGTTAAAATCTACACCTGATCGTTTCACTGTTATTATTAAGCTGTTTTATAGTAGCATACTAAACGGAAACTCTGTAAGTATTCTAAGTATAAACTATCTGCGCATTTTATTTTACTGCGCAATTGACGCTAAGGCTGATTGTCCTAGTCTCGATTAGCTATAAAAAAAACCCTTGTATTTTTTCATCGGTTTTTCATTTTTATTATTTATTTCCAGTTTTATTCATTTTATAATTATTCGGCTAAATGCGGCATCAATCAATGATATAGATATAGGATAGCCGGAATCACTCCAAACTTATATCCAAAAAGAGCCCTATCCGGTCAGACCAAAAATGTCAAAAACGCGTGTAAACGCTGTAAAAGTTTTAGTCTTTTTTGGATGCTACTTGCGGCTCCCGATGATACACGCGAAACAGCCGAAGAAATCAAGCGTGTACACGTGTTTTTGACAAATCTTGTCTGTTTGGGTAGTATTGTATACGTATACATATACGTATATGCAGTAGGGCTTGACGGTTCGCATAGTCAGACTATCCAGAGGGCAAGAGGAGACAATTGGGGTCGTTGAAAAAACTCTGAGATACACTAAACATTTACTCCTCCTCCATCGACGAACTACGTATGCGAAGAAAAGAAAAGAGGCAATTACATCTATCTTTGAAAATTTTTCGCTTTCGTTCGTCTACGTATATGACTCATCATATAGTAATGCCTTTTGCGATGTAGAAGTCGCTAAAACTAACTGCGTAATTGCAGCATCCAAAGCTATCAGCTGATATTTCGTTGGATCACTATCTAAGAATTCTTTTTTATTTTCCTAAAACTAATAAATCTACGAAAACCATGACTAAAAGCATAATTGTTAAAACCCAAAAGTGAGGTCTATTGGGCCACGCCGAAGGCGACATCTACAATGAACTACGCAATTTGCTATAAAGTTTATAAGAAATAGCATCGTGCTTGGAAACCACACTGTATACGTAGAGATATCTCATTTTTATGCCGTCAATATTGTAGTATAGTACTAATTCAAAATATATTATGTTCCTTTATAATGTCCTTTTGCGGAATGCTACAGGGGGGGGGGCATAATATATTCTTCCATTTTGGTAATGCTAAGTTTTATATTTCATGAAAAATAGAGATAATTAGACCGTAGATATTGACACCTTTCTGCAAATGTAGCAGTCAGATCGAATGATTTTCATGAAGTAAAATTTAATACTTTTATTATTTCTAATATAATGTAACATGAATTCTATTATATGAAATACATCGTGCATAATTAATACTTGAGCCATATAGTATGTCATTTATCAGAATCCTGGGGTAATCATGAGACTAAAGCGTTTCATGACTGACACGAGCTACTTAAAAAGACTTTTCCTCTTTTATGATAATAATTAGTACTTTTTTCAATACTCCAATTATAGAAATATATTTAGAAAAAACAGTTAGTCGTTCTTAAAAACATATTACTTATGCAATGACAACATATAAATGCAAATTTTGTAGTATATAGGTAGATCTCTGTAGTCTTACGATATCTTACGCAAATATTTAAATAGAAAGAAATATCGGCATAGTATTGAAATTGTAGAGCAAAAGACATGCGCAATTCACATCTTATCGAAAAACAATAAAAAACACTAGAGGCAAGGCAACCGTTTAAATGTAATCAAAATTTATGCATACTTAGTAAATGCTAAGTAAATATTGGTTTCTGTGCTCCGAAAAAACGGTAACAAAACAGAGAGAAACAAAGACCGTGAACGTTCGTTGCCTTAGAAAGAAAGAAAATTAATGGTTGCACTTTCGAGAATGGTTGATGATAAAATTACTATGATTGAAGTGCCCTATCGTCATCACAGTTGCTTTGCATGCAACAAAAATTAATTTATGCATGTGTGTATATATATATATAAGACTATAGAAAAGCTTTTATCGTTTTAAAAACACTGCTATAAACAGTATTCTTTACTTTTGACTGTTGTTTTTCTCTCAAAAGCCGTACATGTGTCAATAGTAACAGAATGCTGTGTAAACGTTTTCGCTAACACATATCGACATTACAATGTCTGACTGATTAACGCTATTTATTTAATGAGTGTATTCATTTCTGAATAGGAAAAATAAGAGCAGAAGTGATCATTTATAGTTGTTATAGCATATATTTGTATAGCCATACTGCGAAATAAATGTACAGAGAAATGTAGAGAACTGAAGTAATAAATGTGCGCTTGTATATCATTTTTAAGTCATAAATCAAGATATGACCTTCAATTTTAATCTGTTTATTGCGTATACACGATTGCATGTAATAAAAAACAGCAACGCATTCACACATCTTAAAGATAAGGAGGTAAACTATACTTTCTTACGATTCTTGTCATAAATTTCTTATCTTTTTTATTTCATTACTTTTTACCTACTTTATTATGGTACAGAAAGCTTCTGATAAAGCTCGACAGTAAATTTCGCTATATTCTTCGTACTTTTTTTTTAATGAGATCAGTTCTTTTGATGGTGAGAGTAACAGATTTTATCCTACAGATTTTACATTAAAATCTCATACGTTTCTGCGAACGGATATTACACTAATTTAGAGGAAATTAAACTATTTTATAGTATAATTATGTAGTATTATGAATACGAAAGCTTATTTTCCGCTCGTTTCTGATGAAGTATTTACTTTGTTATATATATGAGAGTTTGCACGTTTTTCATAATTGCTTCTATATTTTCCGCAATAATATAACACAACTTAGAATTAATATATTTTTTTATTTCATAAACATATTAGAGTCGTATGATAGTTAAACTTGACCAACATCATCTATGAACTCCAGCACTTTTTCTATCATACCTTTTTCGTTTTTCGCATTATATAGGTCCCAAACATGGAAGATACTGACTGTGGTAGCTTATAGTATTTAGCGATCATACTAATAAACAAAATAAAATAAACTATAGACTTCAGCTGTAGTATGTGAAATGAAGTGACTATCATACGCGAACAGCAATAGTAGATGAGTATTCGCCAAAAAATATTTCCTGTAACTATGAGCCGGTATAACATTAGCTAGCACGTTATCATCGTCACGAATGGTATTATACTCTATTATGTATTCCTGTATAGTCATTATGACGAAAATTGCAGGAAATGCATAGCATATAGGTATCAATATCAAGAGCAGCAAATATACAAGATAGGTTGGTATTCAATGGAAGAAAACAACTAGGTAAAGATGGCAGTCGATTCAGGTATATACATAGTGCATATCGACTTGAGAAGTTGATGCCATTTCTATGTATTTCATACATAGCCTCATATTGTTAATTAGCTATGTCAACAGTAGAAAAGATCACTGGTTAGTAATTTATATAATATCTTTGTTTATCTGCATAAATATACGATTTCTAGAGCTTTCTCTCTATTTTATTTGGCAAGGAACGACAAGCTGAAGAACATAGTTTGTTCGCTTTTTCTATCGCTCAATATATATAGGCTCTTATTCGCTTATCTATCTTTTTCTCTATTATATTTACCCGTCCGCGCGTTTATTTATTTCTATCTGCGCAATTCATGAGTTCTGCGCGACAAGCTTCCTTCGCTTTACTGTTCTGTCTTGCTTTTCTTTCGCATACACGCTGTTCTTCTTTTTTTCTTTTACTATTTCTTTCTTTTCTTTCTTTTTTTGCACCACATAGCATATACGACATTCATAGTATAGCTTTATGTATCTAGGAGAGTATATGAATTCTTCTCTTATTCTTCTGTTTTTTTTGTTCTTCAAATGTGTGTAGGCATGTATTGTTTGCAAAGATTATTTGCTGTTAGGTATGTCGCTAGCGTCGCATGTTTTTATGTAGAAATTCATTGTTTTCATCGGAATATATTTGCATATATTATCTTGTATTTTAGATTGTCTGTATTTCTTCCACATTAGATGAATTCATATAGTTATTTCAATTTATAATCGGATATTCCTTCCACGAAAAGATATTTGTTCAGTACGAATTTTTATTATATTATACATAAATTTCGTTTACATTTTATATATTTCTTAGTAGAATTCTTATCATGATTAAAAGCGAACGATTCAGAGATAACGATCAATTGAAACAGATTGCAAGCATAGGTTTAGTGCCATCTTTTTCAGTACGGCCATCTATCTCTCAACCACCACCGCCACCAATAGTCATTCCACAACGATCACTTGATCCACATGCAATCGACATATCATCTATCAAGGGCCAATTCGCATGGGAAAAAATTCCACATGGCGACACCTACGTTCCAGTAATTTTTCGGTAAGTAAATATTATTTTTATTTTATCATTCAGTGCCGAAAGATTAAAATAAAAAACGTATAGGCTTTTTTCTAACACAGACGAACAAATCATATAGACATAATATTTTTTAAAAAATCATTGAAGACTTTAAATCGTTCGTTTCGAACATTAGTTAAGTAGTAATCAACAGAATGCACGCCGCAGACATCTCATTGTAAACACATATGAAAATAAATAGGCCAAAAAAAGTATTTTTAGGGTGTTTAAAAATCATTTTAATAAGTATTCTTTTCGTTCTTTGCACAGCTATACAAAATTATAGTGTGTGCACAAGAAGAGCTCATGTTTCTAATCATAAACTCAATGTAATGTTTTCGTGATCATCTAGTCACATATTGTGTTTCTTATTATCTATAGCTTATATTGAAATCGTTGTTTTTCTTTTCTTTTTAATTTGAATATAGTATATTTGAATATAAAAAACGCTTCGAACTAAGAGTACAGCAGCTGCGAAATATGATATAAATAATACGTAGTATTTATTGATAATAAATATTTGCGAAGCTATTATCAAAATTAGGGCAATAGAAGATAGATTGCGTATATTCATACAAAACATATTCTTGAAAAACTAAATGATACCGTAAACATATTTTTAGTATATCTAAGGAAAGACTATAATTATCAGGAAATTACTTTCGAAATGCCAAAAGTGATATCTAGATGAGAAAGTTGTTTTTAGCAGCTATGTCAATCAAAAAATAGTTTTAATTTGATAAAGTATAAGATTATTCGAAGTTCATGGTGTTCTGAACTTTCGTTAGTCTTTTTGAGAATGGAAATAATTTGGTCTGAATATCGTTAATTATAATTGTTTTACAAATTTCTGATTATAGTTAGTTTTATAATCTGGACTACTGAAGTCATGTGCAGGTAGCTATGTTAGAATTGAATTAAAAAGTGTCATGACAATGTATTAGTGAACAGTCAGTTAAGATTCGAAAAGTTCTGATTACGATTTCTGTTTATTTTATGCATTCGTTTTGCTTCTTATAAAATAATATGAAAAGTAATTTGAGACTAAGCCGTACAATGATGATACTCATATAACTTCGTATATATGAATGAAGCTCTACAATATAGTAATGAAATCATAATTCTGAATAAAAAATAGAGAGAAAGTTAACTATTTTTTTACTATTATTATAGCGATACGAAGAAATATTTCTGTGTTAACATGTTGCATAAAGTGTTACCTGAGTATCCCGAAGATATCTTGCGTCGTTCATTAAATTATCAATATCGAAAATCTATTGATTTATTTACTGCAACACCAAGCGAAGTTGAATTACTAAATCGAATCAATGTTCGACATGCTCATTGGGCTTATTCTCGACATCCATTCAATTCTGAGACTGAACTCGTATCTGCTGCGGACTTTCTTCCATTTTATGAACATCTTCAATTATTTCTCAAATCATCATCTATACCACGAGCATCATCCGTTGGTTCATCGAAACAAATTCTCCCACAAGCTCAAAAATCCTCACAGAATTCGGCCGATTTTGCCGTTAATATGCGAAATGCCAATCGTCGAAATTCATCGATAGCAATTCCTATGCGACAGCAAACAGTCAATGACTTATCTCGTAATAATAGCTACTCAGTTGCACAGTCTAATGTACAATCATCACTCAATTTTCTTCCACCGACAACATCAAACTATAATATTCCACCGATAGAATTTGCTCGACAAGCTTTACAACAAGAACTATCATCGGTGCCATCTCGACAACCTATTGCAACAACATCAACAACACCAAGTCTAATAAATGGATCGGAATCTCCGATATCTTCTGCAGCAGCATCATCAACAACACGTACGAATAGTCGAAAATCATCGGTCGAATCATTAGAACAACAAAGACTACCAGTACGAAAACAATCTATATCAATGAATTCAATATCTAAATCCAGTCATCCGTACAATGGTTGGTTACAAATCAATAAACTCTACACACCATTCATATCCACCGATCCATCCAATCATCAATTATATCGAATTCCTGTTAGTCTTCTATCATTCTATGATCTTCTCAAATATCCATCATCGGATAATCAAATGACAGACATGGAACAAACACTTGTTACATCACATGAAATCAAACTTATCAATGAACTTTGTTTAAAACAAAATATAAAACCATTTGCAATCGATACTAAACTCATTAGTCTTGCGACATTCTATCGTTACTATTCAGCTAATGCACTTTTCATTAAAGAATTGCCATTAAACAATCCTAAAAGTATGATTTGCAAGGATTGGTCATCAATTGTTCAAATGCATGGAGGTATCTATCGTTTGCGAAATATAACAACATTACAAGAACAAACAGTGCCATTTATTGGCAAGAATCTAGTGAAAATCTTTCAACTTTCACCTCAATGTTTATCATCAGCATTAATAACAACGCCAACATCATCGGAACTTGAATTTATTCAATTAATTCTTTTCTTTTGCAATATACCGATTAATTTACATCATGTGAAATTAATCGATATCGAAACTGTACAAAAAGAATACACTGTCGATTTAATACTTCTCTACAATGATAAATTTCCATCAAATGTTCTTAGCTATCAACAACAACAAAGTAGTCGATCGTCGAGTTCACAAGAACATATCAATCAATCACAAACATCCGCAGCTGCAAATACAGTAATCAACGAAAATCTGAGATTTTGATTCTTTCAAATTTTCTTCTAGTTTGCTGAATCGACACCACCGCCATCGCCTCGATCTTCTCCAACAAATCATATTCAATCACAAATTCCATTAAATTCATCTCTTATGCCTTCTTCATCATCATCAACAGCGTCGCCCAATCGTTTTCAAAAAATGATCACTTTTCGTGGCCATGAATTAACAGCATATATTTGTTCGGGTTTAGAATCGACTAATCAACGAGAATGCGTATCTGTGAGAGATCTTTGCAATATACTCTATCCAAATTCATTGATAGCCGATAAACTCGAAACCAAACTACTTCGTTTATTACGAACAAAAAATATCAATCGATTTCGACCACAAAGTCAACAAGCTCTTAGTTTCACTCGTTTAGTTGATATCAAAGATATAAATACACATTGGAATTTTATTCTACAAGAAATGGGCTTATCATCATCATCATCATCGCCATCATCATCTAGTAAATTTCAAATAATCATTTTTCGAATCAATAGATTTTTCTTCTTCTTTTTAAGATGCTAGCGATGTCGATAATAATCAAAATATATCTTTACCAATGGCGAGTACAACAACAACAACAACGATGGATAATGATAAATCTGCAAGTCCACGTACAAGTGTGCTAATTGAGAAACCAATTGAAAGTGATAAAAATGGCAAACGATCATCAGAGAGAGATATGGAAACAGACAATACGTCTACGATGGTACAAGTCGATAAACGTACACGTCTATCGAGTGAAAATCAAGTTGAACAACCAACAGTGGATAAGACGATCATTGTGGAGTTCAACGACAATGATGGTCATGATGTTCAAATAAGAGAGATGGATACGAGTGATGATAATAGTAGTAGTAGTCGAAGTCTATCGACAGAACTGCCGAAAAAACCGGTGGCAATGAACGGAAGTGTACCGAAGAGAAATAATACCAAACCAAAAAAGAGACTTATTCAACGAAAAAACAAGCCTATGAGTACTAAACCAATGGTATCATCTCAAAATACAACAAATATACCGGCTAAAAAGAAAATTCGACTTGTTCGAAAACGACCAACACCACGTCTACGATCTAGTGAACAAAAACAGCTAGCTGCTTGGGTGAAAAAATACAATATTGAAGAATGTTTTGTTCATTTGGACTGCTGCGATACGATTTATGATGTTCGACGCATTTGAATTTTTGATTGTTTTCCTTTGTGTGGATAATATGTGTCCGCTAAATAGATCTACAACGTCTTACGAGACGTCAACATGCAAATTCTGCAGATTGTTGTTCTTCTCTTTCTTCAAAATGTAAATATTTGATTGCCTCATTCTTTTCAAATTTCTTTATTATTATCTTCAATTTGCAAGTAAAAACGCAAACACTACGCAAAAAGTTCATTTTGTTTGTATTCTCTAAAAAAAACATGTTAAATCTGTTGAGATTTCAAATAGAGACTACCGAACAAACAAAACAGCTATTCAAATTTGCAAAAAAAAAACTACGTATATTGTTTATTGTTGTCATTGTTTTTTTTCTCTCTCATTTTCTTCTATTTCCTATCTATTGATAAACTGATTTCTCCACAAAAAAGAAAATAAAACTACGAAATTATAAATCATTTCGATTAGCCATATTTCGCTATGTGTAATGCTATAAAAAGCATTATCGAAAGCAACAAAAACATGTTTACTAAAATACGAATATTTAATTATGAGAATATCATGCGCGAAACATTAATCCAACATTCATGCTCAAGTGTCTGAAACACTTAAGCGACAATTTTAATTGAAAATCAACGGTAAGACGTAGGTTTCACTATCTAAGTTCTATTATATAAGCTTTTGTAATCTAAAAGATGAAATTTATTTTATGCACTTTTCCATTTATAGTTTTCAATTTTGAATAGTTCTTCTTATCACGCTTACGGTTAATTAAATTGCTTGACAATTAATAATTATTATTATCACATATGAAGAATAGAAAATGAGTTTCATCATTCATAAAAAAAGAACTAGAAATCATGCATTGTTGATATGCAAGAATATCATATGTGAAGAAAATGAAAATGAAATTTATTTTTGTTTTTCTTTACTTTACTTATCATTTATGATATAATGAGATATTTTATGAAGCATATAGTGATTGCGTGCATTTTTTTCTTCTGTTCATGTCTTGAAAATGAATTTTGAATAATTACTCTTGAGATTTATCTTCTACTTTCGATTAATCATTATTCGATAACATCAACAACACATGAAAAAAGTATTTTATTTGCATTGTTCAACATAATCAGATATAATCATCGAGAAAAAGAGACATTCCATACGATAATGAGAATTGATGTCCTTCTAAACAAGGATTTTTCTCGTCGTCCAAGAAGAAAATCAATCGATATCTTTCTATTTTCTACTCAATCGCGTCGATGATCTTTCAAATAAATCAACTCAATGAGAATAAGTCATTTCTTTTTTTTTTCTGTTGTTTTCTTCTATTTTTTTTTTGTCTTTGTGTGTAAGCACATAATTAAACACCTGCAACAATCCTTACGTCATTCGATTCTTTTCATGTATGAAACTATGATCGATATCCTGCTGAATGATTGACCACATGGTGACCAAAATAAATTTGCAATGCTCATTGTTCATTTACATAATGAAATTAAATAGATTTATATGCATAGTATAGACTAAGTGCGCCAAATGTAGACAGTATAGTTTTTTTTTGGTTGAACTATCTGTCGTTTTTCTTTTGCTTCTTTTCTTTCTCGATTTTGTGCACAGAGGGAAATTGATTCCCTATGCCTTGAAGCGTATAGTAGAAAGAAAAAGATATTCTTCAAATAAAAAAAGAAGAAATGATATTCTATCAAAATGAACAAGTGGTCTAGCAATTTTCTTTTTTCTTCTCTTCTTTTTCTGCTACTATTAATATCGTTATATTATTATTATTATTTTGAGTTGTTGTAGAGAAGAGAGAATAGAAGGAAAGAGAAAAACTGTTCATGGTCTTTCGTAATTGTAGTTAAAGAGAAAAGAAAACTAATACTACTATTCAACGGATCGTCTTTCTTTGTTTCACTAACAAAACGAGAGAAAGAGAACAAGACAAACTAGTATTTCTCTTCTATCGTCTCGTTTATCTCTTTTCTATCTTTCTTTCCCTCTCTTTTTTTCTTCTAACCGTTAGTTCTACGAGTGACAATCACGATTATTGTTGTTATCGGTGGTGGGGTAATTATTCATTAATAAATCTGTATAGATCAATATGAAACTAACCGAATCGTTTTACTACGAACAAACACGTGGTCAATGTGGCCGTAAATTACTTCGTGAAATAGCCGATGATCAACAAACAAAGATTCGTTTTTATGCTTATGAAAGTTGGCCCAAACCAGCATTGATTTCACATTGGACTGTTAAAACAGTCTGGTGGTCAAAAACAAAGTGTCAAATTATCGAACGATTAGGCCATCGAACAAGTATCACTAAGTATGCTTTTGTTTTCTCATCTTTCGTCTAATGCACTTTACTAATTTTCAATGTGATTATATAATGAACGAACGATGTAACCACGATCTTTTTTTTTCTTCTCTTACTATCCTATGAATTAAGATAATGTTCTTTAAAGGACGTCTTTTTCTTTGTCTTTTGATGAATACAAAAAGAAAAACAGTTATATAGTTCTAATGAGTGTAATTGAGCATTTAATCGTACGGTTGGACCTTCTAATACGTTGATGATTTCCATCTGTATATGTATGTATGTCATGTAAAGATATATAATTAGTTGTGCTAGTCGACATTGTATGTGTGACAGGCAACATACGTGTATATTACATCGGTGAGAATAGGACGAGGTCAAATCCTTCTTTTTTTTCTTTCCCCTGTGTCTTATATTTACGTATATCTAATGACAGTAATATAGTACAAAAGAATTTTAAGGATAATCATCAATTTTCATTCAAGTACAAATATGATTAACTGACACAACGTGTTCTATTGATAAAAAGACGAAGACAAAGATTTTCTTCGACGAGCATAGTATTTGCTTGACGAACGTTTATTTGAACAACAGCAAATAGAAAAAAAAGAAAAAGAAAATGATCAACAACGGAATAGATGTTCGTCAATATGTCTTCGTCGTCGTCGATAGTTAATCGAATTAGAAGCGAACATGTGCAGATTTTTTTCTGCTTGATGACTAATTGAATTCGTCTTGTAATTGTTCATGTTCGTGTATTCCGAATGAAAAGGAAATAAGACTAATGTTCATATTTAAAATTGACTAGTTGATTTCATGTTAGAAGAAAATTACTCGCCGGAAATAGACATTAGCATGATGTGAATGAGAAAATATCTTATAAATTAGTTAATATTATCAAATATACGAATGATTTCAATTGTTTTACATTTGCAATGATGTACTATGTTGTATAATAGTTTTTGATGAAGGACATTATTGACTGTCAGTTGAATGACAAATGATCACATAGATCGACTTGATTGACTAGTTATGTATTTTATCTGTGGAATATTAACTTCGAGAAACAAAAGCTATGCAAATAAGAAATCTTTAGTTTTGTTCTAATAGAATAATAATAATTAATTAAGTTCCTGTATGTTTTTTTTTCTTTCTTTCTTAGGGGTCATATGAAATGTTTGGGTAACGGTCGATTCGAAATTACTGGACAATTTTCACGTCAAACAGATTCATATTTTCGTCTCGTTCTATCTTCACAAGTCACAGACGACGATATAACTGATCGATATATTCTATCAGGAGATCTCGAACTCGGTGATACAAAAGAAACAATGCAACAAAGTCACTTTGCCGTTGTTAAATTCGAACAAAAACAAAATCAACAAATACATATATTCAATGATTATTATATCAAAGCACGTCGTTTCTTCTTACTTGGTTGTGTATAATAATTATTAAACAAACCAAAAACTAATATTCAATGATTTTTCGTTGTCTTTTTCTTCTGTCAATTCAATCTGACAGTCTTTTACAGTGTTATCCGAAACCTCTAGTCATTATTTCATAAATTGTGACTGTTCTCTCTCTTTTTCTTCTTTTTTTTTGTTAACATAAATATTCATTTGTATAGATATATATATATATAAATATATTTCTTTGATTATAATACATTAAGACAATTACTTCTATGAATGAATATTCTTTCGCTTGAGCGTGCCACATGAAACAGATGTCGCTTGAATAAATAATAAATATGAATCAAATATTTTTGAAATTGAAGATAGATTTGAAAAAAAAAGAATTTTTTTGTCATCAACTAATGATTTAAAATTGAATAAAAAAGAAAAATTTAATCTAACAAAGAGTCACTAAAGAAAATTTTATTGGTTGAACAAAGAATTGTGTCATTCTTGGCCAACATATACTACTATCCAATTCATTCATAGGGAAAAGCAAATAGTTCTTTCTCTCGAATTCATACGAACAGACAAGTAGTAGATTCGAATTTTTTGTTTTTATTCGTTTAATTATGGGTCTTGGCAGCAGTAACGTGAAGATTCCAGGCGGTGGTTCAGAAGGTTTTCATGTGCTACGTGTTCAAGATGGTTCCCCGGGACATAAAGCTGGCTTAGAAGCATATTTTGATTTTATTGTTAGTGTTAATGGATTTCGATTAGATATAGATAATGATAAATTTAAAGAAGTTCTAAAAGAAAATGTCGGTAAACCTGTTGAATTACTTGTGTACAGCAGTAAAACACAAACTGTACGGCAATTAACATTAGTACCACATGAAAATTGGGGTGGTCAAGTAAGAATTGATTGGCAAAAGGAAGTAAAAAAAGTTTTTTTTTTTGCGTCTAGGGTTTACTTGGTTTGAGTATACGTTTTTGTACATTTGATAAAGCAAATGAAAATGTTTGGCATGTTCTCGATGTTCAACAACATTCGCCGGCTGCACTCGCTGGTCTACGTTCGAATACAGATTATATTATCGGAGCTGATACATTATTAAATGATGCCGAAGATTTTTTTACTTTAATCGAAACTAACGAAGGTAAACCATTGAAACTCTACGTTTACAATAGTGAAAGTGACATGACACGTGAAATAACTCTGACACCGAATATTGGCTGGGGTGGCGAAGGTAGTTTAGGCTGCGGAATTGGTTATGGTTATCTACATCGTATACCATTACGAACAGTTAGTGCACCACCAGCAATAACAAAAACAAATTCTTCGAGTAATATTGGTGATCATATCTTGGATAAACCTACATTAATACCGACATCGAATGTCAACGGAAATGCAAATATGAATTTTACACTTCAACCTACGAATATGCCGCCTATAACAGTTACAATGCCTAATTTATTTGTTCCACCATCAGTGGATACAAATGCCGCTGCACCAAATGAAACACAATCAACTATAAATGTAGCCGGTCAACCACCGACAACAACAACAACAACAACAACAGCCAATAGCGATTCTAGTCAATTTGCGAAGTATGTTGAATTTAAAAGATAATCAGATTTTCTCAATTCTAAAAATCATCTTTGAAATAAAGATATTTTGGTGATATGACTCTCAATTCATCAGCCCCTACCGCAACATTTAATCCTAGTCAATATCCTATTCCTCCGCCACCACCGCCAACAGCAAATCCAATTTCAAACGAACAATTACCATCGTCCATTCCTCCACCATCTATGCCACCCTTCAACTTTTCTGCAGCTCCACTTCCTCCTCCTCAACAACAACAACAACAACAACAACAATATTTCCAACCCATTCCTTCAACACTATTCAATGATTCTGAACAACAACAAGCACAATATCCTACGAATACTTTCGCGTCTGCATTTTCTAACAATCAACATGGTCATTCACATGATCATGACAGCTATGGTCATGGTCATAGTCACGATCATGACGATGGTCATGGACATTCTCATGATCACAATGGTGGCCATGGTCATTCTCATGAGCATGGTGGCAGTCATGGTCATTCTCATGATCATTAATAATTTTCTTCTCATAAAAATATCGTTTGTTTCGTTTTTTTTCTGATTCTCATTTCGGGTATCGTGCACTATAATTTGGTCATTTTCTTATCATTTCCTATTTTATTTAAAATCAACTAACCACAGCATACATTCGTTTTTATTTTCTTTCGAGCTAGATTTCAATATCTTATAGAAAGCCGAAAAATTCATTTGTTTTCTTCTTCTCTCTCATCTATTTCATTTGTTTGCTTGTTTTTTTCTATTACTGTTATTCTATGATAATCGTTATTAAACTTTGAAAACATTTGAATTATTTTCATTTTTAGTTTTGTTTTGTTTTCAGATTTAATCTAAATTCATCGTATCATGACGAATACAAGCATGTTTGTGATAAATATTTAATCGAAAAGGCGAAGAAAAACAACAAAATTCTTTCGATGGTCGACAATCCAGATAAATTATGTCAAATATGTATACGAAAATTCGCTGATTTATTACAAAATGATCAAATTTTCTGGAAGAAACAAATCGAACAAGCTATCGATCAGATATATCGAACCAATAAGAATCATTTCGGTGGCGAATTAATCGATCAAAAAAAACGAAAATTCAATCTAACCAATGACGAAAATATCGATTTCAATATTTATGAAGTAAAATTCATTTTCAAAAAAAAGAACAAGAAAAATAAATCAATTTCTCGTTTTATTTAATAGAAAAATCTACAATCAAAAATCGATCGTTTATTTGTTAAACGATTTCTGCATGGACATTTTCGTTTAAGTCGAATTTTATCCGAACAATTACTTCAGTATTTCGTTCGTAATAATCAATTAAATGATTTTACTTTAGCAATATTTTCCAATGATTTAACATGTTTAAAACATTTAATACTCAATGTTAAATATCTCACACGTTTGCAATGTCATCAACTCAATCAACATTCATCGTTAACTGAATTGAAAATTATTTTCAAAGATTCAAATATTTCCTATCGATTAAATCAAACAACAAACGATAATTTCTATCATTATATATGTCCGTCAATCTGTTCGAAATTCGAAGATATTTACACGATTTATGGACCATTAATATCACACTATTTATATTCACAATCACGAACTGATCTCACACGTTTATCACAAACAAATCGTTATTTATTTCAACGTTCACCAACATTATCCGAAGGTTTTACACATCAAAAACTATTTCATACGATTCTTAATCATCTACATCCATTGACATACGAACGTTTGAAAATCTTAAACATTGCACATTATAAATTCTTTGCAGCCTATCATTCGACAGCTACACGAAAACATTCACTTACCGATCTGTCTTCATCATCTGTAACAACAACAACAACAACAACAACAAATGATCTTATTCCAACAAATCTTCGTCTGATATTGAAATTTACTAATATAACTTCGATTAATCTTAGTCATACGGATATTCGCAATTATTGTCTCGATTTAATTATTGAGACATTAACAAAATTAGAGACATTAGATATTTCATCATGTCGTTCGTTGACATCATTTAATTCTCTATTGAAATTATCAGCAACTTTGAAATATTTAAATCTTTACAATTGTTCATTTCATATGCAATTAAATCCGACGATTTATCAAATTCTTTTTCAATTGAAAACTCTTGAATATTTAGATATAAGTACAGATATTCATAGTCCAATAATCAATGTTGATTATGATATAAATAAATTTCTTATTGAAGAATCTTGTTTAAAAAATTTAAAATATTTGGATGTTAGTGGACAGAAAACAATTCGAGCGCAATATTTACGAACATTTTTACTTTCACATTCGAATTTACAATTTCTCGGACTTTTTCTAACTGCAGAAAAATATTCGAATTGTTTATTGAATTCAACTGATTTATGTTATTCGAAAACACGTATTTATACATATGATTTACAAGAATATCTTTCGACAAATATCACTGAAAATGATTATTATATTTTTGAAAATGTTTTAATTGAGTCATTGAAACGTTATAATGAACGTGCAAATTTCGTACAAAAAATACTCTATTATATTTTCTTTCTTACACGTTCATTTCAATCGAGAAAACAAAATCTTTTAATTGATTTAATTCTATCGACAATGGCCAATCATCAATATTTACAATCCGTTCAAATGCCATCGACAGCTTGCATTTATAATCTAACACGAACACCATTAACTGAACAAATTAATATTCGAACATTATCGAAAATTATTCAAGCTATTCTTCATGTTATGGAAATGTTTCCTAATCAACAACAATTACAAAAGAATTGCTTGTTAACATTATGTAGTGATCGAATATTGCATGAGCCAAATTTTAATTTCTATGCATTGGCAACATTAGTCATGAGAAATCTACAGAATTACACAGATTTACCAATAATTCAACCGGGTGTCGCTGTTTTAGCGTTGTTAACAACTCGATTAACAGTTAGTGAATGTACACAATTAGCATCTGTAACAAATCTTCAACGACTTCTTCAATTAATTGAACAACAAATCGATCGTTTACATACGATGCAATTGAATTCAAATCAACAGATTAATGATTTAGCTCAACAAGATCTAAATGATCCTCAAATCAATCTCAATCCTATGTTACAATTAACAGGCGATGATACATTACGATTTTGTTTGAGTTTATTATGGAATTTAACCGATGAAAATCCAATTGTTTGCGAACGTTTTATTCATTCAATGGGTTTACAATTATTTCAACGTCTGATACATTTATTTTCCTTAGATACAATTATTCTAACGAAAATTGTTGGTTTATTAAGTAATATTTCCGAAGTCGCACATTTACGCGTCTATCTCTATTCAATTGATATTATTCCTTTAATGCAAAAGTTTCTTACCGATGGAATTATTGATATTGCTTTTTCGGCAGCCGGCATACTTGCTAATTTACTTTTAGAACAAATCGATCGAGAAGTTAACGTTGACTTGTGTCAATATATGAGAAATGCCATTTTAAAATGGCAAAATCCAGATACAAATATGATTACATACAGATCGTTTAAACCATTTCTACCCATGCTCAATTGCACTCAAATACCTGTCATACAATTATGGGCTGTTTGGGCTATACATCACGTTTGTAGTACCGATCGTGCACGATATAGTCGAATAATTCGTGAAGAAAAATTCTATGAATTAATTGAAAAACTTTATAATGATCAATTATTATACGAACATTCCGATCCATGTACGATTCAATTATTAAAATCGACTCTTCAATTACTCAAACCATATCGTTCTTATCATTGTAGTATATCTAATAATGCTGTTGCTAGTTAATCGAACAGATGACACAGTGACAAAAATAAAAATTTATTGACCATTTTGTCTAGACATGTATTTCTCATTGAATCAATTAATTAATCTCGTATTGTATTTTGTTCTTTTCTTTCAGTTAATTACCAGGCAAATATTTTTTTTTGTACATAAAAAACAAATTTTTCTTTTTTTTTCCTTCTTTTTCGTTCTCAATCAATCGACTATTAGTGTATTGTGATGATATTTGATCTTTTTTTTTGTTTCAGATTCTCGTTGTTTTATATTATTCATCATGTCGAACCGAGGACCGCAAGCAAAAGTTCAAAAAGTAATGGTTCAACCCATTAATTTGATCTTTCGTTATTTACAAAATCGTTCACGTATTCAAGTCTGGTTATATGAACAAACATCAACACGTATCGAAGGTTATATTATTGGCTTTGATGAATATATGAATCTTGTTCTTGATGATGCCGAAGAAATTCTCTTGAAAAAAAATACACGAAAAGAAATTGGAAGAATCTTACTTAAAGGCGATAATATTAGTTTAATACAACAGGTTCAAACATCTGGATCACATGCTTAAAAAGAGAGACGACACAGAAATGAACAAACAAACAAAAAAGAAATATGGATTTTGTGAGTGTGTGTAGGTGTGTTAGTCTTCAACTTCTTCTCTTTTTTTTATGAACATTCTCTCGGTTCTGTTTTTTTTCGTTGTATTTAAACAAGGAGAATAAACGTGCTTACTACTGTTGTTATTGGACATTTTTATGTTTTTATCGAGTGTCAGCTTACGCGATGAATCATATGAGTTCGATCGAAAAGTTCGTGATTCATTAGGATTTTCTTACGTATGACGTTAGTCATATAAATATATGTCAGATTTTTTGCATCATAGGCTGTTGACACGTAGATGATGTTTTTGATCGCTCATTAGATGGAATCCTTTTCATGAGATTATGTTTGCATGAATTGATTTATAGTTTGTGTGTATGCATGTTGATTTTACGGCTCTCAGTTTGATTGCTCTTTTTTTTATTAAATTTATTTTAGACAACGATCAGTTACTTTTGTCTTTCTATAAAATTAACTAAGGTTAAATAGACGAGGATATTCTATCATGGAACAAATGGCAACCGAACCAGTTCGTGGTCATTATCGTGGCTCTCATATCTTCAATTTTGTAGCTAAACGAGCTGGTTTTCCTCTTGATCAATTTAATTTTCTTCTCGCTGAAGTCCTAGCATTAATCTTTGCATTCTGTTTTCGACGTTATCTTCCACCAAAACCGAACAATGTCATCAAGAGACATCTTGTTGGTAAGATCATCGAAATAGTCGTCGAATCTTAGGTAGATCTTTCTTTTTCTAGCTAGTCTTATTGGAATTGCACTCGGTCAATTTTGTTTTGGTTCTCAAATATGGCACCTCATTCTACAATCATGTATCTCCTATCTTATGCTTTGTTTTATCTCTCCAAAGCATTCATATAAAATTGTCTTTGCCTTTTGTATGCTCTATCTCAGTGCTAGTAAGTCATTTTGTTTTTATATTTCTGAACTCGTTACAATATGCGTTTAATATAGTTCATATTCATCGTGTGATCTATGACTTCGGAAACTATACTCTTGATATCAGTGGACCATTGATGATTAATACTCAAAAATTAACAGCACTTGCATTTTCATTTTATGATGGTTATCGATCGAAACAACGTGCTAAACGTCGTCGACCAGATGACGATAAAGATTGTCCAGCATTGACTGAAGATCAAGACAAACAAAAAACTCTCGAAATCCCAAGTCCAATTGAATTTTTGAGTTATGTCTTTTACTTTCAAGGAATCTGTGTTGGTCCATTATGTTTCTATAAAGATTATCTTGATTATATTGAAGGTCGAAATCTTCTTGTTATTCCCATGAGTACCGGACAAAAAAGTGATAAAGTCGAAACACCAGAAGAATATCATCCTGAAGCCGTTCAGCCGTCAACATTCTGGCCAGTCTTTACTAAACTTGCACAAGCTGCATTTTGGGGTTATATCTTAATGAACTTCATGCCATACTATCCTGTTGAAGATAATGTTACTGATAGAGGTCTTAACTTACCAATCTATAAACGATTACAATATTTACTATTCTCCACATTTTGTAGTCGATCGAAGTAGGACACATATTTTTTGTTTTTGTAATTGATAGTTAATTTTTTGTGTGATCATATTTTAGATACTATTTTGCTTTTCTCTTATCTGAAGCAGTGAATAATGCTGGTGGATTAGGTTTGAATGGTCTTGATGAAAAAGGACGACCAAAATGGGATCTTCTAACAAATGTTAAACCACTTCAATTAGAAACTGCTACTAGTTTGAAACTTGTATTAGACTATTGGAATATTCGTATGTATTTGTCGAAGAATACGAACAGGAAAAATATTGTATAATTCATAGAAACGGCTCTTTGGCTTCGTCGAATCTGTTATGATCGAGTAAAAAACTTTCGTACACTTGCTGTTTTCGTTCTTTCAGCCTTTTGGGTAAAATACCAAATGATTACTGAATATAATTCAACTTCGATATATTTTCTTGTAGCATGGTTTCTATCCCGGTTATTATGTTTGCTTTATCTTAGCAGCTTTTGAAACATATGCTGGTCGTGGTATTCGACGACAAATACGTCCATATTTTCAAAAGAATGAAGTTACAAAAGCTATTTATGCAGGCATTACATGGTTTGGTACGCAAGTTGCGTTGAATTTTGCTGTTACACCATTTGTTCTCATGGAGTTACGTAAAGTTTGGTGTTTCTACAAATCGTATTACTTTATTGTACCGATCATAGCCGTTGTACTTGCGATAGTATTAAATGGAAAAAGTTCAAAACCATCAAAGAAAAACGAATCCGATGGTAAAACGGCAACAACTGAACCGAAAAAATCAACATAAAAAAACATTGAATTAATGAGTGATCATTTTTTCATATTAACAAACAGATCTTTTTTTTTTAAGAAATAAAAACAGACCTTTGTTTAGAACTTTATTACTACTAACCTGTTTTTTTTCATCTTCTTTTCGTTTTCATATAGTTTATTCATAATAAAAATCAAGCGAGAAAACATTCACGAGTTGATAGATATTTTTTTTAAGGTGCACATTTTCTTTCTCTTGTCCTACTAACTTTTATTATTATTATTCACTCTCACATGTTGTAATATTATCACGTGTTAATCTCTTAGGAGGTTGACTCATTATTATGTCGTATATTCATGATTATACTTTGTTTTTAGTATATATATAAACCGTCAAATGTGTAGTGGAAAGAAGAAAAACATGTTTTCATCTTCTATACTGATCAGTCATTGAATCATTCTTTTTACCATTGCAATCAATATATTAGTCACCCAGAACAGGAGCATCGATATCACGACGTACTCATACTATCGATTTTTCTAGTACATTCGACACTTTATCTTCGGTTCACATAAGTAAGCATTTTTACGAAACAAATCATTCTGTCTAGTTTATTCTGCGCCATAATTCACGTGTATTTGTTAATCGATAGTAATAATAGAATATAATTATGTTTATTTCTTTTTTTTTCTTTTTAAATTAAATTTATATCATCTTGCTTTTCGTAATACTATACTCTGTCTAAGCTCATTCACTTCAACTTATTCTAGGTAATCTTTTTTTTGTGATAATTTACATTCCACAAACGATCATGGAGTCTATTCATGATCATTATCGAGGATCGAAGATTTTCAGTTCTGTTGCCAAACAAGCTGGTTTACCTCTCGATCAATTTAATTTTCTTCTCTCTGAAATCCTAGCATTAATCTTTGCATTCTGTTTTCGACGTTATCTTCCACCAAAACCGAACAATGTCATCAAGAGACATCTTGTTGGTAAGATCATCGAAATAGTCGTCGAATCTTAGGTAGATCTTTCTTTTTCTAGCTAGTCTTATTGGAATTGCACTCGGTCAATTTTGTTTTGGTTCTCAAATATGGCACCTCATTCTACAATCATGTATCTCCTATCTTATGCTTTGTTTTATCTCTCCAAAGCATTCATATAAAATTGTCTTTGCCTTTTGTATGCTCTATCTCAGTGCTAGTAAGTCATTTTGTTTTTATATTTCTGAACTCGTTACAATATGCGTTTAATATAGTTCATATTCATCGTGTGATCTATGACTTCGGAAACTATACTCTTGATATCAGTGGACCATTGATGATTAATACTCAAAAATTAACAGCACTTGCATTTTCATTTTATGATGGTTATCGATCGAAACAACGTGCTAAACGTCGTCGACCAGATGACGATAAAGATTGTCCAGCATTGACTGAAGATCAAGACAAACAAAAAACTCTCGAAATCCCAAGTCCAATTGAATTTTTGAGTTATGTCTTTTACTTTCAAGGAATCTGTGTTGGTCCATTATGTTTCTATAAAGATTACATTGATTATATTGAGGGTCGAAATCTTCTCGTTGTTCCATCGAATAGTGAATCGAATACAGAAGATAAAGTACCGGTGCAATCATCAGTATTTTGGCCTGTTGCTACTAAGCTTGCACAATGTGCACTTTGGGGTTATATTTTAACGAATTTTGCACCATACTATCCCGTTGAAGACAACATTAGTGAAAAAGTTGTAAATTTGCCAATGTATAAACGACTACAATATTTATTACTTTCGATATTTTACAATCGATCGAAGTAGGACAAATATTTTTGTTTTTGCAATTGATAATTAATTTGTATGTTCGTATGTTAGATACTATTTTGCATTTTTATTATCTGAAGCTGTGAATAATGCTGGTGGATTAGGTTTGAATGGTGTTGATGAAAATGGTGAAGCAAAATGGGATCTTATAACTAATATAAAACCGTTTCGAATCGAAACAGCTACAAATACAAAAGCTCTATCGGACAATTGGAATATTCGTATGTTTTATTTTGTCATTGAAAAATCGATTTGTTTATGAGTATGTTTTGATTACATATAGAAACCGCTCTATGGCTTCGTCGTGTTTGTTACAATCGGTTAGGCAAAGGTCGAACAATTAGCGTTTTCGTTCTTTCAGCTATTTGGGTAAGAAAAATTTGTCAATAACGAATATAAATCAACATAGAACATGATCTCTCTCTCTCTCTCTCATGAGAAGAATAGTACAAGATTAGTTTCGACCTTTTATCCCAAATGAATCGTCTAAAAGAAAAAAATAATAAATGTATACAATTATCTCATGAGAACTTGAAATCTCTCAAAAGGGAAACATTTCCATGATAATTTTTCCAACCATTTATTTGATTAACTTCGCCTGACAAACTCCAACTAGACAGAAGAAAAAAAAAGCTAGGTGATCGTTATAAAATTGCAATAACTCTTATAGAATAATTCTAATCCCATGAAAGCACCATACGGCATGATTTCGACGAAATTAATATTGTTTTTCCACTTTAGCACGGTTTCTATGTCGGTTATTATATATGTTTCGGTCTTGCTGCAATTGCAACGTATGTTGGTCGAGGTTTTCGACGACAAGTTCGTCCTTATTTTCAAACGAATACAATCACGAAACGAATCTATGATGTTTTAACATGGTTCGGCACTCAAGTCGTATTCAGTTTCGGAATCGTCTCATTCTGTCTGCCAGATATAACGAGAATTTGGTATTTCTACAAGAGCTGGTACTTTTGTTTACCAATTGCTCTTGTTTTATGTGGAATTATATTCAATGGTGAAAGTACAAAATCAGCGAAGAAAAAACAAGCTCAACAACAAGAAGAAATAATTGAGAAAAAGTCCAACTAACTCCAATAAACAGTTCATTTGTTTCTTATTATTCGATCTTTTGATTGTATTTTCTTCAATACATTTTCTTTTCTCTCTCAAGTATGAAACATTGTAATTGAATCAAGAAAGCTGAAAGTTTGTTAAGCAAACCATTGAAGCACATTCATGAGATATTATAGTAAAAGTGTTTCTTAGCGTACATCCTGTCTATTTGTGCATGCGTGCACAAGAACCCTGGCTATTTGTTCAGTGAAAAAAAAACGTGTTTCGCTTGCGCTTGCATTTTGATTATCTCATTTTTGAATCTTACTCTCAATCGAAAACGAGAATGAGTAAAGAAAAAAATTTTTTCTTCTCTCTTATCATTCGATCACTTCACTTGTGATGATTGAACTTGCGTAATAACATTGTTCGTTTTTAATAAGGTGAAAAGATCTGGTCTTATATACATATATCGATGTGTGTGTGTGTGTGTGTGTATATATACTCAAGGATCATTGGTTCACGCAATTGTATTAGAAAAGGATAATGTTTGAATGAGTCACAATATTTTAATATAAAAAGTGTATTTATTCATCTAGGGTTCCAGTCACATAATAACACGTCGAGCTTTCTCTTTTTTCTTCGTTATCTATTGGCATGTATATCTAATTGTTTCTAAAAAATTATATTTATTTCTCTGGTCTCTATCTCGTTTTTTTTTTTATTCTTCAATAATAATCATTTTTCTTTCTCGATCAAACAAAACCGAAGAATAAAAGGAAGAGAAAAATGGGGAGGGCATAGCAATGTTTGATTGTTGATATCCCTCGAGAGATTAAAAAAAGCCAGTCGAAAGACTGTTGAAGCTCGTCGTAGCATTTTTTTATTTTCTCCCTTTTTCCCACAGTGTCGGTGCATTCTCACGAGTCAGTATGAAGAATTTTTCTTATGCTTCCATTCATTTGCTCTTATGCAAATATGTTTCCATCATCGGCCGAGAAAGAAAAAAAACCCGAATAGTTCTGTATCATTTTAATCATACTCATTCACTCATTCATTCATGGCATTTAACCACTTTAACAGTAAGACTAATGTTAGTCTCATCATTGTCACTATATATCGATACTGTTTTCATAGACAACGGAATTTATTACGCGAGCAAATAGATGATTCGACTTTTAAGTTGAGTACTAGCAAATAGACTTGTGACAAGTAGAATCAAACTTTTTGTTAGCATTTTTTTACGGACAGAGAAGATTGGAATTTTTTGACAGAATCTCTTTTTTTTTCATGCATTCTTGTTCAATTAAAATGAAAAAAAAACTTTCCATATATGCATGTGCAATAGAATACGACGAAATCGGATCCCCTCAAAGTAAACCTCCGGCAAGATCGTGTCAATAACACGCACACACGGATTATTGTTTCAAGTAGATGTATTCGGATGGCTCAGTTCTTCTTCGTCGTCTTTTTTCAATATGAGGTTTCAACTTGAATAAGTTTTCTGGCTTTCTCTTTCCTTTAACTTGCCGTTGCCGATATTTGACAAGAGATTAATTTTTCTTTAAATCCCCCTCATCATCATCATCATCTTTTGCTTTCTTTCGTTTCGTTTCGTTTCGTTATATATGCATATTATCAAACAATTCGATGTCCTTCATCTCGGTGTTATACATCTGTTACGACAATTCGTCAAAATCCGAATACGATTTCATAACCGATAGTATACAATGAACGAACAAAATTTTTCTTTCTCTCTCTCTCGCTTGCTCGTTCTTCAGTATTATGCCACTACTATTGTCATCATCATCCGCTTCGTTTGTACATGTGTACTTATATATTCGCGAAACATGGCGCAATGACAAATATAGACGAATAAAATTGTCCGTGTATATAAGCACTGTTGACAAGAAAAAGAAAGAAAAATGAGAACGAGACGAAGAGAGTTAGACAGAGTAGGGAAGAGAGTAATGGTCGATAATAAATAGCAAATCTATAGATTGTTGCTTGCCAAGACACAAGAGTCGAAACCAACGCATTTTTCTTTTTCTCTTCCTTGTCGTTCTGTCGTCGTTCCCTAAAAAACAGCTGCATCACCGACTCATAACGGCAGACGCAGCGCCGTACATAAAACTATAGAACAGAGTAAAAGAAGAAAAAAATGCAAAGAGAAAGAGAGAACCTCATTTTTTTTGTGTATGTGTGCGCTCGCTGTTGCCTCTACATGTATGTATGTTGTTGTCAGCAGCAGCAAGCTCGTAATAGAAAAAGAGAAAAAAAAGAAGAAGAAGAAGAAAAAGAAGGAGAAGAAAAAAAAGTTATTTCATCAAAAATGGCATCGAACTACTATTGCCATCATGTCATCCTTCGATTTATGACTTGTACAAGTTGACAGGACATATCCAAACGTTGATATTCATTTTTAAACACTTCTTGAACAGAAAAAAACGTGCAGACAGGTGAGAAAAAAAGCCCTCTAATGCCGTTACACGAATGTGTACATTGGCACGTTTTTTATTATGATTTTTTTTACTCGATATATATATATATATATATATGCGTATGCATTTAACGAGTTTTTTCTCTCTTTTTTGCTCGACGATGAGTAAAATGTGTGCGTGAAGGCATCTTTGAAACAATTAAATATTTTAAAAAATCGAGAGAAAATATCATTGACACACATTTACTGTTCGTGCAAGTACCAGTTCTCATAGATAAAGAAAAAAAGTACACACAGACACACACACACATATGTTGAATAGTGATTAGTGACAGTTGCTTAAATCACGTGAACATTTCTTTTGTTACTTAACAGGTGAGTTTCCTTCTTTTTTGTATCTATTCATTATGAATAATATTTCGATCAATTTATTCATTTGTTATTTTATCTAATTTCCTTTTCGGAGAGATTAGCTGAGATTTTCTCTAGCATCAATAAATTTTTATATCTCGACAAATTTTTGTATGATTTCGTTGTCTATCATCAACATATCTATGCACATCACATATACACATAGAAACCTATATTTATACATTTGTATGTATGTTGAGTAATTGAAGAAAGTCAGCTTACCATATGTCTACGTTTTTTTAAGACTCTACGAGTGTCTGACATATAACCTTGTAGTGATATGATTGTCATCGTTTATGTTTCTTTTTATATGTATATTCGTTTGTTCATTAGTTATCTGTCATTTTACATCAAATTCTATCGATTAATCTTTAGCAAAATCTAATGGACACTAGGATAAACAGAATTTAATAGGAAAAAAAAGCAAGATAACAGGAAAAAAATTGTTCAATGAACCGATATATTGAATATCAAGCATACAAATAGATTCTATTAATACTAGCACGTTTTCTCGACATGTCTTGTTTCTTTTTCTCCTTCGCTAGATGATCGAATTGCTTATATATATATATAATGTTTGTGATAATCGAACAAGAAATATTTTTAACATTTTGACATTATTTTACCGATGAGAAAAAAAGCAGAAGAAGAGAAAAACGAGTGAGAAAAAGGAAGAGAATGTAAGGTACACGCGCGCAAATATCAATTGTGAAGAAAAACTGAAAAAAAAACGGTGTTGGCTCTTTTCCATTTATACATAAAGCAGTAGTGTTACGTCGAGAGAGAGAGAGAGAAGGGAACTTGGGGCGTCGTCGAGGCTGTTCTTTTCTTTTCTTTTTTGTTGTTAGAGGAATAGTGTATTTGACACATGAGCGTGAGTAGTTGTGCTCTTCTCTTCATCTTGCTTCGATGAAATAGAATAAAAAAAAACGAAGAAAGGAGAAGAAGAAGAAGAAGAAGCAAATGAATCTTTCTCTTTCTCTGCAATGTTGAGCGGTTTGCATGCCAATGATCATTGATCGATGGGTAGTCGTTTTTCGTATTTTATTTCATTGCATTGATGCAACATCATCATCATCTCGTGCTTTCGTTATGTATACTTAAATTTCTCCTGCTGTTCCTCTCGTTTTTCTTTTTCGTTTGTATGACAAGTAGAAGTCGCGCGGTTAAGTACTTCAATTACAATCGGATTCGATTACTGCCTTCATAAATGCCCGAGTAACAAGTCCTTCTTATTTCTAATGCTACTCATACAATAATAATAATAATAATA
>ERZ778026.348-NODE-348-length-72355-cov-100.285311_pt1 | contig 72355 bp, 79 predicted proteins | sample MGYA00375756_ERZ778026 | MGnify/ENA primary metagenome ERZ778026 (study PRJEB29350, sample SAMN05389820) | bioreactor metagenome | isolation source: Ammonium sulfate bioreactor | place: South Africa: University of Cape Town | collected 2014-02-18 ... | reverse complement strand
TCAATCTTTACGATAACACGGTTGGAGCTGAAGGTGCTCGACATCTTGCTCAAGCATTACAACACAACACAGTAACGTTACAACTACTCTCCCTTTTATATCAAACATCACTACTTGATCTCTCATTAGACACTCACACAACTCAATCTTTACGATAACACGGTTGGAGCTGAAGGTGCTCGACATCTTGCTCAAGCGTTAGAACATAACACAGTACTTTCACAGCTACTCTTTCATTTATATCAGATATCACTACTCGATCTCTTCTTAGACACTTACAAAACTCAATCTTTGGAATAACAGGATTGGAGATGAAGGTGCTCAACATCTTGCTCAAGCATTAGAACACAACACAGTAACATTACAACTACTCTTTTACCTATATCAAACATCACTATTTAATCCCTACTTAGACACTTACACAACTCGACCTTCAATTGAACACGATTGGAGCTGAAGGTGCTCGACATCTTGCTCAAGCATTACAACACAACACAGTAACATTACAACTACTCTCCCTTTTATATCAGACATCACTATTTAATCCCTACTTAGACACTTACACAACTCGACCTTTCCCAGAATTCGATTAGAGCTGAAGGTGCTCGATATCTTGCTCAAGCATTACAACACAACACAGTAACATTACAGCTACTCTTTCATTTATATCAGATAGCACTACTCGATCTCTCCTTAGACACTTACACAACTCGACCTTCAATCGAACTGGATTGAAGCTGAAGGTGCTCAGCATCTTGCTCAAGCATTAGAACACAACACAGTAACGTTACAACTACTCTCCCTTTTATATCAGACATCACTATCCGATCTCTCTATAGACACTTACTCGACTCGACCTTTCCCAGAATTCGATTGAAGCTTAAGGTGCGCGACATCTTGCTCAAGCATTACAACACAACACAGTAACATTACAACTACTCTCCCTTTTATATCAGACATCACTACCCGATCTCTCCTTAGACACTTACTCGACTCGACCTTTCCTGGAATTTGATTGGATATGAAAACAATATATATTTCCGTAGCATGATGGAAACCAGAACTAGTTTGGATATCCTTTTATAATAAACTTTGATCTTTTCTCTGAGAAGAATATTTTTTATTAAATAAGCCTGATATTAACATTGAGATATAGTGCAATGGAAATCGAAATTGATAATGATAATAGTGACGGCAGAAATATGCTCCTAATAAAGTAGAACTTTGAGAGATGATATAATTTGTAAAATAAAGAGAAAAATTAGTTGTCTTCTTTTTATATTTGATAAGTATATGATAATTTCTCACTGTATACAGTTTACTGTCTCAGCTCCATCCAGATATTTTAAATGGTCGAGAGATTATTGAAAAATACAAGTTATATTGTTGTTTATGATAACGTATATGGAGCGGCCGAAAAGTCTTGATTCTTAGCATCGTTAGTATCTCGATATTCATTGTCAAGTAAAGCCATATTGCCTTATCTTACAGCAGATCTTATCATAGATTTTCGTGATTGTAAGTATGTACTCTACTGTATGGAAGGTGCTAATAATGGGAATTGATATGTATAAAAATAATTATCATAGCTAGCCGAGTGAAACAAATATGAGTTGATATTAATTCAGGTTTAACGATATATGCCGATTCTGAGTAGCTCGTTTACTCAGACTTGGTACGGATGCATATATCGTCACTGTAATCAAGGAATTATGAATTAATTCACTGATTAAAGATTGAAGTACATAGTGGTCGTTTCCGTAATAAATATTCTTCGTCGTTTTCTGAATAATCGATATACAAACGATGTTCTTTAGTAGCTTTCTTTCAGTCCAAGTGTATGATTTGTTTGATCAGTAGTAAAAGAATTACCGATTTAAATTCTACATTTATAATTATTACCAATACTAAAACTCATTTTCATGAAAAACTACTAGTGGATTCGGAGTTTTAATCTGCTGTTTTCTGATTGGACCGGACAAACAAAGTTTTAAGACTTTCGTTTACCAATTTTAACCCTAGAATGATTGAGAGAACTCTGCGAAGCTTCTAATGGCTTCATTGTTGAACTTTGTTGGCAACCATTCTAGTGCACGACTAACAACATGACTGTGGTATAGATATCGAATGGAAGGCAAACTTCTGTGTGTTCATTGCAATATTGCTTGATTTTTCTACAATATAAATATAAAGCGTTGAAATCAATGGACACGATTGTCAACATTGTCGATGTATCGATTGATCACAGCTATAAGCAGTGTTCTAATGACCTCTATTGAACACAATTTGATTGGAAGTTCGTTTACTTGATTAGACAAAGAACTAACTGAGCGTCAAGAGAAAGAAAGAGAGAGAGAGAAAGCGAAACAAAAAAGCTTGTATTGTTCAGAACGAAATTGAATTCGGAGAAAATCATCAATTAACCACTATTTTCAGATGTCCGAAAATGAAGATTTTGAATCATTGAAAGTGACTGAACTACAAAATGAGTTAAAAAAACGTGGACTAGATACTAAAGGACGTAAAGCCGATTTAATCACTCGATTACGAGAAGCAATCAACAATGGAGTCGAAGGTATGTCATCGTATTCATTGAATCATCTCATCGTTTATTTTCCTAGTTGCAAATTCCGAGCAACATGACGAAGAATCAACTCCAGCAGTGATTCAAGACGAATCATCATCACCCTCAAGTGTAAGTCGATTCTAACAGATCGACTCAACTGTTTTCCATCTTTTTTTTAGCCTATTGAAGATGATGATGAAGAAGAGCAACAACACTCTCAAGCTGAACCAATGGAAGAGCCAGTACCACCTCCAGCTGTTCCTTTGGAAGAACCTGAACCAGCACTTAGTAAAAAACGTTCGTTAGACGAAGAGAATGTTCAAACTGCACCCGACGAAACCGACAACGACGATCCCGAGAAGCTTTCTCGAAAGAAAAAAAGCCGCTGGGGCACCGAAGACGAGTCCAAACCTCCCTCAGATGACGAAGACAATCATCGATCGTACAGCAACCGAAGATCGGAAAGGTACATTCAGCAAATTCAATTTCGTGTCACAAGAAAATCTCCGATTCAATTTCAGATCGCCGGAAAAAGAAATTCCACTTCCCATCGAAGAAACCGTTGAATTCAATCCCAATGACGTTGTTTTAGATTTTTGTAAATTCGAATTTTTCAGCTCGATTTTCCGTTCAATTCAGTTTGTCGATTATTTAGACACCTCAGACTTAAATTTAACAATCAACACCGATTGTTTATCGGCAACAACTAAATCCAACGATGCTCTTTGCTTTCTCTGGGCCGGCGCTCGAACGACCTACGGGTTCAAACAAGGAAAAATCTGCTACGAAATTCGGGTAAAATCGATTTTGTTTCGAATTTTCGAACTAATTTTCGGTTTAGATCGCTGAAATTCTCGATTGCCCGGACATGCCCGAGTCTGAAAAGGACAAATTCGGCATTCGTATCGGTTGGTCGAGTTTATCCTCGGGTTGCCACGCTCTTCAACTCGGCGAAATCAACGATTCGTTCGCCTACACATCGAACGGCACGAAATTCAGCAAATTCGGCGAAGAATCCTACGGAGAAACATTCGGCCAATCGGATACAATCGGTTGTTACATCGATTTCGACGATGAGAATTTCATAAGAATTGCTTTTACGAAAAATGGACAAGATTTTGGTCAAGCGTTTGAAGTTGAACGAAGTCAGTCGGTGTTTTATCCACATATTTTAGTGAAAAATGTTAAATTCGAATGCAATTTCGGGCAATTAGTAAGTCAAGAGAACGATTTGATTGGGTTTGAGTTCGTTTTTGTAGGAAAATTCTTGGTCAGAGATCAAGTCTGATTATGTTTTTGCTCAAAATGTTCCGTTAGAAGAACGAATTCGTTCGGCTGAGCCGATTACTGAAAAATCCGACTGTCAAGTTGTGTTTGTTTCGGGTTTGACTTGCTCAGGGAAGACCACATGGGCGAATAAATATATTCAGGAGAATCCAACAAGAGATTTTCAGTTGATCAACGTCGAATCCGTGTTGAATCAAATGACGGTTGGTTAGAAAAAAGTGAATTTTTCAGTTTTTTCAATGTTTTTTGTTGAAGATTGATGGAAAATTGCCGCAGATCAGAGATCGAAATGACGGTACGATGTTGAGAGTGAACGTTTGTTTGCAAAAATTGACAGAAATCGCGGCTCAACGTCGAAGAAACTTCGTTATCGATCATGTGAACACAACGAGGGAGATTCAGGTGAAACGACAACGGTTTTTCACGGGTTTCCATCGAATTGGCGTCGTAATCGTGCCGGATGACGAAGAATATCGACGACGAATCGAAAAAATCGAGAAATTGGAGAACATTACCTTTCCTTCGCAGTGGATTCGCGATGGAAAATCGAGATTTCATTTTCTGCAAACGAGCTCGACGTTGGAAGAAGTGATTTACCCGGAATTATCGTATGACGAAGCGAAATCGTTGTTTGACAAGGCGCGTCGAGATGCAGATCAGTATCGGTCGTCGTCGTCTCGGTACGATCGACACGATGATTATCGGTCTTCGAGACACGAACGAAATCGGTACGATGATCGAGACCGAGATCGCGATCGGTATGATCGAAGAGATCGATCGAGATCCAGAGAACGAAGAAGTCGAGAGAGAGATCGAGACCGGGATCGACGAGGACCGAGAGACGATTCAAGATATTCATCATCATCTTCGCGACGAAACGATAATTACGGTGGTGGTGGTGGTGGTGGAAATAACTATCGTGGTGGTTTTTCACGAGGTGGTTATTCAGATTATCGACAAGATTCGAGAAATAATAATAATTATAATCAACGAGGTGGTGGTGGTGGCGGTGGTTTTCAGGGACGAGGAGGGAATGATAATTGGCGTGGTGGATTTCAACAACAGCAGAGAAATGATTACGGCGGACGTGGTCGAGGTGGAAATCAGTTTGGTAATCGAGGTTCGTATCACGATAATCCTCGAAGTGGTGGTGGTGATGGTGGAGGATTTCGATCAGATTTTAATCATCAACAACGAAATAATCGACAATTTAATGATTTTGAGAATAATTCTCAACGTCAAGGCAATAATAATAGCGGATTCATGCCGAATAATAATTTTAATCAACAAAACGATCGACAAGGATTTGGATCTCGAGTAAAAACCTTTCGTTTGACATATTCATTTGCTCATTTCATTTTCATAGCCACCACAACAACAACAAAATCAATATCAAAATCAACAACGTCCTCAACCTCTTCTACAAACTCCTTCGTCCACTCAACAACCACAATCATTCGCCGTTCAACAAGGTCAGCCGCAAAATTCTCTTAACATCAACCCAACCGGTGTCACTCAATCGAATTCTCTCGATTCCTGGTTCGCTCTCTGCGCTGCTGCACTCAATCCACAAGCAACAGCAACACCAGCAGCCGCAGCAGCACCCTCAACAACTCAACCGCAAGCCGACGTCAACGCTCTCAGCCAACAATGGTCCCAATGGCTAAAGACCGCGCAAATGGTTTGTAGTTATTCGTCTGATTGATTTTGTTTTGAACAAATTATATTTATCTAGACTCAACAGCAGCAGCAGCAACAACAAGCTCAACCTCAAATAAATGTTCAGCCGACTGAATCTCAAGCCAGTGCGATCCCTGATGCAACTGCTTTGTATTATCAAGCGTATTATGCTCAATTAGCCGCTGCACAACAGCAAGCAGCCGCTGCCGCAGCCGCAGCACAGAATAATAATGATAAATAATCATTTCCTCTCACTGTTTTGTAAATATTCTATTTAAGTTTAAGAACAAGTGTGATTCGTTCTCAAAAAACAAACATTTATGTGTAATCAATCTTTTCTTTTCTTTTTGTGTATCGAACAAATCTCTATTAAAAACTGCTTGTTGAAGTTTTGTTTGTGTTTAATTAACAAAAGAATTGACACTTTTTTCTTCGGATAATGTAGATGTCTGCCATCGATACGATCGAGGCATTTGATAAACTAGAATTCAACGACCTTCGTTCGTTCGCTGCAGCAACCGCGTTAATTGCTAAATCGATCGAAGACTACAATCAAGATCCAACCAATGGCTTATCGTTGCTGTTCGACAATCAATCCGACGAAATCATCGTTCGACAAAAGGATCTCGAACGCGAATGGACCGAAAATAGCCACGAAATTATGTAAGAAAAACTACAAAAATTCAACGAAAAAATTAATTTCTTCTGCTCGAATTAGATCGTTTACGAGTATCTTAGACTCTTGTGTCGGAAATCACCCGAAATTCCCCGATCGACAGATTTATTTTCCGTTCCGGCCGGATCAACCGATCGAATACGAGCCAATTCAATGGCAACCCGAGCCGCCAACTCGTGTTTTGCAACCTCGTAACGAACCGAACACGATTCTCCTCGACGATAACGACGATCAGAACTTCGTCGACGAGGAAAACGAAGAACCGAAAAAGAAAATCAAAAAGAAAAAACCCGCTGCCGTTGAAAATCCCGATGAAACAACAACTCAATTAAACACGTCGGCCAACCGACCGCAGAAACTCTCGTCGAAATGGTCGAACGGCAAGCGAATTTCCGGCTTTGGCGCCGGCAAAACCAGCGCCATTCGCAAATTCGCACGACCGTCCAACGATCGGCAACACAATCGGCCCGATTCGCGAACTCTCTTCCGCACGAAACCGTCGGTAACCGCGAGCAGCTCGCGGCTTAGCCAAGAACAACGAGAGCAAATGGCTCGAGCTGTCGAAGAACGGAAACAAGAAGAACGAAAACGAAAAGTCGAGAAACTCCACGAACAAGCGAAAAAACGCGAAGAAGTTCTCAACCGGGCCAAGCAAATTCAGCAGGACAAAGAGCAAAAGAATCAATTGCGAGTTTCGGATAACCAAGCGAAGAAAGGCAAGTTGAATACGTCTTCGAATTTGAACAATTCAATGAACGATTCGACAAATTTACCCAAAACAACCACGACTACGGCTCAACAACCAGCGTACAAACCGGTTGTTCTCGACACCACGAGCAACAAAATCCTCGGGCAAACCAAAGGTTTCAAACAGCCAGCGAATCTCGGTTTGAAAAAACCAGCTGCACCCGCAGCAAATGCTGAATACACGTTCGTTGTTGACAAGAACAATACACAACGAAATGATATAACATTGCCGTCGAGCTCGTTGGCGCAGCCGAGTGCGCAGCATAAGGCTGACTGGACGATTTTGCCGACGCCGGGCAATGTTCACGACGAACTCGAGCTCGACTCGACTATGACGTAGGTTTTTCTTTGACTTTTATTTAACTAACTTTGGATTTTTAGTGATCACGATGATGCCGATGGAGACTACGGAATTGAAGATGTTCGTTCGGATCAAGATTCGGACAATGAAGACGAAGACGAAAGTCGAATTCCCGGCTGGGCGAAAGGTAGAACAAACGAAACAAACCAAAAAAACATCGCTTTCTCTTCTTTTCTTGCAGAACGTTTGTTTCAAACATTCTGGAAAACGCAAGGTCATTGGTATCTTTCGCGTCGAACGTTGAAATTGACGCGTCGAACGCTCGGACACTATCATATGATCAAAGATCAACTTCAAGTTTGGCTCAAAGAGCTCAAATCGAGCAAACCTTTGTCGGAAACATTTACAGATGCGACCTATCTCGATCAAACTCAAGCACATTTCTGATAAAATCGACTCGATTGTGTGTTTACGTGTGATTTATTTTCTCAGATAAACAAACTAACGCTGATTACGTTCGTGTAAATATTGGACAGATAGATTCAAAATGTATTCATTGTGTTTTTTCTTCTTCTCCTCTTATTACTGTTATTGTATCTTTATGTTAGCATAATAATAAAATGATCGAACATGAAATTGTCAAAAAATAGGAAAAGCTTTGTGCGATATTTGGCCATGTTTCTCGATTGGTCTTTAGCAACATCTATCGAAAAACGAATGTGCCTTTGATTGCCTAATTTTTCTTACCAGTCAAAATAAGAAATCTTCACATAGAATTTAATCGAACTAGAAAAAAAAGACGAAATGTATACACGTTGTTGTGTTTTTCAACGTTGGTTGACAATTGTCCAGCAGCCGAAACGTTGCCTCTCGACATCAAATGGAGATATTTTCTACAATTTAACATCGGATTATAATCGACGACGTTTTATTCATCGTGATTTTCTTTCGAATGCTATCGAAAGTATTCATTCGAATCTGTCCGAACGACATTCGTTGGTTATTTTAACCGCTGCTGCTCGACACATTCATCATGTCACACCGAAACAACGTGTTCAATTTTTAGAACAAGTAAAATCTTTGCTTTTAAGCAGAAAAGAATTGACGTTTTTGCGTTCAGATTTGGAAGAAATTTCACGAACATAAACTTCGTCTAACGGCTCGTCACTATGAAACATATCTCAATGGTTTGAATGAGAATGGACACACTTTCAATCCGAATGAATATTTCAATTTAATTAACAACGAACAAATTCAAGCAACACCTCGACTTTACAGTCTCTTGCTCAATCAGTAAAACGAAAAATTTCAATGAATAATCCGTTTTTTTCGTTTCGAATAGATACTGTCGCGAAGGGAAATTAAACGAAGCTGAAAAGTTTCTCAATATTCTCAAGGAGAAAAATATTAACATCGATGAAAATGCGTACACAGCATTGATAATTTGTCATTTGAAATTAGGCAATCAAAAGACAGCCGATGAAATTATTAAAATAATGAAAGAACGTCATTCACCACCGACAATAACAACTTACAAAGAAATCCTCACACTTCTCATTAGTGAACATAAATTCGTTGAATTTCAAAAGTATTTCTCTCAAATCGATTCACAACAATCGAATCTATCGACGCTCTACATCGACGCACAATTTGTCCTCATTCTTCTCGGACAATGTGTCGTCTACAATGAATCTCGAATATTTCATTATCTATTAAATCTTTTGAAAACTCTCGATGATCATCGTATGGGTTCGCATATATTCTATCTATCCATGCAATGTCTCACCAATAATTGGCACGAATACATCATCGATTTATTAGAAATTCAATCGAATAAAGATAAATTTCGACAGAAGAACTGGCTGAATTTCTTTAAATACCTATTCGATAATCAACAAACCGAAGTCATCGAGCAATTCAATGAACTAATGAGCCAACGACAACTTCTACCATTAGATTCAATTCTTCGAGCGTTCTATACAAGTGCAGATAAAGATCTTCGTTTAGCATTGACTTATCTCGAACAAGCAGCAAAACTCAATCATCCAATGCGAATCAACTATTTCTATCCTCTACTAATCAATGCTTATACAAATAGTTCATGGTCTGAAACCGATCATCTACGTTTGTATCGTTTACTGAATCCAATTGCTTATCAAATCGAATCCTCGGCCTACGTTAATTTATTTGACAAATATTTTCACGAATATTATCAAACGAATTTTCAAAAATTATTCGACACGCTAAAAGACAATCAACTTCAATCGATGAGCGATCGATTTTGTCGATTGATTTTACGTGATATTAAAAATCATGTCCTTCCGTTGTCGATTACCGAACAGATTGCACCGGTGTTTCTTTTGCATAATGCAACACGGCAAGATGAATTAGCTAAATGTTTCTATTCGATTCTTGTCGAAACAAATCAACCATCGACTGTATTCGAATTAATCGATCGAATATCGACGAATCTTTCGAATGAAATTGTGAATCTTAAACGAGAAATTTATTTGAATTTAATTGCAATTTCTGTTCATAATAATCGATATAATCTAACGAAATTATTTGCTGAACAATGCGTAAAAGAAAACATTAAATTCGATAGTTCGATTGACGAACTTCATCAATTAACAGATCGTCAGTTAGACGATGAACTCGTTCAGCAATTATCTTTGTATAAACCTAAAGAATCATCTTGGAAAGAGAAATTTTCTAAACTTCTATTCAATAAACTCAATCGAACAAAACTCGAAGAAATCTATTCCGAAGCGAAGGGAAACCAACGATATCCGATTAGTATTCAAAATCGTTTGCTCGATATTTACATTCGAAAACAATTGCCCGATGAAGCAATGACGATTTTAAAAGAAATTCATTCGAATCGATATAAAGTCGAACCATCGGTGTATCATCGTCTATTCAATCTTCTCACTGTTAAACTCAATTCACCAGTCGAAAATCTTCAAACAATTCAATTCGATCATGTGAAATATCTTAGCGAACAATACGAACAGAATTTCAATCTGAATACTCTTCCATTGGAATTAACATTTCGTTTAGCACATATTTATCTTCATCGAAATGACGAAATCAATGCATTGAAATTACTAAACAATAAAATTCAAAGAAATTTCAATAATGAAACGATTCATTATTTAATTAAATATTTGAAAGCCAATGCATCACTGTTGTCAACTGATGGATTGAAATCAATCGGATATTTAGTTGCGACTTATCGTTCGAATGAATCGATTCGACGTTTTTGGAATCAATTCTTCGAAATTCTATTAGCGAAAACAAGTGCAATCGATCTCGTGCAATTCTATTCCGAAGCAGTGAAAAAAAATAGTCAGATCACTTATCTTCATCTCTTTCAAGTAGTTCTTCTTTTCTTGAAAAAAAAAGAACAAGACTTTTTTTCTTCTCTCAGTTATTTATTGAAAAAGATGAAATCAATCGTCTACAGGATATCGTTGACATTGCAACAGTTCATCACGGCCCACAGAATGTTCTACATGATCTTGCTTTTATTCTCATACAAAATGGCAAAACGAAACAAGCCGAAAGAATCTTTCAGAAAAGTTGGTTAAAAGCGAGAAATGACAGAATTAATCTCCATGCTTTGTTATTTGCTGGTAAGCATTTCAGTTGAATAGCTAATTTCAAATCATTTTTGTTAAGATTCGAATAATTTAACTGCGTTAATCGACGCGATTAAACTAACGAAAAATCTTTTCGGAGTCAATCAAAAGCAATTATTCACATCTGCTGTTCGGTAATTCGAATGACATGTTTTGTGTTTTCCTGCATATATTTTATTGAATAGAGTGGCTATTCGACAGGACAAGTCAGATATTATTAATTGGTTAGTCAAGGAAATCGAAGATCGAAAAATTCAGATCGATGTTCGCATAAAAAAGTTTGACAAAGAATTCAATTGAAATATTGACGTTTTCTACGTGTTTTTTGTTTTGAAGATATCTCGATGCACATTTGCTATCGAAAGGCTACGATCGATTGAATATTGAACTCGATGAAGACCACCGGACATCGAATGGTAAACGTTTTTGATAGATTTATTTTCATATCTACTGGATTGTTTTTTTTGTTTTAGCATCGATTCAATAAATTAGACAATTTTTTTTTTGTTCTCTTGTTTTCCAAAATAAAAATAAAAAAGAACTTTTTTGTTCGACTTCAGATTTTGAAAATGGAGGCATTTATTGAAACTCTCATGTCGAAAATGACTCTCGCCGAGAAACTCGGGCAAACAAATATGGCCTTCATCGGCCGAGATATAACCGGTCCGATACTGAGTCAAAATGTCGACGAAAAAATTCGTCAAGGTCTTATCGGTGCGATTATAAACACGTACACAGTCGAAGATGTTCGTCGGATACAACAACTTTGTATCGATGAAAGTCGATTGAAAATTCCTCTACTATTCAGTTACGATGTCATTCATGGACATCGAACGATTTTTCCGATAGCTTTAGGTTTAAGTGCGACGTGGGACTTGAAATTAATCGAACAAAGCGCACGGATTGCCGCTGAAGAAGCAACGGCTGACGGTTTGAATTGGGTGTTTTCACCGATGGTAGATATTGCACGTGATCCACGTTGGGGACGAATATCCGAAGGTTCAGGCGAAGATCCTTGGCTAGGCTCACAAATCGCTGCAGCCATGGTACGTGGCTATCAAGTCGATGATCTTTCTCGAACAGATACAATCCTAGCTTGTGTCAAACATTTTGCATTGTACGGAGCTGCTGAAGGTGGCCGAGATTACAACAGTGTGGATATGAGTCCATTGCATATGTATCAATATTATCTTCCGCCGTATCAAGCTGCAGTGAATGCAGGTGTTGGCAGTGTCATGACGGCTTTTAATGACATCAATGGCATACCAGCAACGGGAAATCGTTGGTTGTTAAATGATGTCTTACGAGAACAGTGGAAATTTGAGGGTTTGATTGTTTCGGATTATGCAGCTATTAAAGAAATGTCAGTGCATGGCGTTGGAGATTTGCAGGAAGTTTGTATTCAAGCACTAACAGCTGGAGTTGATATGGATATGGTCGATGAAGGATATTTAGAAACATTGAAGAAATCTCTCGATGAAAAGAAAATAACTGAACAACAAATTGATCAAGCCTGTCGACGTATTCTCGAAGCTAAATATAAACTAGGTCTATTCAATGATCCATTTCATTATTGTAATGAGAAACGTGCTCAAACGATGATATTTACCGAAAAGAATCGTTCGATAGCAAAAGAGATTGCTTGTCGATCGTTTGTTCTACTGAAAAATGATCGACAAATATTACCATTAGCTAAATCAAAGTTAAAATTGGGACTTATTGGACCGTTGGCTGATGATCAGAAACATGTACTTGGTGGTTGGAGTGCAGCTGGCGATTGGAAACAATGTGTGAGTGTTCGACAAGGAATTCAAAATCTTCTTCAAGATCAAATCGAGGTTTTCTATGCTAAAGGATCGAATCTTATTGAAGATCCATTAATTCTTCAGCAATTAAACGCATTTTCGAATGATATCAGTCTCGACAATCGATCTGCTGATATTATGATCGAAGAAGCCGTTCAAATAGCTCAAAAATCCGATGTCATCATTGCAGTTGTTGGTGAAGCACAAAGTATGAGTACGGAAGGAGGTTGTCGAGTCGATATCGGTCTACCTGAATGTCAAAAACGTTTACTAAAAGCTCTATTTGAAACTCAAAAACCAGTCATTCTAGTTCTAATGAATGGTCGACCATTGACACTACCGTGGGAACATGAACATGCTCAAGCTATTCTCGAAACTTGGTTCGCTGGAACCGAAACTGGCAATGCCGTAGCTGAAGTTCTTTTTGGCTTTTATAATCCTTCAGGTAAATTAACATCAACATTTCCTCGACATGTCGGACAAATCCCATTGTACTACAATCATAAAAGAACCGGTCGACCATTCGATCCCAATCGATTCATCGATCGTTTCAAAGTGAATCGAATTCGAACTCATTTCAATTGAAATTTGTCTTTGTTTCTCTAGAGTCGATATATCGATATGCCAAATACTCCACTTTATCCATTCGGTTTCGGTCTTAGTTACACTCAATTTGCTTATAGTTCAATTCGATTGAATAAAACTCAACTCATTGGCGATGACGATCAATTAATTGCTGAAATAAATATTGAAAATATAGGCTCGTACGATGGTGAAGAAGTGGTTCAATTATATATCACTGATCCGGTGTCGACTGTCACGCGAGCCGTACGAGAATTGAAAAATTTCCAGAAAATCTTTCTTCGATCAAAACAAACTACCAATGTAACATTTCTTGTCACGATCAACGATCTGAAATTCTATAATACTAATCTGGAATATATTTGGGAGCAAGGAGAATTTCTCGTTCATATCGGATCGAATTCAGTTGATACGCAAACTGTACAAATTCATTGGTTGAAAACACCAAACACTTGAGAACATTTCTTTTCCGTTTTGAGAGTTGAGCACACTGTTAATCTGTCGTTCATATTCGCTATCAACGTTTCAAATTTCTTCTTCTTTTTTTCATTATTACTCTTGTAAATTTGAAGAGAAACAAAGAAAACATGACATGTATTTGAAATAAACGAGTCATTTGATAAGCTTCTTTAATCGGATATTATTCTATTTTTAACTAGTTTAGTTTCAAGATTTTATGTCATGCATGTTGAAAATCTATTTTTCTTCGAAGTGACATGCACATTGAGAAGAGAGAGAGAAATCGTAAGTACATCGAACGATTGATCGGCAACAAAAAGAAAAGAAACAGGCAATTTGCAATGTATGAATCAAACTTCAATTGCTCGCGTTTTGTATACGTAGCCAATCGATGTATATAAAATATAGTAAATTATAGCCTATGAGACGAAAGACGAGAGGTGATTGTCCAAAGATAACATACATGCACGACATAATCAAACGTCAGCATGTGTGTAATTAACGTTCAGGTGAATTGTAATCATTTGTATGAATATATTTAGGCAAAAGACACACTTTAACTTTCGCATTGATGAAAAAATATTTATTTGTCAAATAGAGAGAAAAACTTCATCGTCTTTTTTCGTTCGAGATGAAAGAAACCTTTGCTATTGCTCACTTTTTTTTTGATTTCATGCTGAGAAATCAAAGAATATGTTTGCACGACAGATGACATTGTCCGTTTCTTTTTTTGCTTTTTGTCTTCGACGACGACGACTAATTGTCTTAATTCATAATTCACTCATATAAATGTTGACGAAACAAACACAACACACTTGATTTTCTTTCTTCGACTGTCTTCAAAGGTAATGTTGACAAAATCGCATCGAATATGCAAAGATTCAATCAAATAGACTAATGTTAAACATGTCAACTAAATAAAAGATTTAAGCTGAATACAAAGAAAAGACATGATGATGAGACAAGCAAGATTGCAATTAAAATAAATGCTACACGACTGGCAAGTGTCAAAATCGAGTCAGAAGGAAGAAGAGAAAGATTATTAGATTCGAAGGTGAGAAGACATCGTGCTGTGCCAGTCAGCTAATGGATCTAATTTGAAAGAGACCTCGTTTTTTCTCGGTCAGCATCATCCGTTCGTTTGGCTTTTGTACACGATCCAAAGAAAAAAATATCGACATGATATATTTATTTAGACATCATCATTTTCATTTCGACGTAAATTATACGACGAGGAGAGAAGATCCATTGCGTCTTCTTCATTTTGATTGGCTGTACATTTAGTTTTGCTCTACCACCAATCGTGACCATTCTAATTATTTGTTCCTCTCTCGTCAACAACATATCAAGAAAAAAAAAAGAAAGGCGATGACATCGAGTGGAAAAAAGCGAGAAAGAGAAAGAGAGAGATGTATTGATTCGTACCTTAATTAACCTTTTGCTACTCAGATGTACTATGTTAACAATAATAGTTGAATCGAGAGAAGAGAATTTACTAATCGACTACCAATCGTAATTGAGCAAGAAGAAAAGAATCGTCTCGTTTCATATGCATGCGTTGATTAGGCGATGCTTGTCTTCGAACTATTAGCAAGACGAAGGAGAGAGAAAAAGCAAAACGAGAGCGAGCGAGAGAAGAAGAAGAAAAGAAATGAGAGAAAATAAGAGAAGCGAGAAAGAATAACATCAAGATACAGAGACACTTTGCTCTCGAATAAGAAAATGATATATATCCAACCTGCGTGCGAGTTTTAAAAAAAGAGAGAGAGAAACAGAGAGAGAGAGAGAGAGAGAAATATATATAATATATATTCTTTACCTCTTTCAACATTTAACGGTATATTGCAATAAAAAAAAGCCGAGAAAAGAAAAGAGAGAGACATTCGACAATTGATCCTAGTACTTAACGATTCTTTCTTGCTCTTTTTCATTGTAATGCTTCATTAAGCTCGTACAATACTAAATTATTTATTTCATAATTCATCTATTTTAAAAAGGTTTGTTGCACAGAAAAAAAAACGAAGTTTCATTTCTTATATATAAATAAATTCTTATAGACAAACAAACAAACTTTCAAAACGTTATCATTCGAAAATCTATTCACCATGCCACGTTCGCTGAAAGCGGATGCGGATCTTGGTTCAACCTCATCGTCTAAACAAGCCCAACAGCAACAATGTGAACACAAAATGAAAGCATCTATTAGTCGATCATCGTCATCGTCATCATCGAAATCCTCAACATCATCCGGTTCATCACGCTCTCGTTCTCGATCGCCTATTTCACGTCGTTCACGTTCGCCAACGCCTTCATCATCAACAACACCAATAACAAACAACAATTCCAATCTTTCAACATCGTTCATTCAGCAACAAGCCGCTGCTGCAGCAGCACTTTTTTCCAATGGCTCACTCAGCTCTCTTTTGCCCATGTATAGCATGGGTCTATTTCCAATTCCTCCTCCGCCTCCTATTATGCCTACAGTTAATTTTCCAACCGAACAAATCGCTCGAGTTTGTGAAACATTAGAAGAAAACGGCGAAATCGAACGTCTCGGACGATTTCTTTGGTCGTTGCAAGTCGCACCGGGTTCAGCTAATCTCTTGGTTCAACATGAAAGTATTTTACGTGCACGTGCTCTCGTCGCTTTTCATTTGGGTAATTATCGCGAACTCTATCATCTCCTTGAAAATCACAAATATACACGTGACTCACATGCGAAATTACAAGCAATGTGGATGGAAGCACATTATCAAGAAGCAGAAAAACTACGTGGCAGGCCGCTAGGACCCGTATGACATTTTGCATTCGATGTTTTTTGTCTTCTTTAAGTGCATGTTTTTATCTAGGTCGATAAATATCGTGTGAGAAAGAAATTTCCGTTGCCACGAACGATTTGGGATGGCGAACAGAAAACACATTGTTTCAAAGAACGAACACGTTCATTACTTCGAGAATGGTATTTACAAGATCCATATCCAAATCCTGCAAAAAAACGTGAACTCGCTCAAGCAACAGGCTTAACACCGACACAAGTAGGAAATTGGTTTAAAAATCGACGACAACGTGATCGGGCTGCACAAGCGAAAAATCGACAACAATACGGTCTAGGTGCGGGCAGTTATTCGCCGCCATCATCGCCTGATTCTTCAACAACATAGATTTGACTCGTATTCAAGCAAATCAATAAAATATCGAATCATTTTCCCGGTGCTCTCTCTGGATCCAAGAGAGGACTTTGTATTTAAATATTTTCTTTTTTTTTGTTCAGTGATTTATCGTTTTGCTGTTGTTGTTTATTGTTCATCTTACTTAGTTCTTCTGTTTATTTCTTTTCGTCTTTTCAATAAAACAAAAGGTATAAATATATATATATATACACGTATATAATTAACACCTAGTGCGATTACTACTTAAAATAGAAGCATAAGTGAGAAGGTAACGTGAACAATTGTCTGACGATTGGTGGAGAAAGAAATTCATTGAGCTACGAATCAGATTAAAGATTAATCAACCTACACATGCAAAGCGTTCTTTTTCTTGTCTCTTTATTAATCTCAAGATCACATTCGAATTCTCTAGTTACAAATCGGTCTGCTTATCAAAAGTTAATTGCGTGAAAAATTCGTATGTTCCCATGTTACATGATAACGATGATTATCACAATGTCGATCTATTCTTTTGCTTCTTCGCACGCCTCTATTTTTGTGTTTCAATTCAATAAAAATAGCAACGACGACAACAACAAGATTTTTGTTTTGTTTCGAGAGATGATAAGTTTAGACAAAATCTTTTCACCTTAAGGCAAACGATAGATAATCAAGATTGTTATATTGTATAACAACGTGTAAACAAACTACAATTGACAGTGATAATTATCCGAGAGCGAAGCGAAGAGAAAAGAAAACGAAGAACTCATCATCCAACTGACTAACTAAGAGAGATGTATGTCTGTACAAAACATTCATCTTCAGTGAATTTACAAGTAATCGAATTGATTATAAATCAGTCGACGAGAATGAGAATGATACGCCGCTAGGCAGATAGAATGAAGAATCAGATTTCATCAGATGTATATATATGAACGTTTAGTCTTTCTTTCGCCTCGACGGAAGTTATTACGCTGTTCAATCTACAAAATAGAAAAAAGAAAAGAAAAAGCTCAATGTGTATGATCATATCGATGTTTTAGACATGGATGATTAACTATCATCGAACAACTGGGTGTTAAATTGTATCTTGTTTTGTCGACTAAAAAGGAAATCGAAGGATAATCTTGTTAGCTACATCAACCGATCATTATCATCATCGAACATCAGTATGAAGCGACAGATTGATTTCCGTATCCAGATGTTCAAAAGAAAATTAGTCGTTAATAGATCATGTTACTTATTTGAGACATAAGTTCTCGAGAAAGAAAAAGAAAGAAAGAAAGATTCTGTCTTTGTTTCTTTTTTTTCTGTATGTGTGTGTGTGTTCATCAATCGATTGTATCCATTGAACAGCAGTTCTTCGCAGCATGAGTTTAAATAAATAGACTAATCAATACAGTCTTGATGAATGAATATATAAGTTTCTCTTCATTTACGAATTGTTGATTTTGAAGGAAGAAAAAAAACTGCTTCTTCTTTCGTTCTCAATGTGAACAGGTGTTATGTGTATGCATTTCGAATCAACGATGTTGTTGATGATCATCATTATCAACATTAACAGATTGAAAATATAGGGCGTCAATTGACAAACATTTTGTTTTCGCACATTTCTTTTTCTTCATCGTGTCTTGCTCAGCAATGTTTGATCTCCCCTCCTTCATCATTGTCGGATAAGCCTCGGGGAATTTTCATCATTGACATTGACATTATCGATCAAAAAAATTAAAAATAAAATGAAATGGAAGAGAAAAAAAACGACAGAGAATATAAAAATATTGACAAGTCTATATCATCATTCGACGAGAAAAGAACTTAATGCAATTGAAGTATTGTCAACAGGCATCTATGCTAAGACGAATGACAAATATTATCTTATAAATGTATTATATTGTATGTTATTCTTTTGACGGTTAACAATCGGTATTGAACATTGACAAGTGGAAAGAGAGAGAGCGAGCGAACGAGAGAAAAAAGGATTCTATTTGTCTACATAATGGATGAGATCGCCGCGAGCTACCGTAAGGCTTTTCTTTTTAATCTATTTAGCAGTCAAATAAATAAAAAAAAGAAAACGAAGAGCTGGAAAATGATGATTTACTTTGTTAGTCATTAAGATTATCCAAGTTGACAAATCTTAAACAGAAAAGATCTTCTAAATCCTCTTTGAACTTTATCGTTCTTTTTTACGTCGAAATAAAACACAACAAAAGAAATGAATAAATAAATATAGACGTCGAGCCTTTCTTCCCTTCTTTTTTTCTGCTTTGTTTCTAAATGTGAGTGCTCTTATGATCTCATTCGAGCGTAAAAGATGTGAACAGCATGTTGATGAAGTCGATTTATTTGTCTGAATAAAAAATACTCGGATAACATATCGAAAAAAGCCATAAGAACACAAAAATCTCTTCGTTCGACAGATGTTCATCATGTAAAACGTAACATAAAGTATCTCATTAAAATAATTCGACAAAGAAACTCAATTTGAGTGTGATGTGTTTCATGCTGTGAGTCAAACTCAATGTCATAACATTTTATATTCGAGAAAACGAACAATTACAAAAATGAATTGTTTTGACACTAATCGCGACTGGTGTGTCAAAAGCAAACAGCAGGTCCAAAGATTTTCGATTCGATCGAAAAAACGGAAATAAGAATGGCACTATCTAATTTGACATCATGAACATCCGTTGATTTCACATGCATACCTTAGAAGTTAATGATTATCAGTGAACAAGATTAAAGGTGTGTGCGCGACTGAACAAATCGTATTTGACAAACGTTTCCGATTTGATTTCATTCTTCGTCAACGTTTTGTGTGTGTTTATTTGACAACGAAATGAAGGTGAGAGAAAAGGAAATTGATCGTGTCCGGATCGAACAACAAGAAAAAAGAACTGCCTGTTCGTTCGATTTGCTTAACAATCAACTTGAAAATACTTGTATCAATCTAATTTTCTATTTGAAGATGATTTGTCTTGTCTTTCTAATCATTATTTGATGAAGAGAATGTCTTCGAGACATTTTATTCAAGTTGTTTCTTCTCTCTCTCTTTATCAGTTTTTCTATTCAAGTGACTGATTGGACTGAGAGTCTAAGATGAAACATTGGTGCGCATGTCATGTAAAACTCGAATCTCTTGAGAAAGTAAGATGAACACGGATTACCATGACAGTTCGATTGCTGATGAATGTTCTCATGGGATAAAGAGGAGGAAAAAGAAAAACGAGTTAGACTCAAGGAACAACAGGCGATGAAAACGACGACAAGCGACATGCAATAATCTTCTATTCATCGAGATAAGAATGTGCATAGTAGATACATTTTATTATCATTCGATACACATGTCGACAACAGCAAATGGTTTATTCATGATTATTTGTTCGACTAAATATAAGATGAAAAGAATAAGATTCGCATTTAGTTCTCTCAAATAATATGTTTGCATGCATTTGTTTTAATAATCAGATCGAAATTGCATGAGAATTAAACAATTCAATGGGTTCTCTTGCGTTTATTTTAATATATTTCTATCTCGTTCGAAAGTCATTTCTTTCTTTGTTGCGCTTAAGTCATGTGATGAACTCATTCAGTAGTAGATCTTCAAGGTTAAAACAATGGACTAATTACCATCGTTATTATCGTCTTATCAAGATTTAATAAAACTACAAAAAGCAAAGAAGAGAAAAGAAAAAAGCTGCGAAGTTCTATTGTAATTCGACGCGTTTCTTTCGTTGAATTGTCGGACTTGTTGCTTGAGCCATTGTTCGACTAACTGTTTGCATTGTTTGAGCTAATTTTGTGATGTCATCCCAACGTTGAGATTGAATTAAATCTTCGATTGTTTTCAAACGATCGATCTCGGCAACTCGACATTCGAGTCCGCGAATTTCAATTTGAAGATTTGTTGTTAAATTTTCTTCATTTGTTAACTTAAAAGTAAACAAAAGAATCGAAATGAAATAATTCTACAAACTCGAAATCTTACACGTTGTTGTAACGAATTGATTTGATCCGTTTGACAATCTCGTTCATGTTGAAGATGATAGATTTCATCACGTAATTGACTATTACGAATTTCGTATTCATTGATTTCACGTTTAGCAATTAAAGCATTTTGAATTTCGATATTCAATTGTCGTTGCATTTGTTTTAGTTGTCCATCGAGATCTTGATTTTTGATCGTTTCAGTATCGAATTTCACTTGAATATTATCGGCAAGAGTACGTAGACTTTGATGTTGTTTTTTTAAATTGATTAATTCTTGATCTTTGGATTGTAATGTGTCGGTTAGTTGATGTAAAGTCAACCGAAGCTAGAAATTCGAATCGGATTATAGCTGAAAGTCAAAATGCATTTGTCATACTTCTTCTAATTCTCGTTCAAATTCTTTGGCCAAGGTCTCAAGACGTGTTACTTCTTTGATTAAAGTATTTTTTTCATCAACTAACTACAGAAGAAAAAGAAGAAAGAAAACTAAGAAGTTTAATGCTGAGATAACTCTTAGGTACTTTTGTTCGATAAACTTGAGCATCATTGTAACGTGTATCTTGCGTTTTGAGATTCTGTCGAAGTGTTTTCACTTCTTTCTAAAGAATTCAAATCATGAAAACGAAGAAATGAATTCATATCGAACTTCTAATTCATTGACAATGCTTTGCAATCGATCCTTTTCTCGGCCGATTGTTTGTAAATCAGCGAGATTTCGTTGTAAATTATTTGCTTGTAATTTCGAATGTTCGATTTCTTGGGTTAGAATTGAATTTTGTTTCAATTGTTGTTCGAGCTAATTATATAAAACTTTCGAAAAAAGTTTAATAAAAAAAAAGAAAACTGCAGACTTGTTGTTCGACGATGCGAACTTTTGCCTGAGAAGTTTTGAATTCATCCGATGAGACGCGTTTCTGTTCACGAATTTGTCGAAGTTCTTTCTCGGCTGCTTCTTGAGCTCGTCGCATCACGGCTAATTCGTTCACTAGACTTTGTTTTTCAATATCAAATTTTCCTAAACCAAAACATTAGTTTTTCAAAAGATTTTCATAAATCTGTATTTACGTCGGAGTTCATCTAATGCGACAGCTAGGCCATGATTTTCACTTGATAATTGTTCGAATTGAGACGAACGTTGAAGAAGAGTCCGCTGTAAATCAGAACGTTCGAGTTCAGCTTGATTCGAACGATTTACTAGAGTTGAAGCTTTAGTCAATTCGTCACGCGTACGAAACGAGTTAAGGAAAGAAATGGTAAAATTTGGAATTTAGAAAATCACCAAACAAAAACAAGAAAAAGGATATAAGTATTGACAATCGGATTCCAAGAATCGAATTTGCTTTTGTAATTGTTTGACATATTCATCTTCGATCGATGATTCTTTTTGCGGAATACTCGTTCGACTACGAACAAAATCATTTAGAGATTCCGAATTTTCATTCATAAATTCTACTTGAGATTTGCTTTTGTTGAAGTTCGTTTGCTACTTGCTGATCTAGTTTTGACAGGTGGCCATTTTTGAGAATTTAAATACGGTGCTGAACAAACAGAACACTTCTCTGTCAATACAGTTGCCATTTAAAAGAAAGAAAAGAATAGAAATTTAACTTTGTGGTCGATAGCTAAACCACAAATTGTTCATGAGAACGTGAGTTCTCTTACATCTCCTTAGCAATCATCCTCATAGAAATAAAAGAACAGGTAATGTCGCTAGTTACCTCATAACTCAATTTGTGATTTGGCTCATTTTTAACCGATGAAATGTTTATGTCAATAGAAAAATAAGAACGAGACATTTGATTATTTAGCTACGTCATTCGTTTTTTTTACGATGGCTGAACCAACTGAAACTTACGGTAAATAATCGATCGAGAGAGAGAGAGAATTTGATTTTGAATTTATGCTTTAGAATATTTATTTAAATTTTTAATTATCGGCAGTGCATCAACGGGCAAATCATGCATTTTACATCAATTTCTTGAGAACAAATGTGAGTCGAATTTGTTGAATTAATCGTGTTCATATGAAGATTCTAGTTAAAACTGACATAACACATACAATCGGTGCTGAATTCGGTTCGAAAGTGATAAATGTCAATCACAAAAACGTCAAATTACAAATATGGGATGTCAGTGTTATTTACTTCCGGTGTTTTTTTGTCCTCTTTAATAACGATTCTTCTCGTTTGTTTTTCAGACAGCAGGCCAAGAGCGTTTTCGATCCGTAACTCGAAGTTATTATCGTGGTGCGTCCGGTGCTTTACTAGTCTATGATATTGCCAAGTAATAATAACAATTCACATTTCTTTGACTCTACATTTCTACGTAATCTTTGAAGTCGAGAGAGTTATAATGCGGTTACCAATTGGTTAACTGATGCACGTTCATTAGCAAGTCCGAATATTGTGATTGTTCTATGTGGAAATAAAAAAGATCTCGATGATCAACGACAAGTCACGTTTGCTGAAGCCGAACGATTTGCACAAGAAAATGGTTCGAGAGATCGATTCGAATTTTGATTTGATGAGAAAATTTGCGTTTTGTTTTTCTCTGTTGAATAGATTTAATGTTCATCGAAACATCGGCAGCGACAAATGAGAATATTGCTGAAAGTTTTATCAAATGTGCCCGAGTGATTCTAAGCAAAATCGAATCAGGTAGCATTGATCCGTATCGAATGTATTCAGGCATTCAATGTGGTCGTACACTTGCTGCTAATCGATTTACTCGAGATGACAATGACGATTCGGCTAATAATCGAACAATACAAAAATCATCAAGAGGCTGCTTATCGTGTTAAATACGATCGTTTTTTCTTTTTAATTTTTGCTGCTGCTACTGACGCTATTGCTTTAAATGTTGTTTTGTCTATAGAATCTCAAAAATATATCGGTGACACTAGTTAACACAATTAATGATTGTATTTCTAGGAAAAACACCAGATGATCAAATGGGTGTCGGAATATTTTATAATAATAGACGAGCACGTCGTCTCACAGGAACATTCGATACAACGATAGATTTAAATCTTCAAAAGAGAAAATCTGCATGCATAAAATGCAATTAATATTTTTCATTATGATTTCTACATACATAAAAGCGATTTCTTGAAACGAATTCGAATATCAATAACTATTTCACGAAAAAAGTAAGTGCTGACATGACAATAGTTCTAGGAGTTATCATTGTCATGGGTGTGTTTAGTATAAAAATAGATCCGATTTTTTCGAACGAATAAAAACAAATGTAATAGATATGCACATGGTTAAATAACATTTTCGTTCGAAACGTTCTTATCATTCTTAAGCACGCAAAGTACGCCGATGTCTATAAAAACAAGTTCGAATCGCGTATATTTCAAATAATCTAAACAAGAGCACGTTATAAGCAAGCAACTGTTATTTCCATTTATTACAAAAATCATTCTTGTTGTTTTTTTCTTCTTCCTTTCTGTTTTATGTTGAATCTAGGATTCATGTTTTTTTCTTTTCTCGTCGATTCAGCTGTCTAATGTGTTCCTCTTTTTTTTTCTATAGAATTGTCGAGAACATGCGTTCGCTTCGTGCGTCTCGCAAAAATATTATAAGGAAAAAAATCTGCCAGTCTTGTCGGTACATTTGCTCTCCAATAACGAAACATATATAAACGTTCGAGATTTTTTCCTGAACGCTCAACGTTAACCAACAAAAAATGTCACAAAAAACTACCATTGGAAATTATTTACTTCGACGACTGAAAGAATTAGGTGTTGACATTATCTTTGGTCTGCCCGGTGATTATAATTTAGTAAGTCAGATGGAAAAAATAGAACGAAAGAGAAGATATTTGTTGCTTTTTCCTTTTTTTTAGCCATTTCTCGATCAAATTGAAGGTAAATTGTTTTAGTTTTAAGAGCGAATAATTCGTTTTTTTTTATAGATTTTGGTGGAATTCAATGGGGAAACAATTGTAATGAATTGAATGCCTCGTATGCAGCTGATGGTTACGCACGTATTCGAGGCATTGCGGTAAGAGATAAGAATCGAATAAAATCAACGCTTTATTTCTATTTCTAGGCTCTTGTTACGACATTTGGCGTTGGTGAATTGTCAGCTATCAATGGAATTGCTGGTTCATATGCTGAGATGGTTCCCGTCGTGCATATTGTTGGTACACCACCAACAGCTTCTCAAGCAAGTGGAGCTATTCTTCATCATACTCTTGGCAACGGTGATTTTCGTGCATTTGCAAATATGTACAAAGAAGTTACTGTGAGTCAATTGAATCAAATTTTTCGGTGAATTAACTGATTTTCAATAGGTTGCTCAAGCAAATTTAACGAAAACAAATGCTATCGAAGAAATCGATCGTGTTCTTACCGAATGGTAACGTTTTCTCGCGAAACAAGATGAAAAATTGTTGATTTGAACGTTTAGTTTACTCAAAGGTCGACCAGTTTACATCGGTTTAGCTGTTGATCTTAGTGATTACGAAGTAACCATCGATTCGAGTCAACTCAAACCACTCAATATCAAAATCGCACGTAATCCAAAAGAAGAACATCAAGCTGCACTTGAAGCTGTTCTCGAAAATGCCAGAAAATCAGAAAATATCGTTGTCATCGTCGATGCGTATGTTTCCACCAACATTTATCCAAATCGTTGTTTTTCTTTTGCCTAGCTGTGCGATTCGACATGATTTAATGAAAGATGTTCTCAAATTTGTCGAACGTACTCAATTACCTGTCTACGTCACTCCAATGGCAAAAGGTGGTATCGATGAGAATCATCCTCAATTTCGCGGTTGCTTTGCAGGCAATTGTTCGATTGAACAAGTTCAAAAGGAAGTTTACAATGCCGATTTGATTCTTTCAATCGGTTCGATGAATAGTGATTTCAATACCGGTGGTTTTACTTATCGTTTATCGCAAAAGAAAACAATCGGTAAACGAAAAACAAAAGCAAATCAAATCGTTTAGTTTTTTCTTTGAATTTTGTTGTAGAATTTCATACGTATCATACGAAAGTTTTCTATGCGATCTTCGATAAAGTTGATATGCGTCAACTTTTGCCCGATTTAACGGCTCAATGGCCTGCGGAGTTAATTCGACAAGCTAATGTCGAGTCATTCGCCATTCCTCAGCCGATCGTCGATCAAAATAGCACGGAAATAGTTCACGAATATTTCTGGAATAAACTGCCTGAGTTTATTCCCGAAAATTCGATCATTGTTGCCGAAACTGGAACATCGGAATTCGGTAGATGAACTTCTGTTTTCTCTTCATTAGTTTCGTTTTGTTCGTAGGCGTGTTCAATATGCGTGCACCGAAAGGCGTGACGATTTTAACTCAAATTCTTTGGGGTTCAATTGGTTATTCAGTCGGTGCCGCTCTAGGCGCGGCATTGGCCGGTAAAAAAGACAATCGTCGAGTTTTTGTTTTAGTCGGCGATGGTTCATTTCAACTTGTCTGTCAAGAAGTTTCGTCAATGTTACGATTTCAAGCGAATCTCGTTGTTTTATTGATTAACAACGATGGTTATACAATTGAGAAACTCATTCATGGACCTGATCGTGCTTATAATAACATTCAAATGTGGCGTTATCACAAGAGTTTCGAGTATTTTGGCGATGGTTTAAAACAAAATCACGAACAGGCAAAAACCGGCTTCGCTGGTCAAGTTAAAACTCGTGAGGAATTCGAAGCTGCCATCAAACAAGCTGTTCAAGAAACAGATAAATTGCATTTTCTCGAAATTATCATGCCATCAACTGATGCACCGCAAAGTTTAGTTTTAACTATCGAAGGCACACGAGAATACAAACGACGTGAACGCGAAGGTTTCGATTAAAAAAGAAAGAATTTTAGTCACAGACATAATTCTATCACTCACTACCCTATCTAATCACATTCATTCTATGTTTGATGTAGTAGTCCCATTTTATTTTAGCCAAATTTTAAGCGAATAAATGAAAAATATTCACTTTTTTGTTGTTGTTCAAGATAAACGAAAATGAACTCGGTTGAAGAAAAAGCAAATCCAGTGTGGGACAATGCAAATTTGTATGTGTCAACAACGGATTGTACCAAAGATGAAATACTGACATTTCAAGGCAAAGTTCCCGAATGGTTGAATGGAACGCTGTATCGAAATGGTCCAGGAGCGAATGAGATCAACAATGATCCATCGACAAAAGTCTATCATGCATTCGACGGTTTTGCTTACATTCAAAAATATCAAATTGATGGTTCAAATCAAACTGTTAACTTTCGTGGTTCATTTATTAAATCTCGAACCTACAACGAATCATTGAAAACAGGCCGTTTAGCATCACGACAGTTCGGTACTGATCCGTGCAAATCAATCTTCGGTCGTTTTCAATCGTTGTTTTTCGGCCGAGATCCATCGACATTCACCGATGATACCGGTGTAACAATTCAGATGATAAATAATGAACTCATTGCATTAACAGAAACGGTTCTGGGAAATATTCTCGATGCGAATACATTGGAGTTATTAGGACCATTGACAGGTCTACCTTATGCAAAATCTGTTCCTGGAGAAATTATGTCGACAACTGCAGCACATGTTATGTACGATGAAAAACGAAAGATGACAATTGGTTACAGTGGACGAATATCGAAAGTCAAACATTGGCTCGATGTGATTTTCATTCCCGATGAAGCGAAAAATGCCGAACAAGAAAAAGAAAGTAATTCAATTTCTTTTCGACACTTCAAAAGAAAAGAAAATCGAAATTTTTATTAGATAATGATGATGATGAAGACGTTGATAAATGGCTAACGGGCAATGGTCGTTTTCTTCACATGACTCAAAACAAGATGACAGAACGTGCCAAAGATTTCAATCGTCGAATCAGATCTCTTACAAAACACTATCGTTTTCCGTATGATTACGTTTCGTACATGCATTCAGGCTCAATCAGCGAAGATTATTTAATTCTCACTGAAATTCCATTTCATTTCAATACATTCTACGCCGTTTGGAATAGTTTAGCTGGCGGAGCAGTCACTGATATGTTCAAATGGAATGGTGATACGATGCCAACCTATTTTCGAGTTATTAGTTTAGATTCAGGTGAAGAAGTAGCACGAATACCGGGTCCAGCATTTTTCACTTTTCATCATATAAATTCGTATCAAACGAAAGACAATCCGCGAAAGATCATTGTTGATGTATGTGCATTCGATAATGCTCAATTAATCCACGAACTTTATTTGAATGATCTACGTCAAAATCAATTCCCATCCGGTACTGGTTATCTTCGACGATTTGAATTAGATTTAGATGCTAAAACATGCTCAGAACCGAATAGCAACGCTCGTGAACCACAAGGCAGTTATCCATTGAGCTATGCTCATAGTCTTATTCCTGTGCAATTCGAATTGCCACGTATCAACCCGAAATACATCGGCAAACCCTATCGATATGTTTATGTCAATCGTGGTCAACCAGGTCGATTATTCGATGTTCTACTTAAACTTGATGTTGAATCCAAAGAACAAGTTGCCATTTGGGAACAACCATGTACTTCACCGAGTGAACCTGTCTTTGTTCCCAATCCAAATGGAAGTCGAGAAGATGATGGTGTTGTTTTGTCGGTGATCTTAGATCAACGAGCTAAGAAATCGTTTTTAGTAGTTCTCGATGGTATGACATTCAAAGAACTTGCTCGAGCTAATCTTCCGATTCATATTCCTCTTTCATTTCATGGAAATTTTTATTGATTTAAAAAAAAAATAAAGCGAACAAACACAAAATTCACGAATATGTTCGAAAAGTCGCGGTTAATAGAGGATTTTGTTTCACTTTGATGATCGATGTTGCGACCGGTTGTGTTCGCGTTCGATTCGGTTTATTGACGAATTGTTTAAAAGCAAAAGGCATCAATTGAGTATCTGATAAAGAACTATTGAGTGACTCAGCAGACGAAGATGACGACGACGATGATGATGACGACGAAATCTGTTTGACAAAACCAACAGATTGAGCTCGTCGTCGATTGACTAACAACGCATTGTTATGTTTTTCGATACGAAGTTTCGTTGCCTCATCGAAAACGATCTTTGGTTGTTGAATGAGTTGTGTTTGCGGTCGAGAATGAGAATTCGTCGAAAAATGTCGTTTTTGTTCGAGAAATTTCTCGGCGACTTTCAATTGTTCATTTCTCGCATTGGAATTCGATGAAGCCGATGTTAATCGACGTTCGAATTTCTTCGTTTTTTCATGTTCACCATTCTCATTCTTCATTAATTCCATGACTCTATCAATAACATCTAATTTCATTAGGATTTCTTTGACATTCGATTCTAAATCGCCGATCATCGTCACATCGTACGGTCGTGGCGAGAGAAAACTGCCGACGATCTGTCGATTGATGAGAATTCTCGGCGTCGAACGTGTCGTTGAATCGACAATGTCCGCAAACGGATAAACAGCTAGAGATGTGCCCATAACGATACAACAATCAGACGTAGGTAAATCTTGTGAATACAATTGAAACCGACGTGGAAGATCTTCACCGAAAAAGACGATATCCGGTTTGATTATGCCGGTACATCGAGCTGTTTTCGTGCATTTCGGAACTTCATCATCGAAGATTTTCTGTCGGATCTCTTCGCATTGATATTTTTGACGACATCGTTGACATGTCGCAGTTACGAATGTGCCGTGTGCTTCGACGATTTTGTCTGCTGGAATGCCAGCCACTAAAATTTATTCATAACAAATCAATTCGATTTGTTTTTGAATTCTTACTTCGTTCGAGTCCATCGATGTTCTGTGTGTAAACTCGATGGAGAATGTTTTGATCGAATAAATATCGAAGAAAATAATGAATCACATTCGGAAGATATTTGCCCGGATAGAGTTCTTTAGCTAGCTGAAAAAACGGCTGTGGATTTCGAGCGAAATAATTCAATTCGAATATAGCTTCGGGATAGGGAATATTGTATCGTTGAAGATTATCATATAAGCCCGTACCAGGTGTTCTGAAAAGCAGATTTTCAAGTTCAATCTACCGATGAGCGCATCGATTTACCGAAAATCAGGTATTCCACTTGGCGTTGAAATGCCGGCGCCGGCGAGAACAACAATTCGTTTGTATTGACCAGCTTTGATCGTATCGATTAGTTTATCAATAGTAAATGACTTGGCTGAAGATTTTCGAATAGGACTAAACATGAATCGAATATGGAAATTTAATGATCGAATCATTTGCACATACGTTTTGGTATTGAGTTGGATTTTGGAGAGTTTATTCGACAAATCTTTCAATCCCGTGTGGGTCGAACGAGTTTGTGGCGCTTTTCGCGACATGAAAACTAAAAAAAAACAAAACTCAATTTTCTCTTTCAAAGGTTTCCTATCATTGAAACCTACAAACCGACTTTTGTATATTCTCAAACAAAGTAAATACTTTCATTCACAGCAACAGAAAAAAAGATAACAAATCAAATCTAAAAGACAAATCAAATTATACGAAATAAATGCTCGAAGAATTTCTTTAAAAAAAAGTGTTTTTATTTCGTTATTCGTTTGAGAGGAAAAAAATGGAATGTACAAGAGAATTTTTATTGCAAATTGAGATCAGAATGGCGTGTGTTCAGTTGAGAAACTCTCGCGAATATTCATCCAACTTTTTGCTGCCTAAAAAGATAAACAATGAGAATAGATGCGGACGGAAAACAAGGTCGAAATACGAACAGCTTTAGCGATGCGTGCTTGAAGAAGACAATAGGAACGAAGAATCTCGCGGATTTGTTCTTCTTTCATTGTTTTATAAAAATCAAGTTCGATCAAAGCATTTTTATTGAATTCTCTAGAGAGAAATTCGGTTTCTTTTAAATATTATTCAATTGGATAGATTTTTACTTGACACGTATATCGGCATTTTGACAATGTAGAACCGCGTCGTTTATATCGGAATCCATGGTTTCGATTTTAGCATATCGAGTTTCTTCGTTTTCACCGAAAAGTTTCGTTTTCAATGAATTAACCGAGAAATTCATTTTACCATTCGCCTAAATTACAAAAAACTTTCTTTCGTTTTTATGCTCAAATCGATTTTTATTACATAAGCATCTCGTTGAGTACGTTTTAAGCCTAATGTTGTTTCTTGTTTAGCATTATCTTCATTTAATTGTTCGTGTTTTTCCACGACTGACTTAATAACATCACAATACGAAGCTTGATGTTTGAGAAAATCCATCAATGCGTCTTCTTCATGAAGATACTCTTCAATTTGACCAGAAAAACTATCCAAAAAATGGCCAGTCCGTTGCAATGAATCACCGAGTTTATCTTCTGTCGTACTCCAATCGCTGAATAATCTTCCTAACTGATTATGCGATTGGTAAAATGTATAGATTTTGTCTGCTAATTTCTGAAATATCTCGATGAATTCGAAATCAAACAAACGAACAAATGATTCGCTTACAGCACGAGCTCGAAGAATGTTGTATAAAACACTATTCAAATCGGTAGCATATTGATACGCATCGAGAAATCGTCTAGAAAAACGAGTTCAGACAAAAACAATTGAATGAAAACATACTTGTCTTTAGTTCTTTCATGCTGCATTAAATTCAATTTAAATGATGGAATTAACGATTCCGACTATGTAAACAGATTGACACTATCAAAAGATTTGTTTTGAATTTTTACTTTAGCGAGCACATGACTTGTGTCGACGATATGTTTCCATCCGTCGTTTTGAAGAAGAAATGTTTGAACAGCAGGGTCAGATGAGAGAGTCGGATGAGCACATAAATGACGAAGAAAACGCTGAAAACGAAAAGTTTGTTTTTTTGTTTATTCGAAATGATTTTACTTCGAGTAGAACACGGCGGCGTTCGACCACTTCGACACTTGTTCGATCTTGATGCGATTTCGCCCAAGTATGAGAAATCTTGACAAATTGTTATGATTAATTGAACAATGAGAAAGGTTTCCTACTGATTTTTCAGGTAAAACAGGAACAATAACCCATGAATACTTCGCAACAAGATAATTTCTTAATGTTTCAAAATCTGAATAACGTCGAAAAACGCAAATGGAATCTGTTTCTTTATTATTCGAATTCTTCGGTCTAAAAACACGAAAATTTAACTCAAAAATCAAAATCTTTTGCAAATCAACAAACCGAGATTCAATTAAATAGACAATGTAACAATCTTGTATTGCAATACTTGAATTTCGTCGTTCAGTATTCGATATTTGAATATCATATCGATCGAAAAGCGTGCTATTTTCATCGGTCATCTACAAAAAGTAACCAAATCACGCGCCTGTTTAACAATAAACAAATAATTTAATCATCTTTACAGACGCCTTTTTTTTTCTTTTTTAAAGAAATTTATCAACAAACTTCATCTGGATTTTTCTATTGTTGATATGTATTAGATATTAATGAATTCAATTGAATCGAATAAATACAAAGATTACTTTCAACCGGGAACAAGTCTCGCTCATGTTATCGAAGAATATCAATCGAATCAGTCGATTTTAAGTCAAACTGATAGTGAAAAATTATCGTTTAATGATTCAGAAAATTGTAACAAAACAAAACGAGTTTTTGTTTTTCGTAAAATCTTTGTTTTCTTTATCAATTAGTCAAATATAAAACTGAACTCTGTCGAAATTATTCTATGTACGGTTTCTGTTCCTATTCGAATCGATGCCAATTCGCGCACGGTTTCGACGAACTACGTGGTCGAACTCGTCATCCAAAGTACAAAACCGAACTCTGTCGAAATTATCTCCTAGGTTTCTGTAAATACGGTTCTCGTTGTCAATTTCTCCATCAAACAAATCTTTCTCCGACAGTTGGTACGCAGATCTAAACTAATCATACTTGTCACTAATCTTCTTTCTCTTAGTTAACTATTTTCTAACAAACCTCCTCGCACAATACTCGTCGCAAAGACAAATCTACGGGGAATCAATGAAAGAAAACAGAACATGAACGACAACAATGGGTCATTCGATGGAGCAAAAAATATTTTGTTTTTGTTTTATTATTTACAACTGACAACACAAACAATCAAACACACAATTGAACAACATAGATAAATGTTCCGTTTTTTCTTGTTTTTAACCAATATTTTTATACCGACGAATTTCTGTTGGTTTTTCTAAAAGATCTCGGAGATTTTCTGTTGCTTTAGTAATAATCTCGCTTCTCAAATGATCTTCAAGTGCTTGTTCGGTTGACCAAGCTTGAAGGAATGTTAATTGAGCTCGATCGTTTAAATTCTCGCAGAGTTCATATTTCAAACAAGTGCGTTCTTTTTTTGCTTCGGGTACTGTATCATAAAGGATCTTTTTCACTTCCTTCATTTTCTCAGGTATTGGCCAGAGATCAGTGACAACGTAAACGATAGGTCGACTGCTAGTTGTCATCTAAAATTCGAAATTATCTAAAAACAGTTTTCTGTTTTTCTTCTCTCTCTCTCAGTCTCGCCTTTTTGACGTCAAATGCAAAAAGAAAATGACAGAATTCTTTCATCCTTCAAAGTAATATAATTAAAACGTCAATTTTTTATTTTTTTTTCTGTGATACAGGTTCTTTTTTTTTATTCAACGAAACAAAATCCCTCTCTGTTTAGCGGATATTTAGTTGTTAGAAAAGAAAAAGGAGAAGAAGAAAGGAAAACTAAGTCGAACGTTATATTTATTTCTCAAAGAAAAGCCGAGAGAGAAAATGGGCTGATGTCAGGGAGATGCGAGGAAAATCTTTGCTCTACGTTTTTCCTTTCTTCTACCTCGCGGTATATAAATCGTCTCGCTCATCTTCGTTGTCAATGAAAGAAGAAAAAAAGACGAACAACATCGGGATTCTTCTTCTTCTTCTTTTTCTTTAATTATTTCTCGCAAAACATCAAAAGAAAACATTTTTCTCTCTCCTAGTTACAAGGATTAATCGATCGAAGTAATTATTAGATTATTCTTACTGTCAAATGTCGTACTCAGTTATTCATTGTGTTATCGATATTTTTGTTAAACCTCAAGCAGCTGAAAAAGTTCGAACAAGTTTAATGGGCATACTCGAGCCGACACGCAAGGAAGACGGATGTTTAAAATACAAATTATTCGAGAATATATCCGATCATTGTCAATTTACGTTGATCGGCGCTTGGGAAAATGAGGATGCATTCGAAGATCACTTACAATCGGATCATTACCGAAAAGCTGACACGGATATCAAAGAAGATTTAGTCAAAACGACCGATGTGAAACGATATAAATACATTCAAACCGATCCAAGTAAAGCCGTCGATACAAAGACGAGTAGTTTTTGTCTGCTCATCTGAAACAAAAGTGAAATTTCATTATTTTTCTTCTATTTTTTTTTTACATTTATTCAAATAAAAATACACGAAAGGAAATACTAGAAAACACGCACGCTTGACTAGGTGAAATTAATGGATTTTGACATTTTGAAAAACTAAATGCGAGAGAATGTTTTCGGTTCGTTTCGAACGATTTTGATAACGCCATTGACGAAATGCAGGCATATTATCTAAGACATTCGATGGAACGAACTGAAAATGTACACAGGGACCACGTTGATCATTCGTTGGCTCAGCTTGTTTCACTTTTTTCTCAGTAGGAGGAACTTTTTGATTTAATTGAAATAGTTTTCGACTGACTGAGTCCAAAGCAGACAAATATTCTAAATTCTATTTAATAAAAACAGATTTTTTTTCTTATTTGAAAATCATCTGCTCGAAATACTTGATAATTCTCCTGAGGCACATGTTCAAAACCATAGATTATTCCAAAGAATGCGCCGGCGATACAACCTGTCGCGTCACCATGACCACCGTGCAAAGCTGCTCGACAACATAATTCCGACCACGAGCCTTGACAGGTCAACAGGGCATTGTACCTATATTAAGAAGAATTTGATTATTCAAAACAAAATAAAAGAGAATTTTGTGGTTACGCAATAGCTACGGAATCAGTTCCACTAGCGCCGGCCCAACCAGCATGAGAAAATTGTCGATAGAATTCATCGCGTTGATCGGCATCTTTGATATTCGTATCTTGTTTCGTAGAAAAATCTCTCCAAAATCCTTCGAATGACGTCCTAAAATCACTCAAATATCGTCTCTTTGCGTCGATTATTCTCTCACCAACTCCGCATATTCTGTCCGAGGTCATTTCTCCGTTGATTTTGAATGAAATTCTTCACATTCGGAAGACATTCAATCAGCAATTTACTCCAAGTTGCTATTGGCTTTTGTTGAATGGCAAATGAAACAAACAATGCCGATGTAAAACCGCCCATGTATCCCCAAACATGTGTGTGTGTTAAACGAGCAATTTCGATCGATACTTGCATTAATCGATCGAATTCCGATGGCTGCGAATAACGCAGACCGACACACATCGATCGAACGGCAGCTGAACAATCGTTCGAACTAAATTGCGAATTTTATACAACAACAAAGAAAAGTAGAGTCGAGTTTTTCGTTACATGGCGGAATAGGGCTGAGAATAATCGACTTCGGAGAGACGATTTATTGCTGCGATTGTATTCGAATCTGAAGAATTGAAAAGCAAGAATGAGAAGAACAGAAAAATGCAGAAGAAAAACGCACTTGGATGACGATTTTTCAGTTCGGGAAGAAGTTCTTTGAGTTTTTTAGCGACACGTAAATAGAATTCCGACGATGGATCACATTCTCCAAGTTCAGCAAGAGCTTGAGCAACAGTTAAATGCAGAAGAGTATCATCGCCAACACGCCAATGTGGAACTAAAAATATCGAATTTCATTATTCGAATTGCTTCAAAACAAAAACAAAATCACGAACGTTCGATTCGAATGGTTTCAATCCGCTTAAATTTGTCCTGTAATTCCTTTTGAATATCTTTTCCACTGTTATTAAATTGCCAAATACCATTTCGATATCTAATTTCAAACGAGAACAAAAACAAAAGGCATCGTCAGTTTTTAACTATCTGTATCCAAGACAACATTCATCTGTATACCCTAATGCATCACCGACTCCGCTCAGTATTAAACATGCTCGATAACGATCAAGTAATGAATTCGACATCGTGAATATTTATCTGACAAAACACATGATCAACTGCTGTTCGAATAGTAGTTGTAAAAAAAAAGAAAACATATTGATGATGATTGATAGATTCATCGAATCTTATTGGTCGACGAGTCTCGCCAATTGAAATCGAGCATTGAAATTCGCGTTTTTTAAATAGAAAAAGATTTATTTAGTATAATTTTCTTTTTCTTTTGATTTTTGTCATCGAAGCAAAACAACAGGAAGCTATCATTGTTGAATACACATTCATGACAATAGAGTCGTTATCTCAACAGATAAGTTTATTCAATAAATATGCTTTCAAACAATAATCTCATTATAAAATCATGTTTATTTGCTAAAAACTTGCTCATCCATCAAAGGTTCGAAAAAAAAAAGATTTGCAATTCCATTTCACCAGAAAAAATGTCGTCGTGTTCTACATTTTGATAGTATTTTTTCAATTAACGACGACGATTTAACATTATCCTGCGTCTTTTTTTGTATACTAAATAATTCAAAAATACAATTAATTTTATTCTGTTTCTCTCATTGATTAATCTTCGGATAATCAAACAAAAGAATGACGAAGAAACTGATGATTTTTTCTTCACATAGGAAAAAGATATAAATAAGCATGCTTTGTTTAATTTCGAAAAAAAAAGATCTTTTTTTAAATAAATTAGATCCGGTTTATAGGAAATAAATCTTGTCGGTTTTTTGTGTGTTTCATCGTTAAAAACAAGTTAATCTAGCTAATAATCTATTCTCGCGAGAATTTCTTTGAAACTATTCAACAAGAATATATTTTTTTTTGTTCTGAACATAACCTTAGGTTAATACAATGATAATAACATACTTGAAAACTATTTCTATTGAATAGAAATAGATAAATAGACTATTGACAATCAACAGAGATTTTCAAGAGTTCTCTCAAAACAAACGATAAACTTATTTTCGTAAGAGAGGGAAAAGAGACGCCATTCATTGAAGATTATTCGTTTGAATCGATGCATCGCTTCGTCAGAAAACAAAATTGGGCCTAAATAAACGAGACATGTCATATCGTATCGAATGAAATAACCATGATCATTAAACACATTTGGTGTCAATCATGATCTTCGAGAAATATATTCTATTACACAATATATGTCATTCAAGAACAAGTGAGAGAAAAACGAAGGCGGAAAGAAAATACCCATATGTTTCTGTTCTTTTTTGATTAAAGAAAATCTTTATCTGGAAGACTTCGTTTTAACACGTAGATATCTGTTTTTCACGATAAAAACAAAGATCCTATCAACTCATTCGATTCTCAACAAAAAATAGGCCATTCGAGTTTTGTCCTCCTACTTCATCACAACAATAACGAACAGCTGTTACTCGCATTTTCGATGCATGAATAGTAACTGAAAAAGAAAACATCTCGCAAAATGTATATATATACATTGAGTTATTTTGATTATCTATTGACATTCACCAGGATTAGTATCTGTTGTTTTTCGAAATAGTCGAATTTTTCTTTTTCGAAATAGTATTTTTAAACAAATAAACAGAACATGATATACATGAGAATGTATGACTTTGAAAAAATAAACTTTGCTGTTTGTGCTTGTGGCTTTTCAAGCATTGTATTTAATCATTTCAGTTCCTGTATAGGGACGACTTTTTCCTCTCTTTCTCTGTGTCTCTCTTGTTTTCTCTTTCTTGCTGTCTGTCTTTGTAGTTTCTTTCTTCTTCGTCTTTCTTGCGTACGTCCTTGACGCTGATGTTCGCATGAAATCGAGTGATTTATTCCAGTTGATGAGTAGAAATAAGTAGATATCAAGACAAAAAACGAGACACACACACAAAACACAGGAGATTTGAGTCTCTTTTCTTCTAGATTTTCAAATTGATCAAGTTCATGTTTTGATACATTATGAAACGAGATGATCGAATCATCAATAGATAGATCTTTAACAACAACAACCACAACCACCACCACAACATTAACAACTAATTCAACAAGTGCGGCTGATTTAACCAAAAGTTTAATACCTGAAAACTATCAAGTTATTCTTCTCAGTTTTGCTTATGGAATTATTTCCTTACTATCAGTTATTGGTAATACATCAATCATTTATATTGTCCTATGTAATCGACGTATGCATAGTGTAACAAATTACTTTATATGTAATTTAGCACTTGCTGATTGTCTTGTCGCCTGTTTCGCTGTACCATTTCAAGTAAATAAATGACATTTATCTTCTCAGCACGACTGTTTATTCTAGTTTCAAGCAGCAGCTTTACAAAAATGGGTTTTGCCACATTTTCTCTGTAAATTAGCTCCATTCGTTCAAATCCTCTCTGTTGATGTTTCAATTTATACATTAGTCGCTGTTTCACTTGATCGATATCATGTGATGATACATCCATTAAAACCTAAACTGTCAACTAAAAGTGCATTTATCATTTTCATCATTATCTGGCTAATAGCACTCGCTTCATCGACTCCAAGTTTATTTTTTTATAATGTACATCTTATCGAAGATTTCGGTTATCAATGTTTGCCCTATGTTTATCAACAGCAACAACAAACGGAAAACATGACATCAACGAAATCGAATTTCTCATTTGATATCCATAAAATCTATATTGTTTATAATATTTACTCGCAATATATTATTCCATTTATAATTATTAGCTGTGCATATTTTCGTATAGGATCGCATTTATATTTTTCTAAACCAGTTGGACAAACGAAATATCAAGAAGTTCTCGCACGAAATAAACGCAAAGTATGAATAGAGAGAATAGTTAATTGATGTAGATCTCTCGTTTTTTTTTCTTTTTTGTTCCATCGTTAATCTTAACTTAGATGACAAAGAAAAATAACATCATAAAAAGCATATGTAGATTTTTATCATGCTGCGTTCTTGTTTAGTCAAGGATAAATCGAGATTAATCGAAAATTTGCCAGATGCGATTTTTGAAATTCTCTTCATGCTTCGTCTTTATCTATTGTAGGTTTTGAAAATGTTATTTCTGGTCGTTGCTCTTTTCCTTATTTGTTGGTTTCCATTGCAATTATATAATTTTCTAAATGTCTATAAGCCTGAAATCAACGAGTAGGAATTCAACAAACAGAACAGAAAATCAGTCGATCGATTGTTCTTGATTTAGTTTTAAGCATATTGTTGTTCTTTGGTTGTGCGCCAATTGGTTGGCAATGTCAAATTCCTGTCATAATCCGTTTATCTATGGTTTTTGTAGTGTAAGTATTTATGTTGTTGATTCTGTTTTTTTCTTTTGTATGCGTTTGTTCGTAAGAGCAATACGATAAATGGCCTCGAGATAAAATCTGTTGAAGAAATGTAAATCAATAAAAAATCATTGAGATTATGTTCGCGATATACAGAAATTGCGAGTGTTGCTGCGAGGCAGAAGTGTCTTTATATTCTAGTTTTTCTTTGACTTTTGTTGTTTTTGCCTTTTTTAGGAGAGATTTAATCGAGAATTTCGCCGGCTCTATCGATGTTTACCGTGTATTAATGCGCATCAATTAGATGAAGAGTCAACTGATACTCGTTTAGCGGCTCGAACGTCGAGTCAAGCTCAACTTCGATATCTAAACTGTCAACAACATTCGCCAAGTTCGTCATTTCAATTACGTTCCCGTCAAAATACAACAACATCAATTAATAGCATACCATTAGCAAGTCCAACAGCATTGATACCAATTAAATCGAAGGAAATTAATAAACATCATTTCTTTTTTCCTAAACGTTCGACAGCAAACCGTTCAGCAGACACGAAAGACAAAACCAATTATTATAGTTCGAAATTGACGCGAACAATTGGCAACTGTGAGAAATTTCTGCCGGAACAAGATTTGACAAGTTCATCGAAAGAAAATGACCTACTTTTAATTCATACGAATCAATCAAATCGTTTTAGATAAAATGAAATAATAAAATAAAGTTCAAACAAAAGAAAAGAAACTTCGTCTTTTTTTTTCAATGAACTGTTTATTTAAGTGTGAAACCTCGACTATTTCGAGACATCATGGGTCTACATTTAGTAATTGCCCTTGAAAAACGAATCTGTACGGGGCTCCTCCGCTTTTCTCTCTCTCCCTCTTTTTCGTGAATAATATTCGTATCAATTAATATCTGTCATGTCATATTAATTTCAAAATATTCGGATGTTACATCTCTTTCGTTTTCTTAACTGTATCGAAATACTTTTTATAGAGAGAAAAAGAAACGGCGTCATTCCATCAGTGATGCGGTTTCGTGGTTATTCACCCGAAGCTGCAACTGGTTAATTTTCATGTTGACAAGTTTTTTTTCTTCTATCAATGCTATTAAGGACGTGAGAATGTTATTAGTGTTTTGTGGTGGTGATGAAGAAGAAGACGACGACGAGAAATTAGGAAAGAGAGGGGAGAGAGAGAGAGAGAACGAAAAAACGAGAGAAAAAGACAAGGATATGCAACAATCATACGCATCGATAGGCATCAATACCATTTACCTGTAGAAGTAGGCTCGGGTGAGGAGGTGAATAAGAGAAAAGCGAAGGAGAAAATACTAGAACGAAGGGTAAAAAAGTAAACAATCTCATTTTGTCTATATAAATATAGATATGTCCAGAGCATTACCTACTGATTTTTTGATTTCAGCAAGTAACGATACGTAAATAAAAAACATGGCTAACTACGAATATTCATCGTATTCAGCATCATCATCAACAGGAGATGCTGCTGGCGCCGGCGGAGCTGGAAATTTCGATGTAGCTAAAGCTATTTTTAACCAAGCTGACACCAATAGAGATGGCTCAATTGATCGAAATGAATTCACTCAATGGGCTAGTCGAGCTAGCGGTGCTGGTGCTGGTGCTGGTGGTGTTTCAGGACAATTCGATTATGGTGCTACTGGTGCAGTCGGTGGTGGCAATTTCGAATCATCCTACGAATCATCGAGCTTCTCGACCACAGGTGGAGCCGTTGGTGTTGACGCCGGTATTTCTGGTGTTTCGAGCTTTGAATCTTCGACTGTTGGTCTCGAAGGTGGTGTTGCTGGAGATGCTAACTTCGGAGCATCATCATTCGAATCATCATCATCAACAGTAACAGGTGCTGCTGGTTTCGATGCTACGGCAATCAGTCAAGCAGCTAGTTATACAGCTGAAACCAATGCTGCTTGGTCTCGATATGGTGCTGAAGTAACTGGTGCTGGTCTTTATGTTGATTCCAATCCACAAATCATTCGTCGACCAGCTGCTGGCGGTATTCAAACCTACACACAAAACATTCGTGTTCGATTTCTTCAACCACCACCAATTCCACCACCAGGCGTAAGTGAATACATAATTATCCGTATATTCTCTAACTGAAATATATATTCTTCTAGCCACTCATTATCAAAGAAGTTCGTCCACCTCAACCACCTCCACCACCACCTCTTCGTATCAAACAACAAGCTCCACCTCTTCCACAACCACCTCCACTCGTTCTCCGTGAACGTCCACCACCAGTACCAGCTGTACAAGGTTCACAAACAGTCATTCGAAAACTCGAAGCTTTACCTGTACCACCTCGATCAGTCATCATCGAACGTATTCCACCTGCTCCACCTCGACCACGTAAATATAACTTCAAATATTTCCCTCGAATACAATTCATTTCTTAGGTGATATCATCATCGAACGTTGGGTTCCCTACGGAGCTGCTGCTAAACGTAAAACCATCGTACAACGTGCTGCTGCTGCTCAACAATATCCAGCTCCACGTAATGTTATCATTCAATACGAACCAGCTCAAGTTCGTATTGTTCGACAATTTCAACGTTTGGGTGTTACTCTTGCCAATCCTCAAGCTTACGTTCAACAATATGGTGCAACACTTCTCGATGCTGTTACACTTGTTCAACAAGCTCGTGCTGCTGGTGTTGTTGAAGATATTGTAAATAGAATATATTTTTATATTCTTCAAAAAAAACAGAATTCATCATTTGTTCTGATTTTAGTCACCACCTGCTGGTAGCACAGTTGCTGCTAGTTCATCTTCATTTAGTCAAGAATCATCGTTCGGCGTTAGCGGTGTATCTGGTGCTGAATTAACTGGCGTTGCCGGCGGTGATTTGGCTGGTAGCTCGAGCAGTTTCGAAAGTGCTCAATTTGCCGGAGCAGGTATATTTGAAAAACAAAAGACGAAGTTTTCTTTGTTCATTATACATCGAAAATGTCTATTTCAGGCGGTGTTGCTGGTGCCGGTTTCGAAAGTGGTTTAGCTGAAGGTGCTGGCGGTGCTTACAGTTCATCAAGCTACGAATCAGGATTTTCATCAAGTGTTGGCGGTGGTGCTGTTGGTCTTGCCGATGGCGGTGCTAATTTCGGTTCAGCTTCATCGTATGAATCTTCAAGCTACGGAGCAACCGGCGGTGCTGGTTTTGATGTCGTTGCTGCTGCTTTCAATAGTGCCGATAAGAATAAAGATGGTAGTGTCGATGCCAATGAATTCAAACAATTCTATCAAGGTGGTTTATAAATGCAATTCAACTACACATGAGCTGTTTACTTTTGACACCCGTCTCTTTCGATTTAGTTTAAGGTTTATTCTTCATTTTTAGAAAGATCGTTTTTGTATTACTAGTTTTTTATTATTATTAAATATTATCATTGCTCAATGGTCGTTTCTTTTTTTTTTTATTAAAATAAATTTATATCTAGATATCGAAATGTTCGTTTTAACTGTTATTTCGAAAGTGTGCAAGGTTAATGTATTTTCTTATTATTTTATTGACAAAAATCTTTGTCCAGTAAAATCACCTTGAGAGAAAACATACCATAAATATTTAAAATGATGAAACTAAAGGACGATACAACGATAAAAATCTTTGGGCTCGCTTTCTTCTTTAAAATACATACACGATTATTGGACATGTAAACGAGAGAGAAAAAAAAATTTTGACAAGATAGAAAGAGTAAGATATCTAGACATTTTCAATTACACATTGATCATTGACATCTATTTACATCAACATAGAGAGCAAGCGAGCAAAAAAAAGATAATTATGATAACTTTGATGATTGAGAAAAAAAAATGTTTTGAATGCTTGATAAACATCTCGAAGTTAACGAATAGAATCCGTTTTTGTTAAACAAGAAAAATAATGATTTTCAATTTACACAGAAGAAAAAAAACCAATGGTGGTAAAAAGTGTGACAATTAAATATACGACCTGTCCTTGAGAAAGGCAAAGTGCATTCGGTCGGTAGTTTAAATAAGAACAATCATGCTGCGAAGTTTTTCAATCTCTTTATCTAATTTTTCTTCGGTGACTTTAATTCGTCCGTCGGTTATTCTCTGTAAAGTTTTTACTGAACCTTCTAATGATTCGAAACACGTACGCATTTCTTTTTTAACTTTCTCTAAATTTCCCATTGTCTTTTGATATTTATCATCGAATCGTTTGTAGACTGTTTGTTCGACAGACTGAAAAAAAACGAAAGAAAGAAAAATACAGTAATTGATTTGAAGTTCATCAGCATACTTCGTTGTTTCTTGCTAAATCGGATATTGCGCGTTTGTAATGATCTTCTAAAGAGGCACTTTTTCGTTCGAATTGATGAATGGCATCATCGATTTTCTTTTCCAAACGATCCTTTGAAAGAAAAACGGTATTTTGTTTGGATTTGAGAGAAAAAACTAACGAAGATTTACATATTTTTCTAACGAACGTTTGATTTCGTCTAATCTCTGATTCATTCGTTGTTCAGCTCGTTCTCGGTCGGTATCTTCTTGAGTTTTACTTTGAAATATTTGAGTTCGAAGTTCGTCGACAAATGCTCGCGAACGAGAATCAGCTGTTGACAAAGCTCGAGCTGTGTCTGTTTCGAATGTTCGTAGAACATTCTGTTGTTCACTGAAAATTCGATCGACACGTTGACTTAACGTCGAAATCTCGATTTTCGTTTCTTGATATCGTTGTGCACTCAATCGATTGGCATCCTGTTGACTATTGAGAACATCTCGAACTCCATGTGACATTTGTTCAACATCGGATTGTAATTTTTGTACGATTGCATCCGTTTTTGTTAGTTTTATTTGTAGATCCATATTCAATTGTCGTAATTGTTCGTCATAAGCTTGTTGATTCGAATCGATCTTTGCTATAAGTGATTCTCGCATTGATGTTTGATTAGCCAGAGCTTCGATGTCATTATTTAGTTTTTTGCAAACAGCGGATAAGACTTGCACTTGTTCCATTGTGAGTTTATGATTTAACGGGGGAAGAAATGTGAAGATCTTTTTTCTTTGCTCTCTTTTGTGAATTGAGTAACTATGCAACGGCCTTGTAAGTGTTTGTTAGAAACAGTTATTCTTTTTTTTGTTATTTCTTTCAAAGATGTCGTTAAAAGTTGAAGATTTTTTTATTGTTAAAATCGATTTATCGCGTTAAAAATAAGTTCACATTATAATGATTTGTTTTGTTTTGATTTTATAAAAAGAACAGTTCACAACGAAAAATAAAATAAAAAGACTCTTTACAAGTTGAACAACTTTATCGAAGGAAGACGGGAAGAAAAAAAAGAAGAGAATACATGACTTTTCGATATATTAATATTCAAGGCACATTCTTGTGTCACTAATGTCCGCGTGTTTTGTTTTTCATCGAGATGTTTGAGAATCACGTTGTCGTAATGGTGATGAATATTGTTCAGGTTTTAATTTATGCCACATGTCGATCCAATGTTCAGGAGATTTGACCATTAATAACCAATGTCGTAAATCATCTCCTGACGCTATTTGACCGAGTTGAAAACCGCCGATATAATCATCTTTTTTTCCCATATCTTTATCGAACACAGTGATTTGTAATGTCTTACTAATAAGCTCGTTTAATTGCACATTTTGAAAGATGAATTCTTCGTGAAATTCCGGTTGTAATGTATGTTTTTTCACTGATGTCTTGAAATTCCATTTTGTATTCGTATCATTAAGTGGAAAAAGAACAATTTTACAGTAAGGATCCGATGTTTGACCGAAATCCATTGGTAATAATTGACAGCCACGTATGACTTTCAAATGAAGTGTTGACGTGATTTTCGAGTACATTAAACTGATTAATAGTTTTCCTCGTTCATTTTTATCTTCATCTGTTGGAAACTAAAGTAATTAGACACGAAAAAACGCATTAAATTAATGCTTTTTCTTTTTTATACATAAAAACAAAATAAATTAACGAAAGCTCGGACATATATAGCTTGAGAAGAGAACAAAAGCAATATGTTTACCTCGTTATCCTAATGAGAAATAAAAGGAATTAAGGAGAAATATAAATGTCAATAAACAAGTTCAGAGTAGAACGACGAAAGAAACATACTTCGGTTTTGTTTTGAAGAAAAACTGAATAAGCTTCTTTAGCATCAGCTCGAATCGTCGAAAGTTTAAGACGATATTCACCGAGAAAATCCGAGCCAACTGAATCTTCATCGTAGACAGAAAATCTTGAAATTAAACAAAGAATTTTGAATGTCAAGAGCCAATTTAATTTTACTTCAAAGTTTTCGTTTTCATATCATCCGAAGAAATGCCATTATAAACAAGTGTTTCATCGAAATCAGGATTTAAAGTTCGACGAATCGTATGACTTCGTAATTTCGTTGCTTTAGCAACACCAGGAACAATGTGTAATTTAACGTAAGGATCAGAAAGTCCGTTCGAATCACATGAACGAAGATTTCGTGCTCGTGTTAAACTAATTGTGAGAACATTTAGTGATTCATTCCAAATAATTTCGAAATCCAACGTGCCGAAACCTATTCAAAATTGAATTTTGTTTAAAAAAAAAACAACAACAAATCGATCGATTCTAACCACAATCATCAAGTGGTGATGAAGTATTGATGATCATTGATGTTGTTGGTCGAAGATTCGACAATGAAGATGCTAAATTCGTGTGAACTGACGAAACTGGTGATTGTAATGGCTGAGTTTTTGGAAGATATTCATCGATTGAATGTTCTAAAGCAAATAAAATTGATTTACAAAAGTCGTTTTTGTAGGTCAATGTAAAAGTACCTTTGGAACTTCGGTCGTCTGTTTTGAATGAGTCGATACTTTCCTCATGATCAATTATCGAATTAGTATTTTCATGTGTTTGTTGAATCGTATTTCCTCCAGATGAAAGATGATTACTGGCTAATGCTAAAGGAAACTTCAGATTGAAATGCGCTAATTACTATGTCGATGAAAACCTGTTAGTGGCGAGGATTGTTGATTCATTCGACCGTTGGTACTGATTTGATCATCTGAGCTCGATTGATCACCAATCGATGAAACACTATCACCTTCAAAAACAAACAAACAGATGAAAGGAATTTTATGTGCAAAAAGACGTACTTTTTGCTGTCACTGCTGAAAAGATCGAAGCCGATGGTTTAACATCTGATGTCAAACTCGAACGTGTTGGCAATGTACGAAAGAACCAAGCGCCTGACTTCTTCCATAACTAAAAATCAATAAATTTCAGTTGTTCATTTGAACGTTTTCGTTTTCTTACTTCTCGATTTTCACTGCAGATTTTACAGAGAGTTATAACTTGTTGATTAAAGATCGTTTCAATCGAACATTTATTGCAAACAGACTAAAAAATAAACGTTTCTCACTTTCTGTTTTTAATTCCATAAGACAGCCGGTATTCGACTTACTTTTTGACAATCAACACAGATGACAGACGATGCACCGAGCATGCCGAAACTATCAGCGCATAGAACACATTGCGTAGATCCGTTTCCTGTAGCATGTTTTTTGATATTCTCGAATCGATCGACGAGCTTCCTGAAAATGTCAAAATCAAACGGAATTGTTCGATGTTGAATTCATTTACCCGATTCGTTGTTGTTCGAGAAGATCGATACGTTGAGCACGTTCGAGAACTTTCTTAATTCGTTCGAGTTCTTCATCGCGCAACGGCTGAGTAACGGTCGTTGTCACCGGATTCGTGGCACGATTTTGTGAAGGTCGATTCGTATGAAAAGACCAACCGGAATTTAATCTTTAAGGACACAAAGACATTCACTAGCATTTTCGATTCAATTTTATTTTTAATTTACTTTGCTCGAAGTTGTAATTGCCGATCATTCGGGCAGACGTACGAATTATTACTGCCGCCTATCATTCTGAAATAAATCAAACTAATCAATCAATCAATCAATTACTATAGAACGAAAGTAATCGAGATCGATATTATATTTTCTATTGATCCGAACAATGGAATTTGTCCGTTTTAAGCGCTACAATCAACGAATGATTCACGTTGATTCAAGTGACACAAACAAACCTCTTATACAGATCGATAGAATGAATAAAATAAATATTCCTTCCTTCGTCTATGCCGATTTGAAACGATAGGCAAATAATATTAGACACATAGTTTTCTCATTAGAATAGATTAATCGCGTTTCAAGTTCAAATTTGCATAAGACGAATCGCTAAAAAAAACATGATTTCCTTTTTTTTCTATCAAGGGAAAAAAAAAGAAATAATAGTTATACTCGAGTGTTTGTCAAGTTTGTTCTCAAGTTTCTAATCGATTGACGTTAATCGAAGAGAATTTTACTCTGTTTTGTTAGTTTTTTCTTACTCGAACTGAATAGATTCTTCAAAAGACGGTACGTCTTTCATTCCGCACATTACTTCTCCTACAATAATGACTATTTATTTGTATGTGTGTGTGTACGTTGATTGTCTGACACAAGAAACTAACAAAAAATCTAATTAAAATACCAATACACTCAACGCTATCGTGTCGCAATGTCAAAGCGTTCTGACGATTTTCATAGATATTCAAAAGGAGCAACCAAGATAAAATCAAACATTCGGACTAATCTTACAATTGTTCGTTTGCACAGCAACTTTCTAGTATCTCTTTGTTTGTCAATTAGCCGTAAGGCTTGCAAACTCACGATGTCAATTTTCTTTAACCACTTATTCTTTTCTCTTCGAACGAGAGTCAAACAACAGAGAAAACCTCGTCACCACACACTGACGTATATAATAGAAAGAAAGGGTAACAGCATACTTGAAAACAGTTCAGAGATGAAAAATTCTTTCTTCTAGTTTTTTTCTTCTTCTTTTGATTGTAGCAAAAAAATACAAAGACGAAGAAAAAGAAAAGAGTATTGTTTTGTCTAGTTGAATTTCTTCTACTAAAACAATCGAATAAGATAATGAATGAGAGGCATGTTCGAAGCCACCGCCGCCGCCGTCAATTCTCCATACTTCGTCTATCTGCGTTTCTCAAAGGAATATACATCTAATTTAAAATAAAACTAGTTATGTTTCTCTCTCTCTCTCTCTTTCTCTATCTACTTTTTCCTTATTTTTTTCTCTAATATTTGGTTGATTCAATTACTCATTTTTTTTTCATTCCGATAATAATAATTACAAAAAAAAATGTCGATTGACATTTTTATTTCCGGTATTGAATTACACAAGTAAATGTTAGATACAAAAAGTTATTTTTTCTTTCTTCTTCTTTTTTTCTCCTCGTTTTCATAATTAATCTCATTCACGTCATTTCAAATCATAAATTTTATCCGGATAAAAAAAAAACGACAAGATTTATTTTAATTAATACATCGTTTCGTAGCTTATTTATTATAGCAAAATGAAATCACAGATAATCACTGAACCATTTTAGGATTAATATATTTAACCGAGTGTTTTGCCAAGCCAAAATTTTTGCAACGAATCAATTCGTTGTTGTATTGCAAGACGATAGGATTTACCCTGAGGTTGATAACGATTGATTAATGCTTGTAAACTCAGATGACATCGTTCGACAATCTAACAAAAGAAAAGAACGCAAGTCATTGCTTTGGAGAATCAAAAAAAAAGAAAAGAATCCAATCAACGAACATCATCAACGGAATCCTTGGATAAATTATAAGGAATTGGATCCCCAATGTATAGAGTCAATTGAACGGGAATCGGAATTTGAAACCAGGCCATTGAGAACCAAACAATTGGTCCAATGAAATTTAATATTTGAGTTAACAATGGAAGATTTAAATTAAGAATAAAGGAATATAATCGACCGAGACCGAATAAATTCCAAAAATAAAGCACTGGATTCCAGCGCATTTCTTCTTGATTAGCCAGAAATATTGGCACAATAGGCACCTGAGCTTCGATTGCAACATGAACAAAACCTTTGCCTAGATCGTAATAAAATCGAGTTCAATATCAGTTGAAAGTATACAATCGAGTCTTACGCTTTTCGGGCCAATGAACTCTGTAAGCATTTTCATGACCAACCATTCCTTCATCAGCACCACCTAGATCAAATTTTTTTTTGTTTTTGTAATCAAACCTCGAAAGATTTCTCTACCAGGTATAACTCCAACCCAAAATCCACTTTTTAATAATGAAACCGCTGTTTCTCGTTTGCCAGCTACCGATCCCATTAGTCGAAGAACAGGAAACCAAGGAATTAGTAATCGATGAATAAGTGATCTAAATTTCAAATTCGTTTTCCAAAAACGAATCATCAATTCAATCTACCGAATAACTTTGCCTGTTCGATGATATCCACAAACAATGGCTCCTTGAATTTCGGCGTTATGCGTCGAATGTCTCGATATAAACAAACAACCTTCATTCGGATCGATTTTATCAATTCCAATAACTAGAAAGAAGTCATTTCATCTAATTCGAATTCAATTTTGATATCAAATATTTTTCTTATTTCATTTTACTGTCAAATCCATGAAAATAAACAAATCCATAGTAATAAATCAATGTCAACAAACGAAAATACCACGATTGTCCGAGAATTTCATCGGGCATAAATGCAAGTTGTGTTCCAACAGAATATTTCCGTGCTTCATTTCGCACAAATGGACTTGGTATTGCTTCGGCAGGTTTCTTTTTTCCAATACCAATTCTATTCATTCTCTACAACAAATTTAAAGGACTTCTGAGTTTTATTGCAGACAACATTGAAAATCAAACAAATGACAATAAATAAATGTGCTTTGTTTTCTCTCTGCTAAAATGTTTGTATATATATCATATGTATATGGATAAATATGAGTAAAAGGAACGAAATGAAATTATGAATAAATAGTGTTCGATTTGCTTTGCGTTGAGATTTCAATTTATTGATAACCGCCGGTTCGTAAGGATTCATTGATACCAGCTGTTGCAACTTCACGAGCTGCTCCACGAACTGTTGGACTAAATTAAACGAATACACGAACTCAAAGACAAATCAAACAAGTTTGGCTTTACTTATTAACAAAAGCCGATTGAAATTCACGTTGTGCTTGTTCGAGTGTGGCGCCTGATTGACGATACAATCGATGAACCTAAGTCATTCGATGAAATATTTTCAAAATTCTTCTTTACAAATCATTTTCTTGTACTTTCATTAACATCAATCCATCAGCTAGAGCAAGTACTGCAAAACCTAATGTAACAACCATCGAAAGAAGTCCAACAATAATCTTGCTTCCTCCACTGGAAAATAATTTCACCATTACAATAAATCCACTAGAGAAAAAAGAATCGAAATTTAATCATTGAAAAAAGACAAAAATTGTTGTTTTTGTTTTCTATGAAAAGCATGAGCAATAAATCTGATTTTATATTCCAATTAGAAAACCAAAGCACCCACCATATTCGTGTTTAGTGAAGATTTTGTGATTTAAATAAATAGATAACTACGAGTTAAAAGTACAAAGATCGTGCAAAGAAGAAGATATTTACCAGGCAAGATTAGCAATACCAAGAAATTGTAAAACTGTTATGATTATTTGGATGAAGAAGATGAGAAAGAAGATCATAAAATTTGCAGCACTGTCTTCTCTAGATTAATAATTAAGAAAACAAAAACGAATTAATTCAATTCAAATGATTAGTAAAAGAAAAACAGTTGTGAGTTTGAGTTAATTTAAAAACTAGATAAGTTAATCGAAATCTTCGTTTTTACCAAAATCCTGATTGTCTCAAACCCAAGACCATAAACATCAATAGGATAATTTGAAAAAAGGATACGAAAAAAAATAACATGAAATCACTGGCTCGATCAGTTCTAGAAAACATGTCATTTGAAATTTTCGACTTTGTTTTTTGTCTTTCTTGTCATGTAGCATTATTATTATTATTTTGAGAGAAATGACTGACCTGAATGCGCGATAAATTGGTCGGAACCAACAAACATACGATAATGGAACAAATAAAATGAAATAAAGTAACGAGAGACCAAATGTTGATGCGCCTTCTTTATCAACCACTTGAAGAAGAAAAAACGAAATGATAAGATGCAGAAAATTTTATTTTTATCATTTACTAAGATATGAAAATCCCGTGATGATATTTAAAGCTAATGTTGCTGTATATACTAAATGAATCGAATAGATACGTGAAATAAAATGAAATGAAATGATGCGTACATAACCATAGATAGTAGATGTATCGAACCCAAATTTGAAATTCACCTGGAATTTCGACATTAATATCTTGATAGAAACACGGTCGTAATGGAAACCAGTTTGGTAATGGTGGAAAGTTTTTATCTCGAACTAAATCAAAATCAATAGAAATCGAAATTCAACGGATTGATATTCGTACATCCAATTTGCGAATTTCGTAATTCACGTTCTCGTTCAGCTAGACGTTTTTCTCGTTGTTCGAGTTCGGCTTGTTGTCGTTCGAATTGTGTCAAATCAATTCGTGCAGAATTGCCACTCGATTTTTCTGTTGTCTGCTGTGGTGGTGGTAGTACTGCTGTTGTTGCAGTTCCACTTGGAGTTATATTTCCTTGTAAATTCGTTGTTGGCTAAAAACAAACGAAAATAATATTAAAAAAAAACTAAATTCTTTTTTCGAATTTTACTTTTGCTGCAACAGTCGTATTCGAAAATGGACTGTATTCACTTAATGTTTGTTGATTTGAACTAAGCAAAAGAAAAAACAAATCGTCGTGCTTTCGAAAAACAACGAAACACGAACAATGTCTGAGCAGTTGCCTGTCGAATCGATGGATCAGCAAATGGATTATTATCTTCTTCTGAATTCATCTTAATCGAAGGTAAAAATCAAATAGTCAAACGATTGAGTGTCTTCAATACGTGGAAAAGGAAAGAAACGCTTTTTTTAAATATATTTCTATAAATGAATCATTGGATAACCTCTCGTCGACATCTACTTTCTCTGAGGATTGGTTTTCTATTCCAACCATTGAGATTTTTATTCTTCACACACACAAAACAAATTGACAAAAGCACCACAAAAAAAAGTCTCAGATCAACGATAGCCAATCATCAGTAATCGCCCAGATTCGTTCGAATTGGTTCACATTAATAATATTCTCTTCGCTCGTATGAACTCGATGGAGAATTTCCGTTTGTTTGAATTGTTTACTTTCGAACATTTTCTTTGCCGTTCGATTGTCTTCAGGTATCGTTAATAACATCGATCCATCGTAATCGGTTGCACATTGTTTCAACAACAAATGCGCTATATTCATATTCTCGGCATACAACGGTCCGCATTTAATAAACTCTTGACTGAAATTCAAAATCACATAGCCAAGCACTCGATCGGTTCGTTTCGATCGCGCGACATAACCAGCTATGGAATAGATATGTTCGCGTAGTTGTTCGAAATACTGAATTCGATATGTTGGATAGATCTGATGATCGTACGACGCGATGTCAAGCACATCGGAATGTTCGTAAGCTGAAATGTAAATATCATCGGATAGATTTGTTGAAATATTGTAAAATTGATTTAAACTTCCGACGTAACCAACGAGAGAAAACGATGCTTGAAAACCGTGACGAAGATAGAAGGAAAGATGTTCGGTTAAGATATTAGCGTGTATTGGATAATCTTGTTTGGATTTGATTTTAAGAACGTAATTGGTGAGTAATTCGCCGAGACCAAATTTTCGATAATCTGAACGAACGTAAACTAAACCGAGCATGAAAACCGAAGATTTCGATCGATGATAGAAGTTCCATTGTCGAATCGATGCATGAGCTAATAGGCCTTGTTTTGATGTGATTATATACGAATGTTTAGGTCGAAATGCGAAATAATACATCGAAAAATCGACTAAACTTCGTTGAAATATCGAACATTCTGCCAGAAGCACTTTTAAATCGTAAATATCCGTTGAAATTATCGGACGAATAAAGAAATTTAGCGATTCAATTTTTTCATTTCTATTTTCATTAAAATTAAAAATTAATTTTCTTTTGCTTTGAATTTTACCTATAAAGCCAAAATGAATATTGACTTGTCACAGTCCAAGATGACACGCCGTCGATATATTCATATTCCGACATGATCAATTGTAAATGCAATATCGTAAAAGCATTCTCGAAGGTTAATCCAATGCAGTGATCCTTTCAAAGCCTTCTCTCTCTTCTCTTTCTTTTGTCATTCGTCGATGTGCTAGTTGCATCTTTTATATTCCTATTCGATCAATTCAAAAGAGAATTTCTATCGGGACAATGCAATAAAAAGAATAACAATATAAAGATATATAGAACAACATTTCCCTTTTTTTCTTTTGACGAATACTCTCAATCATTCGATTTCAAACAACGAGGCTAAATTTCGAGATAATCATTCATTTATTTCTAATTGTAAGACACGTACAAAAAAAAAGAAAAGAAGAAAGGGAATCCTATGGAGATTATTGAGCAAAAATAAATAAGAATATCCATTTAAGATATTAATTCTCATCTTTATGATTAATTAATGTCGATTTATTTATTTTCTCGTAATTTTCATCGATCGATTTAATATCTGCATTGTCGATAATCCACGAGTGTCGAATAACTTCAGTTAATGGCAGACGTTCAATTGGATTACGACGAATTAACTGAAAAAAAAAACAAAAGAGTAGATATACAGAAAAGATCTCCTGCTCGTTATTTACTCGGCTAATTAGATCTCGAGCTGAACTTGACGCGTTCAAAGGAAACGATAGTTCGTTGCCTTTTATCAGTTGAATGGTATCTTGTTGAGTTGGACTGTCGAACGGCGGTTTACCAACGATCTACTCACGAGAAAATAAGAATAAAGAAAAAAAAAGTCGAGTTTTATCCGACCATTTCGTAGGTGAATACACCTAAACACCAAAGGTCAATTTTTTCATCATAACCAATGCCGTTGAGCATTTCAGGAGCGAGATAGTCCAGCGTTCCGCAAAGGGTTGTTCGTCTGAAGAATTCAATGAATGAAAAGCTAATTTAAAAAAAAACAATCTACTTGTTCGATTCAGTACTCTCGGCTGACCAACCGAAATCAGCTAGAGGAAAAACACAAGTTTTTATTTCGAAAAAAAAAGCTTTATCTGCAAACCTAATTTTAATATTCCATAGACACCAATGAGAATATTCTCGGGTTTAATGTCTCTAGAAGGTGAAAATGAATTCGAATTTTTTGAAAATTAATCTCGAGTTTTTACCGATGAATGATTTGTTTCGAATGAAGATACGAGAGAGCATTACAGAGTTGGTAAACATACTAAAACAATAGAGTCGATTGATTTTGTTTTCTCTTTAGAATTAATGTCTCTTACACCGGCAGCTTCGGTTTCTCGAAGAATTTTTTCTTTTTGCATTCGCCGGTATAGTTCACCGCCAGGTGCATATTCGAGTAGTAAAAATATTCGTTGTTCATCATGAAAAAAACCGTACAGCCGAAGAATATTCGGATGTCTGAAATGACGATGATTTCGAAAAGTGAAATTCTCAAATTTCGAATTTACTTCAAACGACTTTGAATCGATATTTCACTTATCAATTGATTAGCTAATCGAGGAGTTGAGATTTGATCTTTAATAATCGCCTAGAAATTCAATTTGTTAAACTAAATTTAACAAACAAACGAAAGTACTTTTAAAGCAACGATATATTTGCTTTTCTTCTCTCGAACACAATAAACATGTCCGAATCGTCCTCGACCTAACGGCGCACCGATTTCGAAATCATTTATTGTCCATTGTCGTCTACGAAGAAGCACAAAAAACCAAATGATCACATCCGATGAATTCCTTGCGGAGGAAATCAACTACTCACGCCGGTGTTTTCGATGAAGCGGTTGCTGTTTCATTCAAATGATTCGTAATTAGATCGGCATTAGTATGCGATGATGCCGTAGATTGTTTCCGCGTTTCCTCATGAGATTTTTTCGTGTTTGGGCCGAGAAAATATTCTCTGAGAAGAAAATATGAATAAGAAAAAAAACTCGGAGCAAGTGTCTTACGAAGGTATAGGACGATTTTCGACATTTCGAATCGAACGTGATGAAGATTTCATTTTGAAGAATTTGAATAGTTAGTTAAGTATTTGTCTGCTTCTCCTCTTTGTTTCGAGCCAGGGAAAAACGAGTCGACCAATGAGAAACAACGAGCGCCATCTGTTCTGTCAAAAGTGAAATATTTTTCATCATCGAAAAAATTCACGCGAAAAACAACAACAACAAAAAAACAATGTCGAACGACGAAAAATTCGGATTTTATTCGAACAAAAAACGTTTTCCTAAGATTGAGGATTGAGTACCAGGCATGAAATGATATTAATGGTAGACGATGCATTGATTGACTTATTTACATCTAATCTTGTCAAAATATCGAGTAATGGCAACCGATGAACCGTATTATACGAGCGAACAAATACAAATTCCATCTGATTTTCCTGATATGTTATTGCAATTTTCCAAAGCAGCTATTCGTACTCAGCCTGAAGATGTTCTAGCTTGGAGTGCAGCGTAAGATCTTCTGTCAAGACGTGTTTTTTTTTCGTATCTATTTCGTTTGACAGATATTTTCGAGCTTTAGCAAATGGCGAGACACCACCGGTTAAAGAACGTACGTTGAATAACCAAAAAAACGAAGATAAATCAATGTTTATTTCAGGTCTCGAAATGCCAGTAGCTACGCAAAAGACTGATACCGGTTTAACTATGGGTTTACTAAAGATTTTACATCGACAAGTACGAGAAATTTGAAACGTTTAAATATTGATTCGAATGTTTTGATTCTCTTAGCTTTCACCGAAAGGTACAGTTTCTTTGAATGAAATTCGTTCGAAATTCGACGATTTAAACATTCCACGCGAACAATTCGACGATGTCGTTCAAATCGGTTCGTTCAATAACAACGTGCAATGGAATCAATTTCTCGCAATAGCTCTCTCAAAAATCTCCAAAGTAAAATCTCGATTTGTTTGTTTGTTTTTTTGCTCGAATAAACAAACTCTCTCAATCATAGAATCTAACGGATACATTAATTAAAATCTGTGAATTATTAACGAGTGATCCACCGGGTGCTAACGCTCGTATTCCATTCGAACAATGGAAGACTTTCTATGAATATCTTTCGGCACTCGATGGAGAGATCAGTGAACAGCATCGAAAACAAGTTCTCGATTATTTAACAAACGAATGGGTTAGCAGACAAAATGGCATGATTCATCCGAGAAACTTCGTTCATCCCGAATGTCCGAAACTCGACGGATAAAACCGAACAGGCATTTAGCTGCTTATCCATCCAATTCGACCGACACAAATATTCAATTAATCGTTCTTTGTCGTACTTAGTATTTCCCACGTATATTTATTCAGTTAGATTGTATTTATCACAGTGCTTTCGTTGTTGTTTTGTATGCAATTAGAATTTTATCTTCGAATAAATAAATAATTTAATTTAGATCAAGTCGATTTCGTTTTTAATTCGTCTTTAAATTTATCGACTTCAGTTCGAATTGTTTGCTCATCGTTGTCTAAAACCCATTGTCGAAAGGCTTCTTCAGTTTCTGCAAAACGTCTTTGAAAGTTTTTCATATGTACGGAGATCATTGTTTTCGAATCGTTGATATCAGTGAATAGATGACCGCTGAATTTCTGTCGAAATTGTCGTTTGTCATCGCGAAGACTGAGTCCTTTTTCGTAATCTTGTTGTTTGCCGAAGAAGATCAAAGCTTGTTCGCGAGTTGTTCGAATGAATTGATCTCGTTCATCGTCTGACCACGCTTTGTCCGAGATTTGTTCTTGATCGAGAAAGGCGATGAATTTAATATAAATCGGACGTTTCGACGTTCGTTGACGATGAGCATGATTGAGTTGATCTTCGTCGAAGAAAAATCGTCGAAAATATTTGCTCGAGATAATCCATCGATAGAATTCAGTTTCGTTAGCAAAACCATTCGAATAGGTCTCGTAATCGTAACCGAGAAACTCGAATATTTGCCGAACATCAGCTGATAAACTTAATTTGGTTGATGTTGTCGTTGGATCGAATTCTTTGGTATGAACATTCATCCAGAGACCTTGAATGCCGTATTTCAATCCGATTTTATGACAAATATTTCCGATTAAACCTCCGAGATCGGAATATGAAAGATAAACAATTGCATTTTCGAATTGATCAGCAGGCGTGAGAATAAAATCAATTTGAAATTCTTCGAAATCAAACGAAGAAACATCGCCATTTGTATGGATTTCAGTTGGATGAAATAATTCTTCGATTAAATCTTGAATTTTCACCGAATCTGGACATACGAGTAGAACATCGAGATCACCAAATGATTCTTTCGATGGAAATTCTTTAGGCACTGCGTATTTTTCAATACGTCCTTGTAGTTTTGCCAAAACACGTTCTTTTAATTGATAATATTCGTCTCGTGCATATCGCCGAGTAACGACTTTTTTCAACGCATTTCCACCCATTTCAAAAAAAAGCTAAACTTCTCCTCCGTAAACAATCTTTCTTTATAAAGAAAATAAGAGGTCTCATGCAATAGGTTATTGCGCAATGTTTACATCAGATGATGACATACTGAATCACCATGATGTTATTTTCTGGTTTCGCTTTATTTATTTTTATTTTTTTTTTTGACAAACAAGGAGAAAACTAATGACAACTATATGATGCAGGATTACTAACGTGTATTTTTCTTTCTGTTTCTCCTAAAGTAAAAAACTAAAATGAAATCAAGTTGAAAACTAATCAGTAATGGTTGACGAAAACAAAACGAGAGAATTTAATGCTCGAGTATACGAAGATTGCCCGAGACGATTTTATTCTCGAGAATAGCACCGGGTGGAACATCGATTCGATCACCATGATTGGCGATGATGATAACCGTGCCACGTAATGAAACGCCTTTGCCAAAGGTGACATCACCCGAAACAGTAAGACTGTCGAGTTCGAGACAATCAGGAATACTTTGAAAACGCGAAAGAAAATCTTTGACCTTAGAGAAAAAAAAACTCAATAATTTTATTTTTGAAAAGAAAACAAAAATGAATTCAATACTTTGACGAAACTTGTACCGAGTTTGACTAATGGTACTGATGGAAATGAACGTTGAGCATTCATGACTAAATTTCCTCGATTAAGCGTGAATAAATTCGACATGACAAGTAAAAGATCCGATGTTGTTTTAACCGGAAGAAAACGTCGACGTGGGACGTTAATTCCTATTTATTGAATTTTATGTTTTATTCAACGAAGTTTTTTCTTTGTTCACGATTTACCTTGAGCTCCTTCGAAACTTTGTATTGCAGCTCCACTAGCTGTTTCCAATTGAATGACATTGATACCTTTGTCTAAACTCTATTATCAAATAAAATCGTTTTTTTAAATAGGATTTCTGAGGAAAAAAAATCGATTCTCTCTACTTTATTATTAACGATAATTTCCATGTGTAAAGTTTTATCTTCAATAACACGTTTAACAGCTGGAAGATTGATCCATAAGTTATTTGTATTGAAAATTCTATCGAAAACAAACAAAATTCAATCGAAATCGATTTCAAGTTGTTGTTTTTACCGAAATTTACTGACACTTTTAAATTCATCAACATTTTCCTTGGGTACTTGAGCAATTTCAAGTAAACGTAATTTATTTTGATATTGAATTAAAGTACCACCCTAGATAATTAATTCATTCTTACAGAAAATTCAATTCAATATCAAACAGCTCATTTCTACTTTAACATCAGCACGTGTTTTATCCGTAACTTCCATAACGAATTCATGTTTTGTCTCGTCAGTTAATAGATGTTTGAGAATATCTTAAAATATTCATTCGAATTAGTCTAAATAAACTAATCCTCAATTCGAACTCACATAGATCAACTGTTGCACCGAGATTATCAATGTTACTTAAGAACATATATTCTTTTCCTTGTTCAATAAATTGATCCAATAAACCGGATTGATAAAAAGCTTGATAAATATCACCGTGGCCTGGTGGATACCAACACTCATTATCTGTACCGTCGACTTTCGTTGCAATAGGCAATAGAGTTTCTCGATCAATACGTGGATATCTAAAAGAGACAAAGTCACATAAAAACAAATTTCAAACGAAAAATATTTACTTCGATTGATTGAAATTGAAGATTTTAACTGAAACATGACCGTATTTTTGAAGGACTTTTTCTGTTTCTTCGTGTGTATTGAATGAGTTCATAAGAACTAATGGTACATCGCAACCGTATGTTCGATTTAATTGCTAATCGAAGAAGAAAGATGACGAATTTGAAAAACAATCGAATCGATATTTTACTTCGAGTTGTTGAATAGTTAAATCGAGAAATGTAAGACCACTACGAACTGAAATAACACTCTTAGGTCCTTGGCAACCCATCGTTGTTCCGAGACCACCATTTAATTTGACGACAATGAGTTTATTCAAGAGATCTCTTGCATCGGCAATATCGGCTCCTAGTAATTTTTTATAAGGAATAACAGTTCCTTCTGGTGGCGGTTGAATTTCTTGCCAATCGATCGATGTTTGATCGATATTATCGGATAGATAACGGCTGAATAATGCTTCGAAACCTTCGAGTTCAGCTTGAACAGTCTGAAAAGAACGAGAAAAAAAACGTCGATTTTCGAATAAAATTACTTCGAACGAACCTTTTGCGTTTGTGGTTGAGCGGTGACAACGAGTTTGTTCAATGATTTTTGAAGTCTCATCAACGCATCTCGTTTTGTTAAATCTTTAAATTCAGCGATATCAGTTTGACTTGGTGTTCGTTTGTGCAAAGGCTAATTAACCGAAGAGGAAGAAAAAAAGCAAATATAAACGTGTTTTTATTTGGCTCAAATAGAAAATTTTACTTTGTTCATCGGAACGTTTCTTGATTGTTGAGTAGTCATTCTCAAAGAATGTTTATTGACTTAGAAAAGAAGACAAAAAAAACGAATTCTAAAAGTAAAATTTCCATTTTCGTATATGATAAATTTATCAAGATCAAAATCAGGGTGTGCGCGTGTCAGTATTGACCTTGTTTTTCTTGTCGATAGAGATAAAACAAACAAAGATTCGAGATCATGGAGGGCATATTCGGTTCTTCTATAGGTAAATGACGAACCTTATCCATCCATTGATTCCTCTTAAATGTCTGTCTGTGAACTTGAAAGTAAAAAAAAACGAAATACGCTATTTTTTCTGCGTCATAGAGAGAACAGTTTTTGGGTACATTTTATTCGATTACATCTAAGCGTATTTACAAGAAAAAGTAAACAGCAATAGTCTTGCTCGATGAAGAGGTCGCCAATAGGCAAAGTCTTGCCGAGAAGAACTATTGATTGAAAATACGGAATCATGACGTTGACAGATTTTGAATGAGCTTCTCAATTTCAGAAATAATTTTTTCATCACGAGATTCAAGTTGATTATATGTTGTTATCGCTTGTTCAAAGTTTGTACGAGCTTGTTCAATATTTCCCATGCTTTTATGCACAATACCAATGCTTTTATAATTATTAGCAATATAGTCTTTACGAAATTGATATTTCAATTTAATATCCAGTGAAGTTTTGTAATATCCTAACGCTAGAGAATATTGCCCGAGATTAGCAAACGTTTTGCCCATATTATTATAAAGAAATGCAAATTGTTGATCATCAATTGGAACATGTTTTAACAAAATATTAAACATTTGATTATAACATACGAGTAAATCGGCGAATTTTTCTTGATCTTCGTAGATTATACACATTTGACCGTAGCATTTCATAAGTAGACGACTATCTTCTCCATGTATTTCTTTCGAAATAGCTAACACTTGTTTGAATGCATCCAATGCTTGATTAGAATCATTTTTATTCAAATAAACATAGGCTATATAGAAATAACTATCAGCAACACTTGAATCATTTTTTGGTAAGATCTTTTTTTTCAAATCTAATGCTTTTTTATACCAAAATAAACTTTGATCCAATTGATTTTTTACAGCACATATTTTTCCTAATAAATCCCAAGCACGGATAAGATTGTTATCATTCAAGACTGATTTGTTCAGATAATTTTCAAGAATTTTATCCACATTATTTAATCCATCGAGATATTGTAAATTCGTACATAAATCATACTGTAGTTGAATAAATCCAATGAAATCTTTTTCTTCTTTATCATTAATCGGATTCATCATTTTCAATGAATCGATTGATTCAGCAGCACAGAGTGTCATTTGAAATATTGTTATGCCACTATCTCCTCCTCCTTCTTCGTCGTCTTCTTTTTCAACGACTTGATTAATTTTAAACAATGATCCGATCATGAATACAATCGCATCTTCAAGACCGGACTCATACGAAGGACTTGTTTTAACAAACGGTTTGACACCGTTGATTTGTGGATCTGCATCTATTTCGAATAAGACACGTTTTTGTATATTTTCTCCCGACTGACATAACAATGCCATGCTTCGATCACAAGTTGTTGTTAAAAGTGACTTTATTCCAATGATTTTGCCTTGATAAGATTTCAATTCATGTAGAAGTTCGCTTTTCATTGGCGAACTTCGAAAAACTTGAACAGCCGACATATGTTTGTGTTCATTGAAATATTTCTGAATATTCTGAATAAAATATCGACAAGCATACATATTCTCGATATTTAAATGTTGAAATGCGTTGAGTAGAACTCCATTGAATAGAACATCACGATTGAACCAAGATAAAACTCGATCAGCCATGTCAGCTTGTTGAAATTGTTGAAGAATATCAGTTTGAGTCGAATCTTCCTTGATTTCGGTTTGACATAGACGAACAAAATCATCTTTATCATTTTCCCCACGTTTCATTGTCGATAGATACTCAAGACTCAGATCGGCTATGATATGTCGACTATTGAATTCATAGATTGCAGCAACACTTAAGATTAAAAAAAAAAACTTTATTTATTTTTCAAAGATGCGTGACAATTTTACGTAGCACTATTCTTTTCTTTTTTGTCGATTGGCTCTTCGATGATTGGTTTCGTTTCACTGAAATGCTTGTTTTTCATTGCTTGAATAAGCTCGTGAAGTCTCGTTGTCACAAGCCGAATCTATATTCACGTAGTGAATGAAATCGATTTTCAATCAATGAAATAGATACTACTTTCGAATAATTCGCTGCCCATTTCTCATGACGCGCTTTGTCTCCACAGTAGACATAAATTGAGACGACTTTCTGTTCATCATCAATGAGTGGCACAAGTGATTCGCCAAGAAGACCACTGACAATCAAAACAATTTGACTTGTCGTCGATTCATCTTGAATAAACTGTTTACATTCTTCCACAAGTTTGAATAGTTTTAAATTCGAATTCAATTCTCGTAAAGGTATTTGTGCATTACGATTCTCATCCGTTGAATCAGCATCCTTATCTAACCAAACTAGTAAAGGCATTTGACTCTCATTATCATCGATTTTCACTTGTTTTGGCGGCGATGCCATTGTTTTTCACCTACACCTCACAACTAGTTATCTTGTTTTTCTGTTCACGTTTGATTTTGCGAAATGTACAATGAATCATAAATGCCTGGTTATACCAACCTCCATTTTTTATCAAAGCAATCAACTGAAGTTTTTTTTTGCATCGCTACTATCAACTCAAATTTCGATTAATCACTGCACTTAATAATGAGAAGTTGATTTTTCTTTTTCGCATAAAAAAAATAAGGCGTATTTATTCATTGAGAAGAGAGTGTGCCTGCATTGATATGGATTGAATTAATCAACAAAAGATCGGTCAATAAAATAAAACTTTTGCGAATGTTTTCTTTATGAATTTCAGTACAAAAAAGTGGATTCAGAGAGAAAAAATACGTGACTACTATCTTTATACATCAATTCCGTTTGATTTTAATGTCAAAAGTGAGATAAAATATTGTTGAGCTTCATAAATAATTCGCGCACAAGGACCATAGGGAATGCCGAGACTTTGCAGTTTTCGTTCGCTAATATAAGGTAATTCATAAAAGCCGATTTTTTCCTGCTCCAGAATTGGAACATATTCTTCGTAGTTTAATAAACTGAGAAAATATCGAAGCATTGCTTCGGTGCCAAAGAATCTAATCAAACGAAAATGACGATTGAATTGTTTGTTCGTCTGTGTTTTTTTTTCTTACTGTTCAATTTTTCGAGCTTGTTTAGGATCAATAATCGAATTCGACCGATGCATTGTCGATGTCGAGGGCATATAAGATGTCGATATATTCAATGGATTCGTACTATTCATTGCAGCTAAACGTTGAACATTAGCTGTAATCAAACGTGACGTTGCTGGTTGAGAAGCATTTGACATTGATGATGTTCGTCCACCGTTGAGAGTTGTTGTTGTCGGTGGTGGAGGAGGCGGTGGTGGACCTGTTGTTGCTGATTGTCGAGAATATGGATGATGTAAATGCTGACGAAGTTCGGCAACTTCTTGTCGGAGATTGTAAACATCGTCTTTGATGACACGTTGCATTTGAATTTGAGCTGAAAGTTTAGCAATTGATTCAGCTAAAGTGACAATCGACGATTCTAATCTTGTAAAACGTTGATTCACTTCTCTGAATCGAATCAAATCAAATCAAATAAATAAAAAAAGGATTTTTTTTGCATGTCTAACCTCATATCAGTATTCGATTGTCGCATTGACATAACCGGCATAACTTTTCTAAAACGATGTCTTCGTCCATTATGTTCAGTTTGTGATGACGTACTAGATTTAATACTACTGCGTACTGATTCAATATCAATATCTAATAATTTTAGTAAATCATTATACATTATTTGAAGATCTAGTATAAAGAAAATAATTTTAATTTCAACTTGTTGTTTTTTTTTATTCGAATACCAGTTAATTGTCTTCGTATTTGTCCAACATCTTTCGAACTTAGACTCGAACTATGTCGAGTGATATTCGGTGTCGACGTTCGAACATTTGGATGTTTACGTAGTTTTGTTTCACTAAATTCACTCGTCAAATCCGACCATGCATCACTGCCAAGATCACTTGGCAACATGCCATTACGACGAATCATATCTAAATAATTTCGATAATTTTATGTCAAAATGTTTTCGTTTTCCTTTTCTACCGTCTTCTTTGCTCTGAGTTTCGGTGGCTGTTGTTGAGGAATCTGAATCATCGTTGTAGTTTTTTAATCGTGCTGGTGGTCGTTGACCTTTCGCTGAATTCTTTCGTGTAACTAACGCAGCGGTTGCTGCTCGAATTGAATATCTATTTCGTTGTTTTTTCCAAGCACGAGTGAGTTCTTTGCTCGATGGCGACGGTGGTGGTGAACTCGGTTGATTTTTCATTTTTTCACGTTGATTTTCGTATTGTTTCAATGTCGATGTACTGTCATTGTCATTATTCGTTTGTGTATTTTCAACATGATGATTTTGCAGACGATTGTTATTGTCACGTTCGATATAGGCTTCATTGAGTGGATCTTTGATAGGAACGGGCGTTGTTGTTGGTGGCGGTGGAGGAGGTGATGTTGCTGTTTGAAGAACGTGAGAGGCTGTTATTGGACGAGAAATAGTTCGTGGATGTTGAACGATAATATTCGGTTGGACGTCGATGATTTGTTGAGGTTTAATGGGAGATGTAGTACGTTTGAGAGTGTTCGTCGGTTCGACTTGAATATGATGATGATTAGTATGAGTGTCGAGAGGCATTGGCTCGTGTAAATAAGGTATTTGATCGGGAATTGGCTGAACAGCACTTTGAATCTGTGGATTGACACTAACTTCAGGCAGAGCTCGATGTTGACTTTCAGCACTTGATGTTCGTGGTGCTGGCGATTGTTTACGAAGAGGTACTTTCGGCACTGATCCTTGTGTGAGTTCATTTTTTGTGATCTGATTATAAACAAAAAAAAACGAAAATTAAACAAAAACTAAAGGCTTCTTTGTTTCACTTTGGATTTTCCCGGATGATCATCAAGAGTAACATTATCAAAATTAAATCCATCTATCTGATGTAAACCTATATCAACACTTTTAGCAGGCGCTCGTAATGGCGTCGATATTCTTGCGTGATTAGTTTCATTCGTTCTCGCTTCTGTCTTAATCGGCAGAGTTGCTTGTGGAACAATTAACGGGCCTGTGCCTGTTGATATTCTCGAATGTATCGATGTACCATTCGGAATAAACGAACTTGTTGGTCGTCGTGTAATTAATTCAGCTGGTAATGGACCTTTGGGATTGGTTGATAATTGAGGATGATAGTAATAGTTCGCTGCTGCTGCTACTGATGGTGTTGTTGTTGTACCGGTATTTTGATGAGTTGTGATACGAGCTGTCGATGGACGAGATGTTGGTGCTGGAGAAACGTACAAAGGTGTCGAACGAGCATTGGTATTTAATGGTTCTTGACGTAATTTGTTTAATGTACGTGTCAAGGCAACATTTACATTTTGTACAGTTGCTTCGGTTTGAGAACGAGTAAAACCATTTGTCTATTGAATAAAGAAATGAATTTGAACGCAATGGACCAGAAGGTCGTTTGTACGAGAATTTACCTGAGAAGATGAACGACGACGATCATTTCTAAATAAACTCAAATCATCAATCAATCAATCAATTCAAGTTTATTTACGATGATTGTTCTGTTGAAAGAAATTCTTTGACAGGTTTTAATGGTCGACTGTTTGGCTGTGCTTGCATATGATTCGGCGGCTAAATACGAAATAGCATGCAAATGAAATCTATTTATTGATTTTATATTTATTACTGAATGTGAACGAGTATAATTTTCGTCATTACGTATGCCAAATGATGTCAATGGCGTACCTTCAGTAAAAACGCTTTGGTATCGTTTTGGTACGGAACCACTTGAGCCTGAATTTGATGATCCCTGTTGAACATGTAATGGTACCTCTGATTTTCGATTTTCTTTTTCCTTAAATAAATAAATAAAACGCATGTGTTCAGTTAAATAACTGTCATTGTTTTGATGATACCACGGCTATATGCATAAAATTTTTAGTTCGTTTTTATTTATTTTTTTCTCTCTCTCTCGCTCTCTTTTTTTCCCTTCCCTTTCTTCAGTTGCATAAACTTCAATAAAAATCAACGAATGAAAGAAGGAATCCGAATGTTTAAGAAGAAATTTTACTTGATTAGAATATGTTTATCTAAGGATACTTATGGATGACAGAGAAGAAAAAAAAGAAGAAAAATGACAAGAAATAATATTTGATCAAACAAATTTGGATTAATAAAGTTCTTTTTTTTTCTCTTTACCTTGTATTTGCGTAGGTCAATAGTAATTGGTTTGGCCGTATGAGTAGTTGTAGCCATTAATTAAAATAAATATTATTATTTAACGAAGAGGAAAAAAAGAAAAACAACGTGACCAGTATTTTCGTTTTCGATCAGTAATAATGTTCGATCGTACACGACAGCATGGTGAATTACAAAACAAACAGAAGCAAATTTTGTTTAAAAAGTAGTTCGCCTCTTGAAATCAGAGTGAGCAAGAGAAGACAGAGAGAGCGAGCGAGAGAGGCAGCGCGCCCGAATAAGGGAGAGAAAGGAGAAAAACGTCCGAAAGGCAGAGAATATCTAACGAATTTGTTTATTTCCTTATAAAATTTGAAAGAATACGATTCATTTTATCGTCGTCTACGTTTAAACAAAAAAAAACCGAAGAAAAAAAACGAAAGAAAGACACACACAGAGAAAGAGTGTGAGAAAAAGAAACGAAACTCACATCAATTGAATGTATAATAAAGGCAAAAAAGTGAAGAAAGTTTTTTTTTTTTATTTCATTTCATATCAAAGTACATATGTTTCGATTTTTTTGTCGTGTTGCATTTTAACATACACTTCGTTTTAAAATGTGAAAAAAGAAAATAAAAAACTGTCATTTGAAATATTAATTTGAATTTTGATTTATTGTTGAAATCAGTCAATTAAATTAGCGTATCCTTTCTCATTTCATATGCAAAATTTATTCATAAGAAAATCATTGAAAATTAGTTGATCTTTCTCATGCTGAGTTTGTTTATCCGAAACCTTCTTATAAATCAAAACTCATAAATATTTATTAAAAAATCGAAAGTTAAAGTAGATTTTTGTTGTTGTTGTTGTTGTTGTTGTTCGTGTTTAAAGCATAAACGGTAGATCTTTGTTTTCTTCGCCGATACCACAGTAGAGTGAACCGTAACGGTTTGTTTCAGGTATATGAAAGAATGACATGCCGAGCCATTTGAGACTGCGAACTTGAACTAAACCACTGCCACGTTCGAATTGAACACTCCAACCTAAATATAAGATAGATGATCGATGGAAATCGAAGTAGAGACCAGACCTTTTGGTATGTCTTCGTTGATACAATCGAGAAAATGAACACTTTTATCAAGTGCTGCTCGTTCAATGAGACTTTTTTGTTGTAAACGAATGGGCTCGCGAAAATGAAAATAATTCGAGAGTTTTCCACTTTCGATTGCTGTTAAACCTTCGAATGTACGATTTCGTTCGACATTACCATCTGGTTGAAGAACATAGGCTCCTCTAGGAATAATCAAAGCATCTTCTTCAATTTTCTCTAACGTAGCTGCTAATCGTTCGTCTTCACGTAATAATGACTAAAATACAAATTGTTTCTTTTTCACAAAATCAAACAAAAAAAAACGAATAAATCACCTTATATGCTTCGGTATTTTCACTTTCTGTATCTTCATCCATAATACTATATCTCGTAACTTCGAATTCATGCGATGGATCGCCTGTAAAACGACCTTGACAGATGACAGTTAATTCTTGAGCCGCATCACTCGCAGGTGTTAACATATTCCAATTGACACAATCTTTACTAAAAACAAGACGATTACAATTTGCTATTGTTCGAATGATTATGTTGTATTTTTAACCTGTAGAGAAATTGTCGTTCGTCTAGTTCATTTTTTTGTCGACCTTGAATTATGAAATAATCATCCGAGATGCCTAAAATCTTTCCCCAGAAATGAACAGTTCGAAATTTATATTGTTCTTTAATTATGACAAATGAATTTTGCAATGCAGTACGTTGTTCAGGACTGAAGACAATGCCACTGTAAGCAAGTAGATCAATATCAAGACCGAAATCTTTTGCTTCGATACCCATGGTTGAAATTCAACAATGATTTAGTTTTCTAATTGAACGTGTTTTCTCAGTGAAAATTTTTAGGAAACAATATGAAACAATTTCATTTGCATATGATGTTGCTGTGAAACCACCATCAGCAGTTTTATGAGCAAAAACAGAGGTCGCTTCCTCGCAACTAATTATATTGAAAGATTGACTGAAATTTTAATGAAATTTTTTTCTTTGTTTTTTTTTCTCATTTCTAATGCAGTTACATTCGTATGTTTTCATCTGAGAGCAGGTGTTTATTGATCAACATATTTAGAAATAACAAGAAGACATAATAAAGAAATCAAATCTTCTTTTTGGCTGAATATAAAGCCAAACAGTATTTATTGTGTATTCATAGTGCAAAATTTCGAATAATGACAACGTCAACTGAACTTGTTCCATTCAAAGGAGTTGCTCCTCAATATGCACCTCAGTATAGTGTATCCGATGAACGTCAATATCCACCACAGAAATATCAATCATGGATGCCAGAAACAACTCAAACGCAATTCGTTTCGAATTCAGAACCAACAGGAAAAAGGTAAAATGAAATTTAATGATATGGCAACTGATGATAATGATTTTGTTTGTTATTCGATCTTTTTCTAGTGAAACTGCTGTTTCATCATGCAAAAAGCATTTGAATACCAAATTTTTTATGAGTATACTATTTGGTCTCGTGATTTGCGGCGTGCCATTGGCTATTATGTCGAGTTTATATGTTCAAAAGAGTAAATTGATTTTATTAGACTGTTCATCTCCATCTGTAATTCTAAATCGTTTCTTTAGAAAATGCATCAAATGACAGTTCAGGAAATTCAAGTTAGTATTATAGAATTTCAAACAAAATTTATCCTTGTTTATATCGATTTTGTGTAGGCAGTAGTAGTCTTCCATCACAATGCAAATCATATTATACAAACTCAGATCCAACACGTCTCACAACTTTCACAGGTTGCACTAATTGTCTGCCTGACAGCAGTTCGTATTTTCCAACAGGTTGGTATCGATTTGTGTACGGAGCAGGCACTCGTTTAGCTACAATGCCTCCGGCTACTGGATACTGTGGTGCTTCATATCCTGCTTGGTATAACGGTTCATATCCATCTACTACAGGTTCTACAGTAAATGGCATAGCTTGCGTACATTATCCTAACTATCTATGTCATTCAAGCTATCTTACGTCCATTTCGATAACAAATTGCGGTGATTTTTACGTTTTTTATTTACCAACACCGTCATTAAGTAGCATGCGATATTGTACAACATTTTAATTGATTATTATCGATTTCAAAAAGACACTTTTATTTAATCATTTGTAGTGTTCTAGTTCGCTTCCCCTTTTTTACTGAAATAAATTGATTTCTAATCCGCGAAAAGAATTAAAGTTCTAGTTCTTCATTATTTCATTTCTTTTCGTAGTGAGATGATTAATTATACTCAAACTTTACAAGATATTGATTTTTCGACTTCGTACTGAAGCCATAAAAAAAACAAATCTAAATCAGAAGTCGAAATAGAACAGCAAGAGATGTTTATTAGTTTTTCATACATATTTCAAGTGTTTATTTGCTCTTGATAATGAGTTCAAGGCTAAAAATGCGAATAGAAATCGATTGTTTTTATTTTATTTGGCATGTTAATTAAAATGAACACGTATAAAAGATCAACAATATTTTTTAATACGCAGCCAGAAAATTGAAAAAGATTCACACGAGAAAATGACTGACGGTCCAGTTGCATTCAATCGTATCAGTTCTTGGGATATGAATCGAGAGCGTTTGTCGACAATACACGATGGTCCTCCAATATCCACAGTAACGCCTGCAAACTATATTGTTCCATATGCAAAAATGAGTGCTCAATCATCGCCAAAATTTAGTTATGATTCGGGACGACTACCACCACAATATCGACAATCTCAGCCTCAGCCTATGACAGAAACATTTCAGCCAGTTGAAAAAAATGTTCCTGTACAGAGGTAAGGTTTTATTGCACCCTCTTAATGTGTAATTAATCAAATTTTCTGTAATTTCCTAGTAAAAAAAGCTGGTGTGCAAAACATATAACTGTTACTAAAGTGATTGGATTATTAATTGGTCTTATTGCTGCTGGTATTCCACTAGCAGTGGTTATCACTCTGTACGCACAATTGGGTAAGTTGTTCGTCACATATTTGCCATCATTGAATATAAGAATATTTTATTGAAAAACATTAGACACATCATCATCTGATAGCGGAACAGCCAGTGGCTCCTCAGGTAAATAATACTTTGTTCTCTTCATACAAAACAGAACTTTTTTTTCGTAGCTACGATATCACCTAGTATGCCATATCAATGTACCTCATATACGACCTTGAATGATGATACCCGACTGACTTCATATGTTTGTTCTGGTTGCTATTGTGATAGTATGGGCAATACATGGTACAGAATTCAAGGACCATCTGCAACTCGATTAGCGTCAACTCCTGTTTCACAGGGCAGTTGTGGTACAACTTATCCAGTCTGGTTCAATGCAACATTACCAACTAATCTTTATCAAACGATAGTTGGTACAGCATGTATGTATTACAACAGTGATCCTTGTTATCCATCGTACTCCGCGGCAGTTTTTGTGACCAATTGTGGCAGTTTCTACGTTTATTATCTTCGATCGCTTAGCGGCCCGTGTTATCGATATTGTACGTCAGCCTAGTTGTTCTATTCAATGAGACTAACACATTCCATTGATTCTGTTCATTTTCCTTTTCTATTTTTCATTCATTCTCCGTTCAAATAAAAATAACTATTCTCTTTCAGCGAAAAAATATATTCGATTTATTTCATTATAGTAAACATAAACACCGTTACTAAATATGTACTGTCTATTTTGTTTGGTTTCTACTCATCAATGAAATTATTGAATAAAACCCTATAAAAACGGTTAGAAAAGAAAAATATTCTTACTATGAACGCATTGGACTTTGTATTATATATAAATCTAATTAAAAATTATTTTTTTCAATTAATTCAATAAACTATATAAGATGTCTGTGATGCAAAACAAAAGGAATTGTTATTTTGAATGAATGCATGCGATAGTCCACTGAATTTGGAGCAAAAAAGTATCTGGGAATTAAATAATCCAATGCCAACAATAAGTGAACTAGGAATGTCATCTATTCATGGATCTCAACTCTATCCTCAGTATTTATCGGATACTCACCAACTACAACCATATCGACAAGCATGGATACCGGATGAAACTAAATCGCCTAATAATAAAACGACACAAGGGTATATAACTTTGAAAAAATAGAAAAATCAAATTAATTCTTTTTTTTAAATAGATTTACGCCAAACAAAAGATGTATTCTTGTAATACTTGGTATAGGTCTTCTTATTGGTATTGTTATCTGTGGTGTTCCGTTAGCAGTTATGACTACGTTATATCTACAAGAGAGTAAGTTTAATCACGAGTATTACATTGCATGAATAGTCTTATTTAGAGTCTCAATCACAAACGGCAAGTACAAGTAATACGGCTAGTTCGTTAACTAATGAAAGTAACTTGGAGTTGTTGAATATTTTTGACTGTAATATATAATATCTCATTTTTTTCAGCGAATACTCAAGTTGCATTACCTTCTCAATGTATTTCATATACAACAAACACTGATTCTACCCGAAATGTCGCTTATACCGGTTGTTGCAATTGTGAGAGTCTATCCGGTGGATGGTATCGATTTTTGGGCGCAGCTGGGACTCGCTTGAGTACATTCCCTTCAAATTATGGTACTTGTGGCTATTATTATTCAGGCTGGCTTAACGCAAGTTTACCGACTACAAGGGGTGCAGTAACGTCTGGAAATGTATGTTTCAATACTGGCAGTAATATATGTACTACATACAGTTCAGCAAACATCGCCCTGGTTACTAACTGTGGTGACTATTATGTTTTCTTTCTACCAACATCATATTCCTGCAGTTACCGATACTGTACTACATAAATCGTATTTAACAACTATCAAAAA
>ERZ778026.340-NODE-340-length-73369-cov-99.222768_pt1 | contig 73369 bp, 73 predicted proteins | sample MGYA00375756_ERZ778026 | MGnify/ENA primary metagenome ERZ778026 (study PRJEB29350, sample SAMN05389820) | bioreactor metagenome | isolation source: Ammonium sulfate bioreactor | place: South Africa: University of Cape Town | collected 2014-02-18 ... | reverse complement strand
AACAACAACAATAGCTACAACAACAACAACAACAACAACAATAGCTACAACAACAACAACAACAACAACAATAGCTACAACAACAGAAACATCAACAACAACGCAACGAATTATAACACAATGTCAATCAGTTGTAGCAGATGTCAATGAAAGGAAAAAGCAAAGTCCAAAGTCGAAAATGATACCGATATCAAACGTAGTTGATGATCGTATTTTGGTAAAAGATTCTTATCTCGTTGAATTTGCGTCAGACTCTGGTGTGACGAATCCTTTTCGAACGATTAGCACATCTCTAAAATCATCGCATAACATTCCACAATCGGCAATAAAACTACGTCAAACGATTGAATCGGATCTATTCTCAGGAGTTTCATTTTCTCTGACTGGCAATCATTCTGTTGAAGCACTTGAATCAATTGAAGAAGTCATTGCTATTTATCCAATTTACATTGTCCCTCGACCACGGTCGATGTCTACTAACATATCGTATAATACCAATACTGATTTGACTAATTCACATAACTTGACAGGTGTCTCTCAAGTTCATCAAGAATTACATCGTTTTGGCAAAGGAGTTCGAGTAAGTGTGCATGTGTGTGTGTGTGCGCAACTGTCTGTAGAATTGATCTTATTTTATATAGGTGGCTATTATTGATTCAGGTATTTATTATAAACATCCAGCACTTGGTGGTTGTTTTGGATCTGGATGCAAAGTCGAATTTGGTTATGGTAAGAAAATGAAAGATATGACCACATCTCATATCAATACTTTTCTTAGATTTTGTTGGCGATCAGTACGGTGTATTGAATTGGATAGCAATGCCCGATAATGACCCAATGGACAATTGTTCATATGAATCACACGGTAATTTGATTTACATTGATAATCTTATTTGCGTTTATATAATTTGTATAGGTACACATGTTGCAGGAATAATTGGTGCAAATACTACTGGAATCACTAGTGGAATATTCATGTCTAATACGCCATTTATTGGTGTTGCTCCACAAGCTACACTTGGAGCATGTAAGTTTATATGATTTTTATTATTTGAAATTTTTCTACGTTGAAAAGATCGAGTATTTGGTTGCTATGGAGATACGACAACAGGTACATATACATTTTGATTTAAGCTTATTCGTATATATATATATATATTTAGATATAATAACCCAAGCAATTTATCGCGCTTACAATGACGAAGCCGATATAAGTGAGTCTGTTGTCTTAAACATGAATCGCAATTGATGTTTAATTTAGTAAATTTATCATTGGGAGGCGCTAGTGCTTATTCAACATCAAGTGACGTCGTCGCTATCCAACGTGTGATCGATGCAGGAGGTAAGAATTGAATTTATTGAATAAAATATGACAGTTGAATGTATGTATTAGTATATGTTACAATTTCAATGGGAAATAGCGGAAATGGTGGTCTTCAAACCGGTGGAAGTCCAGGCACTACACCAGAAGCAATGACTGTTGGATCAATTGATACTGTCGATCTATTAACATTCTTGAACATGTCAACGGTAAGTTGTTTAGTATTGATCTACTTGGTAATAGTTAGAGATCGTTTAGATCACTGGAGGAACACCATCTTCGTTCACATCATTTGGATTAACAGATGATTTGCTGTTGAAGCCACAGATCAGTGGCATTGGTGGAAATGTTTATTCAACTATATCACCTTTCGCTGCCGATCAACAACGATTGAATAGAACATATGATTTAATGTCTGGCACGAGTATGGCTTCTCCTTTTCTTGCCGGGTAAACTATGCCGAAACATTCGCCTAATATTCTTCGATATTTTCAAAGGACAATGGCGTTGTTTCTTGAAAATATCGATAATCCTTCGCGTAATGCAATCAATGAAACCTGTCGTCCGAAATTCTCTATAGTGAAAAACATATTTCAATCAACGGCTATGCCAATCAAAGATTACAATTCTGCACTTTTATCTACCGTCGCTCAACAAGGAGCTGGATTAGTCAATATTTATCAAGCTTTAACTAGTACAATTTTGATTTCACCGAGTGAATTTGCATTAAATGATACCGTACGAAAAGCTACATCATACAAATTCAATGTTACTAATATTGGTAACAATATCGGTATATATGAAATTACTCACAGTGGAGCTGTATTAGCAACTGGTGTAACATCCAATGACGATCAACTTTTATCTACACCATTATATTCGGCAGACTATGCTGTAAGTCATATATAGACGTACGTTGAAGGCAGTATTTAATTCTATTTTCAGAATATTAACATCGATCAAACTAATTTCTCACTTAATCCTGGTGAATCACGTGAGATTACTCTTCAATTTCAAGCACCTACTGTGTCAAATCCAGCTCTTCTTCCAATTTATTCAGGATTTATTTATGTGAAAAATACAATAAATGGACAAATTGGTCACGTATCATGTAAACGAAAATTCATCGTTGTTTGTTTTGTTGCTTATAAATCATTATTATTGTTTATAGATGCTGGTGTTGTTGGTAATTATTCAAATGCGCAAATTCTCGTTCGAAATAGTTCAACAAATATCAGAACAGGAGTTCTAAATAATTATTTTCAATACGTCACCGATAGTCAATTAATGAACTTGAGTGCTACATCTGGAATTTTAACGAGAATAGTTTTAGCATGGTGTACACGTAATCTTTTTATAGAAGTTGTGTCGACTCAAAAGAGTAATCTGTCGGGATCTTATGCCAGGTAAAATCTGATTGTAATTTGTTTCGATAGTTTGTTTTCGTTTCAGTTATGGTCAATTATACAATAATGGTATATTCAATTTTATCAATATCCCAAGAAATGTTGCATTGTCTGTAGTTCAATCGTTCTATCAATCATATCAACAGTTCTGGTATGGTTATGTTTATACAGGAACATCATTATATCGTCTTTCCGCTGGCCAGTATAGAATTCGATTTTCAGCTCTCAAACATTTCGGAAATATGTCTAATCCTAATGATTTTGAAACATATGTGACACCACCATTCAATTTAGTTTATTAAAACTTTTATCATATTCGAGAATAAATCTTTTTAATTTCGAGTTTCGACGAATAGTATTTCGTTTTGAATGCATCTGATGAATTTCATATTCATAGAGATTTGTTGTCCTCCATCGGGTTCTAATATGACATATGGCTGATTTCCATTGAGATTTTCTATTTGAATATCATTTTGTGTTATTTGAATTTGTGCATCTTGTTCTCGAATTGTTAATGGTCCTGTTGGAAAATATTTATCCATTGATATAATCGAATATTTTTGTTGTAATTTTCGTATGGTTGTATGTTTAGTAAATGGAAGTATTAAACCAAAATATTTGGATATTTCAATTGTTGAATTAATGAATGGTAAACAGTACGACCTAAACAAACAAAACAAATAGTTTTGAAATAAAAAAGAAAAAGAATTACGAAAGTCACTGTACCTGCTATACTTGTCCATTTGTATCAGTAAGTTGGTATTGAATTTTCATCAAATAACAAGATCGGTTTCTAATCGAATATCGCCAGTGAATAGTTCTGTTCGATCGATTTGATATTCTTGTTTTGTTTCATTATTCATTTCAGCAAATGCTTGAAATGTATGTTGACAATCTTTAGATAAAATATTTAAATCATAAATAATTTCAAAGTACGAAAACTCAAAAAAGTCTTCAATAGAAACAAATTTACCTCGAATTTGATAGCTTAACGCTACTTTTCCTTCTTGTTGAGGAATGTCAACATATTCAATATCACTTAATCCAATACGAAAATATCGTTGAGTTTCCAAATTTTGACAGAGAAGCCCATCGGTTTGAATAATACGACATTGTTCACATGGTTGATTTTCAAGATTATTACATTTGGAAACGATTTCTTTCGATACTATTGGTATACCTTCAACGGATAGAGAACAACGTGTTTTTTAACTAAAAAAATAAATGAATGAGATCTACTTTTGGTGTATTATTGTATTCTTGACGAATTTCAGAAAACGATGGATAAATACGTAATTTATTTGCGTAAATGTCTTGATGGAACGAATGATTCTTTATTTATTCATTTCCAGCAATTTTATGAAAAAAAAACACAGCACTCGCAAAAGTCGCTTATCAATATTGATATAGTAGTTTCATTAATTGATCTTCTTCATTTTCATCCGTTTTCCATAGTTCTGGATCATCACATTCATAATATTTTCCTAAATTTGTGGTATAAGTATGTAGTAAATTATTGGTGAGAGTATCGTATTTGTTGTATGCTCGAGGATTGCTAATTAATTTTTGTCTAATTGCATGTTCACATCGAATGATGTCAGAAATATTAAAGTAGATTAGACTGGGATGAAGACCATTAGCACAAAATCTTTCTGTATACTTATACAGTTCTACAACGAATGTATATTCATTGATAATGTTTTTAAGTAGACCTCCTTCGCATTTCGGAGGAGGTGTAGTTAATGGATTAAATATTTTGAGATTGGCCAAACATTTACTTGATAGTTGTGTTTTATTGTATGTCATGTGTTCTAGGCAAATAGACTTATCAACCAGAGTTTGATGAACATCTCGTCGATCGAATAAAAAAGTTCTTTGTAAAGGACAACAATTCCACAACGTATTAAGCATATTAGAATATTCTCGGTAGAGTTCTTGTTTTCATTTCTTTTGTTGGTGAAACTGTTGACAATCCACCCGACGATATATAAAGAAAACTAAAAATTGTTACGACGAATAAATGGTTACAATGCGATATCATTGCGAGAGTTAACTCGAGAAACTGAGTCTAAGGTCTAATGAATAACTCAGTAATGTATATATATTCTTATCCGTTCTTTTCTCTTTTCTCTCTGGTATAGCTAGACAAGAACATATTATCTTTTCCATTTATCAACGTTAACTTCAACCTTCGATGGTACCAATGTGCAACGCGATCTACTATGCATGTAGCTAATTCTCATAAGATGATAAATTAGATTTCAGCAGTTTTCCTAATCAATGTTCACATTGTATAGTATTTGTTTGATTTTTCTTATCATCTGAATTATTTCTTAAATAAGATAACATACTAATCGAATTTTCAATCTTATATACATGTATACTAATAAAAGAAATTTCTTCTCATGAGGATGTCCATAATATTTGAAGCATATTATTATATTTTCGATAAACATTTGGAGAATTATATAAATGACGAAATGGTTTGAGTATTTGTCTAATCCGGTAGATATCTTGTTTGATTTTGTATGTTGATATAGTTGATGATGAAACAGATGGTACATTGATTGATATTAAAATAAAAACAATCAAATGAAATGTAATCATTAAAATTATTTATTGGGTAAAATTATATCTAAAAAGAAGCATGTCAACAGTGAAAAGAGATGGTGAAAGATAGCAGTGGACACAAGAAAACTGTGAGGAAAATTCAGGTTTTTAGTATGTGATAAAGGTTGACAATACTACGAAAAATGCATTACTATTTTAAATAGTTTCGTGCTTGACTGCACTGCATTGACGATAGTTTTGTATGTTTTTAACATATACGTCGAGTATATTATTACTGAGCGTGTCATATGTATCATATGATTGTCGATCTTTTCTTAGTCCTTGACGAATAGCTCGTTCACATGGTAAAATTTGATTGATATCAGAATAAATGAGCATAGGATAAAATCCATCGATACACCATTTCTTCGTATAATTTAATAATTCTACGACAAAGATGTGTTTATCAGCAAGGTTACGAAGTAGTTGACCATCACAGAAGTCAATCCCTTCATGAATTGGATCAAATGATTTTAAATCGTTGTGACATTGTTTTGTAAGATAAATTCTATTATTGCGAATAGAATTGATGCAATCAGTTCTTGTTAATCTAGCTTGATGACTATTCCGTATATCGAACATGGAGATTCTTTGTTGAGGACAACATGTCCACAAAGTTTTAAGCATAGTATGATGTTTGTAATAGGTAGCTCGTGAATTAAATAAACAACGAATTGGTTCCAATTTTTGTTTGATTCGTGAGATATCTTGATTTATCTTGCTTTTCACTACAATTTTTCGTTGATTAAATGAAGTATGAAACTCATTGTTGGATAAAGTGAATACATTCATACATATAATAATAAACGAAACAAAATTATACGATAATAACATCCTTAGTAACTAGTTAGACAGATATTTCAAGTATATTCTAAGCTAACGATATATGAAATGTTCTTTGGTCTCGTCTCTCTTCTAATACGTATATATAATTAGATGTCAAATATAAGGTTAACTTCTATCTATCTATCTATAGATAGATAATTGAAAATCAAATGTTTTATTGTGGTATCATATTAAGCCGCTCTTCAAGAACTTTGATTCGTTTATCTTGTTGTTCGATGATATTGAGTAGCATCATTAATTGTGTTTGAACCTGATTGTTAACCTGCGTTGCTTTTATTTGTGCAAAACATGTTCGAATGTCATGTTGATTATTAGTACGATCCCGTTGTGATACAAACATTTGACAAACAGGACAGGGTACATGTTCAAATTCACACATTTGTTCATGAACTTCTAAAGCATTATAGTTTAATTTTTGTTGACAACCATTAGGACGATAGGCACAATATAGCTCAAGTTTCGACAGAAGAGTATTGACAATCGGTGGTGCTTGCTTTTCTTCAAACATACAATGAAATGGACATGTCTTTGCATTGTCATTGGGTTTTTCGTCATTCATTGCAGTGACAAACTGATCACTCTGACGAATATTCATATTATTCGTCCATGTTCGAATACATTGCGAACAGAAAATATTTTCACAAGTTCTACAGGCAATAGGCTTCCACAGAACATTATGACAAATTGAACATATGACTTCTGTACCAGGTGAATCTCCGACAACACGTTCTGACTTAAGGTATCCCAGTTCAGTTGTTGCTTTCAGTTTTTGTCGATTGATTATTGGCGATGCATCAGCAACCCTACATATTAACTTTGAGTCTTTGATATTGGCCAAAATTGATTTGTCTTGTTTCCACTAATACATGTAAAAGTAATAAAACAATGTTATTGAGAATAATATGTTTACTTACAAAACTTTCAATATCATTGACGTAAGTTTTCGGTACAACTGCATATTGTACCATAAGTTTATGTTTTGTAATTGTAATGTCATCTTGCTGGTTAGTATTGTTAACAGGCAATGGTTGCAACATGACTAGAACAGTTAATTGTTACTAATTAAATAAAAACAATAGAGCATCAAACTTTGTGCGGTACAGCGCTCTTGTGGTTCAAGATATTTCGCGTTTGGCTTGACACAATAGCGTTTAGGTGCTGTTGTTTTTATCTTAAAAGCGAGTCGATCATTGCCGTTGTTAAATAATTCTAATGACGTTGTAGACACTGCGGTGAAAGGTCCTTTACAAATTCAAAGAGTTAGTCATCTATGTAAATTGGTCTTTAATACCTTTAAAAAGCAGAACATCAGCGGGCGTAATTTCAAGCGACATTATTTTATTATAATAGAAGAAAAAAAACAAGAGAAAGCACATTTCTGTTTGATGATAAGGTGAGATATGATGTCATATCTTTTAACATCATTTGAAAATATCAAAATTCGAAGAAGAATCTTGAGGGTGATTAGTTGAAAGTAAAATATCTTGAGTACAAGCTCGAGCTGGACATTGAGGTGGTGCATTAAGTTGAAATACGAAGAAATCACCACAATGTGTTATTCGAATTGATGTTGATGATGAACATGAATTACCAATTTCATCTACATAACAGAGTGTAGCAAGTGTTGTTATTCCATATTGTTTTGGATAAATTCCAAGTATCCACCCGGAATATAAACTACCACAACGTTCTGTTGGTGCTTTACTAACAATTGCAGTACCAGCTTGATTAACGAAACGTGTCCATCCAATTGTATCACGATCACAAAACTGACCTTTACCTGATCCAACACGACGTGTACGATCACCACTAATATTATGTACAGTACATTCTTTTGGTAATTCTAAATTAAATTATACAAATCTTGTACACACAAAACAAAAAAAGAAATGATTATTACGTTGACGATATTTTCCTAGTCGAAGTGCTACAAGCATTTCATCAAATTCTTGTTTAACATTCCATGAAGGTGGAGAAAGATAAAGATTTGCCGTTCGATTAGCTCGAATATTCCAACGACGTATTTGATGTAAAGCATGTTCAAATAAATTCGATGGTAAATCGAGAAAAATTCTTCCATTATTATCCCGTTGAATTAGATGTGATTGTTTTTCTTGTGTAAAAATTGAAGAAAGTAGAGTATTTGGTATGTAAGTTAATGTATCTCGTGTAGTATACATCAATTTACCACCGACATTTAGAACAAAAACTTCTTTTGTAGAATTCGTTGATATTGAGCTTTCGTTATTTTTTATTAGCAAAATAAATATTATCATACGCTACAAACAATTGAAATAATAGAAAAACTTTTCTTTTTTTTTTCAATCTAACCAGAAATATACTTACTAGAGCATAGATAAAATATTTCATCTTTATATTGGATGTATCAATTCGATTCTTTATCAATGTATATATTCTGACAGACGAAGAACAACTGAAACCATTATATATATATGTCAACGTACACAAATGACGTAAATATCCTTCATTAATAACATTTAACGTATGAGTTTGCTAGTTAATATTAACATAATACATTATCATTCATCGTTTATATAAACAAACAATTTAGTATTTCAGTTAAATAATGAAAAGAAAAGAAAACAACTATGATGTTTTGTCAAAATTTCTTGATCTGATTTCAAGTTATAGAACATGTTTCCTTAATAATATAGATTTTAGCGATTCTAGATTTCGAAGAAGAAAGAGTAAATCAATGAGTTTTATATTTTCATTCTATATTATGCGTGCAAACTTACAAGAGTATTGTGATTCATGTTTTCACAAAATGATTTATTTTTTAAATACATATATGTATTGGTTTCAATAACCCTCGATTGAATGACAGACTTGTCATGATAGTTACTGTATATATTATAACCATGATTGTAAGAATAAATCAATGGTTATTTTGGTTCTATGATCGTCGAATAATAGTTTCTGTTTATGTCTACAAAAATCAAGGAATAGACAATTGTAAGAAGAACGACGTCAAATATAATGATTTATACTTATTCGATGTTTTGGAATAAAATAAATGATAAATACAATTGTTGACAGAAATTTGTTCAGTATCGAATAACCATTGTCGATCGATCCAAAATGAAGAATTGAATTTGTCAATTAGATTTTGATATTCTGATTTAATCGTATCATCGACAAGATAACCTAAACGATATCGACTTTGAAAATCAAAAATACGTAATTTTGTCATCGAAGATAATATTAAATCTTTCCATTGATCACCATCGAAATAGACTCGAATTCCATTTGTATTTATACGTAATACTTGCAAATTAGAAAAACATTTCTTTGTTAACAACGAAAAATCTTGGAAAGAAATCGAACAATTTCGAAGTGAAATATGTGTTAATTGATTGTTTGACATTGAAATAGGTAAAAGGAGATCTTTCGTAGATCGAGACTCTGATAAATAATCAATAGATAAACGATGAAGTTGAGGAATACATAAGAGAATATCGTAGAATTGATTGAGATCAATTCGATTATTGATTACTAATTGTTCGATTGAATTGAATTTCGAAAGATGAATGTCGAATGGAGATCGAATAGAAACATATCCTATTCGATGAATATTCGGTTGAAGTATATCATTAAAATAATGTGACAATTGTTCATTTGGTATCGATATTGTATTCATTTTTATTCCAATTTCAGGATGATAAATAAGATTATAGAATCGTTGATTAAGATTAGAAAACGATGAATAAAGATAATAAAAATCCAAATATTCGAATATTTCATAGAGAATATCATTCGAAAGACTTTCAAAATTGGTCGAAAATCGTTCACAGATTCTATCAAACACAAATACAAATAAAACAAAGATCAATTCGACTAATCTTTTACTTTTTTCTTTTCCCATCATTATTTTCATCAGCATTACTGTTTCTCGATCGTTTTCGTGATATTTTATCGGTATTCATTTTTTACAATGAATCAAATGAAAGAATGATTATATATTATACTCGAGTCGAGTGTGTCACATGTTGTTTTTCTTTTTACTATGAATCATTTCAAATGAATCATACTCAAACCAAATAAACTATGATTTATTCATTAGATTCTACAAATTTAATCGTTAAACAATCAAACATGACACAAGAAGAAGAAGAACTCATTTTACTTGGTGAGTCAAGACAATTTATTTATTCTTCTGGAATATTTCAATTGACAAGAAACAACAAAATAGACAAAAGAGTTTGATTAACCACAATAACATTGACTACCAGTATTAATACAATAGGAATAAGGAGGAACATTACAGCAACGACCACAACATGCACCAATACATTGACAACTAATACAACCATTTGAACTTTCATTCATTGCATTGGCCGGAATGTTATTGGCTTCTCTTGTCGGAAGCTGTGCTGGATTTGCCATGCAATTGGCTGCAACCAATGCAAAGAGTATGAGACCAATTTTGTTCATTTCTTTTTTGATTTAAATACTAAGAGAAGAAAGATGCAAATAATGAAATGCTTGTGCAGTTATTAGTTTGACTATTTATACGTGTAGAAAACGTAAACTGTATGACACTTTTTGCAATGTTATCATTTCTCAAGTGCGAAGAAACACTTCGAGATTAATAAGATCATTGTTTTGTTATCATCGATTAGTAATAGTCATGACTTCGTCCGCCTCTGCTTCAACTTCAATAAAAGATTATAAATAAACACACCTTTAATGGTAGATATCTCTTACGGAGACTTTTTCTGCCTACATACAATGATAACATCGGATCCTACACTTATAAATAGTCAAACTAATAACTGCACAAGTATTTCATTATTTGCATCTTTCTTCTCTTAGTATTTAAATCAAAAAAACAATGAATAAACTTGGTCTCATCGTTTGCTTGACTATACTCTTTGCATTGGTTGCAGTCAATTGCATGGCAAATCCAGCACAACTTCCGACAAGAGAAGCCAATAACATTTCGGCCAATACAATGAATGAAAGTTCAAATGGTTGTATTGCTTGTCAATGTATTGGTGCATGTTGTGGTCGTTGTTGTTATGTTCCACCTTATTCCTATTGTATTAATACTGGCAGTCAATGTTATTGTGGTTAATCAAACTCTTTTACTATTTTTTTTTGTTTCTTGTGAATTTTTGAATCGTAATAAATGATGAAAAAGAAAAATCTCTCTATTGTTATCATTTGCTCGTTATCAGAATATTTCCCAATGTGGGTAAATTGTGTTTGATATGAGTAGAGTAGAGTCCATGACAATCTTTTTCATAAATGGTTAAATTGTAAAAATACGTAAAATAAAATGGAATGTTGGTTTATTTTGGCATCATCACCAACCGGTAATAATCGTCGAATTGAACTTAATGGTATTGATATTCGATCAGGAATTGGTATTGACAATGTGTTTGTCTATTCATTCGATGTAAATATCGATCGATTGAAAGAAGCATTGAGTTATACTCTATCTGTATGGCCAATTGTCTCTGGTCGTTTTCGTTTTGTTGACAATGTAAGTTTTGTAATTGAGATGTCAGACAATGGCATTCCAATGACATTTATTCGTAATACTCAATTAAATCAATGGATTTGTGACTCGAATGTTGTGCGAGACAGTGACAAAAACGAACTTTTACCATTTATCGATGTAGTTCAAACGACAAGAATAGGTTTTGATTATCCTGATGAACCTCTTTTCCGTTTAAAAATCACTCATATTGTGAAAAGTAATGAATGGATTATGGGAACAAGTTGGTCGCATTATTTAGGTGATGCTAGTAGTTATGCTAATTTCTTACATGATTTATCACGTTGTTATCAACAAATGGAACCAATGAAACCATTGCCTATGTTTGAACGTCGTGTTTGGCATAACAATGAAATATATTTGTGCAAGTACATTGTCTGAACAACGTCTCGATCTTTTTAAAAATGAATGTAAAACATATGATCAATTGAATTTACATTTCTCTGGTGAACAACTCGGTCATTTACGCAAACAAATAGTTGATAGTAGAGTAAGTATACATGATGTTTTAATTGGTTATGTGATTGTAACATTGAATACTTGGTGTTATTCAAATGATGATGAACTGATTTTGTGTAATAATATATTGATAAATTGTCGTGATGGATCCAATTCGAATTTAGTTGGTAATTATACAATGAGAATGTGGTCAAACAATTTCACTGATCCGTATTCTCTGTCGAATGTTGCCAAATCGATTCGTGATTCAATAATTCGTGCACGTGATCCTGAATTTGTTGAACATTGGTTAAGTACAGGAAATGCATTGATAAAAGATATGATACATCATAATCGAACAATAATTTGGGCTCGTTGTCCGAATGGAATTGTAGTTAATTCGAATTATCGATATGATTGGGCGAGTCTTGTTGATTTTGGACATCGAAATAAATGTCGATTTTATACATATTGGAGTAAGAATTTATTTGTTCGTATATTTCGTTTGAATCCGAAATATGATGATGCTTCGGGATGCATAACAAGAGATTGTCAAGGTGCTGAAGTTTCTTTTCGAATTGAGAAAAATATCAAACAGAAATTTGTTGATGCTTTTCAACGAGATGTCAATACAAATTTTCAAAATGTTAAATTCTAAAGATTTTGTGATTTTAGATGAATTCTCGTTTTCTGAAATCGACCGATAAACTTTCAGATTTAAATATAGTTGGTATTTTACTTGGTGGAAGTGCTATCTACAAACATAATGAATTGAATACATTGGATAGAGCCAATGATTGGGATGGATTAATTCTTGTTCAACGTCAAATCAACATTGTCAATTTGATCAATCGAAATCGTCAGACTTTATGTGAATTATTTGATATTTCCATTGAAGAATATCCAAATTTTCATGTACCTCAAATGAATAATGAAAGTTTTGATGCTGTTCGATTTGCTGGTGTTACATCAGAAAATATTAAAAAAAGTTTCAAAATTTTAAATGTCGAACATTTGAATCGTATTTTGTCTGAATACGATCGAAAAGGTCAAATTAATATTTTGTCATGTAAAGATGGTCGTGTTGCAGGTTGTCATACTGAAAATGAACGATATCGTCGTCGTATACGTCAATCGACTCGATTCGATGAAAATCTATTTATTTTACATGATATGGATTTGTTTGTAAGCGAACGATGTCATAAACATGGATATTCTGCTGTTACGTTCGGTGTCAGTACAGATTTGTTGATGTCCGGCTGTTGGATTTATCAAGATCATCGGCAAATAGGTGATTCGATTTCAATGAATCTTTTGTTAAAACTTTCTCGATTTCATCCTGAACCTTTGCCACAATCGGATCTCATACAGATTTTTGCAAAACATTTACATTTTCAGCCCAAATACAAACAACAATTAACTGACAAATTAATGCGTTTTCAGACTGTTTTAAACATAAGTTTAGTTTGTATTTCAAAGTTAGAATGTGACAATGAATGTGCTACTACAATGGATTTCTTGTGGGGTGACATACCACCTTTCATTGACTTGAAAACATTGAATATTAACAGAGAAGAAATCAATCGAATCAATCTACCATTTATTCAAAGACAATATTCACAAGATAATTTGATTTTAACAAATGAATTACAACGTGCGGAAGACATGTTACGAGTCTATTGTATCTCAGCAACAATGTTATCAGATCAAATTCCATCGATTCATCAACTATTTTATGAACGTTTAGTCAATAAGAAATGTCTTCGTGAATTCTATGGAAATGGTATTCAACTTTCAAATGACAAACATTTTACATTTCAACAATTGATAAGTCGAAATCTAAATATAAATGGAAAACAATATGGAAATCTTCAACAAATCATTGACAAAGCTGAACAATTGTTATGTTCAAATGCTTTTATCGATCAACTTGTTATCTTTGGTCGAAGTAATACGTACAGTAAAAATGCTGAATATCATTCACCTATTCTTGATCTTGCCATTTATTTCTATTATGACGTCTTTTTCAATATATTCTATGCAAGTGAAATCTACAATGACAATCTATTTGCTCTCAATATCATCGAATTGACTTTCAACGAAGATGATACATTTACAATTCAACTCAATTTACCTTCAAATATGCTTAATAAGACAATATTAGAGATCAAAAGACGATACATGTTGCTTCCATTCTTGGAATTCATCGACAAAACTCAAGGAAAATTGAAAATGTGTGACAATTGGTCATCTATGTTTGATCATGCTTTATTTTGTTGTGCATTGTTAACTAGAAACTTTTGTCAACGACCAGATATTTTTTTTTGCAAATGTTGCTTTAGGTGTTCTTCTAACAGATTCAAAGATATTGAATTTATTTTAGATTTCATATGAATAGAAAAGTAATAAGTATTTCTTTGAATGGACCCGATAATGTTGGTAAAACTACAATGATCAATTTGATGTCTTCTATGGATTCTATTGAAATACGATCGAGTGTTTCTACATATGATAATCAACTCAACGATTTAAAGAAGACAAATTATTTCAAAGAATGGTTTTTCAAAATGAGTAATGACGAAGATTTTGTTAATATTATTCTACGTGCAACAAATAAACGTGCCAATATCAAACCTAAAAGTAACACGAAATTGATTGTATACGATCGAGGTGGTCTCATGTCCGAAGCCGTATGTATCGCTAATATTGCTTATAAACAAAAATGTGATTTAATTCAAGCAACAACATTCTATACTTCAATTGTCAACAAATATCATCTCGACATTCCTCGTGAAGATATTCGTATTTTGTTAAAACATGGTCGTTCTTTAGAAGATTCATTGAAAATCTCTTTAATGCGTGAATATGAACATGATCAAGTTTATGACGAATATCAAATGTTATTACAAAAACAATTAGCCATTCAAGAAATCAAGATAGACATAGACTGAAAGATTTATTTGTCTAGTTCAGAAAATGAAACAAATCGATGTTTTTGTTCGTCCCACAAAGTTTTGCCAAGAGAATCAATGATTTTCTCGAATGAATCAAATTTAAAAACTTCATCCCAAAAAGTCGATGGTGCATTTGTATAGACAGATTGAAGATTGTAACCAGGTATTTGAGTTGCTAAATGATGAATATGATGATATTCAATACCTAATGTAAACCATTTCAACACTGGTGGAATCATAATACATGATGAGCCTTGTAAAGCAGAATTCATTTTCGAATATTGTCCTGGAATTTGATTAACATATGTTGGATTGTATGTATGTTGTAAATGAAATAATACAAAACCTCCAGTAGAAGCAATCATAAACGAAATGATGACCAATAATAAGAAATGAATACCACCGAAATAAAATAAAATCGAACAACGAATTCCTATGCCAATATTGGTCAATAAACATTTCTTACGAAATCGATCCACAATGCAAAATTTAATAATTGGAATAAGAGTAAAAAAAATGAAAGGATCTCGAACGAAACGATACAAACATCGTTTCCAAACAGATAATTGTTCATATTCGTGAACTGTAAAAAAAATCGTATCATTAAAATCATATTTTTGTGTGGTTCGATCTCCTGAATTGTCATGATGTAAAATATGATTCGTTCGCCAATATCTATATGGAGTAAAAGTCCAAATTGTCAACAATTCACCAAAACGAATGCACCATTTCTTATTCTCCCAAAACGATAAATGAATACAATCATGATAAATCATAAACCATCGTAACAATATTAATGGATATGTTAATACAAATAAAATCGATGAATGTAAACCAAAATATGTCCACAGAATAAATCCATGACAAACGATTGTCGTTAACACAACCCACAATGATTTCAAATCGTTTGCTAAGAATTTCTTATCTTTAAGATAATTACGAATTGTTTCATTGGAAATAGATTCCGTCATCTACAAGTCAACCAAGAATGTCAAATGCATTCTTCACTTTTTTCGTATTCCTGCTGATGCCCATGAAGACTTTTCATTAGTCAAATATGATGCCCATCTTTTCTTTGTATTAACTTTTTTTTTGTTCTTTCTATCGAAGAATCAGATCAAGGACAAAATATTTATAAATTATATAATGTTGCTTATGCTGATATACTTTGCAAAATTTCAAAAGAAAAAGGTTAAGACCGTTCGAGATAAGAAACCAAAAAAGATATTCGATACTTTCAAATTGAAATGACGACGGTAAAAACATAAAGTAAGTTGGAATGCTATTGAAACAGTACGTGCAGTAGTTCAATTGTCACATCGAATGGGTGAACATGCTTTACATTATCATGCATTTGCAACAGTTCAAAATAGTAAAGGGTATTACTGTTTACGCACAAGATCATCGTGATGAGAATTTGAATATTTCTTTGATTGTTGTTGGTTATAGTTATGATATCGATGGAATTATCTTGACTGGAACAACGGTATTAGATCTTCTTCGACCTATAGTCGATGTTGATCAACTATCTCAAACTGATTTCGATTGGTTAACTCGTGATGAATCGAGTGTTGATACTTACAAGTAACGTTCATCGAGAGTCGATTCACTTCGCTCTCGACTGAATGTATTAGTGTGCGCGTATATAAAGTTTCAATTAAAAACGATCGACTATACGTATATGTATTAGAAAGTTTTACCGTACATCATTTTGAATAGCTAGGTCGAAATGATTATAGATATCTCAGAAGGACCACTTTATAGTTTTCTAAGTACACCAATAGAGTCGGAAAACTTCACATCTAATTTGACATAATCACGCTTTAACAAAAATCGCTATTTTTTCATAATTATTCATGAAGAATATACTGTTTTATTCACTTTTAAGGTTCAAATTCTTGTTATGTTTAGGTGATTTGCTTTTCTTTAGTATACACTGTGTACAGATAATGTTTATTATATGCATGATGAGGGAAAAAGGGCTTTTCTACCTACATTCTTCTATCTAACTGGTTTAGTGTACTGCATGATTGATTTTTTTGATCACGGCCACGATCACGATCACAACAATCACGATTATAAACGTTAGATAATGTTGCCTTTTAATTTAATTGTATGTTTTATTTTTTTTTGTTAACAATTCATTGTAAATATGAGATAATTTTCTGATTTCAATGTGAACATTTAGATGTTAAAGAAATACTTGAAATTGTGATCACGGTCACGCGCAGTACACTACAGACTGGTTACTTATTTTTCGTTAAAATAAAGGACAAAAAAACTAATGTATACACGAATAATCACCGAAGTGAAGGACAAAAAAAACAAGTGCTTTTATTTCTTTCTATTTTTATACACTTAACCATCCTTATTCAACCATGACCGTTTTTTTTATCATGGTTTAACGGTATAAATATCATTATATTATCACTGTTATTATTGTTGTTGTGACCAATCACGAAGATTAACAGATTTTGAATAAGCTAAAAATGAATCTTCTTTTTTTTTTCATTTTCTATTAAGATAAAGGTAAAAAAGTGATGTCTACTGCTGCAGACCAAAATAAAGATGATACGCCACAACATTTCACCAATATTGCATCGAAATATCATGAAGATCCATTATTTCAATCACCATCATCACCTCATAGACAATGGTTAAGCACAATAGTATTTAATGTATTAAATCTGACCGATGATCATATTTTAGTTGATGTTGGTTGTGGATCGGGACTTGATTGTTTATGGTTATTAGATAAAATGAACAAAAAAATAAAAATTGTTGCAAGTGATCCATCATCAGGCATGATTCAAATCTTTAATAATGAAATAAAAAAACGAAATTTAACCAATATTGTTGAAGCATTTTGTATGGATGCAGTTACATTCAGTCAACAGAAACAACAAACAACATATAATCGGATTTTATTAAAATTTTGTATTCATCTTTTATCACATGAAGAAAGATTGTTGGCCTTTAATGGTTTTCATCAACAATTAAATTGTAATGATAATAAATTAGTTATTGTTACACGTCCAGGAAAAGAAATCTTTCCATTAGATAAACGTACACAAGAAATGTTTGCATCAGTGCCATCTATTGAAACTTATATTGAAGAATTAACAATATCTGGTTATACAAATATTAAATGTGATATATATCCATATACATTTGATGATACTGTCAAACTTAATGATTGGATTAATCTTATACAGAAAAGAGTATGGTCGATATTTTCATCAGAAAAAATCAATGAACAACAAATGATTGATTTGATTTCATATTTAAAACAAACATATCAACATCAACAATTTCAATTGAAAGATGAAATTTATATATTACATTGCACAAAAAAATAAACATTTATGAATTTAAGTTCCTTTTTTTTTAAATCTTTCACAATAAAGAATAAGAAAAAAACAAATAAAACATATGTGAATTATTTTTGCAGTAATTATTCGAAAATCAGAATCATTTGTGTTAATACTCAATAATTCAATGAGTTTATTTTACTATTAAAGTTATTACTCAAAGTTACTGTCAAAGATTATCATCAAGCACGTCATGAACTTTTAAATGAAACAAATCGTCATGAAATCATGAATGACATCTTAGATTGGATTGATTCAACAATTCTCATTATTAATGCTGACAAACAATCATAAAAAAAACACATAGAAATAGTTTTCTCCAGTAGTTAGTTGAGATGATTTAATCCAACATGTTGATATTATTGAATCAGTTACCGAATAATTCGATGATGTTGTGCTCAAATTGAGAAGAATAGAAACAACAATAGCTGTAACAGCTAATGCTAATACGAGACCACCAAACATTGTTAACACAATATCCGTTTTTGATACCATCGAACGATTCGATTGATGAAGATCGAGAGATGGCGAAACATATGAAGTTGCTGATGAATGTAATGGACGTTCTTGCTAAACAAAACATTCATTTTTGAATTTTGAATTGAATGAAAGTAAATAGAATAAAAGTGTACACATGTTTAAATGTCCTTTTAAAAAGAAAATTGTTTGACTTGCGATTTGTATTGATAGATGAATGAATGAATGAATGAATAAATATGTGAGAATAAGATCCATCTGTTGTGTATTTAGTCTTATCTTTGATTTGATTTGATTCTATTTTTGAAATAATAAATATAGATTTCGTTTTTTCGTGAAGGTTTCAGTGAGTAAAATCGCTTTCTCTATACGATGCCTTCAATCCAATTAGTTCTTGCCTGTTTCTTAATTTGTGTTGGTTGTGCCATTTTGGCAAGTGGTGAAAAAGTTTGTCCTGGTTATGGATTTGTTCGAATTCCTGAAAAATGTGAATCAAGTTGTTCACCGGAAAAAGATGAATGTGGAAATGATAAAAAATGCTGTTTTCGTGTTGAACAACCATGTGGTCATCATTGTATCGTCGCTAAAGATAACGTGAAAAAATCTGGTTTATGTCCATCGAATACATCTGTTAAAGATAATCCAATATGGGGTCTTTGTGATGGACATATGTGTGATGTTGATCATGATTGTCAAGGTGAAACTAAATGTTGTCCAAATACATGTGGTTCACAAGTTTGCATTCAACCTGATTTTGTTTAACATCTTTCTATATCAAATAAAGAAAAAAATCAAAGTACATTGACAAATCAGCCCTGATGTGCACTTTTGAGAGTAGTTTGTACACAAAAATGTCCTCTTTTAAAAGGGTCAAAAGTAAATAATTCTTGCCTATAAATATAAAAATTGCACTCGAAAATTGAAAAGAAAATGTTACGTTGTTTGTCAATAGTGATTTGTCTGTTGTCAGGTTTAGTAAGTGGAGCACACTTTCGTGGTGGAATTCTTTCATGGTAACAGATAGAAATAATTGTTTTCAATTGTAAAATCTATTGAATTTGTAGGCGTCCTCTAAATAATACACCATCCTTGAGTTACACATCAATTCAAATTCATCAAAGATATTTTTGGAATCGTGAATGGAGTAGTTTTAGTACACCCTATTGTTCAGAATCGACAGTTGCAAGTGAAACATCAATTCCTGTGAATTCTCAAATGATTTGTTTACGTAATTGTTCAAGTTGAAATTATTCTTCATTGACAACAGTAATGACAAGTACAGATTGTGATGATAATTCATTAATTGAATCATGGTCAGGTGAACGATATGATACTTTAGTTTTACCTTTGATAACATCGATTACAATTGGTTTTAATTCGAGTGCATGGTTTAATTCACTTTATATTGGTGGTGGTGGATCTTGGTATCTTGTTAATCGATTGAATTTAGGTTTAAGACCCGATGGATATATAAATACAAGTCCAGTAACAAATACATTACCTGTTGTTTTTATTCCTGTTAATACTGCAACAGTACATGTTGTTCAAATGGCTGATAATGATGGAACTGATATATTAAAATGTCGTTGGGCTAATTCAGTATCGTCAAGTAATTATAATAATATAAATGAATGTGGCGGTGTTTGTAGTGGTTTACCAAGTTCAACTCAATTATTTGAAAGCAATTGTACATTATCATTTAGTTTACCAAGAACAAGTCTTTATTATGCTTGTGCATTACAAATAGAAGATTATTATGATTCAACATCAACATCACCAATGAGTTCAGTTCCAATACAATTTCTTTTCTATGCTTATACACCTTCATCGAGTGGTTGTGCAACACGTCCATCAATTATTGGTGATCGACCGAATCGAGCTTGTATCGGTGTTCCAGTTGGTATGTCATTCTTTGAAAGACAAATAAATTCTATTTTCATGTTAATATGTATACGTATAGGTGTATCTCTGACAGAAACGGTAATCGCACAAACATATTGTAGTAATGATTCAATTATTGATTTTGTAACGAGTTCACCAATTGGTATGACACATAGTTCAATAGTTAATCCAACTTCTGGTAAATCGCATTGTGAAATTAATAATAATAATTGTAAATAGGAAAATGTAATAGATCTATGGGAAATGACATTAACATGGACACCACAACAAAGTCAATCGGGTCCTCAAGGTTTTTGTGCAGGTGCAATTGATAATCACAATCTCCAATCGGATCCATGGTGTTTAACCTATCTTGTTGATTATACATCACCAAATTTAATTCGTCCAACAGTTGTTCAAGGATCAGCAAGTCCAATGGGAACAGTTTTTGCTAATCAATCAATGTTTTCTTCTCATTTGCAATTCGTGTGTCTCTGTTTGATTTGTAGCATCAAGTCCAGTTGGTCGTCCAAGTCGAAATGGAACAAATATTTGTTTTAATGATGCATCAACAAATACTTCTGTTGTTTGTTATGATGCTGGTTATGCTTCAAATATCGTTTATCAAGGATATACAATAAGTATTCTTACAAATATCACATGGACTTATGCTCATACATATTATATTACAATGGATAGTGGATTTGCTAGTGGAAGTGTTTTTTGTCGTAAGATTTTCAATTTGAAAACAATTTTTTTGTAATTACATATGTTGAATTGAAAGATGCTGAATCAACACCAATCACTGATAGAACATTTTGGCAATTTAATATTTGGGATCCATCAGTTTCAAGTACGACAACAACAACAACAAGTCAAACAACAATATCAACAACTCCGTTAATAACTGATATGAGTATTTTCACACCAAAACAATTCGTACGTTTTATTTTTCAATTTCGTTATTTTCTATTGTTGAGTGTTTAGGAAGAAATGTGTCAACAGGCTGTTGCTATTATAACAGCTATTCAATTTATTGTTATTTTACCAATTCATATGATTTCAATGTTTGCATTGTTTTTAAAAATGAATCAAATGTTCAATCCAAATCGTATTGCAACGGAAATTCGACATTGAGTTTGATAAAACCGATCAAATTTCAAACAATAAAAGAAGTACAGATTGATATCGAGATAAACAACAATGGAACACATTTCAATTGTCCTTCTCTTCTTCTTCTTCTTTTGCTTGTCATTTGTATAGATATGATTCAATAAAACTTTTATAGAAGTTAAAAAAGAAAGAAAAAAGTACATTTTCGATAATTTATGATCATTTGATGTTTTTATGATGATTGATTTCGTTTTGAATGCCTATAAAAAGACAATGACATGGTCGATTCTGCCTATGAGATCAGATCATGCAAAAACAATTTCTATTCTTTTGGACAAGCCTTTTGACTTGTTTTTTCCTCAGTGAAATCGGCTGTTCATCATTGAGTTCAGGTTGTGGAAAATCTCTTCCCGCTGGTTTTTCTTCAGGTCAGACAACATCATTGATAATCAATGCAACCGATGATCAACCAACTCGTCAGTATAACGTTCATTTATCATCAAATTATAATAATAATCGTAGTCATGCTGTTGTATTTTCATTTCATGGTCATAATGGAGATATGGCGACACAAGAAGATTTATCTGAATTGTCTCACAAAGGATTACTAATCAATGGTGCAGGAATCATTGCTGTTTATCCTCAAGGAACAAATGGAACCGATGGAGGAAGTTCTTGGCAAGGTGCACCTTATTCACATCCCAATGTTGATGATGTAATTACAATTTGTTCATTTTCATTCACAAATATTCTTCTTCTTCTTCTTCTTCGTCTGTAGATTGATTTCGTTGCCAAAATGATTTCTGAAATCGAAGAAATGCTTTGTGTTGATTCATCACGAATCTATGCAACAGGAAAGAGTAACGGTAAAAGAGTCGATTAGAGTTGATTAATTTTTAAATTAATCTCAACGTACTTTAGGTGGTGGTTTTGTTAATTTATTAGCTTGTACACCATCGATATCAGGTAAATTTGCTGCATTTGCTCCCGTTTCTGCAGCTCTGTATACAATGACATTCAATGTAAATTGTTCGAGTGAATGTGCTGCACCTATTCTTAGTTTTCATGGAACTGGTGACAAGACGATTTCGTATACTGGTGGATTATATCGAAATGATACATTAATAGATATTGATGTCTATCGAAAAGAATGGGCAATTCGAAATGGTTGTCAACCGAATTCAACTATTTCTTATCTATCAAATGAAACCGATCCATTACAAACAATTGAAATTTCGACATGGGATCAGAATTGTCGTGAAGGTGGAGTTGTTATTGGATATAGAATTAATGAAGGAGAACATGCTTGGCCAAGAACAACTTTACCATCGAAATGTAATGGAATAGTTTCGACGGGTGATTGTACAACAACAGTATTCAATGCTACTCAAACTGTTATTATTCCTTTTTTTAATGACTATGCTCTTACAAACTAATAATTAACAAATCTTTTTTTTTCTTTTTCTCTCTTTGGAGAAAGTCGTTTTGAGAAATAAACAATTGACGATATCAAGTTAAATTCCAATCTCTAAGTATCCTATTCTATGCACAAAGGGGTTGGGGCATTTCAAACTTATTTTCTTTTGATTTTGTTTGAATTATGAAGTGTTGATAGTACTCTCATTGTTTTTCAATAAAAAGAAAATAAATGAATCGATAGAGAAATGTTTGTTCTATTCTCTTATCAAAAAGTCAACTTAAATGGACACATAGACAAACCTAAAATATACCATTTTGACGAAGAATATTTGAAAGTTTGACTGTAATTGGAGTGATATACTCTATATTGAAGAGAGAAGAAAACAATCTGTTGATGACATTCCAAAAAAAAAATTCTATTGATCAGTTTTGATTGATTGTTGTAATGCGACCAATGTATGTAATTGTTGACGGTACTCTACAATTTGTGGATGATCATTTGAAAGTGTTTCGTTTGCGATCGCTAAAGCTGTTCGAGTGTGTTCAAGTGCTTCACAGTATCGTTTCAAACCCATCAAAACAAAAGCAACACTATAATGAGCAGCTGCAATTGATGAATGTTTAGCTGGATGAGATTTTTCTTCGATATAAAGTGCTTTTTCTATGTATGGTAATGCTGTAGTAAAGTTTTTTTGAGCAGCATAAACAGTCGCAATATTATTGTATGTATATGCTAAACTCATATGATTTGGTGGTAAATGTTTCAACTGAATCTCAAGCGCTTCTTCAAATTTAATTAATCCTTCAGTTAATTTTGTTTGATAGAGAAGAGCCATACCAATATTACTCAATCGTTCTGCAACAATTTGATAGTTTCATTTTGATGCACAAAGATCAATAGTGAGTGCTTTTTCAAAATAGTCCAATGCTATTCGTGGATGATCTGCTGCTAATACACTTTCATAGAATTCAAGTGATTGACAATAGAATGAATAGGCCACATCGAAATTATCTTTCTTTTCGTGAATAAATGCCATTTGATGATATAAATCTCCTAAAGATATCTTCTCATCGGTTGATGTTACAGCAAGTATTGACTCGTAAAATGTGATCGCAGTGTCGAAATCAGCCATGCGTATTAAGAGATAACCAAGTTTGTACCAAGGTGGCATTTGTTCCATTTGTTGATGTGTATATTCAGTCAGATATCGTAAATCTTCATCGTTATCATTAGTTAATTGTAAAATGACTTTCCAAATCTGATTCGATGGAAGTTGTTCAACTGATTTAATACGAAATACCGAACCCATAGGTAAAAGTATTTCTTCTTCATGTGGAACTGCACTTAAATGAGAAATATCAGCGAATGGAATATCACGAATACTTCTGCTACAATAGTATTTCGACTTGTTGACCAGAATGTCATAATTGAAAGAAGACTTTCGACATTATTCTTAATCAATTTGTCAAAATCGTTATAGGTCATACCTTGTCCTCGGTACACCGTAATTGGATTCGATAATGAAGCTTGAAAATCGACATGAAGTCCACATAATTGTCGATACAAATCACGGATAAAGAAACGAAAATGTAGTAGCATGAGCATATTTTGCGATCGAAGTGCACGATTCAATAAACCATAGAGAAAAATCGGTCGAGTATACCACACAACAGCATCTTCGACTATATACAAGTTCATAAATTCACATCTTTCTTCTTCATGTGACTCCACGCTAAGAAAAACGTCTCGTACCAGTCGAGCAAATATGAATGAAACCTCTTGATTATTGTTGATTTCTTTTGTCTCTGATGAAAGTACCGTAAAATCATGAATAACACTATCTAATCGTTTTAACTCAGTACAAAATGGAAGAACGTTAACCATAATATGTTTAATCTTATCGAATTTTGCCTTGAAATATTCAAGTCTGAAAAGTTGCGAATCATCTCGACATATAATATATATAGATTCCAATTGAACAAGTGAATGAACAGTCACAATTAATGTATCACATAATGATCCATCAAGTATTAGACTCACTTTATCATTGGTAGACAAGTTCTCGAGCAACTCATAACACTGATCACCAGAATCACAAATTTGAAATTGTATACCTATTCGAACTAGGAATTGTTCGAGTAGTTGCCGTTTTTTCGCGTCTTCAAGCCAAATAAGAAAAAGCTGATGGTGATCATTGCCAATTCGTTGACGTATACAATTTTTCTCCATGTAAACGATCGTGTTTTTTTCGTTTCTTCGTCTGAAAAAAAATCTTCTGTTTTATAAAGTGAAAATTAGTCATGAACTCTATTCTCGTATTTTTTCTAAGAAAAAGAAAAAAAATGAGTAAAGAACACTTCAGTAAATTGTACTGTGCATATCGAAGCAGAGAGGGTGTTGATGTCAATAAAGATGGATATCAACATATTTCTCTTATTGATTCTCAAAATCAAAGTATTTTTTTTTCAAGGATTTTTTTATTTAGCCGACTTCAATAATGATACTCTGTTGGATATCGTTGTTTTCTATTATACAAATAAATAACGTCTTTGACTTCGATCGAATAATGGAACATTTCATCTACAAAAATCGATTTCTTATTCTTACAATGAAAGTGATTCGAATATGTTAGTTTCTGTTAATGATTTCAATGCAATTTTCAATTGACATTGAAGGAAGTATAACTTGGGCTCATGTCACTGATTTGATAAAGTGATATCTCTCAAATATTTGGTATCACCGGTGATAGTTCAAATACAATCTATATGATTGATCGATGAACTAATAATAGAGTTGTATTTATTTAAATAGAAGGTTTTATTCCACATGCCATATGCTCATCATTCGTTGTCAATGCATCTTCTTTTGTTATATTTCCTTGTTTTAAATAACATGTTCCACCATCGTATTTTGTCCATGTAAAATGAGTACATTCAGCATTATTCCAACAAATTTCACCACATTCTGCTGAAATACTTGGTATATTCAACAAATCATTGCCTTCAAATTCACATGAAAATGCCCAATCATTTCCTTTCCAATCAATTGTTCGATTAATTCGAATATAATCACGAAAATATTGAATACCACAGATCATCGAAGGATCATTCGTTCGAAATGCATCTTCTTTTGTTACATTTCCACCTTTCATAAAACATATTCCACCACTTATATTTACCCAAGTAAAATGAGTACATTTTCGATCAGATAAACATCTTGGACCACATTCACTACCAACTGTTGTTACATTTGAAATATTATTTCCATTGAAATCGCATAAATGTGCCCATGGATATCCAATTCCTATCCAATTTATTTTCAAATCTTTATTTCTTTCATTCCGTGCTCGTATTCCCAATACACAACCAATAACAATACTCGTCACTATTAACATGCATAGTGGAATTATCAATCGTTTTTTCTTATACCATTCACGTTTTTCTTTCGGATAGAGATGACCACCTTCAAATGGAACTTCTAATAAAATATCTTTAGGTCGAATTTGTTTCAGGTGAATCACATGAAGATCATCAGCTGGCATAAATTGAGATTGAACAATTAGTTGAGTTCCTGGTAGAAGAAGAACTTCATCTTCTGTTTTATATTCTGAATGATCACGAATTGTTCGACAATTAATCGATTCAATTGAAAATAATGTTCGATTTCCATTTCTACCCAAATAAATATTATTTTCTAGGACAGTTAATTCAGTTGTACAAGACATAAATGACCACCAAATCAATGATCTTCCAGGATGAAAATCTTGACTAATATCTTTTGTAACTCCACGCCAAATAGTTAATGGTGGAACACAAGGTAATTTAACGAGTGCAGTTAAAAATAATTTTAGATATTTATGAAAAGGTTTTAATAATTGTCGATCATTCGATTTCAGAGTTTGATTTAAAATAAAGTAAAGACTTTGATGTGAATGTTTCCATTCCATGGTATATAATCGAATAGCAGCACTTTCATCAATTGTTAGGCCATCTGGAGGTGTTTCAGAAGTTCTATCAAGTGCAAGTTGAACATAGATCATTAGATTTTGAATAATATTCACTAATGGAGAACAAGCTTTTGAAAGTGGTAATAAAGGTTGTTGAGCATATTCAATGATTGGCTCAAGATCGATTTCATTATCTTGATGTTCAATAATCCGTTGACTTGAAGATGATGAATGATCAGCAACATTTTGTAAAAGTTTCGAATCAATTGCCCTTCGTTTTTTATCAAATATTTGTGCTTGATCAGTAAGCATATCCATATACGTATAAGCGTTAATTATACATTTTACTCAAACATATAAACTATATTTATCAGATTATAATCATCCAAGCGTATCCATATAAAATGAGACTCATTTCTACGGTATTTTAGAGTAGAAAAAATCAACATGTCATTACAAACGAAGGTCGATCTATCGGCATACGAAAATCAACGTATTATTGAACATCAAAATAATGAAATCGATCTTGAACCAATCATTGACTATGCTCAAGAGTATTTATTACCACTTTCAAAAGCTTGTTCTCCATTAGTCAATATTATTCAAAATATCATGTTTTATGTTCAACTTGCACTTGATAGAACTTCTGAAACACCTCCAGATGGGCTAACAATTGATGAAAGTGCTGCTATTCGATTATATACCATGGAATGGGAACAATCAGATCAAAGTCTCTATTTTATTTTGAATCAAACTTTAAAATCTAATGATCGACAATCGTTGAAACCTTTTCATAAATATTTGAAATTATTTTTAACTGCACTCGTTAAATTACCTTGTGTTCCACCATTAACTATTTGGCGTGGAGTTACAAAAGATATTAGTCAAGATTTTCATCCTGGAAGATCATTGATTTGGTGGTCATTTATGTCTTGTACAACTGAATTAACTGTCCTAGAAAATAATATTTATTTGGGTAGAAATGGAAATCGAACATTATTTTCAATTGAATCGATTAATTGTCGAACAATTCGTGATCATTCAGAATATAAAACAGAAGATGAAGTTCTTCTTCTACCAGGAACTCAACTAATTGTTCAATCTCAATTTATGCCAGCTGATGATCTTCATGTGATTCACCTGAAACAAATTCGACCTAAAGATATTTTATTAGAAGTTCCATTTGAAGGTGGTCATCTCTATCCGAAAGAAAAACGTGAATGGTATAAGAAGAAACGATTGATAATTCCAATGTGTATGTTAATAACAATGAGTATTGTTGGAATAATAGTTGGGTCAGTAGTAGGAAGCCGATCTTCAACTGGTGAAGACAGTAATATTGTTTTTGAAAGAGAATTGAATATATAAAAATTGAAATAATATTTAGTTAATCATTCAGTACGATGGCAAGGCGATTATTGGTCATATTTATGTGATTTCAATTTGAATTCAATATTAAATGTGTCAACATCATCATCAGAGTGTGGTCCCCGATGTGTATCTAATGATCGATGTACACATTTTACTTGGATCGATATCAATGATGGAACATGTTTTCTGCGAAGTGGAAATGTATCAAAATCAGATGCAATCTATATCAATGATCCAACACGAGTGTGTGGTCTTACATATTATTTCGATTATAGAAGAATAAATCAATCGATTACATGGGATGTAAACAATCAATCACGTTCATGTGATTTCAAAGATAATGATCTTTCCAATGTGCTAAGTATAAGTACAGATTGTTCAAAAATCTGTTCAAAGACAAAAGAATGTACACATTTTATGTGGTTTAAATATGATGGTGGAACGTGCTATTTGAAAAAAGGCAAAGTAAGCAAAGAAGATGCATTTTTAACAAATGATCCCAATATGATTTGTGGATTAAAGTAATGTAAAAAAAAAAGAGTCATTGTCGATTAATAAATTGACTTAAGAGAGTTTTGGTTTGATTGGATGCAAATGGTTTATTAATAATATGATGATATGAATTTCTATCGGAGACATATCCATAAGCCATTTTTGCTAATTCAAGTTTGTCGAAATCCGATGAAAAGAATGACATTAATTTATTTAATTGTGATGTTGAAACAGATCCAGCAGAACCAATTGTAACTTGAATTCGATGCATAATTTGTTCATTTGAATAATTCGATTTCTTTAAAAGATGAAGTAAATTCTCGAATAGATCGGAATTCATCTTTTACGATTCAATTTCTCACAACACTAAATCTATTTGCAGATATTTAAATCTCGACAAAAATCAATATTATTTTATTTGTTAACAAACAATTCAAGAAATAAGATCTGTTTTTGTTTTTAACTTTGAAGTGTTTTTTTTGTTGTTGACACATTCAGATTGTTGTTGATGAACAAGTTGGATTATCACATGGCCATGATCGACGTAATGTTTGTGAATTATATCTTGTACATGTTTTATCTGTATTTCCATCGTGTCCATGACCTTGATGACAAGGAGCATATTGATTAATCATTGATGTAAATACAGTTGAATCAATAGGACCTTCAATGTAATCATGAAAATCTAAATAACCTGTATCAAGATCTTCTTGAAAACGTATTGGAATATGAGAATCGATTTCAGTAAACATATTTCGAATATTTCTCACAGGTCCTTCGCCAGTAAAATTTGAAAACTATAAAAAGAAACTCATTTTTGAAAATAAAATCTAGATGCAATTGATCGAACAAACCCATTCAATCATCCAAAAGTCAGTTAATTTTCCATTGATACGAATTGTTCCATTGAAAGTCGAGTTACTTTGACACATCCAATCGGGTTGCCATGCAGGAAATGTGTAATTACAACAAATTTGAACTGTTGGATAAATATAATAATTTTGTCCTTCATAGAAAAGAACAGTACAAGGAATATAATTGGCATCAACACCGAGTTCATATAATTGTAAAAATGGACACATTGGATAGAAATCCGTTCGAATTGCTTGATGAGAAACATCATACCAAAAATAACCCCAACCTGTATCACCATTCGACTCGTTATAATATGTTGTTGCTGCTGACCAAGACGACGCCATTATCGGAGGAACTTTCGATGGAATAACATTAATTAAAGAAGAAGAAGAAGAAGAAGAAACACACATTGTTGTATTGAATTGTTGTTGTGTATCAGTGGCTGGAATCAATACAGAAATACATTGAAGACCAGAACAACAATGAAAATCTGATGGAGCCAATAACGAATTATTACAATTCAAACGACTTTCATCCAAACAACGATCGTTTCTTTGACATATTTCCGTACTTCTACAAGTTTTTATTAATACAATGAATAGAATTACAACGAATGTTTTCATTTCAAACAAAAAAAAAGAATGTCATTTGTTATCTTTATTCTGCAGATTTTATCATTTTCGTCAAATGAATACTTTTTATTTGCATTGACACAAATTTATCTTTGTCAGCAAGTAAATCTTGAGTAACGATGACTTGTTCTTCTAATAGATCATGACGTATTTGCATTGAAGATATTGTCAATAAACCATTGTATTTAAATTATGTAATAAGAATATGATCTATCCATTGAACAGATACTTTTATTCCATGACCTTCATCAACATACAAATCACTTTCATTCTTTCCTCGACACAATCGATAATCTTTTATTAATTCAATAGTTTCATGTTGAGAAATTCCATCCATCACCTAATTCTCTTTTTGGATATGTTTTCACTTGACCATGCCAAGTACCACTCCAATTACAATTGCTTACAAAACAAATCTCACCATTGAAAAACAAAAATAAAATAACAAACTTCAATCGATACATCATTATTGTCTTGAGTTGATAAAATGAAAAGGATTAAAAAAAAGACTAAGAAAAACATAAATATCAAAGAATCTCAATGAATCATTCGTCAAAACATTTCGTTGTTACAATTTGAAAATGTCTGTTTGCTTTGACATCCTACGCTTATGAAAAAATCTCATGAATTTCTCTAAGTGCTGTAGAAGTTAAAATAAAAAAAGAAAGTGTTTCGAAGTTGTGAAGACAGAAATCGAACTCATGGAAATTGATCAACAACAAGTAACAATAGAAATCGAAGATCTAACTGCGATTAATAGAGTTAGACGAACAAGTTCAATGAGAAATAATCGTCGAATTGTTGAGCAAACCAACGATACGAATGTAATTGAAGAACGAAATGTCGATCCAATTATTGAATATGCTGACGAACCTTTGTTATACATTGAAGAAGCTTGTGCTCCATTAGAAAATCTTATTGAAAATCTCTCGTATTATATTGAAATGGCATTGAATGAGACACCCTCAAAACCAGCTGATAACTTAACAATTGATGAAAGTGCTGCAATTCGTCTTTATACAATTGAATGGGCAGAACAACGTCAAAGTCTTTATTTTCAATTGAATCAAGTTTTAATCAGTGGTGATCGTCAACGTCTTCGACCTTATTTCAAATATATGAAATTATTTCTAACTGGTTTAGCCAAAATTCCATGTAGTCCACCATTGACTGTTTGGCGAGGTGTAAATCAAAATTTAAGTACTCAATTTCCAAAGGGAACTCCAGTAACTTGGTGGAGATTTTCATCTTGTACAACATCAATAGATGTTTTCAACGATACGATGTTTTTAGGTAAAGATGGAGATCGAACTTTATTTTCTATTGAAGCAATTAATGCAAGATCAATACGAGAACATTCACATTTTGCAGCTGAAGATGAAATTCTTCTTCTACCTGGAACACATATGATTGTTCAATCACAATTATTTCAATCACCTAATATACATATTATTCATTTGAAACAAATTCAACCAAATCAAATACTTTTAAAAGCACCATTTAAAGGTTCACACATTTATCCTAAACTCAAGTAAGATCAATTGATTTATTCATCGATTGTTAATTATCTTGAATTCTCTAGTCAATCTGTAAAACATCATTGGTATTCTCGGAAAAGATTTCTTATTCCAATTTGTTTACTTGCACTTTTGGTTATTCTTGCAATTATTCTTGGTGTTGTTTTAGGAACTAAATCAAATAATACAAATACTATCGTGAATATGTCAACAGGTGACTCATCACCACCACAACTTTCATCATCACAATTTGATGGAAAATTAACAAGTTCGAGTTTAACTTATCAACGTCCCGGATCTAGTTTATCCGATGGACTTTTCTATTATTATTCGACTGAATTAAATGTTGAAAGAAGTGGATATTATCTCATATCTAGCAGTAGTAATATTGATACATATGGATCAATTTATAATAATAGTTTTAATTCGTCTCTTCCCAATGAAAATCTACTTCAACAAAATAATGATGATGCTGGCAAAAATCAATTTCGATTAAATTTAACTTTGATTTCATCACGCAAATATATTTTAGTTGTAACAACGAATGGCCCTCGTGTCGTAGGAGATTTTCTAATTATTGCAAATGGTTTTGGATTGATGAACTTTTCTACATCAAGTTTAACGCAAACGAGTAAACAACAGATTCATTTATTACGAAATCATTTTCTTTTTGAATATTTCTTAGATCAATATTCATCGTTGTTGACTTCTGATAATTTAAATTATTGTCTTAATGGATCATGTGACAGTTTCAAACTCTACTATGAAGTCATTCCATTGACAATTTCAATCAATGGAAATTATAAAATTACAAGTAATAGTACATTCGATACATATGGATTGATCTATCGAGATAATTTTAATCCAAATGCTTTATCTGTTAATTTGATTATGGAAAATAATGACGATGGTGGAAATAATCAATTTCTATGGAATATTTATTTACAAGTGTCAATTCAATATTTGATTGTTGTAACAACATCAACTAATCGTACAACAGGATCATTCACAATTTCAATCAATGGTCCAGGGAACATACGTTTTTCTCAAACAGGTATCAAATACAGTTGTAAGTTCTATTAACAAATTGTATAGTTTCATTTTTGAATATGTTCTATTTATTGAATTAGATACTTCTACATTATATCTCGCCAGTAGTAGTTTAAGTTATTGTCGTATTTCAAATTGTGCAACAGGAGTATTGTATTACTATACAAGTATTTCATTAAATGTGCCAACAAATGGTTATTATACAATAAAAAGTAGTAGTTTATTGGATACGTATGGATACATTTACAATAATAGTTTCTATTCATATGCACCAACTGTTTATTTACTTGAACAAAATGATGATGGAGCTGGTAATAAACAATTCTTATTGAATATGTTCTTCGATGCATCCATGTCTTATATAATGATTGTAACAACGTATGATCCAAATAAAGTGGGATCATTTGAAATAGTTGTTACAGGTCCTGATTCAATGTATTTTCTTGATATATCGACAACATATACTTGTAAAGAATTACAATTCAATTGACTAAATCTACATGTGTTTTTGTATAATTATATTTTAGATATTTTCTCATCAATGTTGAGTTCTTCGAGTTCATATTATTGTCGAATTGGAAACTGTTCATTGGGAATAATTTATTACTATGAAGTTTACTCATTGACTGTAGCAACAAATGGATATTATACAATTACAAGTAATAGTACATTCGATTCCTATGGATTGATCTATCGAGATAATTTTGATCGATCTATGCCAAATGTTAATTTACTTCAACAGAATGATGATGGTGCTGGAAATCATCAATTCTTACTGAGACTATTCTTACAAACATCGTTGTCATATGAATTAGTTGTCACAACATATGCTTCTACAGTCATAGGATCGTTTTCAATCAGTAGTATTGGTCCTGGTTTGGCACTTTTAAATTAAATTCAAACATGAACATTTTATTCGATATTTGATCATTTACAATTTTAGAAAAGAATTTTTGACGAGACAAATCAAGAAAACAATAAAAGACAACGAATCATGTTCGAAGCTATTTGAATATTCAGTTGATGAAACAATTTCCATTGTTGAAACATCGTTCCAAGATTTAGTTGATGAAACAGTTTCCATTGTTGAAACATCATTCCAAGATTTAGTTGTCTTTATTTCTTCGCGATTCGATAATAAGAACATTTGAGAAATGAATGAGAAATTATAAAATTCATTGACAACATTTTTGATTTGATCCAATCTGTCTAAACTATTGCATTGATCAAACTCGCATCGATGAGAAATGACTTTCTCGACGAGTAAATCATTTGAATCGGAACTAGAGACCAAAGTTGTAATTTGAACGAAACTAGCATTGATCCTTGAATACGAAAATTCACATTCCGTTTCATATTCGTTTAGTTCAACATGATAAATACTCTGACAAACTCCACTTGAACATATTTCAAGTTCTTGTCCACTTTTGATAAAACATTGAGTCTCATCTTTGACAAGAAAAAAAGAAGAATTGTTATTTGAAATAGTCATTCTTCGATAGATTTTTACTTTCAGTTCGATTATTCATTGACAATAATGGATAAAGATTTTCAATTAAATCCGAATATTCAGCATCCATTAACCATTCAATATTTTCGAATAGAAAATTGAAATGACATCGACTCGTCGATATACATATATATCGTAACGAATTCACAACCATGACATTTATATCAAATTCATTAAAAATCACTGTAGTTACCATAAGCAACAAATCACTTTGCGAATTATCAGGTTGACCATCGAATAGAATTTCAGCCATTTGAGTTTCGTAGTCAATATTGATGTTAAGAAAACAAACTGTATTTAAATATTCGTATCCAGCCATTTGATTCATTGTGTTTTTTATTATTGTCATGTTATAATCCATTGTCAAATTCATATATATTCGATAGGATTTAGGAATAAAACATGATTTACATTGAATACATAACAAATTTATCAATAAAATCAGTAGAAACATTAGATTGAACATTTCATCTCCCATTGCGATTGAATAAAACTGAGAAAAAAAAATAAAGAATACAACGTCGCACATTTAATTAAAATCTCAATAAAATTTTGATCAGATTGACAGACATATCAATAGGTAAACGTGTCACACACAATTATTATTTATCTTTATTTTCAATTGAAAACAATGTCATTCAATAAAACAAAATAAAAACTACGTAATTGTAACATTTGCAGTTTCTACTGTTGAACAACACGAATAGTATTCGTGTTGAGGGTGTTGAGGGTATATATACGTATTGGTCATTCGATGAATTTCATGATTCAATGTACTTCGGTTTCATTTTTTTGTTTGAGTTTGTTAAAGTGTAATTGTTTGAAAATAAGTAATGTTGACAATTGCCTCGAATTTCGTCGTATAGAAATTGTTGTTTTTTTCTTCTATTTCTTAGAAAAGTTTAAAAATAGTCTGATGATGACTCGATGATTGTAGAGTGCTCATTATTTAAATTTGAATTAAAAGAATGTTTCCGACAGATGAAAAGGAGATGTAATTATAAAAGAGAATATCTTTTCATTTAATGTTGAGTGTTCGTGATGATATGTCTATCTTATGTGACAACACAATTGAGTATATATGTTGGTATATTTTTGTTTGCTATTGGTTTAATAGGAAATGGAATAAATATTTTAATATTTTCTTGTGAAGTGAATTATCGTCGAAGTCCATGTACATTTTATTTTCTAATTGGTTCGATTCATAATCTTGCATTTATTTTGCCAACATCACCAACACGTATTTTAAGTGCAGGTTTTGGAATGGATTTTATTCGAACTTCAAATAGTTTCTGTAAAATTCGACAATTTTGTCTTTTGGTTTTCAATATAATTTCAATAAATTGCTCATGTTTGGCAATAATCGATCAATTTTTGATTGTTTCAAGGAAATTATGGATTCGAAATCTTAGTCAAATAAAATTAGCCTATAAAATAGTTTTTATCATTCATTTAATTTGGTTTTGTCATGGAATTCCTGTTTTATTCTATCAAAATATATCTCCAATAACAAATAGTTGTATAATAACAAATTGGAATTATAGTATTTATATTCCAATCTATCTTCTTACATTTATGTGTATTATTCCAGTTAGTATAATGTGTCTATTTGCTTGGTTAACCTATCGAAATATTCATCAAACAATTGTTCTATTAGACGCACATGTCGATCGTCAATTACTGAAAATGACATTTATGCAAGTTATACTTGTAATTGTTAGTTTTGTTCCTTATGGAATTTATAATGCTTATACGTATATTACTGTTCATGTTACCAAAGATAATGATCGAAAAATAACTGAAAATTTTTTTTCAACAATTGTCAGTCAAATGGTTATTTTATTTAATACAGTACGAGCCTTTTTTGTTTCTTTTTAACTGAAAATAAAAAAAAAGAAATATTTTTAGATGAGTTGTTATACATTTTTAATTTCATCAAATCGTTTTCGTCAAGCAATCAAAAAACGATTGTTTATTTTTCGACGACAAAATCAAATAAATCCTAGTTAAATTTCAATTTCTTGTGCATCAAGATTTTTTTTGGATGCTGTAATAATAATAATTCCTTCGTTTCGTTCTATCTTAAGTGTTGTCTTGTCAATTGGACATTTGAGAGGAATGTTCAACTTGAATTCACCAGTGGGTATTTGTGAAACATGAGTAGATGAAGTTGTTTGCGCCTGTATTCCAAAAGAATCTCGAATGCCACTAACTGAAATATTTGTTTCGGTCACCAACGTTTTGACTTCACCTTTTTTAAAACCTGGTAATTCAAGAACAACATGAATTCCATTTGTATATTCATGTAAATTGTATCGAGGTTCCCATTGACCATTGCGAGATTTGATAAAATAACCTCCATCATCGTATACAAGTCGTTCTGAAAGTGTTAACGTATGAGGCTCTTCATCAAGATTCTCAAGATCTTTGCGATCGTCAAGTACAATAAATGGTTTAGTCTCATGTTGAACAATACTAAGATTAGTTTGATTTTGAAATATATCTTGAATTCGTGTATTGAAATATTCTGTGATAGCACTAATTAATTTAAAACTTGGTTTAACATCTAAAGGCAATTGAAAGATATTCATAATGCCATCCAATGACTTTTGATTCCAAAACTTTCCAGCTTGAGATCCTTCTTTAGCCAAAATAAAATGACTTATCTCAAAGTTGTATGATTTCGATAAGTAACAAGGAATACTTATCGTTTTCCCACTTATTCGAAATTGTTTTTCACAAATCGAAGCCTTGAAAATCTCCGTAATTTCTTCTTTAATAATCTTGTCAACCTCAATTGTAGTTTCCATATCGTTCAAATTGTGAACAATAATAATATGTTTTTTATGTCCTTGAATATTGCAATACTCCAAAACTTTGTCAATATAAATTTGATCTGTTGCACGTAAACGATTGACAACAATAATAATAACAGAACATAAATGAACGATAACTTCACGAAGAAGTGCTTCCGTAGCTCGTTTATACCGAAGTTTGTCACCTTCGATAGGCGTATCTGTTCCAGCTGTATCCATAAAAATAATCTCTTTGTAATCTTTTCCTCCAGCAGTAATTGATATTCCATCTGTATGCGTCAATTTATTATGAGGAAAATTAACATTACACAATTTACTAAGTAAAAATGTTTTTCCACGATTATAAGCTCCAACAATCCCAACAACGACACCACTGCTAATTTCAGAATTTGTATTTATTAATGATAGATGTTTTTCGTTATAATTTTGAACGGCTATTTCCCATCCATGTGTTTGCAAATCTTCTAAACTATTAATTCGAATAACAACATCATATAGTGCAGCGTCTCGTTTATACCTATTATATGCTGACTGATCTTGCAGATTTGGACCCATAAGTTTAAGATCTTTTAGAATAGTAGAAAGTGCCATTCTACAAGATACTTTTTAAAAAAAAAAGATTCAGTAAGAACAATTCTTTTACTTAGACTTTGTAATGTAAATATTAACAAAAGATTTCGAAAACGAAGATAAGAAGAAAAAAAGGAAGAAGAACATTTATTCTTTACTCACATTGAAAATAAAGAATGGCTGTCGGCACTATTCTCGATGGTCTTGCACTTCTCAATAAAGATATAAGAAATCGTTCATTATTAAATAAATATCGGTCAGTTGATGGTCCTTATGATGTTGTTATTCGTATCAATAGTTTAGAAGATTTACAAACACATGGATGGGAAATAACATTGAAGAAATATGACGATAAAAATATGCTTATAGATCGATCGTTAATATGTGAAAATGGAGCTATTGTTGCAATTGTCGGAGCTTATAATCGTGGTAAAACATTTTTACTTAGTGAATTGTGTAATGTTAATTTTCGTCATGATAAATTAATTCACACTGAAGGAATATCGATCACTGCTGGAAAAGAAAATTATACAAATATTGTTTTTATGGATACAGCTGGAACAGATACACCTGTAGTCAATGAAAAACTTCAATATAAACGAGCTACGGAAGCATTTCTTCGTGAAGTTGTCGTTCATTTATGTTCTGTTGTTATTATTGTTGTCAATCGTTTACGTGCAACAGATCAAATTTATATTAATAAAATCTTAGAACATTGCAAAGATCTTGAAAGTAAAAAATATATTATGATTGTTCATAATTTAAATGATGTCGAAACAATTGATGATATCGATAAAGTTATTGAAAATGAAGTTAAAACTATTTTTGCTGCTTCAGAAAATGAAAGACAATTCGTATCGAATCGAAAAACAAAATCGGTGAAATTTTTCTGTTCGAATTGGTACAATTTCCAATTGAATCATTTTATTTTAGCTAAAAAGGGTTCTTCTGCTGCTAAAAAATGGAATGTCCAATCATTAGATGGAATTATGAATATATTACAAGCATATTCACAACAGGGCAAAACTTTTGATATTATTAATACGATGATTCACTTTATGAACACTCGACTTACACAATTATTAATAGATGATTTATCTCAAAACAAAATTCAACTTGTTCAACATGAGACTCGACCTTTTCTTGTTCTTGCCGATAGAAAACAAATGACAAATCTTGAAGAAAGTCCTCGTCAATTGATGTTATCAGAGAAATTGTTTTATGATGATGCTGGTTGCTTTGTGAAAGGTTGTTCTAATCTATGGCAACCACGTTATACTCTTTGCGAAAATGAAGATACTATTTTTGCAATTCTGGAACTTCCAGGTGTCACGAAATCTGACCGTCAAATTTGCCTTAGTGAAACTTGTATAACTGTTAAAGGTGTTCGAAATCGATTTATCGACGATAACAATACTTTAGTTACTCATGTTTCGGATATTGCAAGTGGACAATTTGAATTATTAATTCAATTGAAATCTCCAGTTGATATCACTAATTATAAGACAACTTACCAAGATGGTTTAATCAAAATTGAAATGCAAAAGAAAAAACCGACTGTCATTGAAATTGAAGAATCATAGTGATGTCGTTAAAATACGGCAAATACAAATATATATTTCAAACAAAAAAATAAAAACTATGCCGTAGGCGTACGTGAGAAAAGAGGAAAGAAAAGGAAGTAAAGAAAAACGTCACCTATGTAAAAATATATAACAACCATGTTGTTTTTCTTCTTGTTTATGAGTAATAATTTGTGATGCATATCAAAATTATTTTGATTGCTTTTCTCTATAAACTGAATTTGATCGTAACAAATCCGTCGGATGATGTGAAAATACTTGGTTTTTTTCCACATCCATCTGCAAGTGTTCGATGGATCAATCAAAGTCGATCGATGTTTCGCATAGCTTTTCGTCTGTGTGAACAATTGAATCTAACATTCAATGGAAAATCTTTAATTGGCGAAGAAATTCTCACTGATGACGAAATAATATTAACGTTTAATTCGACATGTGATCAAGTCTCAAACTCGAATGTTATTGGATTTGTTGGTCCAGCTTATTCGAATGAAGTTCGATATTTATCTTCATTTGCCTATCGATTAGGAATTCCAGTTGTTTCTTATTCTGCAACAAGTCCTGATCTTTCGACAATTGACAATCGATCATTCTATCGAATTTCTCCGTCGGATGAAAATCTTGTTTTGGCTTTCAAAGTTTTATTCGAACAAACAAAATGGAAATCTTGTTTAATAATCTATGAAAACGATGAATTTGGTTACAATGGAATGCAATTATTAAGTCAACAATTAACTCAAATCAAAATTCAAATCTTTCAAATGATTAAATTCGATCGATATCAACGAACTTTTCAAATTGATTTTGAGAAAAGTTTACGTTCGAGTTTATCTCGAATTGTCATCGTTTGGGCAAATGAAATTTCAACGATTGAAATTCTTCAGAAAGCTCTCGAATCGAATTTCTTAGGTGAAGATTTTGTTTGGATTTTAACAACAAGAATTCCAATCGAATATTTTAATTCAACTGAACAAGACAAACTCATTGGTCTTCTCACGATTGAATCATTTCAATCGAATTCAAATCAAATTCTTCTCAATGAACTTTATCAATTATGGAAAACTTATGAAATTGAAAGTTGTCCATCAACAATCGACGAAATTAGTATCTATGCATTGTATACATTCGATGCAACTTGGTCATTAATTTTATCATTGAAACAACTTTGTTCAAATCAATCGTCTTGTTTCGAATTTGTCAATGTTTCTCATTGTTCTCATCGGCAATTCAATCATTCGAAACAATATTATGAAATTATTCGTCGATTGTCATTTTCAGGTGTTTCTGGTCAAATTGAATTTAATTCCACAACACCTAATCGTGCAACAGAGACAAATTATCTTATGAAAAATATTCAACGAACCAATGGAATCGATTATGTTTCTGTTCTTCAATGGAATTCCAATCAAACTCAATGGATTAACTTGAAAAATCAATCGAATACAATCTTTTGGACAAAACATTCGACACGAATTCCAAGAGACCATAAATCAATTCGAGGTCAACAATTGAGAATTGCAATTATTGAATCACCACCATCGATTATTTTGAAAGATTCTTTTCAAATTTATCAGAATATGAAAAACAACAACTATGAAACCATTGAAATGAATCAATTCGATGGATTTTATAAAGATTTTCTATTGTATTTACAAGATAAGATGTCATTTGATCCTGTGATAATGTTGGCTAAACCAACGATTCGTTATGATGATTTAGTTGAAGGTGTTGCCAATGATACGTTCGATCTTGTTCTAAGTAGTATTGATATTAATGCAAAACGAAATCAAATCGTTGATTTTTCCATTGCAATTCTACCTGCATCCTATCGAATTGTCATTCGAAAACCGAATTCGATTCAAACGGATTATCTTCTTCCGTTGAAACCATTTCTTTGGACATTTTGGTTATTTCTAATGATTTTAATTCCTTATACAAATATTTTAATTTGGATTGTTGAACCACAAACTGAAAGTGAAAAGAATTGTTCATTCATCGGTATTTTCCTTGTGATTAGTTATCCAATTTATAATCCATTTGGTCAAAGTCATCCTCAAGTCAAAACAAAGATTGGACATTTTCTAACCAAAATTTCATCGATTTTACAATTATTTCTTCTCGCAGTTCATACAGCTGGATTAATTTCAATGATTGTTACAAATAATTCTCCACTGATTCTGTCGGGAATCGATGATATAAAAAACGGACGAATTCCATCGAATCGAATTGGAATTCTCGTTGGATCACAAATCGAAGAATATTATTTAAATTCAATTTCACAAGGCAAAAAAGATTATTTTCCATTGAAAACACCCGATGAAGTTTACACTCGTTTAATTCAACGAGATATCGACGCAAGTCTTTGGAGTAACATTTCAACTGCTTTTCATATTCAAAATTTGTATTGTGATTTAACAACTGTTGGACTTGGATTTAGTCATAGTTTCTATCAGATTCCAGTCAAACACGGTTGGTTATATACGGCTGAACTCAATTTCAATATTCTTTCATTTTTGGAATCAGGACAAATCGATCGAATTTCAACGAAATGGTTTCAACGAAATAATTGTTCGAGAACAATTCATCAATTTGCTCATCAAACGAAAACAGTTGCAATAACAACAATCACACGATTATTTCTCACATTTGCTCTCGTCAGTTTTCTTTCGTTATTCTTTCATTTTTGGCCAAAACGAGAACATCAACAACAAACAACAACAAATTCTTCTTCTTCTTCTTCTTCATTCATTGTCATTGATTTATCAACTCGTTTAAATCAACGAGCTTCTGCAATGTTAAACGTTCTTTCTTCGTCAAACAAAGATTTAATTGAAATTCATTCGACTTTCGATCTTCCACATCAATTACAAAGTCAAACTAATTTTCTATTTACCAGTAGTCAATTCGCTCAATCGATTCAAAATCAATCAAAACAATTCGAAAAGATTTTCATTTTGGAAGAAGACAAACACAAAGTCAACAATCGATTAACATTTGGCACAGGTGAAGATCTCATTTATCAATTATCCGATGAAATCTATCGTTTTTATCAACAACAAGCACAATTAGCTTTGCAATCGAATGATCTTATCAAAGCTCAATTCAACGAACAACAAGCCAAACAAATTTATCAACAATTAAAACAAGTTCATCAACAATTTGCCAATAGTCAAACCACCAAGTCAAATTCAACAACAAGAATCATTTGGTTGAAAACCAAAAATGAACAAATAGAAAAAGTAAAAGATCTTCTTTGTCCATTTGTTTGTTCATTTTCAATATTTGATAAATTGTGTGAATGTGAACAATATTTATCTGAAGTTTCAAATGATGATCATCTGTTTGTAATTGGTGATATTCAATGGCAAAAGTCAATTTTCAATCAATTTCAAAATGTTAAATTTATCTCGAATGAAAATGATCTATTGACAATTTGTTTGAAATTGAAAATCGATTTAATTCATCATTTTAACAAATTAGGAATGGATTTGAGTTCAAAAAAAGAACATCAAATAGCTAAACAAATGTTTATTAAAGCTCAACAACTTTGTCATTTTCAATTTTCATAATAAAAACAAAATAAAATCTTTGAATTTTTCAGATGGAAACTGTACGTAATATAATCTTTTCTGGAGTCTATAATTTGACTCGAGTTTGGTCATTGATTTTGTTTGATATGGACGGAGCACATCTTCCTCTTTCTCTTCCTCATATTCGTCTTCTCACTTTTATTCGTCCATTGACAAATAAATACGATTGTCGACATGAAATTCGTAACAATGAGGATAAATTAATCACTCTATTCACTTGTCAAGATAATCTTTTCTGGTTAATTTCAAATTCAGATGTTTATGAACAACCACAATTAGAACAAATCCACGTCTTTTGTCCATCGAATCATGATCAACAACTATTCACTGATTGGGCACAACGATATCGAGATAAGATTGAACCACCATTTCTCTACGAACATTTAGATTTTCATTTGTTAATTTTTGGTTTGGAATTTATTGAGAAAACACTTCAACATCTTCCTCAAGATGAATCGACAATGAGACAACAAATTCAACAAGATAAAAACAATATTCTCGATGCTTTAGATTTCAAATTTCTTGAAAGAATCAATTATGAAGATCAACAATTTCAATTAGGTCAACAACCACACGACAATTAACTTTATTTTTTTTTCTTTTTCAAATAAAAACATAAAGTCATAGAATTCCACAAATCATCAGTTGATCATTTGTTGCCAATGCATCTTCTTTTGTTACATTTCCACTTTTCATAAAACATGTTCCACCATCATATTTTGTCCAAGAGAAATGACTACAATTCAGAGTATTTACACATTTTAGACCACAATCCGCTGCAATACTCAATACATTCCAAAGATCATTTCCTTTGAAATCACATGCATAAGCCCAATTATTTCCATCCCAATCTATACTTCGATTGACAAGTACATACTCTGTTAAATATTCAACTCCACATAACATCGATGGATCATTCGTCACAAACGCATCATCTTTTGTTATATTTCCACTTTTCATAAAACATGTTCCACCACTTACATTTACCCAAGTGAAATGAGTACATTTTGAATTATCAAAACATGCATTTCCACAAGCAGAAGATTCAGTTGTTACATTTGTTAAATTATTTCCATTGAAATCACAAGAATATGCCCAAGAATCTCCGATCCAATTTATTTCACGAATTCTTCCATTATTACGAGATCGAATTCCAAGAATAACACCGATTATTAGTGAAGCAATTAATATCATCAATAACAAACACATTGGAATCACCAATCTCTTCTTTTTATACCATTCACGTTTTGGTTTTGGATAGAGATGACCACCTTCAAATGGAATTTCTAATAAAGTATCTTCAGGTCGAATTTGTTTCAAATGAATTATATGAAGATTAGCTGAAGGCATAAATTGAGATTGAACAATTAATTGAGTTCCAGGTAAAAGAAGAACTTCATCTTCTGTTTTATATTCTGAATGATCACGAATTGTTCGACAATTAATCGATTCAATTGAAAATAATGTTCGATTTCCATTTCTACCCAAATAAATATTATTTTCTAGGACAGTTAATTCAGTTGTACAAGACATAAATGACCACCAAATCAATGATCTTCCAGGATGAAAATCTTGACTAATATCTTTTGTAACTCCACGCCAAATAGTTAATGGTGGAACACAAGGTAATTTAACAAGTGCAGTTAAAAATAATTTTAAATCTTTATGAAAAGGTTTCAACGATTGTCGATCATTCGATTTTAAAGTTTGATTTAAAATAAAATAGAGACTTTGATCTGATTGTTCCCATTCCATAGTATATAATCGAATAGCAGCACTTTCATCAATTGTTAGCCCATCGGATGGAATTTCTTGAGTTTTATGAAGTGCAATATTAACATAGAATAAAATATTTTGAATAATATGAATAAGTGGAACACAAGCTTTTGAAAGTGGTAATAATGGTTGTTGAGCATATCCAACAATCGGTTCAAAATTGTTTTCATTAATCACTGATGAATTTTGTTCAATGATTCGATCAGTTTTTGATTTTGACTTCTCATGCGTATTCATGTTTTCAATGTGATCAATCGATTCAATTGTTGATATGCTTCAATGAATTCAATGACTCATTTCTATTTTTAATCGATCGTGGGATAGAAACTGTTTCTTTTACGTCATTGAATAAACTCAAAAGTATAAAAAAACGCCTTCATTTCTCTCCCACTGTAATATACTATTCAAATGTATGATACTGATCAGCCACAAATTTACGATAGAAGACAAAGAGAAATTGCATTGAATTTATCTCAAAATGTAGCTCAATACTCAAAATCAAGAACTCATCGAATCATTGAACGACATTCATCTTTCATTAATCAAAACAATTTCGAACCTATTCTTGAATATGCCAAAGAACCTTTATTACCTCTTTCGAAAGCATGTGCTCCATTAGCCAATTTAATTCCAAATCTAATGATTTATGTTGATATTGCACTTGACAAAACTCCTGAATATCCACCTGATCAATTAACTGTCGATGAAAGTGCATCAATTCGATTATATTCAATGGAATGGGAACAAGCAAATCAAAGTCTCTATTTCGTTTTAAATCAAACACTAAAATCCAATGATCGACAACTATTAAAACCTTTTCATAAATATTTGAAACTATTTTTAACTGCACTTGTTAAATTACCTTGTGCTCCACCATTAACTATTTGGCGTGGAGTCAACAATGATATTAGTCAAGAGTTTCATCCTGGACGATCATTGATTTGGTGGTCATTTATGTCTTGTACAACTGAATTAACTGTTCTAGAAAATAATATTTATTTGGGTAAAAACGGAAATCGAACATTATTTTCAATTGAATCGATTAATTGTCGAACAATTCGTGATCATTCAGAATATAAAACAGAAGATGAAGTTCTTCTTCTACCAGGAAGTCAATTAATTGTTCAATCTCAATTTATGCCTGCCGATGATCTTCATGTGATTCATTTGAAACAAATTCGACCTGAAGATACTTTATTAGAAGTTCCATTTGAAGGTGGTCATCTCTATCCAAAAGCAAAACGTGAATGGTATAAAAAGAAGAGATTGGTGATTCCAATGTGTATGTTGATTGTACTATGTATAGTTGGAATAATCGTTGGTTCAATATTAGGAACAAGATTTTCCAATGATGAAATAATAGATCGAACAATAAAATGGGATGATAAAAATTGGGCATATTCATGTGATTTCAATTTCAATTCAATTTTGAATTTGTCAACATCATCACGAGGTTGTGGTCCAGCTTGTAATAATAATCTAATGTGTACACATTTTACTTGGATTGATGTCAATGATGGAACATGTTTTCTGCGAAGTGGAAATATATCAAAAGACGATGCATTTTTTGTAAATGATCGAACTCGAGTATGTGGTGTTGCATATTTTGATGATTATATTACAATTAACAAATCGATTACATGGAATAATGATAATCAAGCAAATTCATGTGATTTCAAAGGAAATAATCTTTCCAATGTGTTAAGTATAAGTACAGATTGTTCAAAAATCTGTTCAAAGACAAAAGAATGTACACATTTCATGTGGTTTAAATATGATGGTGGAACGTGTTATTTGAAAAAAGGTAATGTAACCAAAGAAGATGCTATGTCAACAAATGATCCTAATATGATTTGTGGATTAATGTAAAAAAATGATGAGAATCTGAATTGAACAGAGACATGCAAAGAGATTTCGATCCAAAAATAGATCGAGATTCGTAGAAGATTGATCATTGGCTTGAAGATTAATTCCAATAAAATAAAGTTCTGAAAATTGTTTTGCTAATTGATTTATAAATGATGATGAATTAATCGAATAATTAAATGTCGAGTTTTTCGACAGATCTTCGAATGAGTCAACGGATTTTCATTGTGAGTTAATCTTAAAAAAACGAATACGTTGTAGAAATTCTAATGGAACAATATTCAAATGACGAATTGTTAAATGAGTAACATCACTAAACAATTATTTTTGCACACAATTTTGTTTCTTCAATAAAATGCGAGATTTACATTTTGATAGTTAGAAAATGAGTCAATGTGAGAGAAAAGAAAAATGACGACACGTCACGAAAGATATTGGTTGTGAAATAACATTAAAACAGTGTATTAAGTATATTCATTGATAAATTTCAACAGTATCTGCATTACCTCTGGCCCATTCAAACTCTTCTAATTCAATTTATTTGCAGAGAAAACAAGAAACGTGTCACTAAATTTGTCATCATAATGTCACAACGTAGTGTTCATGTCTCTGATAAATTACTGAAAAGTGATGAAACATATGTTGACAAACGAAGAGGAATGAAAGTCTTTTCATTAAATTGTTATATGGTGTCTGATCTTGCGTTATCTACTTATGAACGACAATTTTGTTGTGAGAAGGCTGCACGTGCTGCGAGAATAGGACAATTTGCATCACAACACGATGTGGTATGTTCAACTCAACTTTTTCTAGTTGAAAAAATCTTTTTGATTTGAGATTGCATTACAAGAAGTTTGGGGTGATTCATTGTGGCCACTTGAACGAGAACTCATCGGTAAAATGAATCATTTTTAAACTTTTCTTTTGTTCGAAAATTGTGTTGATACGTTTTCAGATAGTCATACGCGAGCATTTGATATCTATACGTATTCATCTTCATTGTTAAACGTAGTCTCTCGTTGGTGGAAAGGTACTGGAGGTCTATGGTTGGCAGCTCGACGTACACTATTACCCGTCTTAGCAACATATAGACTTCAATTCAATCATAGTCAAACACGATCTGGAAAAGGTTCTTGTTATATGTTATTGGATGCAAAAACGATGTGGATTGATGAAAGTTATTTACTCATAATAAATACACATTTAGATCCAACAAACGAAGGTCATTCACAAGAAATACAATTACGTGAACTTGTTCAATTCATTGGAGAAGCTCTTCGTAGAGTACAAAATCTACTTGGTTCATTGAACAAAGTAGCATTGTTATTGTGTGGAGACTTTAATATTAATGGCAAATCTCAACGAGAATATCAATTGATCATAAACAGTTTAGGAAATAATGTACGTGACCTTGCTCTTGAATGGGCATCCTCACAAAATCAATCAGCTAAGTCAACATTTAGTAGTAATTCATATATGATTTATCTAATCTTTAATCAATCAATTGATTCATTTTCTATATTTGATTGCAGCGTATTATAGCGATGGTTCCATCAATAAATACAAAGCTTGGGATGGAAGTCAACGTCTAGATTATTTTTTCACTTTTGACAGTTTTGAATTCGATGGTAATCAAGTCGATTTGATGCCTATCGGTAGTGTATTTTCTCTCCCTAACTTCAATTGAATGATATATTGTTTGAAAATAGGAGGATCAGTAACTGTACATGACAGTCCGGATTGTGCATTCAGCGATCATTTTGGACTTAGCTGTGAATTATATCCAATTCAACGATAATTCATTCGAACACTTCAAAAGTTGATTGATGATTTTGCCTATTTATGTTTTTTCCAAATTGTTTGTGAATAAAACCAAAGTGTGAACCTAGAATTTCAACAGACTAATTTCTGTTCAAAGAACAATTTTCTATGGTCAAACTTTTTCTACGTAGTTCGTGAGTGCTTCACCAATCAAATTCACATATGACAAATTACGACTCCAGTCAAAAAAAAAAACAAAATCATTGAAGCATATACAACTGTATGGAGTAACCAGCATAATATCAAGTTAAAAAAAACAGTTCAAAGAGCAAAGTAAGAAAATATTCGAGGAAAAATATGAAATTAATTCAGGAGATTTTATTTCGATTATTCTGTTTCAACGACGAAAATGATCGCATATAAACATATTTGTATCTCTATGTTGATATATAAAATTTGTCGAATAATTCTTGATTCATTTTGAATAACTCTGCGGTTGAATAACCATCACTACCATATTTAAAACCAATAATATGTTCACTTTTCTCGAGCGAACTATCAATTTTAAAATCAAGATATCCTATATGATCAACAAAAGAATAGATTACAATGACAAATTACTAGATTAGATTTACCAGTACATTGACAACGTTCGTCATAAACAACAAATTTGCCATCAAAAGTACTCTTCTCTTCTGATAAAGCATTTTCACAGATGATCAACAAACGTGAAGCTATTGGATGTTGAATACGACCTACAAATATGGATCAATTCACAATAATTAACAAATATTCCATTGTTTTTATTATTAAATACCAAGAGAATTATCTCCACGTTCATCAATAAAAACACGAATAATTCCCGGTAAAAGCTCGACTTTTTCGATAATACAATAATAGCTGTCATTATATTTGCTTATACGTTGAATCAAAGCACTGCCCTCGTATACAACCATCGCCAATCGAAATGATTCTATTCGATTCAGAACAGAACGAAAATCGTTGATAATGAATCACGTCACTCAAGTGAAAACTTGTTCATGCGAAACTAGTTGACAACATTGTGATTACTATGTATTGTGCGAAGAACCGTTGGTTTTCAAATTATGAAATAATTGATCGAACAATCAAATGGAATAAAGGCAATGTCAATAAATGATTTGTGGAATCAAATAAAAAGAGATTTTTTATTACCGAGAAATAAGCAAATCATGAGGATCTGAATTAACAAAAAAAGGATTTTGATAATCGATTTCTAGTCAAATGTTTGAATTCTTCAGAAAGATTCATAACTCGAACTGAATGGAAATATTGAAAAAGAATTCGATCCAAAAGTAGATCGAGATTCGTAGAAGATTGATCATTGGCTTGAAGATTAATTCCAATAAAATAAAGTTCTGAAAATTGCTTTTCTAATTAATTTATAAATGATGATGAATTAATCGAATAATTAGATGTCGAGTTTCTCGACAGATCTTCGAATGAGTTAATCTTAAAAAAACGAATACGTTGTAGAAATTCTAATGGAACAATATTCAAATGACGAATTGTTAAATTAAGAACTCGACGCATTCGTTGACTTTCTTTCACAGAAAGAATAAAGTTACCATAAATTGTTAGTCTACAAATTTGGAGACAATGATTGGATAAATCTAATGGTTTATCAACGACTAATTCTCCTCTATTGTAACCGATACTTGTTGTATCATTCGGTCTTTCTAATAATGATGGATAAATAGTTAATGATTTGAATGACTTAAAATGTTCAATTTGATTATGAAATCGAAAATTATTAATTATTAATTCATGCAGATTTATTTGATTGTTTCGACAATATTTAGCAATACATTGATAGAATCGTTCGTTTAAATTAATAAATGTTTTGAGTACTTGTTGCGGAGTTAAATAACTGCAAATAATTAATATAATTTCATCGCATAAATCACTAAATTCAATTTTTCTTTGTTTAACAGTACATAGTTGCCTGCAGAAATTTCTGAGGTAGAGTGTGGTGACCATATAGATCGAATCTTCGAAGATAAAGTCTTGCGTCTTTCGTTCGTTTTTATTCGTGTTGTAATTAATGATGATGATGATAAATGAGATGTGCATTTATTGGATAAGAGAATGGAGGACAGAATAGATTGATATGTTTACTCAACCGTTTCGATAAAAACATTTCATTTTTGTGAAGATTGACTTTCGAATTCGAAATCTATGGATATTGCCATTCAAACACTTGATACAATCGACGATCAACGATGTGAAATACACAATCAACGTGTGATTGATGTTGTTATTAAAGAAGAAAATCGATTAGAATCACGAGAATTAACAAGAAACATGGAGCCAATCGTTGGTTATGCAAAAGAAGCGTTGGTATCACTTCGTGAATCATGTTTTCCATTAGTTGAACATGTTTATGATATTTTAAGTTACGCCGATGAAGCATTGAATAAAACATCATTAGTTCCAGCTGATGGGTTAACACGTGATGAAAGTGCATCGATTCGTTTGTATACAATGGAATGGATTGGACCACATCGAAGTCTCTATTCAATGTTAAATCGAACATTGAAAAATGGTGATCGACAAGATTTGAAACCTTATTTTAAATATTTGAAATTATTTGTAACGGGTCTTGTTAAAATTCCTTGTACACCGTCGTCAACTGTTTGGCGTGGTGTTACTAAAAATGCCAGTGCAGATTTCGAAAGTGGAACTCGAGTGACTTGGTGGGCATTCTCATCATGTACAACGGCTTTGACTGTTCTCGAAAATAACATGTATTTAGGCAATTCAGGAAATCGAACGTTATTCTCTGTTGAAGCGATTAACGGACGAATCATTCGAAATCATTCACAATTCGATAATGAAGATGAAATTCTTCTTCTACCAGGAACACACATGGTTGTTCAATCGAAATTTAGTCCTGCACCTGAACTTCATGTCATTCATTTGAAACAATTGAGACCTCAACAAATTCTACTTGAATCACCATTCGAAGGTGCACAACTTTATCCCAAATTAAAGTTTGTCGTGAAATTCATTTTCATTGTTCTAAAATTGAAAAAAAAATATTTGAATAGAAAACGTCATTGGTTTTATAAGAAACGATTTTCGATTCCAATTCTCTTATTGATAACATCGATCATTGCCGTCACTCTACTTGCGTCTATTCTCACAACACAAAAGCACAAGTCAACATTGTCTGTTTTCTGTTCTGAACCCTTTGGAAATCGATATAGTTACAAAACAGGAAATATTCCTGTGTCAAGTGTCACAGGTGACTTTAATTTCGATCAAAATCTTGATTTAGTCACAGTGAATCAACAAGATAATGCGATTACTTTACTCTTTGGAGATGGATTTGGTCAATTTCAATCACAATCAACGTACGCAACGGGAACAAATCCACGTTCTGTTCTTTCAACTGATTTAAATCAAGATGATCAATTAGATTTAATTGTAACAAATAGTGGAGACAATACAATTAGTGTTCTGTTTGGAAACGGAGACGGAACATTTCTGACTCAAGTGATTTATCCTGTTGGGAAGAAACCGATTTCAATGGTTGTTGGAGATTTTAATAATGATGCCAATCAAGATTTAGCTGTTGCCAATCAGATTGATCAAACCATTAGTATTCTACTGAGTACAAACTATGGAGTTTTATATTCATCATTGAACTATCCAATGACAACAAATATGTCGTCAATAATTGCATTTCATTTGAATAATGATTCGAATTTAGATCTAGCTGTGACGAATACAGATACGAATACGGTGAGTTTATTATTTGGCTATGGAAATGGTGCATTTACTGATCCGATTTCAATATCTGTTGGCAATCAACCATCATCACTCGTTTGTGCAGATTTCAATAATGATTCATCGATTGATATTGCCGTTTGTAATTATTTGAGTAATGATGTAAGTATTCTAATCAATCATCAAAATGGAACATGGACCGATCAATTCACATATTCAGTTGGAAATCGACCAACATCGATTGCGGTTGCACATTTCAATCAAGATAAATATGTAGATTTAATTATTAGTAATTCAAAAACAAATGATCTCACGATTTTATTCGGTGATGGAAATGGACGATTTTCTAATTATCAACGATTATCAGTTGGTAATTCTCCATCGTGCGTAACAATTGGTGATTTTAATACTGATAATTTCGTTGATATCGCAACAACAAATCGATTGAGTAATACAATAAGTGTTTTATATGGTCACGGTGATGGAACATTTCAAGTTCCATCAAGTTATCAAACAGGTGTTTCTCCTATTTTTATAACATCGGGTAATTTCGATGGTAATCAAGGTCTTGATTTAGTTGTTGTCAATTATGGTCTCAATACAGTTACAGTTTTACTTGTCAATGAGCAAGGTCAATTTCCTACGTTACCTGTCTATGCTGTTTATCCCGTTGGAAATCAACCGACGTTTGTCACATCAACAAATTTAAATAATGATAATTTCCTCGATTTAGTCGTGACAAATCAAGGTGATAATACAATTAGTGTTCTTTTTGGAACTGGTGGACAATTGTTTCAACTTCAACGCATCTCTTCAGCTGGCAATGGTGCATCTTGTTTAGCAACTGGTGATCTTGATAACGATAAGAAATTAGATGTCGTTCTGATCAATCCATTGAATAATACGATGAGTATTCTCTTTGGATATGGCAATGGCTCATTTCAATCACAGATCGTTTATAATCTTGGAAATCAACCCATGGGAATCGATATCAATCATTTCAATGATGATCAATATGCAGATTTAATCATTACAAATTACAAGGATAATTCGATCTCGTTATTTATCAATAATCAAAATAAAACATTTCAATTTCAACAATTGTTTCAAGTTGATCAATCGCCAACTTCAATAAAAACAGTTGATTTCAATAGAAACAATCGGTTAGATGTGATTGTCACTAATCAAGGAAGTCATACGCTTAGTCTTTTACTTGATTATCACGAGAATACGTTCAAATCTGAAACATTGATCAATGTTGGTCGTTCTCCTGTTTCGTTAGTTGTCGGTTATTTCAATGAGGATTTTGATGTTGATATTGCCGTTGTCAATCAAGCTGATAATACCATTAGTATTCTATTGTCGAAAGTCAATCAATTGTTTCGATCGCAACAATTCTTAACAACGATTGACAGTCCATCGTCAATGACAACTGCAGATTTCAATCATGATGGCCAACTAGATTTAATTGTTACCAATCGAAATCGAAATACAATTAGTATTTTGTTGTCTTTTGAAATCAATGTGAATACATATGATGTTGGTATGAGTCCATGTTTTGTGACAACTGCTGATTTAAATAATGATTCAATTTTGGATTTAATCATAACTAATTTCTATAGTAATGATGTTAGTATTCTATTTGGATTTGTCAATGGAACATTTGCTAGTCAACAGAATTCGAATGTTGGTTTAAATCCATCGTCTGTCGTCGTTCAAGATTTCAATAAAGATTCTTATTTCGATTTATTAGTGACTAATGGTGGTAGTCATGATTTGAGTCTTCTCTTTGGCTATGGAAATAAATCATTTTCTGATCAATATCGATTTTCAATTGGATTTCAAATATCTTCAGTTGTCACTGCAGATTTAAATGTTGATACTTATTTGGATTTGATTCTTTGCAATTCTCGTAATAATACAATTGTTCTACTGTTTGGCAATGCCAATGGAAGCTTTGATTGTCAAGTGAATTTGAATGTTGGTTTCAATCCTTCGTCTGTGATTGTCATTGATTTCAATAATGATTCCTATTTGGATATAATTACAACGAATTCCGATAGTAATGATCTCAGCATTTTATTTGGCTATGGAAACGGAACATTTACTCAAGAAGAAAGATATTTAGTTGATAATAATCCATGTTCGATTGTGTCTGCTGATTTGAACAATGATTTCTCTTTGGATTTCATTATTAATCATTGTCATAATGAAAGTCTAACTCTATTACTTTCGAATGGAAATGAAACATTTACAAATCATCGTATCTCGTTGATTGACAATATCAATTCGAATTCAATTGTAGTTGTTGATTGGAATAATGATTCTTATTTGGATATTTTAATGAATGATGCTGATAACAACAGTCTGTATATTTTATTTGGTCTTAGTCGAAATGAAATCTTTGTCGAAGATGAAGTGTATAAAGTTGGTAGTGAGCCATGTTGTATTGCTTCATCTGATTTCAACAATGACAATCGAATGGATTTAGTTGTTGTCAATGAAGGTGATCGTAGTTTAAGTATATTGATTGGATATGGAAATGGTCGATTTGCAAATAAATTCATTCATCAATTCGATGTCAGTGCGAATTCGATTTCGTTAGGTGATATAAATAACGACGGTCGAATGGATATCGCACTCAACGATCAATCCAATCAGTCAATTGAAATTCTGTTAGGATATGGCAATGGAACATTTCAGTCGAGCCAACGATATCGTGTTGGAGATCGTTCGTCATTTGTGAAATTCGATGATTTGAATAATGATGCAACATTAGATTTAATTGCAATCAATCAACGAAATAATAGTGTCAGTGTTTTACTTGGCAATTCCTATGGTTTCTTTCGAAATCAAATCAAAACACTCGTTGGTCGACGTCCCACTTTTGTTGTTTCAAATGATTTAAATCAAGATAATCGACTTGATTTGATCGTTATCAATCAAGGAAATAACAGTATCAGTGTTCTTCTAGGAACTGGAGACGGACGTTTTCGATCTCAACAAATGTATTCAGTTGGAACGAGTCCATCGTCGGCTGTTTTAAATGATTTCAATAACGATGGAAATCAAGATTTAATTGTAGCAAATCGTGGAAGTTCAACGCTTAGTCTTTTCATTGGACATGGCAATGGAACATTTGAAAATGAGCAAGTATTAACAGTTGGCAAAGGACCTTGTTCGATTATTTCGAATGATTTCAATAAAGATCAACATTTCGATTTAGTTATTGCAATTCAAGGTGAAAATCATTTTATTGTATTCTTAGGAAATGGCAATGGAACATTTTCCAATGGAAGTCTATACAAAGTCGGAAGAAATCCTTGTTCAATCTCAGCGTCTGATTTCAATTCCGATGGAAATATCGATGTGATCATAGCTAATCAAGCTGATAATACAATAAGTATTCTACTTGGTTATGGAAATGGATTCTTTCGAGATGAAGATTTGTATGGTGTTGGTATGTATCCAACATCATTGATGTCAGCTGATTTTAATCATGATTCGAAAATCGATTTAACTCTTGTGAATACACTTTCAAATGACATTTCAATTTTATTAAATCAATGTTAATCAAAAGAAATCTGTTTTTTTTAAATATTTTTTTATTCATCGTCTTCTGAATCATTTGAATTTGTTTTTTGTATAAAAGTAAGATCACTTCTAAACGAATCTAAATATTTGATTTTCATTTGATCTGGAAATCGTTGTTGAATTTCTTTATAAATATGATGTAATGACGATTTCCAAGACCAAAGTTCGACATGCCAATGGTTAAACAAAGCTGTTTCAGTAACTTTTCTAAAATTGGTATGACCATCATTATCATTTCCATCACCTGTGACTAAAACGAGAACTTGTTGGCTTTCTGAATTCTTATGATGTAACATTAATGCTAAACATTCTGCATGTAAAGCCTGATCAACAAAAGGTTCCTTGAAAAAAAAATAAATATAGTGAAATGTGAATAAATGAATGAAAGAGCTACTTTTCCAATTCGTTCGGTAAACATACATCGATATGAACAAGATGTCCATTGATCTTGTATATGTGTATTTATTGATCCTTTGGGTATACTTCCTGCAACAATTCTTGATTTCATTTCAATAGCAAATCGATCTTTTTGAATAACTCCAATGAGACGTTTGATATTAACTCGAACATGTTGATTGAATTGTGTTTTATTATTTGCAATTGGTACTGTTTTAGCACCAATCATAATATTCGAATTATCGACAACAATATGAAAATTTTTATTTGAATTTGCTTGGGGGTCGGAATTCAATATTTTTTTAAACGTAACAAATCGTCTATCGGTTGTTTGCTGTGGAACTAAGTCTCCAGGGTTCATTGGTTGATTTTGAAAAAAAGCTCTATAAAAATGACTTTCTTTTTCTTCTTTGAATATTGCTCTTTTTAAATCATCGATAATAGAATTTGATTTCATTTGAATTCTTGATGGATCAGAACCTTCTTGACGTAAATACCAAACAAATATGTCTCTTGGAAATTCATTCGGCATTGGCGTTGGATTGTTTGGTCCAGGACCATATAGTTTTGGTGTTGCATCGGATTTTTTGATAAATATTTTGTTATTCTTGAAAATAGGTACCTGTTGTCCTAGAAGAGACTCAATGATTTGAAGATATTTGACATCGAAAGTAAAAACAAACCATTATATTTTTGAATAGCTTCATCAGCAAATTGTTCAGTTCGAAATGTAATATTTGCTGTTCCAACTAAATCACCTTTGTTAATTGTAATTAACGATTCCTTTGTTCGTGAATTCTCCTAAAATAGAAAATCAATCGACGCGTGAATTCGTCTATTTATTCTGTTCAAAATCGAACTTTAATTTGACCTTTTGAACCAAAAACTTTATATAAATTTTGATATAATTGTTGTTCAAGCATATTCGTTGGTAAACCACTGACAATACAAAGCGAATCTTCAAAAGAAAGCCAAATAAATAAGAAATCGAAGTACTAAACGATCTCTATTTACCAGAACCATTTGCATTTGTAGGATTGATAAATGGAGGTGGAGGTCGAGGTTTTGATGTTGTGATAAAAATCTTGGAATTATTTAACGAAGGTATATTCTTTCCTAGAATATTCAAAACAAAAGTCAAACGTTGTTATAGATTTGTAAATGAAACGTTTTTTTTTGTTAACTGTGATATGTTTGAATAGCTTTGGCAGCTGATTCTTCTTTGTCAAAAGTTATTTTTGCAATAGTATTATTATCCGATAGCTCAATCGATGGTTTTTTCTTTTCTGGATTAAACTAAAATAAGAAGAAGAAAATCTAATTTTGTCAAATATTTTTTCTTCTGTTGAAGATAACTTTAATATGACCAATGTCCATAAATAGACTCGTTAATGCTCGATATAATTCATATTGTGATATATTTGTTGGTATTCCACTGACAAATATTGAATTCGAAGGAGTATTCTCTTTGCTACCAGTTTCAGTTTCAGTTTCAGTTTCGCTTTTGACTTTTGGTTGATATGGTTGAATAAAAATTTTTGCTCCATTAAATTGACTTATCGATTTGCCTAGAATATAAATATTCGAATGAAAATGATTTTTATCTCTGAACTAACCATTATAGATTGTCTTTGCTCTTTCAACATTGTCTTCATCTTCAAATGTAACCAATGCAGAACCTTTCAATTTTTTATTTTCTTGATCTTTATGAACAAAAATAGATAAAACATTTCTCTTTGTATTCATCTAAATCAACAAGAGATCAAATTAAAATACGAAAGAGAGAGAAGATTAACTTTAATTGGGCCAACTTTTTGAAATAAATCAGTTAAAATTGTTTTGACTTCGTGTAAATTCATGTTAACAGGTATACCAGAAACACGAATTGTACTTTGAGAGTCATTTTCATTTAAATTTAAATTTTGAAAACTACTGAGATCACTCGGATGATTTGAGTCAGTTTCTTGAACATCATCTTGTTTGATCTCAGTCCACTTAAAAACAGGTAAAGAATCAATTTCATTTTCTTGAACAACAGTTCCATCGTTCTTTGGACAAGCAAAATTCTTGCGTTTACTTGAAACTTTCAAATAAATACATCGCAAACAATAAACATGTGAACAGGACAATCGACGTGCATCGACAACTGGTTCATGACAAATTCCACAATGCATTGAGCAACTTTACGAATTGAAGTCAAAGTCCAAAGAATAGAAAACGAAAATGAAACCTTTGATATCACTTTTACTTTTATTTGCATTGTCGACGACAAACGTCTTATCTTTCTATCAAATACAAACAGATAACAACAAACATTTTTCACACTCTGGGTAATTTTATTTTTTTAATTTGGTAGTTGTTCGTATCCTTTCGTCACATTTGAAATTGTTACTCGTAAATCTTTATCTTTCGTTTCAATTGGTAAGAAAAATGTTAAAAGTGTTGCTAAACCAATGAAAATAACAAACATTATGATAACAACAAAGAAAGAATCTTGCCATTGAAGAACCAAAACCAACTGAAATTGCTCGAATGACAGTTGGATAAACTTCCATTGTATATAAATAGATTAAACTAAATTGATTAATCAACGATGATCGACAGAAATCGAAAATAAGAAAACAAAACATAATGTCACCGAAAAGAAATTGATCAAACAAATATTTCGACGAGGTAACAAATGATGAAACCGTAATAATAATGGAATTCCTAACAATTCACCCGATGTTGTGAACAGAAATGACAAATAATCACTTGTTGTTACAAATTGACAACGGATATTCGATTGATTTTGAGTAATTAAAGAAATATTCGTTAGAATATGAAACACAGAACCACATTCGTCCTGAAACATTTTAACACAAGATTTCAAATTGACATTTTTTTTTGCATTTGAAAATAAACTTTAGCATGAATATCAACGAGATGACCAACAAGCAATTCACATTCATTTGCAATTGACAATTCTTTGACAATCTTTTCAGTTCTTTATTGTTCTTCTTTTGCAAGATAATATCGAACTGATTCAGGGATAAACTATAAAACAGAGTCAATTCTTTTAACAAGAACATTTCTCAACATCAACTCTACTGGAATTAAATTAATAGATAAACAATTAAGATTGGAATGAGAAAAATAATTGTTAATATTCGCCAACCAAATCTTTCAATAATGAACATTCCAAGTAAATATTCTAAAAGACATCCAAACATCCAAAATGATTGACTGACCGTAAACACAAATCCACCAATCATCATATCAACAGAGAAAACCTTTTCGAAAGTTTAGATTATTTATTAACAAGCAAAACAATTGATTTCTTCTACCGTAGTTACCAATGCAAACTTTGTTTGATCTTATATTTGTCCAATAACACGACAAAGTTGGTCCTAATATCATTATTAATGTCGTTTCTCCTTCACTCATCGATTTACTTTAACAAAATTATGAAAACAGCAACAACAACGCAAATGACAAATAACCTCTCAAATCTATACGGATAAAATTATTCAAGTGAAACATCACATCATTCTATCGACGGAGAGCGACATCAGTTGCAAACACCAATCGAAATCCATCTTTTCACAATCTCAAACATTACTCAAATTGAATTCATCTATTGAATCTTAGATCATTTCACTGATCAACAATGATTTGTAAAAGCGTCCAATCTATGGCAACGATTTCCTGCTGAAACGACATATTCTTCTATTAGAAGTTCGTTATTACTCTCTGATAATTCTATTTTTTAATCTTAGAAAACTATCAGAATTTGAGTCAAAATCGGGTCTCCTTATATTTGTAAGCGTGCTGAAGCCACTGGTGCTAGCCACATCGCTCAAATTTGCTTCATTTTTGAGTTTGATATTAATTAAAGGTGCCGCTAGAAAAAATACTGATTTGCTAGTCTTTGAACCTACGACGATGAATTTTAGAGATTTTTAGAAAACAAATTTCGAAACATTGCAAGCAATTTTTTTGATAAAAATCAACACTCTTATGAGATATTCTAACCGACGGTTTTCTTTAAAAATCGAGAACATGGGTATTTATTTATTTCTTTTGAAAAACCGATTTCGTTGTTTGACAAACAACATTCGCAAAATGTCTTGTTAGAGTATTCATAATAATTTCATGTCGATTGATCATAATCGATTGCCAATCGTCGAGTAATTGAGCTGGTAAACGACTTAATTCGAGTAATTTCTCAGGCAGATTTGAGAAATTGTTGACAGTCGGTGGATCATAACCTAAAACATTGAGATAAGCTAATGGTTGAAAATGAATTTGTTGATCGATTTGTGTCCAAATATGATTGACAATGGGAAAAGCTCCACTTTGAATGGCTTCAAATGATCGATATTGTTCAGGTGAATAACCGCGTGGTAAAGGAACAAATTGAGTATCAGTTAAATAGGCTGTATATTCCATAAAAACAAATGTCGTTCCATTGACATCAGTTCGATGAAAGAAACCTCGTTGAGAAATAAAATGTGCGAGAGAATCATTTTGTAGAAATCGATTTAACATATCGGTTCTTTCATTTTCTTTGAATGAACCCATCCAAGACCACAGTAGATTTCGTTGACTCAATGGACCATTACTCAATCGGGAAGCATCATATAAATAATTAAATGTAAATCCAATTGGAAACCAATAAACTGTTGCATTCATTCCTTTCGATTCTTCGATTTGTTCATCTAAATTTGTCCATTGATGAAAACGAATTTGTTCTTTATCGATTAAAATTCGTTTTACAATTCGTTGATTAATTTGATTTAATAAATGTTCATTTGGTTGATTGGAAATATTGTAGAAATCGAAATTAAACTTAGTCCATTCTTGTTTCATTATTTCAATGACTAAATTCCAATCTAAAATTCGATCCAATGATTCATTTTTTTTCGACAGTTTTCTCAGATCTTCAGTTAAATAAGTTAAATAATTTCCACTATCAAATCTCAAATAATTCCGAAAAACAGCAGCAAAATATTGATAATGATCGATATTATAATGTAAAGCTTCATCTAACAAATCAATCAGAATCACAGAAGTTTGACAATAAATTCTATGTGTTAAGTTTTGACACCATTGAATAACATCAATTGGACATGATAAAACACACCAAACAATTCGAGAAACATTCAATGAATTTGATTTTATCAATGGAAATTGATTTAATGGTTGATAATGTAAATAACATGAACATAACGAAGGAATATCTCGAAAGAGAACACCACTGATATAAGATTGTTCAACGCCTTCGAATCCACCGAAAACTTCGATTCGACAATTTCGATCATGAAAAAGACTTCGATTCAGTTGAGCAACGAACCGAAGTAATTCAGCACTTGGACTCGATACATTCGAATCATTTTCAATTTCAATTAGAATTCGATCGTCAATAATCGAATCATTCGGATAAAACAACAAAAATAACGAAATTGTAATCAATGTCGAAACAATTAACCAACGAAAAATCGTCTGAGAAATATCGTTACTCAATCGATCGCACATTTCGTTTTCTCTGACATTGAAAAATGACATTGAAAAACTAACAAAAAGCACTCATCGCATATTTTTTCTTCTTTTTTACTTCAATCCAATCGAATTTCAACGAACGAACGAACAAACAATTTACCATTTGTTACTTTTTGTTTATTAGGAAAAAATACTCTGTTAAGAATATAACGAATTCTATTCAATTGAAGTTGTTCTACGAGAAATACAGCTGTTCCATCAACAAGATAACTTCGAACAAAATCTTTAACATACAATTCACGAAAAAGACATTTCACTTCTTTTAGAATTTTTGTTTTCAACACCCTCAACATTTTATTTTATTTTATTTATACAAAACAAATTTCATAAAATTAGAAATCAAAACTTTTCAGAAGTAAATCCTTGATTCGAATGTGCATGGTTATGGCCTATTTCAATATTCACGTGTTGTTGTTGATTATTATTAGTTGTCTTTGATATTCCATCTGTACGAATTAAATCTTTGGAACAACATGTTTGACTTTCACATGATTCATCTGGACAATACAATAAACAATCTTTTTCTTGTTCATCGATTTCTGATTCATATTGAATTGTCGTTGAATGAATTCCTGCACTGTGAAAGAATTTCTTGACTTTAGTTGCAACAGTCATATAATCAGTAAGAGATTTTCTTCTGAGATGAGCAGTTGCGATGATCGCATTACTATTCAATCTCCAAATATGTAAATCATGAATTCCTTCGATTTCGGGAACTTCTTCTAAAAGTTTTTGTTTCAACGAATTAACTTGAATATTATTTGGAACTGTTTGAAGAAGAACAGAAATCGTTTGTTTTAAAAGAGGAACCGTTGAAATTGTGATGATAATAACAAGTAACAGAGATAGAGTTGGATCAACATAAACTGTCCAATGTTTTTTATTTTCTGGATCATGTGGAACAAATTTAATGATGAGAGAACTGATGATAACAACAACTGAACCGAGAGCATCGGCTAACACATGAAGAAATACACCTTGCATATTCATTGATGCAGATTTCTTCTTCTTTGGTTTCTTTTTTTGTTCGTCAGCTTGAGGTTGAGATTGAACAGTTGATTCAACGATAACTTCATCGAGAGCACGTAAACTATGTCTTCTAAGATCTGAAGATTCTGCAATAATTTCAATTTGTGGTTGATCCTCATTTCCATGTGAATGACCATGAAAACCTTGAAAAAGAACTAAACCAATAAGATTAATTCCAAGACCAACTGATCCAACAATGAGTAATAAAGTTGGATTTTCAATAGGTTCAGGTTCGATATATCTTTTAATTGTATCGAAAACAATGGTTAAACAAAGAGCGAGAAGAAAAACAGCATTAATATTGGCGCCAACAACTTCAGCTCTAACCCATCCAAACGTATTTTTTTTCGTTCTTCGTTTTATCATTCTAACAACCAAAAGACCAATGGAAAGAGCAATGACATCGGATAACATATGAAAAGCATCGGCAACTAATGCTAATGATTTCGTTATATTTCCAACGACAAGTTCAACAACAAAAAACGAAAGTGTAAGTAACAGCATCACCGAAAGACGAAAGGTTTTCGTCGAATAAAATCTTGTTGAATGTTCATGTTGATGATCATGTGGAGACATTTTTTTGTTTTCCTAATTAAAGTTTGATATGAAACGAACGAATCATTTATAAAGCAAATGCAATGCTTGGCACCCCTGTTCGTTATGAATATGCTTCGCACCCCTTTCGAACACGTCAAGGGCAAAATCTAATGTGTAAACAGGTATCTACAGGGGTGATGTTAAAATAGTTCGCCTGTAAAAAAACATTTCTACCCCCCGAAAAGTGATTCTTATCGAATTGACTATAAATACGTATGTGAACCTTTTTCGTTTTCATTGATCAATGGATATTTTCCATACAAAACTATTGATTGCTTTGTTTTATTTGATTTCAACATTTATTTTTTGTATAATTCCTCTATTAATTTCGTCATGGTTCAATAAAAAACATTCAAAATCAAATTCAAAACGAAATTACATCAGTAATTTGAATTGTTTTGGTGGTGGTGTGTTTGTCGGTGGTTGTTTATTAGATTTATATCCCGATGTCGTTCATCATATCAATGAAACATTAAAAAGCAAATTTAATTATCCAAATGAAAACGAATATCCAATTGCCGAGATTTGTATTGTTTTCTCATTTTTTCTGATTCTTTTTCTCGAACAAAGTATTTTAACATTTCGATCAAAAATTGAAAAGAAAAAAACGAATTGTTTATTGGAATCGAATGAAATTCAAACAGCTGAAGGAGATTTATCAATGAATCGAAATCTATTGATGATGTTTTCATTAGTCATTCATTCGATCTTCGAAGGCATCGCCATTGGTTCTCTCGGAGATAATTCAACTGTCATTCAATTATCATTCGCAATTTTCATTCATAAATCAATCATTGCACTCAGTTTTACATTTAAATTAATGTCGAAAGGAACTCATCGATGGATTTATTTGTGTTGTTTCGTATTTTCATGTTCGACACCATTTGGAATCGTTGTTATGTTAACAATGCAACGAGTATTTGCAGCTAATAAATCGATTGAAATCGTCAATGATTTACTTCGAGCATTTTCTTGTGGAACATTTTTTTATATAACATTTGTCGATATTTTACCCAATGAATTCAATCATTCGAACACATCGAATCGATTAATGAAAAGTTGTTGTTTATTTTGTGGTTTAATTTCGATCATTGGTCTTATTTGTTTAACAAAAAGCTTTTCACACTAAATAAATCTCGTGTTACACGAAAGAAAAAGAAACAGGGGTGCATTCAGAGAAAACAAATCATTCTTCTATAGACAGGGGTGTCGCTTCGCGTCATCGACAAAGATCGCTTCGAAAGAGAAAGAGAGAGAGAGAACAGGGGTGCCAAACACACACACACACACACACACACATAAAAACAACACACAGAGGTCGTACTAGAAGGGGGTGCCATTCTGATAAATATCAAATCTTTTTGTCAAAGAAACAACACAAAATAAAAAACTGAATCATGGAAATACATTCGCATTCGCATTCGCATACGCATAATCATCAACATTCAACAAGATTTTATTCGACGAAAACCTTTCGTCTTTTAATTATGCTTTTACTTACATTTTCTTTTTTTATTATCGAATTAATCACTGGTCATTTAACAAAATCATTGGCGTTAGTTGCCGATGCATTTCATATGTTATCTGATTTAATTTCACTTTTTATCGGTTTATTTGCAGTGAGAATTGCAAAACGAAAGTCAAATATGAATACTTTCGGATGGGTTAGAGCTGAAGTTGTTGGCGCCAATATTAATACTGTTTTTCTTCTCGCTCTTTGTTTAACCATTGTTTTCGATAGTATCGAACGATTTATTGAACCTGAACCAATTCACAATGTTAATCTTTTACTTCTAGTTGGTTCGATCGGTCTTGGAATTAATCTCGTTGGTTTAGTTCTTTTTCAAGGTTTTCATGGTCATTCACATGGAAATGAAAATGAAAACGAAAATGACAACGAACAACAACAAATTGAAATTATTACAGAATCATCTGATTTTCGAAGACATAGTTTACGTGCTCTCGATGAAGTTATCGTTGAATCAGCTGTTCAATCGAAACCAAAGAAAAAGAAATCTGCATCAATGAATATGCATGGTGTTTTTCTTCATGTATTAGCCGATGCTCTCGGTTCAGTTGTTGTTATTATTAGTTCTCTCATCATTAAATTTGTTCCACATGATCCAGAAAATAAAAAACATTGGACAGTTTATGTTGATCCAACTCTATCTCTGTTACTTGTTATTATCATCACAATTTCAACGGTTCCTCTTTTAAAACAAACGATTTCTGTTCTTCTTCAAACAGTTCCAAATAATATTCAAGTTAATTCGTTGAAACAAAAACTTTTAGAAGAAGTTCCCGAAATCGAAGGAATTCATGATTTACATATTTGGAGATTGAATAGTAATGCGATCATCGCAACTGCTCATCTCAGAAGAAAATCTCTTACTGATTATATGACTGTTGCAACTAAAGTCAAGAAATTCTTTCATGATATTGGAGTTCATTCAACAACAATTCAATATGAATCAGAAATCACCGAATTAGGAAATAATAAAATCAATTGTTTAGTCAATTGTCCAGATAAATTATGTGAAAATCAAACATGTTGTAGAAATGATTTAGAGAATTGTAAACAAGTTCTAGAAGAAGAACTTCTTTTAAGAAATGATTGAATTTAATTTAGAAGAGACAAATTTTTACCTTTTTTTTTCTTTACTTAAGTAATCTTTTGTTGTGTTATCAATAAATAAACAAATACAAGTAAAGACGAGTTAAAAGTATTTAAAACGAGAAAAAGACACAATGCAAATTCAAATTCGAACATTCGATGGTAAATCAATAAATATTCAAGTTGAATCCACAGACACAATTCTCAATGTTAAAAATCAAATTCAAAAAGAAGAATCAATTCGAATTGATTTACAACGATTAGTTTTTAACAATGAATCACTTGTCAACAATCGAACTTTAGCCAGTTATTCAATTAATAATAATGCTGTTCTACATTTAGTTATGAGTAAATTTATTTCAAACAAAAATTGAATTGTTTCATCCGTTTTTGTTTTTAAATTGGTAGAAGGAGTTCAAACTACAAATGTCGTTGCTGGAGGTTATGGTCAAGGAAATAAATCGAATGAATTGAATTATCCTTATGGTTTATTTGTTGATATTGACAATCAACGATTGATCATTGCCGATTGGGGAAATCATCGAATTATTCAATGGGAAATCGGTCAAGCACAAGGAGATGTTCTCGTTGGTCTTGAAGGTCAAGGAAATCAATTGAATCAATTATCATTGCCAACAGATGTTCTTCTTGACAAACAAACCAATTCACTTTTCATTTGTGATCGAGGAAATCGACGAATTTTGAAATGGTCACCAGACAATCAAGGAGAAATCTTTGTTGATAATATCGGTTGTTGGGGAATTGCAATGGATAATCAAAGATCAATTTATATATCTGATACAGAGAAACATCAAATTCTCAAATATAAAATCGATAATAAAAATCAATGTGAAATTGTAGCTGGTGGTCATGGTAAAGGTTCACGTTTAAATCAATTGAATGAACCAACTTATCTATTTGTTGATCAACATCAATCGATTTATATTTCCGATTCAAACAATTTTCGTGTGCTCAAATGGGCAAAAGATGGTCAAAATGGAATTGTTGTTGCGAAATGTTTTCCTCGAGGAATCTATGTTGATTCCAATGAAAATATTTATGTTGCTGATTATTCCAAACATCGATTAATGAAATGGACAAAAGACTCGAAAGAGGGTATTCCGATTTCAATTGGAGATTCACAAGCAAATGATTTCAATCAAGTTTATTTTCCTTGGTCGATTTCGTCGGATGAACAAGGTTCTCTATTTGTTACTGATCATTTTAATCATCGGGTACAACGATTTGCTTTACAACAAAATAACGATTGACAACATCTTGACTGAAAACCAAATACAGATGTGTGTCAGTTGGTCACTTTCACACCCTCAAAATATTTATTTGCGTTTTCTTTTTTTTTTCGATTGACTATTTAAAGTAAAAAGAACAAAGAAGAAAATCGAATGGGTTCGCAAATCGTTTGTCTGGTTTTTTTGCTCTTGAATTTCATTGAAATCAACGGACAATTAGGTCCAGTTGTAGTTCCTGCAGATTCATTTGTTGAAAGTATTTGTGTGAATACACATTGGAGTAGTCCCAAATATGTGAGTAATTATACAGCATTGAAATTGAAATTAAATGAATCAGGTATTCGTTATATTCGTGATGAAACTTATCCAACAAATTATGCAAGTATTTTGGATATTTTCAATAGTTTTGGTATTAAAGTAAATATGTTATTTGGTCGTGGTCCATCAGGTCCACATGCTCCATTTAATCTATCGAATATTCCCGATGAAGTCAATCAAATGAAAAGTCAAGTTCTACCCGCTGTTGTTACCATTGAAAATCCAAATGAATACGATCTTGAACATGGTCCTGATACAGAATGGGTTCAAAGACTTCAGAATTATTCGAGAATTCTTTGGGATTTAGTTAAATCTGATGCAGAACTAAAGAATATTCCAGTAATTGCTCCATCATTAACTTCACAAGGAGCATTCGAAGCTGTTGGCAATTTAGATGAATATAATGATCATCCAAATTTACATGTCTATCAAAAATATTGGCCTGATTACGATGATTTAGATCAAAGTGTCGGTTCTGGTTTGACTTCGTATTTGAATTTTCAAGTTCAATATCAATCTCCATCTCGAAAGGCAACACATATGACTGAAACTGGTCGTCATAATTCTCTTCCACAAGGTGGTTATTCGGAACAAGCTGCAGGCAAATATATTTCTCGAGCATTAGCTGAATTCTTTCGACGTGGAATCCAACGAACTTGTATTTACGAATTTGTTGACGAAGGATTCGAGGGTGCAGAAGCCAATTATGGAATTGTTCGATTTAATCTAACGGATAAACCAGCTTTGAAAATAATCAAATCATTGATTCAATTATTAAATGATCGAGGTTCACAATTCGAAACCGATTCATTTAATTATGCTTTCGATGGAAATATTTCCAATATTCGACATATGATCTTTCAAAAACGAAATCAAGATTTCTTTATTATGGTTTGGTTAGCCGTAGCCAGTTGGAATTCACATACGCAAACTGATTTAAATCCACCACCTCAACAAGTTATTCTTACTCTTCTTGAGGATTACAAAGGTTCAAATGCAACGATCTATTCCTTCGATAATAATGGAGATTTACATACTTCAACTGTTCCAATTAATAATTTTCAAATTCAATTGAATATCACCGATACAATTACTCTGATTCAATTGACTCACAATCAATAACGAATATTTCAATTTCTTTCTATTCAAAAATAAATTTTGCCAAGAAAAATGTTTGTTTATTTCTATTTTTGTCGTGATTCTCCACTAATATCAAAAGATCAAAATATTGATCAAAGATTCATTGTTGTTAATGAACATAAAAGATGAATCTCGTTTAGTTCCAAATGAAAAATTCTCTACTAAATTGACGTGAAATTGATGTGAATGTGGAAAGTCTTGTTGTTCAATCGGAATATTTGGAACGTAATTATTATTGCTGTAAGTCATTATCTAAATTTATCTCAATTGGAAATTTTAAATTTTCATGGCGATCATTTTTTACGTTTGATCTTTTCGAAATATTTTCAAAGAACAAATAAGAAAATTAGTGATTCGAAATGAAGATAAGAGACGTTGTTACGGATCTTTGATAGAATATACAGAAACAATCTATTTACCTTTATTAACTTTGTTCGAAAATACATATCACGTATTTACACTTCCATTTCAATTTGTTACATCAAGGTCAATTGGAAATGAATTCCCCTCAATGAAATGTGATTGTGTTACTGAATTGCGGGTAGAAGATGTAATTCCATTTCAACATAAATTCTTCGTTCGAATATCGAAATGTTTTCCAATGTTGAAAGATTTCCATGTCACAAAACACATCTTCCTCGTTTGAATTACGTATTTGACTATTCAATATGAAAAGTTAAACATTGTTACTCAAGATTTTACACGAGAAACAACACGATGGAACTGTCACTAAACTAATCATTTATGAAGATATGGTTGGTTCAAAACAATTTCATCTCTATTTTTCTTTGCTTTGATGTCATTGACAAAAGGCAATCAAATCAAATATTTCCATTCTATTCTATTTCGTTAAGTATTCAATTCGGTTTATTTAGTTTATTAAAAACGAAAAGAATAAAATAATATTTTGTTTCTCATATTAAAATTTGATAATTAGATCAGAATACATAGGAGGTTCTGATTGTTGAAGATCTTTTTTTTCTCTGAATCGAGCGAGAATTCGTTTTATAACTTCGACGAATAATGAGCAGTCACAATGAATTTTACTTATTAAGATACAAAATAAACCCAAAAGACAAAATAGAATAGATATACCAGCAAATCCAAAGATAATAGAAAATTGGATTAATTTTGACTTTCCAGTTGAAAGTTCCATACGAAATAAAGTAACATTGGTTTTATGATAAAAACATGTATAATTATTGCCAATCTAAAAGTCGAAATGTTTTGTTTTAAAGAAAATAAAAACAAAGTTTAATAATAATTACCTGTGATTGTTCATATTGATTTCCACTATTAAAACTTGTAAAAACACCTGTTATTAAAGTCTTATTTGAAATTGGATACGTAGCTAATATTGTTATATCGTAACATTTATAATAGAAACAACAATCCTGACTACAATCTTGGCATGTGTGTGTGAACGATGTGTAATTTAATGTTTGACATGTGGTATTATTATGGTTTTTTCTTAAATTGTGAATCTTCGCATAAGATACAGCAGAACATATACCCCAAATAAAAAAAAAGAACAGAACCAAAGACAAAACAAACTGTATCCAACATTGACCAACACAACACCACATCCATTTAAAGAAGAGCGACCAGAAATTGCCATTTTCACTACTTTGATTTCATCAGTTCATCGATTCATATTTATAAAATGAATAGTTGGCCTTTCCCAACTTACTTATATATTATTCATGTTACGCTTCGAAGGCAATAGTAATCGATATTTAAATAAATGACGCAATTTAAATACATATGTTGGAGAAAAAACTGCATTGTTTTTTCATGATAAATCACGAGTTAGAAAATACGCGAAATGAATCATTTCTATGAAGAAATGTAATTATAAATCGTTGTGATTGTATTGACGATTAGGTAAAAGTATATATTTTTCTATAGCTCAGGTTTTTCGAAGAAGAGTACTATACGCAATGTTTTTCAAAATCTTATTGTAAATCAACTATAAGTCGATGTGTAATGCAGATTAAAGTCTACCAATTCAATATGATACATATTTTGCTTCGTCGTAAAAACAATTTACCTTCAATATTTAAACCCATAGAAATTCATATATTTCGCGACAATGTCAACTAAACATAGTTAAAAGGATTGACTAGCTTGAAGAGACAAAATTAAATATAAATTCAAGCATTTCACGATTAAGTACATTATCATTTCATAACATTGAATACAATTTCGGAAAGTTTTACTTGAGGAATGAATGATATCATGGGCAAACAGAAGAAAGGAAATAATGTTTTTAAAAAGTGTTGTTTTTTAAGATCCATCAAATTGCGGTAAATCGATATTACTCGATGTTTTATCCGGTAGAAAAGATTTTCGATAAAATCGAGTCGAACAAGTTCTTCAAGAATTCGACTTAGAAAGATGTTCTTGTAATGTTCATGTCGTCAGTGTTTGGATCAGCTACTTGCTTTTTAATTTCAGTAAAAAGACTACGTAACAAAATATTTCTATTTTAGTTTGGAATAACTATAACATCTGTTCTTCTAATATTCATCTTTGTAGTAATGATGATCTTTAGCGGTAATATTATTCGATTATCGAATCTACATACATCATAAAGAGATCACTAATAGATCTCTCGAAGAATTTCTTTGGTCTAAGAATTATTCTGTTTGTTGTATTTCTTATAGCTTTCTATTTTAATGAATTACTTAGTTTGAAGGTGAGAGAAAAAATCAACATTTAAAAGTCAAAAATAATTGCAGAAACTTTCGAACAGATGCACTTCTCATGTTCAAAATCAGTTATTTAGTCAAGGAAATACGTCAAACAACTAAATTTGAATAAAGATAAAATAACTTTTATCGACTCCTCTTCATTTTAACTTGTATTTAACGTTAGTAAATCATTACAGTGAAATAAAAAAATGTTTCTTATCAGTTTGATCTTCTTACATTTGATCAATGCTCATCCTCAATTCAATCTTTATTATACAGATGAAGTATATCAAGATGAGAATGGATTTTATCATGACTGTTTACGCGTAGTTGGAATGACGGACTCCGCTGAGAAAAAATTGGATATGGAAAATTTCTTCTATTGTCTTAGTGAATCTCCATCACAGTTTCATATTAATATTGATAAAACTATTTCAAAGTTAACATTTGATGAACTTAAAGAGAGGAATATCTCTGTTCAACAGTTGTTTCATTGGTCAGCATCTATTGATCTTATTGAAAATTATCAAATTTATTTAAACAATATTTCATTAACACTTGTAAATCAAACTTTTTATAATTGTTCTTTACCGAGATTTGGACCACGATGTCAATATGAATTAGTCTTTTATCCGTTTAATTATGACGAATTAACATTATACGATATAATTCAAAAATTTCCTCTTTTGATTGACGGATATACACAGATGTCGAACTGTTATGTTCATTTACAATGTGATTATGGTACAACATCAATTTGTTTAGATTGGACAGATATTTGTAATGGACAGATTAATTGTTTGAATAATGGAATCGATGAAAAAGATTGTTGGCAACTCGAAATAAATCAATGTAATGATCATGAATATCGATGTACAAATGGAATGTGTATATCAAACATCTTTTATAATGATCAGACACATACTTCTGATTGTCTAGACGCGAGTGATTATCTCTCTATTGCCAAATCGTCGACATATGAATGTACAGGTCGTTACTATGCAGGATTTATATGTCCTGATAGAATTTGTGGTAATGAATATTTTACAGATTCTTGCGAGATAGGCCGAGATAAATTAATGTATGATACCCAACAATTAGTTTCTTCGAATACAACATCTGATTATTGTTGGTTAGCTGTCGTATGTTTCATTAATAAACCAAAACAAACTAATTCAATTTGTCAAAGATTTTGTCAACATAATTCATGTTTAGATATTATTCAAACCAATTGTTCTGATTTCATATTTTATCCTAATTTTCCAGTTTTATTTGGAAATATTTATCTTGCTTATAACAAAATTGATGCACCTTATTGGAATAAGATATCTTATGAATTCGTTCATATGTGTTATCAGACAAGTGATTATGATTCATTTTTTATGAATATAGAAAAGATATCATTTCGAAATACAATATGTGTTCATCTTCAACAAATTATATCAATTGATAGTTGCAAGTCTACTCTATCAAGACAATCGTTGCATGATTGTATTTTAGTTGATTTAAAAAGTTTATTAAAACAATATCATCATCCTTTTAAATACAACAGTGAGATTTGTAATCGAACTCAAATATATCAATGTATGAATTCTTCGAAATGTATTTCAATTTATCGTCTATTCGACCGAGAGAATGATTGTCCTTATATGGATGATGAAAATTTAAATATCATTCAAAGTACAAATACAAATATTATGAATATCTTAAACAAAACACATTACAAATGTCCC